>Ga0116226_10006520_pt1 | contig 10483 bp, 6 predicted proteins | sample S1TSphfallax_FD_89692 | JGI IMG/M metagenome (GOLD analysis project Ga0116226, IMG submission 89692) | Host-associated microbial communities from peat moss isolated from Minnesota, USA - S1T2_Fa - Sphagnum fallax MG | ecosystem: Host-associated > Plants > Peat moss > Unclassified | place: USA...
AGACGGCGCTTCGCGCCAAAAAGGCTGGCATGCCCCTCGGTAGTTCTGAGGGGCATGCCAGCCTTTGCGCCGTAGGCGCGGTATACCCGCCACGAAGTGGCCGCCTCCCGCGCAGGGGGTCTTGCCTTACTCCGGCTTGCCGATATTCTTCGGCGCCGCCGGGGTCGGCGACGGCTCGAGGTGCGGCGGATGCTGTTGCGCCAGGTCAGGCAGGCGGCCCGGCATGGGCCTCTGGCCGCCGTGGACCCAGGCTACGAGCTCGTCGAAGGCCTCACCCGCCTGGTCGGGCGTGATGTTGCAGTGGCCGTCGCGGTTCACATACTGCTGCACGAACAGGTCTCCATGCCCCAGGCGCCGGGTCAGCTCGTCATAATATGCAGCCGTGCCGGCCGGCACCAGCGGGTCGTACATCGTGTGCACAGCCAGCAGCCTGCGCTTCAATGCTCCGCTCGGCGAGTAGTGAGCGGCCACATACTCGACCGCGCGCTCATCCGCTGCGTAGCGCTTGACCCTCTCGTTCAACGCATTGTCATCCGTGGTGCCGGTGTAGATCAGGTTGCGGTTGTCAAAGGGATTGCCCCCGGCTTTGAGCCGCAAGTCCTTGATCACAAACGTGTTGAAGACCAGCACATCGGCCAGGCCGCGGTTGGTGTGGATGTCGGCGAGCGAGCGCAGCAGCGCCGCCTCGGGCGGGTGCGCGTCGAGCGCCTTCTCTACCTTGGCCGCCGTCGCCGCGTCGTTCATCTCGAAGTTGTCCGGAATGTGATCGACGTCGGGCAGCACTCCGGGGAAAAATGCGTCGAACGCGACCCGGTTGGCGAAGGCGCGCTGCATGATCAGGTCGGCCGGGGCGAGCACGCCGCAGAGCGCGAGTCCCCCGGCGTAGCTCTTGGGGTGATTCTCGAGCGTGAGCAGGGTCAGCAGCCCGCCCATCGACTGGCCCATCACGTAGGTCTCAGCCGGCCGGCCGTAGTGGCTCTCAAAGTAGCGCCGCAGATCCTCGCCCTCGGCCGCCGCCTCGGTTACCGCCCATCCGCCGGCCGAGTAGCCGGGCTGCGCGACTGCATATCCGCGCGACAATAGCGCCTCGATCAGGCGGCTCGGCGCGTTCGGCTTGCCCGTGCTCTGGTTGGGAGCAAAAAGCTGCGGCAGCTGCTGATAGCCGTGGAAGAAGAGCACCAGCCGGTGGTTCCAGGCCTCCGGCACGTCGATCCGGAAGGACGACCCGGACCGGGTGCCCTCCTCGGTGGCGACGGGCGTCGCCGGTGGCGCGGGCGAACGTCCCTCGGCCCGCGCCGCAGCTGCGTCAGCCGGGTTGCCCAGCCGGGGCGCAGCCACGCTCGGCGGCGCAGCGGGGTTGTTCTGCGGCGAGCCCGCGTGTTGCCCGCCGGCTGTGTTTGCCTGGCCATGCGCGCGAATCGTCACCAGCGCCAGCACCAGCGCGGCCAAACGCCGGCTCAGCCGCTCGCAGACGTCTCTCGGAGCAGGGACCATCTGTCTACGATAGATGCCAATGCCGGCGGCATGCGTGCGGCTCCTGTCCATGCCGTCGCACTTTCGAACAACCATGCGGCGCGCCTTCCCCCGTCGATCGCTGCGTAAATTTCTGCATAGCCACCTCTACTACCCGAACCACGCAATTCTGTGTAACAGTTAGAACCCCAAAGCATCCCATCTTAAGTTGATCGATCGAAAAAGGAGCTTGCATGCAACGCCGTAGCTTTCTCTCTTTATCAGCACTTGGGACCATGCATGCGGCTCTGCCAAGGCTACTTCGACCAGCCTTGCAGCAGGCCGGCGATGAGGCAGCGGCATTGCGGGAAAAGCTGAGGAAGGACCCCTTGCGGCCGCAGTATCATCTGCTGCCGCAGGCGGGCTTCCTTGGGGATCCCTGTGCGCCGCGCTTTTACGAAGGCCAATATCACGCCTTCTTCCACGGCAGTTTCGGCGGCAGGGGATGGCAGCACGCCGTGAGCGCAGACCTGGTCCATTGGCGCCATATGCCGATTGCCCTCACTCCTACCGATGGCTCCTACGATGCGTATGGGACGTTTACAGGAAGCGTGCTGCCGGGCGGCGAGGGCGCGAGCATCGTCTACACAGGCGTCACCAAAGTGGGTACAGCGGGTGAGACGATCCGCAACGAGGGCCTGCGCGAGCAGCAGTGCATCGCGACGACAAATGACCCTGACTTACGCACCTTCCACAAGCTCGCGGCGCCAGTGATCGAGCATCCGCCGCAGGGCATCAAGGTTACCGGATTTCGGGATCCTTTCGCCTGGAAGGACGGCGGCACATGGTACATGGGTGTCGGCTCGGGCATAAGCGGCGTAGGTGGAATGGTGCTGCTGTATCGCTCAAACGATGCGCGCGTATGGGAGTATCTGCATCCTCTGGCGCAGGGTGTGTGGAATGGACAGAGCTCCAGCAATCCTGTGCCGAGCGGTGAGATGTGGGAGTGCCCTGACTTTTTTGCGCTCGGTGATAAGTTCGTGCTGATTTACTCGACCGAGGGCAAGACGATCTGGGAGACAGGCAGCTTCGACCGGCAGCAACTCCGCTTCCACTCGGAACAAAAGGGCGTTCTGGACCATGGGGCATACTACGCGCCCAAAAGCATGCAGGATCCGAAGGGCCGCCGCATCCTCTGGGCATGGGTACAGGAAACTCGTTCACGCGAAGAGACGCTGGCTGCGGGCTGGGCCGGATGCATGTCCCTGCCAAGAGTGCTGAGTCTTGCCGCAGATGGGGCTCTGCAGATCGATATCGCCGAGGAGTTAGATAGCCTTCGCGCTCATACTGTGGAGATAGGTAAGGTGAAAACATCCGGCGAGTTGACTCAAGCGATGCAGGCGATTATTTTTCCAGAGCGCGCAGGTCACATTCATTTCTCCTTCGAGGCGGCCGAAAAGCCCTGCGGTCTCAATCTGCTTCTAGGCGAGGCAAAGGAGCTTGCGCCTTTGCTCAGCGTCACTTACAAGGGACAAAGCAGCGGCGGACCGGTGTTGATGGCAGGTGATAAGTCGTTACCCCTGACGCCAGACGCTCACGGGCGGTCCGAGGTTGCGCTCTGGGTAGACGGCTCGGTCATTGAGCTTATCGCGGATCGACGGAGCGCGGTGACCATCCGGTCCTATGTCCAGGCTGCGTTACCGCAGCCGATCCGCGTAAGTTGGTCGGGAGATCCGGGGACGCTGATGCACTTAAGCGCATCATCGATACAACCAATTTCTGCGGATCGGCTTACATCGTAAAGTTTTCTCCACGGGCGGCGTCGTACACCGCCCGTAAGCGCCCAGTCTGCAGACTTCGAGAAAGCTGATGGCCTGCTCAGAAACTGAGTTTCAAGGCCAGCTGCAACTCACGTGGTGGCAACTCGGTGGATGTCACTGTGCCGGCATTTGAATTGCTGATATTCGAGTTGGGTGGCGCGTAGTTGATGATATTGAATATGTTGAAATACTCTGCACGGAACTGCAGATTTACCCCTTCTTTGAAGGCGAAGTTTTTCAACAGAGAGAAGTCGGAGTTATACACGTTCGATGCTCGCATGGAGTCGCGCCCGACATTGCCATAGCTGCCTGAGGGCGTCGAGAATGCGGCGACATTGAAGTACTCGCTCTTGGTTGGGTGGGACAGGGTTGGATTTGCGCCCGGAACCAGATTCGGACGGCCATAGGTCTCTTCCGTGTCGCCCACATCGGCAATATCTCCCGAGACCTGCAGGGTGTAGGGCTGGCCGCTTCTCAGTTGTGAGAGTGTATTGATCTCCCATCCTCCCAGCAGGGTCGAGGTGATGCCACTGTTCAAGAATTTCTGCCCTCTTCCAAAGGGCAGATCGTAGAGAACGAACAGGGAGAGAAACTGCGGAACATCATAGGCTGAGACAGAGCGGTTCGTAGCTGGATGATAGTAATCCTGAACCGCCGATCCGCCGCCCACGCCATTCTCGGCGCCGAACAGGCCGCTTGAATCGTCGATCGACTTGGACCAGGTATAGGCGAGCAGATACTGCAGGCCATCCTTCATTGGGTGTTCGAACTTCAACTGCAGAGCGTTGTAATTTGAGTTGGCGGTGCTCCGGTCATAATCGAATAGCGTCATGTACGGGTACGGAGTCGTCGACTTATCGCCCGGTGTGGTCGCAACATTGGCCCAGCCGCCATAATCCAGGTGATTCGATACCGCCCCGACATAATTGACCGAGAGCAGATAGTTCTGCTGGAACGTCTTATCGAAGCCCAGGTTGTACTGCTCGGAGTAAGGCCGCTTGTAGTTTGGATCGAAAAAGAACCCATTCTGATTGAAGGGCGTTGCCGTAGGAATCGGACTCGAAATACTCGACTGGCTCGCGGGCAGATCTGTCAACGCAGCACCAAAGGTGGAGTTGTAATTCGGCTGATAGTTTCCATTCGAAGGCCAGCCATTCACGGGGTTCGAAAATGTCTGACTTACTCCGCTCAGATCATCGAAGACAATGCCGAATCCGCCCCGTGCCACGAGCGTGTCATCCACTTTATAAGCAAACCCCACACGCGGGCCAAAGTCTAGCCAGACAGGATTAGGACCAATGATCTTATTCGGAGATAAGACGATATGGCTGCCAGCCGCCGACCCATCGTTGCCAGCCACTGCGGCCAGGTCCACTGAGACATCCGTGCTTGGCCCGGGAATGCATGGGGCAGCATTGGTCGTTGCGCAGGCAGCCGGCAGCTTGCCGCCGCCGATGATGTAATTGCCAGTGTCGAAGTCGAATTCGCTGCTCAAGCCGCTCTTCAGATTCGGCTGATCCAGGTGGTCGTAGCGAAGCCCGAAGTTCAAAGTAAGGCGCGGGTTCACTTTCCAGGAATCGGAAACATATCCGAACCAGGAGAGAATGCTGTCCTTGTAGCCATCGCTATCTTGAAACGTTCCTTCGGACGGCAGCCCCAGCAGCGCCGAGGCGATCGGATTGCCAGTGCCCTGCGCAATCGAGGAGGTGGAACCCGCCGCAGGCAGCCCTGTCTGCTCGATGTCGAAGTTGTAACTCTGGTCGCTGCTGAGCTGCGTCCTGAACTGTTCGATAAATCCGCCACCGAAGCTCAAGTTATGGCTGCCCACGGTCCAATCGAGACTCGAAATAAGCGATCCGCTCGAATTACGCCGCAACTGCGGCCCTTCCAGATAGGCGCCCGCATAGAACTGGTCCATATTGAAAGCCGGCGGCCCGTAGGCTCCGAGGGTTGTGAATCCATTCAGGCCGGAATTGCCCTTCGAGGAAACGTCGGTGAAGGTAAAAGGCCGTGTAGCGCGGCCGCCGGTCACATTCACGAGCAGCCTGGGCGAAAATATGTGCGTGTACCCACCGCCCAGATTCGCGCCGTTAAATACTGTCTGGTCGGTAATATTGTTGCTTGACGGGTTGGCCTGGTTCACGCCCATCGTGCTCCAGCGAAAAAACAGGTTGTCATTGTCGGTGAGCTTCTCATCGAGCCGTCCATGAAAATCATTGGCCTTGTTCACGTTCGGCTTGGTGATGACCGTATTCGCGCCAGCCACGCCAGTAAGGTTCGGCGTGTCAAAGTACGTCTTCATAAACGCCTGCGCCTGCGCGTTGATGCGCGATGGATCGATCACATTGGCTGTGCCGTTATAGCTAAACTGCGAGCGGGTATAACTGTTCGCGCCAGACGGGCTGGTCGAGTTGGGATCGTAGATAGGCTGGGGCGCGCCGTTGTACTGGTAGATTGAGTTCGAAAAATCGCCGTTCAACTCAGCCGCGGTCGGGCTCTCATAGGTGCTCCCCGGCGGTTTGCTGTAGCGCCAGCCCTCATAGCCAAAGAAGAAAAATGTCTTGTCGCGGCCGTTGTAGACCTTCGGGATGCGCACAGGTCCGCCGAAAGTAAGGCCGAACTCGTTCTGATGAAAGGGAAGCGGCGCGGTCAGCCCCGACTCCGAAAAGGAGTCGCGCGCATCGAAAACATTGTTGCGAACAAACTCCCAGGCGGAGCCATGAAACGTATTTTTGCCGGACTTGGAGACCAGGTTGACGATACCGCCGAGCACGCCGCCATAGGCCGGGTCGTCCACATGCGAGACCACTTTGAACTGATCGATCGCGTCAATGATCGGAAGCACCGTATAGGTCGTCGTCCGGAAATCCGTATTGATGACTCCATCGAGCAGGTACAAACTCGACCGGTTCTGCTGCCCATTTACTGAAGGATTTGAGTAGGAACTGCCCGGCAACGCAACCGTCGATCCATCGTCTGTGCCGAGGTTGGCGCCCTGGCTTGTGCTCACAGGGGTCGCGCCCGGGGTGAGGGTGAGCAGTTGCGTAAAATTCCGGCCATTGAGCGGAAGGTCATGCACGGTTTTCTGATTGATGACCGTGCCCAGCTCGGAGCTGGCCGCCTGCAGCAGCTCTGAGTTTCCTTCTACCGTCACCGTCTGGCTCACCGTGCCGGCTGCAAGGGGCACGTCGAGGGTAAGATTCTGGTCGACAGCGAGCACCACATGCTGCTCGGTGACAGGCGAAAAGCTGGTCTTGGTGATTGTCAGGGTGTAGTTGCCGGGCGGCAGCAGCGTAAGAGTGTAGGCGCCTGTTTCGTTCGTTGTGACCTGGCGGCTGACGTTGGTATCGACATTGGTGGCGATGACAGTGGCCTCAGGAATCGCCGCGCCCGTCTTGTCCGTGATCCTGCCGGATATTTGCGCGGTGGATGTCTGTGCCCGTGAAATCGATACCATGGTGAACAGGAAGAAGATAATTGCCGCGCTGCGGAACCAAACTTTCATTACGTACGCCCCCATAACTCGAAGAATCGTGCAACTTCTGTGTAACCCGGAAAACGTAATCGCTTACTTGACCGCATAAACTCAGTGAGAGTACCGGCTTCAGCCCTACCCTTGTCAAGAAGTAAAGTTAGAAGCCCCGGCGGCGGCTGCAAAGCGTGCCCAGACGCGACCCATCGGCTGGACAGCGCGGCTGCCCGGCTGCTAGGCTCGTCTCGAGTAACGACGATCCGCATACACAGAGGCCCCACCTTGCAAAGCCGGAGACTCGGCTTGATTCTGGTCCTCGGAGTGCTGGTTCCGAGGGTTTTTGCGCAGACCGCCGAGTCACACGCCGAAACAAACCAGGTACAAGCCGATCGCCTGCTGGTGCAGGCGACGCAACTCGCTCTGCACGGCCGTCTGGCCGAAGCTGAGCCGCTGCTTGAGTCCGCATCCCAACTGGCGCCCCATGATCCCCACGTCCTGAGCGAATTGGGCAAGGTGCAGGCACGGCTCTCGGAGCCAGCGGCAGCGGTCTCGGCTTTTCAGCGAGTGGTGGAAGAGGAGCCAGCCTCGCCGGAGGCTCACTTGAATCTTGCGCTCGCCCTTGCCGATGACCATCGCCCCAGCGACGCATTGCAGCAACTCGACGCAGTGATCCGGCTCGATCCCGCCAACGGCGCAGCGTTCTACAATCGCGGGCGTCTGCTCTATGACCAGCAACACGATGATCAAGCTGCGCTCGCCTTTGCCAGCGCCACCCGTCTGGCTCCGCATAACGCCGACGCCTGGTTCTATTGGGCGCTGACTGCAACCAGGCTGGGCAGTGCTCATGAGGCATCGAGGCTGTTCGAGCGGGTCGTCGCGCTCCAGCCGCACAATGGGCAGGCGTTCTACCTGTTGGGTAAGAGCCTGCAACAGGAGGGCCGGAATGACGAGGCGCGCGCCGCCTGGAAGCATGCGCTGGCGATCGATCCGGATGACCGCGAGTCAGTCTATGCGTTGGCATTGGCCATGCGGCCGGCTGACCCGCAGGAGTCCAAGCGGCTGCTCGCTCACTTTGCAGACTTACAACATGCGAAAGAACGCGACGACCGGCTCAACGCGCAGGTAAGCACGCTCGGCAACCATGCCTATGTAGCCATGCAGGCAGAGGACTGGGCCACGGCCACTACGCTGCTCGACCAAGCCATCGAGGCATGTGGACAGTGCAATCTGCTGGGGGACTTGCACAAGGATCTCGGGCTGGTGGACTGCCACCGCGGCGATCTCGCTGCCGCCAAGCGCGAACTGGAGCGTGCCTTGCAATTGAAGCCGGAGGACCGGGATATTCTCGCGGCGCTCGAATGGGTTGCCCATCAGCCCGGCCCGGGCGAGCGGTGAAGGCAGCCGGCATGAAAAGCTCTCTGCAATTTCTCTTTGTTTTACTGATGCTGCCGGCCGCATGCTCGCTCGCTGCGCAAACGCCGGTGCCCGGCAAATTTGTCGATACGACAGAGAAAGCAGGCGTGGCTTTCGCCGGAGTAGCCTCGCATACATCGCGCAAGTATCTGCTTGAGACGATGGGCTCGGGGGTAGCTGCCTTCGACTATGACAATGATGGTCTGCTGGACATTTTTTTCGTCAACGGCGCGCCTCTCTCTGACCCTACGCCCAAGGGCACGACTCCGCAAAAGGCCTCGCCGAAGGATTGGAACCGGCTCTACCGCCAGCAGAAGGACGGCACATTTGTGGATGTGACGGAGAAAGCGGGTCTCGCGGGTGTGGGTTACGGCATGGGCGTTGCGGTGGGCGATTATGACAACGATGGCTTCGAAGACCTGTACGTAACCGCTTACGGAGGCAACCGGCTCTATCACAACAATGGCAACGGAACCTTCACCGACGTCACGGAGAGCTCAGGCACGGCCGGCGATACGCGTCCGGGGCAGTCCTGGTCGACCTCGGCTGCCTGGGTCGATCTCGATAACGACGGACGACTTGACCTGGTTGTGCTTCGCTATGTGCAGTGGGATTTCGAAGATGTATGGTGCGGGGAAAATCGGCCGGGCTACCGCCAGTACTGTCATCCGGATATCTTCCCCGCGATCGCGCCGCTGGTCTATCACAACGATGGCAACGGCCACTTTACCGAGGTCGCGCAGAAGGTGGGTCTGGGCAATCCCGGCAAGGGGCTGGGCCTCGCCATTGCTGATTTTGACCGCGATGGAAAGATCGATCTTGCGGTAGCCAACGATTCGATGCCGGAGTTTCTTTTCCGCAACAAGGGTGATGGCACATTTGAAGAGGTCGGGCTATCTGCGGAAGTCGCTGTCGACAGCGATGGGCGCACCTATGCGGGCATGGGCATCGACTTTGAGGACTTCGACAACGATGGGCTGCCCGACCTGGTCATTACCAATCTCGCCAACCAGAAGTACGCACTCTATCGCAACAATGGCGATGGCTCATTTACGTATGACAGTTATATGTCGGGGATTGCCCGCATGACCCTCCTGCACTCCGGCTGGGGCATCCACTTTCTCGACTATGACAACGACGGGCTCAAGGACCTGCTCATTGCGCAGGGGCACGACCTCGATACAGTCGAGCTCAATTTTCCGCAACTGCGCTACAAGGAGCCGATGCTGCTCGCACGCAATATGGGCTAGGGCGTTTTTGTGGATGTCTCGAAGGACTCCGGCGCTGTCTTCAGTCAGCCCTGGGTCGGCCGCGGCATGGCGATCGGCGACCTCGATAACGATGGGCGGCTTGACGCTGTCGTCACAACCAACGGCGGCGCCGCTCACATCCTGCATAACGAAACGCCCACCAGCAATCACTGGCTCACGCTCGCACTTACCGGCCACACGTCGAACCGGGACGCGATCGGCGCCGAGATCAAGATCACAACCACGCATGGCTCGCAATACACGACCGTGTCGACCACCGGATCCTATCTCTCTTCGAATGACAAGCGCGCGCATTTTGGGCTGGGCGCCGACGCAGTCGTGAAAACGGTTGAGATTCACTGGCCCAGCGGCATAATTCAGAAGCTGGAGAACGTCGCGGGCGATCAGATTTTGAAGGTCGACGAGCCGGCAAGAGCGGCTGCGGCCAAGTGAGGCGTGTTGATGAACTGCCTGCTATCTAAAACTCTCGAACACTCAGCACGCAGATGTCCTCTCAATAGGCTTTACCCGAGTAACCTCATGAGCCCGGACGGTGCGAGGTCCTTGACCAGGAACGAGCCCTGATTGCCGCTGTTTCGATCGACGGCCTCGGCGGCAATGTATCCCGAACGGACTCCGCCCTCCATCGTGGCGGGCCAGCCGGTCGCGGTCCAGTCTCCGGCCAGGTAGATCCCCGGCCATGGACTTGCGGCGCCGGAACGCAGCCGGTCGAAGTGGGGCCCCACGGAGTAGGTCGCTCGTACCTCTTTGGTGACAGCAGCCTTGCGCAGAGTCGCATGCGCGACTGCGGGAAAGAAGCGCGCCAGCTCCTGCACGGCATGGTCGATGATCTGCTGCCGCTGCCTGGGCACCATGCTGCGTGAGGCGCTCACGATCAGCTCCATATAGCTTCCCGGGCCGGTCTGGCTGCCCGGCCTGAGTTTCGACACCTGGTACATCCACTCGAAGGGCGAGTCGAGCAGCACGGCATGCGCGAGTTCGGTGATCTCGCGATCGAACCATAGGTGAACGGCGGTGATCGGCGAGTGCTCAAACGCGCTCAGCTGATTGGCGAG
>Ga0116226_10006521_pt1 | contig 10481 bp, 9 predicted proteins | sample S1TSphfallax_FD_89692 | JGI IMG/M metagenome (GOLD analysis project Ga0116226, IMG submission 89692) | Host-associated microbial communities from peat moss isolated from Minnesota, USA - S1T2_Fa - Sphagnum fallax MG | ecosystem: Host-associated > Plants > Peat moss > Unclassified | place: USA...
ACATTTCCATAGCCCGCGTTATGCGAAGCTTTGCATAACGCCGGTCAAATGGAATTATATCTTCGCTGGCTGGCCCAGAATGAGCGGGAGCGTGACGAGGATCTGCCGCTAGGTATTATTCTGTGCGCTGGCAAGAACACGGAGGTGATCGAACTGCTAGAACTCGGCAGCGCTGGCATTCATGTGGCCGAATATCTTACGGTGTTGCCGCCGCCCGAGGTGTTGCGCGAGAAGCTTCACAAAGCAATTGAGACCGCACGGACGCGAATTGAGTCTCGCATTGATCCATGATGGGCTATTTTGCCGAACGCCCCTTCACCCTGCAGCGAGATAAGCGTAAACTTTCCCTATAGAGCCATGGCGATATCCATTCCCTGGCGCAGAGGATCAATTTGGGGTATATACCGAAGGATGCCAAGTGGTACTTGGCCGAACTGGTAATCGAGATCAGCATAGCCAGATCGCCGAAAAATATTGTTCATCGAAACCTAACGCTAGTCCGGGCCAATTCACCAGACGAAGCATATAAGAAGTCAAAGCAGTTCGGACTGAACTCCGAAACATCTTATGAGAATCCGGCGGGCTGCACTGTCACACATACCTTCCGGGGCGTTTCCAGATTGGAGGTCGTCGTATGGGGACTCAAAGATGGGGCGGAGCTGACGTTCCTGGAGGACGTCGATATCTCAGCAGAGGCCATTGCGAATATGATTCCCCCTCCCGAAGAGCTCGAGGTATTTCGACCTCCTGGCATTCGGGTCGACTATGAGACCGATTACCGTTCAGGCGCAATTTTACAGCAAATCCGAGCCCGGAAAGAACGTTCCAAACGCAAACTGTTACCCGTTCCGTAAGTCATTCTACGCCGAGAGAAGGCAATTCATGGCCATCCTGTCAAGGTTCGTAGTTTCAAAAGGGTCCCGTGTATGGACAGCGCGAGGGGCAGTTTTGCTATCCCTCCTGTCACTGACTATCGTGAGCGGCATGCAGCGAACCCACTTAGTGATTTCGAATGCTCGCGCCCGCGTCCTTGCAGTGGACTTGACCGACAAGGCCGAGTATAGGCTCGTAACGGGCAAAGGTCACAGCTCGGTTTGGATCTCGGTGGCTGACGGTATATTGTTACAGCGTCCTGCCGGTGGTGTTGTGACCACCACGGCCGGAGATGCCCAGGAGGAGAAGCCGGAGAGAGCGTTGTCTTTCATGGAGGCAGGGTCCCTGGTCGCTTGATCATCGTGGATGTTCAAGCCCTGACACAGCCTCTGACCATATCCAGCCGGAACTTGGCGGCTGCAAGCGAAGAGGATGACGCCAGCGGCCGAAACCAAACGCTCCTGGTGGCGGTTTCGCGGATAAAACTCCGGGATACGACGAATCGGGGAGACGAGTCCGTGTGGAACCCGGGCGCTGCTCGGGCTATTTCCTTAGGTCCAGGAAAGGTTGCCTGGCTCAGTCCCGGCATCCATCACCTTGCCAATCTAGCTGACGAGCCGTGTCAATTTGTAACCATAGAGTGGTAAGTAAAGGTCAGGCCGCCGCTTCGCCGTTACTACGTTCCCCGCGCGTCGCCAAAAACGTGGTGTTGAAGTTGCCAGCCACAAAATCCTTGTCCGTCAGAATCGATTCGTGGACCGGGATGGTCGTCGAAATACCTTCCACCACGAACATACTCAACGCCCGTTTCATCCGCGCAATCGCTTCGGCGCGGTCTTTGCCGTGGGCAATCAGCTTCGCCACCAGCGAATCATAATAAGGGGGCACCACGCCGTCGGTATAGGCAGCGGTATCCACCCGAATGCCGATTCCGCCAGGCAGGTTCAGGCCGGTAATGCGGCCGGGGCACGGGGCAAAGGTTTTGGGGTTTTCGGCGTTGATGCGGCACTCAATGGCGTGGCCGTTCAGCTTGATGGGTTCCGGGATGATGCTGCCCAGCGATTCGCCCATCGCAATGCGGATTTGCGCTTTCACCAGGTCCAGGCCGGTGACGCATTCGGTGACCGGGTGCTCCACCTGGATGCGCGCGTTCACTTCAATAAAGTAGAGGTTGCGCTTTTCATCCATCAGGAATTCCACCGTGCCGGCGTTGGTGTAGCCGATGGCTTTCATGGCCACTCGCAGACTGTCGGAAATGCGCTTCCGAAGTTCGGGCGTCACGCAGGGCGAAGGCGATTCTTCCAGAAGTTTCTGGTGGCGGCGCTGGATGGAACATTCGCGTTCGCCCAGAATTTCCACGTTGCCGTGCTCGTCGGCGATGATCTGGAATTCGATGTGGCGCGGCGCCTCCACCAGCTTCTCCATATACATATCGCCGCAGGAGAACGCGGCGGCGGCTTCGCTCTGCGCCTGGTTCAGCAGGCTGGGCAGTTCGGCGGCGGAACGCACAATGCGCATGCCCCGGCCGCCACCGCCAGCGGCAGCTTTCAGCATGATGGGATAGCCCACCTGGTCCGCCAGCGTCAGTGCCTCTTCCGTGCTTTGCAGAACACCCAGAGAGCCGGGCAGAATGGGCACGCCCGCTTCCTTCATGATGGCGCGGGCGCGCTGTTTCAGGCCCATTTCGCGGATGACGTGGGGTTTGGGCCCGATGAATTTCAGGCCCGACAGTTCGCAGACCTCGGCGAATTCGGCGTTCTCGCTCAGGAAGCCGTAGCCGGGATGGACGGCGTCGGCATTGGTGATTTCGGCCGCGCTGATGATCTTGCTGATGTCCAGATAGCTGAGCGAACTCTTGGCCGGGCCAATACAGACCGCTTCGTCAGCGAAGCGCACGTGCAGGCTGTGACGGTCGGCTTCCGAATAGACGGCGACGGTTTTGATGCCCATGTCGCGGCAGGCGCAGATGACGCGCAGCGCTATTTCGCCGCGGTTGGCAATCAGTACTTTACGAAATGTTTTCGGCATAATCGGTCACAACGGACTTATGGTAAACAGGGATTCGCCGTATTCCACGGGACGCCCATTCTCAATGTGCTTGGCCACGACAACGCCGGCCATTTCGGATTCAATCTCGTTCATCAGCTTCATGGATTCTATAATGCAGAGCACCTGTCTGGGCTCAACACGGTCGCCAACTTTGACGAAGGGCCCGGAACCGGGGGCCGGAGAATCATAATACGTACCCACTATAGGCGATTTTACGACCTCGTGGCGGGCATCCACTTCAACAGGAACGGGCAACTGGTGAACTTTGGATTCGGACGGCACGGACGCAGTAACGGCCGGGGCCGCAGCCGTGACAACGGGAGTGACATGAACGGCTTCGGCGGCCACGGCGATGGCGCTGCGAATGCGCACGCGATCTTCACCGCGCTGGACCTCAAGCTCCGCGATTCCGGTTTCCCGCACCACGCGGATCAATTCTTTTATCTCTTCAATAGTCATTTAATTAGAGGACGGCCAGCTCTTTGGCCGTCGGGGTAAGCACTTCGCAGCCGGTCGCGGTGACGGCGACGGTGTCTTCAATGCGAACGCCGCCCAGCCCTTCCTGATACACTCCGGGCTCAATCGTGATGGCCATGCCGGCTTCCAGACGCGTCATGTCTTTGCGCCCCACCCGCGGCCGTTCGTGAATTTCCAGCCCCAGCCCATGCCCGGTGGAGTGGATAAACAGCTTATCCATTCCATAGGATTTGAGCACGTTGCGGGACGCACGGTCCACTGCCGCACAGCTTACTCCTGGTTTGATGATATTCAAAGCTGCCAATTGACTTTCTAAAACTGCACGATACATTTGGCGGCTTTTGGAGTCGATCTTGCCGACCGCGTAAGTGCGCGTCATGTCGCTGGCGTAGCCGGACACGCTTGCACCCATATCTATTAATAGTAATTCATTGGCACTTATGGGATGGCCGGAAGGGTGGGCGTGCGGCAGGGCAGTGCGCGGTCCGGAGGCGACGATGGTGGCGAAAGCCGTGCCGTCGGCGCCCAGCAGCCGCATGCGGTAATCAATTTCGGCTGCCAGATCCAGTTCGGTCATGGCTGGCGTGAATTGCCGCAGAGCCATTTCCAACGCGGTCGAATTAAGCTGGACGGAGGCGCGGATGGTGGCCAGTTCGTCGGCCGATTTCACCATGCGCAGCGTCTCCACCGCGCCGGTAAGCGGTTTGAGCCGGGTGCCTTTGGCGTGCTCTTTGAGCTGCGCGAACTCTTCGAAGCTGACGCGGTTTTGTTCAAACGCCAGGGTTTTGACGGCCAGGCGCTTGAGCCATTTGCTGATGCCCACCAGCAGCGGGCCGCGAATGATTTTCACTTCGCAATCGGATTCCTGCGGGGCCTGGGTTTGATAGCGGGGGTCGGTAAAAAGGATGGCCCGGTCGGGCGTCAGCAGCAGCGCGCCGTTGCTGCCCGTGAAGCCCGCCAGATAGCGGACGTTGGGCAGCGCGGTGGTGACGAAAGCGCCGGCGCGCGCTTCTTTCATAGCGGGCAGCAGGCGCGTGCGGCGCGCTTCTAGTTCAGGGCTCACGGGATTAAGAGAAGCTTTCCAGTCGTATGGCGGCTTTCCAGATCCATATGCGCCTGGGCAGCCTGTTCCAGCTTATACGTTTTATGGATGCGAATCTGAAGTTTTCCGGAGGCGATCCAGTTAAAAAGGTCCTGGGCGCGCCATTGCAGTTCGGCCGGATCGCTGACGTAATGGGCCAGGCTGGGGCGGGTCAGGAAGAGCGAACCTTTCTGCGAGAGCAGCAGCGGATCCATTTCGCCGACTGGGCCGCTGGACTGGCCGAAGCTGACCAGCATGCCGCGCGGGCGCAGACAATCGAGGCTCTTGTGGAAGGTGGTCTTGCCGACCGAATCGTAGACGACGTCGACGCCCTTGCTGGCGGTGAGGCGCTTGGTCTCGGCCAGGAAGTCCTGTTCGGTGTAGAGAATGGCGTGGTCCGCCCCGTGTTCGCGGATGAGGTCGGCTTTGGCCTGGGTGGAGACAGTGCCAATGACGGTGGCGCCAAGGATTTTGGCGATCTGCACCAGCAGCAGCCCCGCCCCGCCCGCGGCTGCATGAATGAGGCACGTCTGTCCCGGCTTCAGAGGCCAAGTGGAATGCGTCAGGTAATGGGCGGTCATGCCCTGCAGCATGACGGCGGCTGCTTGTTCGAACGCGACGCCGTCGGGGATCGCGACCAGCGATTGTGTAGGAATGGCGGCATACTCGGCGTAAGAGCCGCGCGACATCGCGTAAGCGACGCGCTCACCCGAAGGCAGCGTGCCCGCCCCTTCGTTGCCCAGCCGGACGGGCGATTCTGGAGCTTTGTAAAGGCCGGTGCGGAAGTAGATGTCAATGAAGTTGACCCCGATGGCCTCCAGTTTGACCAGAGATTCGCTGGCTGACGGGGTGGGCGTAGGAAGGTCGGTATAGCGGAGGTTTTCCGGACCCCCAACGGGGTCGGCGATGACGGCTTTCATTTGTTTGAGTTTACCTGTGTCGTCGTCACAGGACGATCCGACACCTCAACCCAGAAAGGCGGTAAGGCGATTCTTCGAGCGGCGGCGCGGGGCGTGGGGTTCGCGGGCGGCGGCGCGGAGTTCGGTCATGCGGTGGTCCCACATTTTTTGCAGGATGCCCAGGGCCGCCAGGACGGCGTCGTCGGTTTTGAGCGTCGGGTTGCGTTTGCGGGCTTTGGCGATGGCGGATTCCATGGCCGCTACCAGGTCGGCGGCGGGACGGGAGTAGTTAGGATCGTCTTTGTCCCAGCTTCCTAAAAGCTGGTCCATGGTCATGGTCATCACCATGGGTTGAACTAGGTTGGGTTGAACTAGGTTTGTTGCCAATGGGTTGCGCTCCTTCTTGCCAGCGCAACAGCAGGCTTGGTTTTGTTCTCTGAAGACTGCGAATCAGGAACTATACCGTTAGGGTGCACCCTTAGTACCGGAAAGTCAATAGGCGTATTCTGCTTGATCAGCCGGGGTAGCAGTGGGCGCGATTTCGGCTAGGAGTTCGTAGGAGCGCAGGCGGTCGGATTGGTGGTAGGTGTCGGTGACGGCGAAGATTTCCTGGACGCCGGTTCGGTCTAAGAAGGCAGCGAGTTTGCGGGCAACGGTTTCGGGGCTGCCGGTGATGGCTTCGCGCAGGCGGCTGTGGACGGCTTGCTTTTCCATGGGATTCCACAGACCTTCCATGGAATCGACGGGCGGTTTGAGTTCCACGGGCTGGCCGCGCGTGAGGGCCAGGAAGCGCTGCTGCGGGGTGGTGAGCAGGCGCTCGGCTTCTTCGTCGGTGGGGGCGACGATGACGGGAAGGGCGGCCATGGCGTACGGCTCGGGGCAGAGTTCGCTGGGTCTGAAGGTTTCGCGGTAGAGCTGCAAGGCGGGCAGCAGATATTCGGGCGCGAAGTGGGCGGCGAAGGCGAAGGGCAAGCCAAGATAGCCAGCCAGTTGGGCGCTGTAATCGGACGAGCCCAGCAGGGTGATGGGAACGTTGGTGTTCTGGCCGGGAACCGCGAAGACTTTCTGGCCGGGAACGGGTTCGCCGAGATAGGCGAGGAGTTCCTGAAGGGAGTTGGGAAAATCGTCCACGCCGCCGATCAGGCTGCGTCGCAGGGCGTGCATGGTGGCGCGGTCAGAACCGGGGGCGCGGCCCAGGCCGAGGTCGATGCGGCCGGGGAAGATGGATTCCAGCGTGCCGAATTGTTCGGCGATGATGAGCGGGGCGTGGTTGGGCAGCATGATGCCGCCGGAGCCGACGCGGATGGTTTGGGTAGCGGCGGCGATGTGGCCGATGAGGACGGCGGTGGCGGAGCAGGCGAGTCCCTGGATGGAGTGGTGTTCGGCCAGCCAGTAACGTTTGTAGCCGAGTTTTTCGACGAATTGGGCGGTTTCGACGCTGCGGGCGATGGCTGAGCCAGCGGATTCGGCGGGGCGCGTGGCGACCAGGTCCAGGACCGAGAGAGCTATGTTGTTCACAGTCTTTGGATGTTGGCTGCGGGGAAAAGGAGACGCGCTTAATTAGGCGACGGGTGTTCGGCGTGATCGATGACCAGGACGGGTCCGGTTTGTTTTTCGGGCACAAGCTGGAGGCCGAGTTGTTCTTTGAGGGCGGTAAAGACGGACGGGCCGTCGTCAGTGGCTTGCTGGGCGAAGGTGAGATCCATGCTGTACCAGCCGGAGAGGCCGGTCTTGTTTGAGACCGGGACGCCGAGCGCGCGGCTCAGCCAGTTTGCGAGGAAAATGGTGGAAATGGTGGGGCCGGCGAGTCGGCCAGGGCCGATGGCGGTGAAGGGCCGGCTTGGTGAATTATCGGGGGCGCGGGTGTCTAGAAACTTGGCGCCTTGCTTGCCAATGGTGAGCGCGTAGCCTTTCACTTCGCGTGTTTCGGGGTGCGTTTTGAGCTGAAAGCGGTCCGCCAGCAGGAGGCGCAGGCGGGCCCTGGTTTTGGCGACGGCGGCGTCTTGCTGCTGGTCCGGGTCGGGCGTCTCGGGCTTGGCTTCCAGGCTGAAGGTGTCGGAGAACAGCCACTTGGGGGCGTTCAGGATTTGATCTTCGTCGTGGATGCCTTCAAAGGACTGGCAGATGAGGAAGGCGAGGGAGATGTTTTGGGCGACGACGCGGCCGTGATCGAATCTGAAGTTCAGGACTTCGCCGGTGGAGCGTTCGGGCCGGATGGAGGCGACTTCAAACGGATCGATTTGCTGGGCGATCAGGGTTAGCGCAAGGAATAATGGTTTGATATTTGTGCTCCGGTTCAGAGAAGATAGCATGTTCATGAGATTTTTTGCGTTAGTCATTCTGGCTGGTTGCGCCACTGCGGCGGATTATTCCAAAGAGGCGGTTGTCATTGAGAAGATGGCGACCAAGGTGACGTTCTCGGCTGAGGGCGCGCGGGACTGGCGGCAGACGCTTTCGGTGCGGATTCAATCGGAAGCGGCGCTGCGGCAGTTTGGCGTTTTGTCGTTTTCCTACGGGTCGGAGACGGAGCAGATGCAGGTGGAGTACGTGCGCGTGCGGAAGGCGGATGGGTCGGTGGTAGAGACGCCGGAATCCAGCATTCGCGACGTGGCCACTCAGGTAGCGGCGGCTGCGCCCACCTATAGCGATTTGCGGCAGAAGCAGGTTCCAGTAAAGGCTCTGGGCGTGGGCGATGTGCTGGAGTACTCGGTTCACAGTTCGCAGCGGACGCCGGAGGTGGCGGGGCAGTTCTGGTACACGGAATATTTCATTTCCGACAGCGTGGTGCTGGACCAGACCATTGAAATCAGCGTTCCGAAAGAGAAGTTCGCGCAGGTTTCCAGCCCGAAGGTGAAGAGCGAAATGCATGAGGACGGCGGACAGCGGGTTTATGTGTGGCATTACTCGCAGTTGGAGTTGAGCAAGGCTGACACCAAGAAGAAGCCTGTGGCGGCCGAGGAGTTGCCGAAGGTGGAGGTGACGAGTTTTCGCAACTGGGAGGAAGTGGGCAATTGGTGGGGGACGCTGGCTTCGGCGCAGGCGGTGGTGACGCCGGCGATTGCCGCAAAGGCGAAGGAAGTGACAGCGGGGCTGACGTCGGGTTCGGAGAAGGCGCGCGCGATTTATAACTACGTGAGCCTGAAGTACCGGTATATTTCGATCTCGCTGGGCGTCGGGCGGTACCGTCCGCACAGCGCGGCGGAGGTGCTGGCGAATCAGTATGGCGATTGCAAGGACAAGCACACGCTGTTTGTGGCGCTGCTGAAGGCGGCGGGTATTCAGGCTTGGCCGGCGCTGATTGGCGCGGGGATGAAATTCGATGCGGCGGTGCCGTCGCCGGGGCAGTTCAATCATGTGATTACGGTGGTGCCGGAGAACGGCAAATATACATGGCTGGACACCACTTCAGAGGTTGCGCCGTATGGGCTGCTGGTGCAGGGGATTCGGGATGAGCAGGCGCTGGTGATTCCCGACGACGGCAAGCCGATGCTGATGAAGACGCCGCTGGATGCGCCTTTCAAGGGGCTGGACACGCTGGAGGTGAAGGCGAGTTTGGCGGTGGATGGCACGCTGACGGGGCATTTTGATTTCCGGTTTGCGGGCGATACGGCGCTGGTGCTGCGCTCGGCTTTTCGTGAATTGGCTCCCGCGCAATGGCAGGCGCTAGCGCAGCAAATCTCTTATGGCATGGGCTTTGCGGGGGATGTGAGCGCGGTGGATGTGGAGAATCTGGAGGAGACGGACAAGCCGTTCCATTTCAGCTACGACTACAACCGGAAGGATTATTCCAACTGGGCGGAAAAGAAGATTACGATGCCAATTCCGCCGCTGGGATTTGGGCCGGGGGATGAAGCCGACAAGCCGGAGGAAGCGTTTTGGGCAGGGCTTCCGGGGACGCTGCGGTATCGGGCTTCGCTGCAGTTGCCGAAGGAGTTTGCGGTGGAAATGCCGAAAGATGCGGTTTCTAAGAGTGCTGCCGCGGATTATTCGGCCAAGTATTCGCTGAAGGATGGAGTGCTGACGGCGGAGCGGGAGTTGGTGATTAAGCAGGGGAAGGTGCCGCTGAGTGAATGGGCAGATTATCAGACGTTTGCCAAGGGCCTGAAGGCGGATCAGACCGCGTTTATTTCGTTGTCGGAAGCCGCGCCGGTATCCACCAGTCCTGAAGCGCAAAATTTCATGCGGCAGGCTGCGCAAGCCATGCAGGCGGAAAAATTCAGTGAAGCGCACGATCTGCTGGCCCAAGCGGAGCGGCTTGATCCTAAGCTGCCGGGGCTGTGGGCGGGTTATGGTTACGTTGCCATGCGGTTGGGAAAGATGGACGAGGCGGTGCAGGAATGCCAGAAGGAAATTCAGCTTCATCCGGACGAAATCCAGGCGTACCGGCAACTGGCGGCGGTCTTTAACCGGGCTGCGCGGCGGGACGAGGCGATTGAAACGTGGCGCGGTGCTTTGAAGTTGATGCCGGACAATCGTGTGGCGGCGGGTCAACTGGCGGAGTTGCTGCTGGAAGCGAAGCGCTATTCCGAAGTGGCGGGGGTTCTGGAAAAGCCCATTGCTGCCGCGCCGGATGCTTATGAACTTCAGGTGGATCGCGCTCGGGCGATGCTGCTGGACGGGCATAAAGAAGAAGGCGTTTCGGAAGCGAAGAGGATTGCGGCTGCGGTGTCGGACTCGCTGACGCTGAATAACCTGGCTTACTATGTGTCCGACGCTGGTGCCGATGCGGGATTCGCGAAAGACTGGTCGAAGAAGGCCATCGGCCAAACTGAAGAGACGACGGCGAAGGCGGATCTGGCGAAGGTGAGCCAGCCCGATTTGGCGGCGGTCAATCTGCTGGCGGCGGAATGGGACACGCTGGGATGGATTTACTTTCGGCAGAATGATCTGGCGCAGGCGGAGAAATATGTGAATGCGTCATGGCAATTGAACCAGCATGCCGATGTGGCGGATCATTTGGGCGAGATTTACGCGAAGCAAGGCAAGCCGGCGCAGGCGGCGCATCTGTGGAGGCTGGCGGCGGCTGCCGATTTCCGGAATGAAGAAGCGCGCGAACATCTGAAGAAAGCCGGTCTGGCGCTGAGCGTGACCGGGCCGGTTCA
>Ga0116226_10006522_pt1 | contig 10481 bp, 10 predicted proteins | sample S1TSphfallax_FD_89692 | JGI IMG/M metagenome (GOLD analysis project Ga0116226, IMG submission 89692) | Host-associated microbial communities from peat moss isolated from Minnesota, USA - S1T2_Fa - Sphagnum fallax MG | ecosystem: Host-associated > Plants > Peat moss > Unclassified | place: USA...
GCTGACCTCCGCATCGCGTGGCGCGCGGGCGCCGCAGGAGGCGCACACCCGGTCCCTGCCTTCGCCGTTCAGGGCGAAGTCACCGCAGGATGGGCAGACATCGCTGGCGTCGGGGTCGCGGGCGGCGGGGGCGTTCGGGCGCGCGAGCGGCAGGAAGACGAGATTGTCGGGGGCGGCGCCGCGGGAGAAGCCTTTGGAGATGAAGCGGGCGACGGGCTGGGGCTCGTTGGATCCGGCGCCGCCTGCCCCCAAACCGTCCTTGTCCATCTCGGCGGGGTCCACCGTGGCGAGGTCGGTGCGGTCGAGATAGGAGACGCCCAGTTCCCGGAAGACATAGTCGAGGATCGAGGTGGCCGAGCGCACCTGATCATTGCCGGTCACCGCGCCGGAGGGCTCGAAGCGGGTAAAGACAAAGGCGTCGACGAACTCATCAAGCGGCACGCCATATTGCAGGCCGATGGAGACGGCGATGGCGAAATTGTTCATCAGGGAGCGGAAGGCCGCGCCCTCCTTGTGCATGTCGATGAAGATTTCGCCGAGCGCCCCGTCGTCATATTCGCCCGTATGCAGATAGACCTTGTGGCCGCCCACGGAGGCTTTCTGGATGTAGCCTTTTCGGCGGTCCGGCAGTCGCGCGCGGCCTTGCGGCGCCGTGACGATGCGCTCGACGATGCGCTCGCGATATTCCACATGGCTGGAGGAGGCGCGCGCCTCAACGGCGGGGGGTAGGTCCAGGCGGAAGGCCTGAGGGGGCGGGGACCGGCTGATGCGGAATCCCCGCAGGCCGGCCTCGGCCGCGGCAATCTGTAGGTCCTGGGCATGCCGGGGCGTGGCGGCAAAGTCGAGGATGAGGGGCGCGATGATGGGCGCGTCGGAGTGAACGTCCAGCGCCGCCAACATGGCGAGGCGCGCCTCCAGGGGGGTCGCGTCGGGCCTGCGAAATATCAGCCGTTGTTCCGCGTCCAAAAAGGCCGCGTCGGAGAGGCCGCCGACTCCCAGCGCATGGTTTTCCGCCTCGGCGATAGCCTCGGGGCTGAAGCCGGCCAGGGCCAGGGTGTCGAAATTCGGGTCCTGAAGCGCCGCCTCCGGCCCGCCCAGGACATCCCGCACAAAGCCCGCGCCAATTATCGCGGGGGAGAAGGCGCTCTTGAGGTTTATCGCGGCGCCGAGGGCGCTTTCCACGGCGTCGATTTCGTGGGCGGTGAAACCCCGGCTGACAAGTGAGTCGTGATTAATGTGGGGCGCGCCCGCCAGGGTGCGTCGGCCAAGGACATGGAGCCTTGCCGCGGCGACATCCGCGCCCATGCGCTCCAGACCCGCGATTGCGGCGGGATTCATCGCCGGAATGATCTCGCCATCCGCCGTTTCGGCCCATTGCGCGGGACCGCGCCAAGGGGCCGCGTCGAGGGAGAGGCCGCCGAGGCGCAGAGCCATGTCGCTGTCACGCGCGGGACCGGTTACCTGAGCGTTTCTGAGGTCCGCGTCCGGCGCGGCGGGAAAGGCGCTGAGGAGCCGGGCCAGATCGCGTGACGCCGCCAGGGCCGCGTCCTGCAGGACCCGCTGCCAGTGCGCCGCGCGCGCGCGTCCGGCCGCGCTGTCGAAGGCAAGCCCCTCGGCGACCAGGCGTTCGGCGGCGCCCGCGATGGAAAGCGCGATGGGCCGATGATCCCGGCGCAGATGGGCGTCGATGGCGTCCGGCGCGAAGCCCGCGGAGATCTCGATATCGAGGCACACGGTCAAGAGGCGGGCAATGGCCGCAAGGGACTTATCATCCGCGACCGCGCCAACATCTATCGCCGCGCGGGGCGCCGCGCGCCATCGGCGCAGGGCAAGGGCGTCGGCCTCGGAGGCGACGATGTCGAGATCGCCAAATCGCCAGCCGAGAAGCGCTCCGGTCAGGGCCCAGTCCTGGCCCTGTATCAGGCCGGCGGGCTTGGCGATCGCGAGGGTGGGATGCTCTGGCGCGGGTTCATCCAGGTTATCCTGGCCCAGGACGATGGCCTCGGCGATGGCCGCTTCGTTGGCGCCGGAGTCCAGGGCGGCGCGCGCGGCGCGGGCGAGGACCTCGTTGGCCAGGGGATCGGCACAGGCAGCGGCCGACCCCTGGCAGCGACGAACGGCGTCGGCGACAAGGGTGAGAGCGCGGGCGAGCGCGGAATGTGGCGCGGTCCGTTTCTGGACGTGGATCTCCGCCAGCGTCGGGGTTAGCGACGCGGGCGCGCGGGCGGGATCATGAGCGGTGGGATGAAGCCTTACGCCAAAGGGGAGGGTGGGGCCGGGCGCGACAATTCCCTGCGCCAGCAGCCTCGCAAGCGCGCCGCGAAAACCCTCGGCTTCAGAGGTTGACTTGAAATAGCCCAGCGCCAGACCCCAGGCGGCTTGCCTGCGGGCATAGTGGCCCGGCCCCCCGCCCAAAAGGCGGTCAAACAGGTCCGCCCCGCTGGACCGGTCCCCGGTGGGAAAATCCTGTGGCAGACCCGAGGCCCAATCCAGCCAAGCCTCCACCCGCGCGGTGGGCCAGGAGGTGGGAGCGAGGACCTGTATGAGCCCCGCGGCGCCATCGATCTCGCGTTCGCCAAGGTCAGGCACGTCGGGAAGGCTCGACGCCAGGGTCTGAAAACGCATCAATGATCTCCCGCGCCCGGGAATGCTAGGGGAAGCCCCTGGCTCTCGCAATAGATGTTGCGGCCCGCCACGGTCAAAACCGCAACATCTTGTGGATAGCGCCTAAGCGTTTGCGTAGCCCGCTATGCTGGACGTCAGGCGCCCGCGCGCCTATAGACCGCACGTGCTCAGGGACCTTTTCACTTGGTGGTTTGGCGCCACGATCGGCGCCCGGAACCAGATCCACAAGTCCGCCAAGCTTGTGGGCTATGATGATCTGGGCAACGCCTATTACGAGAGCGTTGAAAAGCGCTTCGAGTATGACGGGCACAATCGCCGGTTCGTGATCTATAAGGGCTATGCGGACGCCTCCAAGGTTCCGGCCGAATGGCACGGCTGGCTGCATCACACCTTCGCCGAGCCGCCCACCCGGGAGCCCCTGCTCCGCCGGCCCTGGGAAAAGGATCATCAGCCCAACCTCACCGGCACCATCTGGGCCTGGCGCCCCAAGGGCGCCCTGGCGCGCGGCGGCAAGCGGGCGGCGGCCAGCGGCGATTACGAGCCTTGGACGGGCGAGTAGGGCGGCAAAATCGGCGTCGGGTGAGGGCCCTGGGCCCCATGGCCGGCGTCTCCCTTGCCCTAGCCCTCAGCGGCGCCCAGGCGCAGGTCCCGCCACCCCTGGAACAGGATCCGCCGCCTCCGCCTCCTGTGAGCCCCGTCGTGGCGCCGCCGCCGGAGATCGACGCCGCGCCGTCCCAGTCGACAGGCGCCCACGAGGCCCGTCCCACACCCGAGGCGCCCAAGGGTCCGCCCCGGCCCGAGCGCAGCCCCGTGGCGGTGCTGAGGGTGCTGGATAAGGTCACGGCTGAAACCTTGCGCTTCGCCGCGCCCGTGGGCCGGCGGGTGCGCTACAAAAGCCTCGTCTTCGAGGTGAAGGCCTGCGAGACCTGGGGGGTCGGCACGGCGGATCCGCGGGCCTCGGCCTATGTTATGATCGACTCAGACCCCGGCGGCGCCGATGCGGGGGGCGCCAGCCAGGAGATCTATAAGGGCTGGATGTTCGCTGAGGCGCCGGGCGTCCACCTCCTGAGTCACCCCCTCTATGACGCCTGGCTGGAATCCTGCATCGCCAGCGCGCCGGGCGTCTGAGCGGGCAGGGCGCGGAAATCTCCGGACTGGCCGAGCGCGTGGGCAAGCTGGCCAAGATAATCGGCCTTGTCGATTTCCACCGCGCCCAGGCGGGTCAGATGATCCGTGACGAACTGGGTGTCGAGAAGCACAAATCCGCCAGCCCGCAGCCGCGCCGCCAGATGGACGAGAGCCACCTTACTGGCGTCGCGGGCGATGGAAAACATGCTCTCGCCAAAGAACGCGCCGCCAAGCGCAATCCCATAAAGCCCCCCAACAAGCTGGCCCTCCCGCCAGGCCTCAACGCTATGGGCGAGCCCCCTCGCGAAAAGTTCAAGGCATAGCTCCTCGATGGTGCGGTTGATCCATGTCTCGGTCCGTCCGGGCGCGGGGGCGGCGCAGCCGGCGATGACGCCGGAAAAGTCCGTGTCGACGCGGATTGTATAGCGATCAGAGCGGACGGTCCGGGCGAGGCGGCGGGATATCCGCAGGCCATCCAGGGGGAGAATACCGCGGCGGGCGGGCTCGACGAGGAAGATGCGCCGGTCGTGGCGCGTATCGGCCATGGGAAAGACGCCGCGCCGGTAGCAGGCGATGAGATCGTCGGCTGTGAACCCGCGCAAGGGGTCGGGCCCTAGCCCGCCTGCGCCTTGATCCACCGCTCAAGCCAATGGATATCGTAGCGACCGGCGACGATGTCGGGGTCCACCAGAAGGTCCTGAAAGAGGGGAATCGTGGTTTCCACGCCGCCCACGACCATCTCGGCGAGGGCGCGGCGCATACGGGCGATGGCCTCGGGCCGGTCGCGGGCATGGACGATGAGCTTGCCGGCGAGGCTGTCATAATAGGGCGGTATGGAATAGCCGGCATAGAGAGCGGAATCGAGCCGCACCCCCAGGCCCCCGGGCGCGTGGAAATCGGTGACGAGGCCCGGCGAAGGCATGAAGGTGCGGGGGTTTTCCGCATTGATCCGGCACTCGATGGAATGCCCCTCAAAGATGACCTCGTCCTGGGTGAAGGAGAGGGGCAGGCCGGCGGCGATGCGAATCTGTTCGCGGACGAGATCGATGCCGGTGATCGCCTCGGTGACGGGGTGTTCCACCTGCAGGCGCGTGTTCATCTCGATGAAGAAGAACTCGCCGTTTTCGTAAAGGAATTCAATGGTTCCAACGCCCAGATAGCCAATGGTCCTGACCGCGTCGACAACCACCTTGCCGATGGCCGCGCGCGCCTTGGCGTCGATCACGGGGGAGGGGGCTTCCTCCATCATCTTCTGGTGGCGTCGCTGGAGGGAACAGTCCCGCTCGCCCAGGTGACAGACCGCGCCATAGGCGTCGGCCACCACCTGCAATTCGATATGACGAGGCGTGGCGAGGTAACGTTCCATATAGACCGCGTCATCACCGAAGGCTGCCTTGGCCTCGCCCCGGGCTGTCGCATAGGCTTCCGCCACCTCGTCACGATCCCTGGCGACCTTCATGCCCCGGCCGCCCCCGCCGGCGGCGGCCTTGATCAGGACCGGATAGCCGATCTCGTCAGCGGCCGAGATGGCCTCGGCCTCACTGGTGATGGCGCCATTGGACCCGGGAACGACGGGTATCCCGGCCTCGCGCACGGCCTGCTTGGCGGCGATCTTATCGCCCATAATTCTGATGTGCTCAGGGCGCGGGCCGATGAACACATAGCCGTGGGCGCCCAGTATCTCGGCGAAGCGCGCGTTTTCGGACAGAAAGCCGTAGCCCGGATGCACGGCCTGGGCGCCGGTGATCTCGCAAGCCGAGACGATAGCCGGGATGTTCAGATAGCTTTTGGCCGCCGGGGCGGGCCCAATGCAGACGCTCTCGTCGGCCAGGCGAACATGCATGGCGCTGGCGTCGGCTTCGGAATGGATGGCGACCGTGTGAATGCCCATTTCCTGGCATGCACGGTGGACCCGCAAGGCGATCTCGCCGCGATTGGCGATGAGAATCTTTTCAAACATCGGTTCTGCCAGCCTGAAAAATCAGTCAATGACGACGAGGGGCTCGCCGTATTCAACCGGTTGGCCGTCGATGACCAGATACTCCGTGATCACACCCGCCTTGGGCGCCGAGATGGGGTTCATGGTCTTCATCGCTTCCACCAGGAGCAAGGTCTGACCCAGAGCCACCTTGTCGCCGACCTTGGCGAAGGGGGGCGATCCCGGCTGGGCCTGCAGATAGACCGTGCCCACCATGGGCGATTTCACCACATCGCCGGCCGCCGCGGTTTTGGGCGCGGCCGCGGGGACGGACGCGCTCGCGGGGGCCGGCGCCGGCGCGGCCATCGCTGGAGGCGGCGCGGGCGCCGGAGCGGAGGCAGGGGCCACTGTCACGGTCACGGTCTTGGTCAGGCGGATTCTGAGGTCGCCGCGCTCCACTTCCAGTTCGGTGAGCCCGGTCGTGTTAAGCACATCGGCCAGCTCGCGGACCAGCTTCGCGTCGATGGAGGTTGCGGCCGCGTGAGGCGCGTTCTCCGGGGTCGAATCCTTTGGGTCGGACATCGTTTCGAGATCAGCCTCTTTTGGGGTCTTGACGCGGGAGGGCCCGGGGCGCCGGGTCACTTAAGATAGGGCCTTGGAAGCGGCCAGGAGCTGGCAGGCGCCGTCGATGGCCAGCTCATAGCCGAAAACGCCGAGGCCGCAGATAACCCCGGACGCGGCGGAGGACACATAGCTGTGATGACGAAAAGGCTCCCGGGCCGCGGGGTTTGAGATGTGGCACTCGATGATGGGGATTTGCAGGGCCTTGAGCGCGTCATGCAGGGCGACGGAAGTGTGGCCATAACCGGCGGGATTGATCACGACGGCGCAGGCCTCAAGCCGCGCTTCCTGGACCCAGTCGATCAGCTCACCCTCCCGGTTGGTCTGACGGAAGACAACGGGCAGGCCATGACTCTTCGCGCGCGCGACGCACCGCGCCTCCACGTCGCCAAGGCTTTCATGCCCATAGATGTGCGGCTCGCGCTCACCCAACAGATTGAGGTTCGGGCCGTTAAGCACGAAGATCGGCAGCACAAAATTGGGTTTCGACATCTGGCCCCGCCGCCACCAAAGCGCGCCTTGTATCGTCGCGCGCCGGGGCGAACAAGCCGGACGCCTCTGGCTCAGGGCTGGGCGGGGAATTCCAACTTGCTGACGTCATAGCCCAGGCTACGCGCCCGATCGATGAGTGACTGTCGGAGTTGGGGGCTGATGTCGGCGTCCCGCGTGTAGATCCACAGATTCTTGAAAGTGGGATCGGATGATATGAACCAGCTGTCGTCGTCGGCGTGGTCGAGGACCCAATAGTCAATGCCCGCTCGGAACGGACCGAAGATGCGATAGCTGACATGGATCTTGGCGTTCTCGCCGGGGTCCAAAATCCGGGCCGGGCCGCCAATCGCCTTGATCTTCCCGTTGGGGGTCTTGTCGTGGCAGGTGTCGCGCACGTCCAGGGTCGCTGGGCTTGTCAGGTGATATTCCGTGGCGCCGGCCACGCAGCCATTGGTGATCGCCATGGGCCGTCGGCCGATCTCGTGCCAGACGCCGGTATAGAAGCGGGCGGCGTCGACGGGCTTGCTCGGCGCGGGGGCGGTCGCGGCCAGGGCCACGCCCGAAGAAAAAGCGGCGGCCGCGAGGGCGAGCGCCCCCCGACCAAGGCGGTGTCTATCAGGCATCGCGGAAACTCCATCGCAGCGGTTCAACACCCCCGCGGCGTTGTTTACGCTCAGAGCGGCAAACAGTTCACTGTCCACCGCGCCGTATTTTTTTGGGAAACCCTACCTTTTGTCCTTTGTCTTAGGGCTTCTTCGCCGCCGCGTCGAAGTCCGCCTGGATGGCCTTGAGCTTCGCGTCATCGAGCTCGGCTTCCGGATAGGCGGAAATGGCCCTCAAGGTCATGCCTTTGATATCGTCAAGGCCTGGATAGGATATGAGCTTGGGCATGTCCTTCTCCAGCACCGCGTGGTCGGCGGGATTGGCCAGCAGATCTCCAATCGTGGTGTTTTCCACCGAGCCAGCGCCGGGGGCCGACGGAATCGGGGCGGGCGAGGTCTGAGCCCAAACCGGCGAAGCGGCGGCCAAGACAAGGGCGGCAAAGCCGGCCGCAAAGGTCGACATCGATGATCGTGACATGGTCTTCTGAGCTCCTCCATCGGACCTGTGGCGGCCCGCTCAAGGTTAGGGTTCACTGGAAACGCGCCGTTTGTCCAGGGCCGGGCGAGAGGTGTAAGAAGCGCCCATGACCGCGACAACCGATAAGACCATCGCCGGGGCGACGGGCCCATGGGAAATCGTTCTGGGCCTTGAGGTGCATGCTCAGGTAGCCTCGAAATCCAAGCTGTTTTCCGCGGCCGCGGTGGGCTTTGGCGGGGGCCCCAACAGCCAGGTTAGTCTGGTGGACGCGGCCATGCCGGGCATGTTGCCGGTGATCAACCGGCGCTGCGTGGAGCAGGCGGTGATTACGGGTCTCGGGCTTGGGGCGAAGATCAATCCGTGGTCGCGGTTCGACCGGAAGAACTATTTCTATCCCGATCTGCCCCAGGGCTATCAGATCAGCCAGTATAAGGACCCCATCGTCGGCGAGGGCCAAATCGAAGTTGAGCGTGATGACGGCTCGGTCTTTACCGTCCGTATCGAAAGGCTCCATCTGGAGCAGGATGCGGGCAAGTCGATCCATGATCTGGACCCGAACGCCACGATGGTGGATCTGAACCGGGCCGGCACGGCGCTCATGGAGATCGTCTCCTATCCCGACATGCGCTCCTCGGAGGAGGCCAGCGCCTATGTCAAGAAGCTGCGGGCGATCCTGCGGTATCTGGGCACCTGCGACGGCGATATGGAAAAGGGCAATCTCCGCGCCGACGTGAACGTCTCCGTGCGCCGCCCGGGCGAGCCCTTAGGCACGCGGTGCGAGATCAAGAACGTCAACTCCTATCGCTATATTCAGCAGGCGATCGAGTATGAGGCCCGCCGGCAGATCGCTGTTCTTGAGGACGGCGGGGTTATCGCCCAGGAGACCCGCCTTTTCGATCCCGGCAAGGGTGAAACGCGCTCGATGCGGTCGAAGGAAGAAGCGCAGGATTATCGCTACTTCCCCGATCCCGATCTTCTGCCGCTGGAGCTCGATCCGGCCTGGATCAAAGCCATCGAGGACAGCCTGCCTGAACTTCCCGACGCCAAACGCGCGCGGTTTGTCAGCCAGTATGGGCTTTCGACCTATGACGCGGGCGTGCTGGTGATCGAACGGGCGCGGGCCGACTATTTCGAGACCGCGGTCGCTGGCCGCGACCCCAAGCTCACCGTGAACTGGGTGACCAATGAGCTCCTGGCGCGGCTGGCGAAGGGTAATCTGGACGTCGAGGACAGCCCTATCAGCGCAGGCGAGCTGGCGGGTCTCGTCAAGCTTTTGGAAGAGGACGTGATTTCCTCGAAAATCGCGCGGGAAGTCTTTGATCACATGTGGGCCGGCGAGGGCTCCGCCGAGGCGATCGTGGAGGCCCGGGGACTGCGTCAGGTGAGCGACACGGGCGCACTCGAAGCGCTGATCGCGCGGCTGATCGCGGCCAATCCCGGCCAAGCCGCGGCGGTGCGGGAAAAGCCGCAGGCGGTGGGCTGGTTCGTGGGGCAAGTGATGCGAGAAACGGGGGGCAAGGCCAATCCCGGCGCCGTGAACGCCATTATCAAGGCGAAACTCGCGACTGCAGAGGAAGCCTGACCCCGCGCGTTATTTCAGAGAATAACGAAATCCGAACGGTTTCGTCGCGACGTTTATTGATAATTTACTTGAAGCTCGTATATGAAAGGGAACCTGTTTCACGCATGCGCGTTTGGGGCCGCTGTTGAGGGGAGGTGTGGCATGTACGATATCTTGCTCGACAACCGCCTTCCGTCGCCGGAAAAAAAGGTCAGCGCCCAGGAGCTGTTTCGCTTGGGCCTGAGCTACGCCACGGGGCTCGGTGTCCCGCGCGATCTTATTACGGCTCACGCCCTGTTTGCTCTGGCGGCGCGGCTCGGGTCCCTCGAAGCCAAGGTCTACCGCAAGGAACTCGACGAGGAAATGGACCCGTCCGAAGTGTCCGAGGCCGAACGTCGGGCCCGCGACTGGCTCAAAGCCTCCGCCTCGTCAGGCTCCCTGGCCTCCCGGGGCTGGATCTTCAAGCCGAAGTTTGCGGCGGGGTGAAGGCGGCCTAGGCCCAAGCGGGCCTGTGGTGACGAGAGCTTAGCTCGGCGGGGCCGATGTATTTCCCTGACCTGACTCCCTACGAATACGGCGGCACAGAGCCCCAGGAAAACGTCCTGAACGTGGGTTGGCTGTCATCTTCGCACCCCATTTCGACTTGCGCCCCGGACCCACGCCTTGTCGCCGCCCTTGAGCGGTTGCTCGCCTTTCCGGTGAACCTGTACCGGGGAACTCATCATTGCGAGTTCTGCCCGCCGCCAGGAATGACTTTTTCCCCGCGTGGACGTCCTATGATAGAAGAGACGCCGGGGACGAGCGGTAACGGCGAGATACGTGTCACGGATTCACATGGAATCACCTTCGTAGCCCCCGCGCTGATACTTCATTATGTCGTTGCGCACGGATATGCGCCTCCGCGAGCGTTCGTGGACGCGGTGCTTGATGCCGGGAATGATGTTGTTGAGACGGTGACCTTATGGCGACCCGTCGGACCTCAAGAGCTTGAACTCATCAAGCAATCCGCGATGCGCGCCTTTCCGCCGCGCCTGCCTGATCAGCCAATATTCTACC
>Ga0116226_10006523_pt1 | contig 10480 bp, 10 predicted proteins | sample S1TSphfallax_FD_89692 | JGI IMG/M metagenome (GOLD analysis project Ga0116226, IMG submission 89692) | Host-associated microbial communities from peat moss isolated from Minnesota, USA - S1T2_Fa - Sphagnum fallax MG | ecosystem: Host-associated > Plants > Peat moss > Unclassified | place: USA...
CCCGCCATGGGCGACTCCGGAGATCTGTAGGGCGATGAAACCGGCCGCCGCTGCCAGCAGCCCAAGGCCGACAAGCACCGACATAGGCGTCTGACCGAAGCCGGCGGTGAAACTCATCCACACATAGCGTTTCAACAGTCGGCGCAGTGGAGCGATTGTCAGCGGCAGGATCAACGCCGCGACCAGATAGATCGCCGGGAAGATCAGGATCGCTGCACACTTCAGCCGGAGCGATCCCGGCAGGACCCGCCAAGCGTGAACCCCGGCCCAGGCATAGATCAGGCTGGCGGTCAGGCAGGCGCTCACCTGCATCCGTCTGAACCTGCGCCACGCCGACACCTTCGCCATGATCAGCAGATGGGGGTCCAAGCGCCCTGCCCTAGAGGCGCAAGACCCCTGCAACCGTCGCAGGGCTCACAACCCCGAGAGCCGCCCGCAATAGCGGCGGCGTGGTGAACAGATGTGCAAACGGCTTGCGACTTGCCGCCGGTCTCAGTGGCCGCCGAAAGCGATAAGCGCGCTGACCGGCACGCCCAACGCCTCTAGACGGCGAACGCCCCCAAGATCGGGCAGGTCGATCACGAAGGCCGCCGCAACAACCTCGGCGCCGGCTTGGCGCAGTAGCTTGATCGCGGCCTCGGCCGTACCGCCCGTGGCGATCAGGTCGTCGATCACCAACACGCGCTCGCCCGTCCGGCAGGCATCGTGATGCATCTCGATCACGTCCGTGCCGTACTCAAGGTCATATTCCATCGCGATGACCGTGTGGGGCAGCTTGCCCTTCTTGCGCAGGGGAATGAAGCCGGCCCCCAGCTGATGGGCCACAGCCCCACCGAGGATAAAGCCCCGCGCCTCGATCCCCGCCACCTTATCGATCCGGGCGTCCCGATAGGGTGCGACAAGCCGATCCACCGCCGCGCCGAACGCGGAGGCGTCGCCGAGAAGGGTGGTGATGTCGCGGAACATGATCCCAGGCTTGGGATAGTCGGGAATGGTGCGAATGGCGTCGGCAAGGTTCATCAGAGAAAGGTCGTCTTCAGGTTTGGCGCCCGAGCACCCGACCCGCCACCGCATCCAGCTTGGCGCTGAGGGTGGGATCGCGATGCTGCGGCGGGGTGATCAGGGCGGCGTCCAGGCAGGTGTCGATGGGCGAGGGCGTGCGGGCTTGGGTCTTAAGCGCGGCGGTCAGGGCGACAAGGCTGGCCTTGGCCAGGTCGGCGTTGGCGTGCATCACCCGCACGATCTCGCCGACCTCGACATGGGCCTCCTCGGCGCGCCAGCAGTCGTAATCCGTCACCATGGCGATGCTGGCGTAGGGCAGCTCCGCCTCGCGCGCCAGTTTGGCCTCGGGCATGTTGGTCATGCCGATGACATGGCATCCCCATGCCCGGTAAAGCTCGCTCTCGGCGCGGGTGGAGAACTGCGGCCCCTCCATGCAGAGATAGGTTCCCTGCGCCGTCACAGTCGCACCGGCCGCGCGGGCGGCCTCGGCGGCCAGACCTGAGAGCCTGGGACAGACCGGATCGGCCACCGACACGTGAGCGACGAGCCCTTCGCCGAAGAAGCTCTTCTCCCGGGCGAAGGTGCGGTCGATATACTGGTCCACCACCACGAACTGGCCCGGGGCAAGCTCTTCGCGCAGGCTTCCGACCGCCGACAGGGACAATATGTCGGTGCAGCCGGCGCGCTTCAGCGCATCGATATTGGCGCGGCCATTGATATGGGTTGGAGAAATCCGGTGGGCCCGGCCGTGGCGGGGCAGGAACCGAAGTTGCACCCCGTTCAGCTCGCCAAACAGGATCTGGTCCGAGGGCGCTCCCCACGGGCTATCCACCTGGCGCCATTCCCGGTTCTCAAGGCCGGCGATCTCATAGAGCCCTGAGCCGCCGATGACGCCCAGGACCCAGTCTGTCGGGTGGCGGCTCAAGGGATCGGCCGGCCGTGGGCGACCGCTGTGATCGCCTCGGCCGCGACCGCCCAGGCCGGCTGATCGGGCGCGATCTCATCGACGTGATCGCCGGGGGGGCTCTTGACCACCACATGATCGCCCGCCGCGCGGGCGGCCTTCGCATAGGCGTCCCCGATCGACGGCGGGACGGTCACATCGTCCACACCGTGGATCACGACCTGGGGGACGCCGAGCGGCAGCAGAGCGGCGGGCGAGGTGTCGGCATAGACGTCTGGCCGGGCCGCGGTCGGGGCTCCCGTCAGCTGGCCGATCACCGGTGCGCCGCAGGCGGTGTTAGTGTCGGTCTTCAGGTTGGGGATGCCCGCGATGTCGATCACCGCGGCGATGGGGATGGGATGGTCGGTGTGGAGTGGACTGTCGGCGGCGATGTTGTGCTGGCCCGCGGCCCACAGGGCCAGGTGTCCGCCCGCTGAATGACCCACGACCACTAGATGGGCCAACGACAGCTTGGCGGCCGACGCGTCCTGCACCAAGCGCTGTAGCGCCGCGCTGACGTCCTGGAACGTACCGGGATAGCCGCCGCCTGGCTTATCGACGCCGCGATATTCCACGCTCCATACCGCCAGACCTCGCTGGCGCAGGTCTTCGGCGGCATAGTTGAAATAGGTCAGGTCGGCGATTCCGGTGGTCCAGCAGCCGCCATGGATCAGAACCACTACGGGGTAGGGTCCCGGCCCCTCCGGTAGCCAAAGCTGGGCATACTGCAAAGGGTCCGAGCCATAGGCGACGGTCCGCGTCGGCTGGGGCCGCGGACGGGCGCGTAAGCTCGCCCAGGTGAGTTTTTCCGCTGCAGTCACGTGGCTAGGTCCCATCCCCATCAGGGCGGCTAAGGCTAGGCTGAGACCAAGCCGCCAAGTCGGAGTCATACCGGGCTGGTCCTTTCGGGAGTTTGACGTTCAGCGATTTGGAAGGGTCCAGATTTTCCGACCCCTTCCCCATGGGAGGGGGAAGGGGTCTCGTGGGACCCTAGTGATCGATGTTGCGCCAAATCCGACGGTAGGACAGGTAGACGATGATCGCGAACAGGAAGAGGTAGATCATCACCGCGAAGCCGGTCTGCTTGCGCTCGATCTGCTTGGGATCCGACGCCCAGGTCAGGAAGGTGACCACATCGTGGGCCTCCTGCTCCGTCGTCGCCTTGGTGCCGTCGTCGAAGGTGACCCGGTCGGGATAGAGCTGGAACGGCATGCCGATGAAACCGCCGGGGGGCACCTTGTTGATCGGACCCGACCAGGAGGCGGCCAGGTTGCCGGCGAAATAGGGATTATAATATTTGCCGTCGGGGACGGTCAGGCCAGCCGGCGGATCGATGTAGCCGGTGATCAACGAATAGACATAAGCCGGCCCGCCCTCACGCGCCTTCGTGATCACGGATAGGTCGGGGGGCAGAGCGCCGCCGTTGCTGGCCCGCGCCGCCGCCTCGTTGGCCCAAGGGTTCTTGAAATGGTCGGCCGGGATCGCCGGTCGCGTCGTCGGGTCGCCGGTATCGGGATCGATATCGGGCACCTTGATGTCCGCTGCGATCGCCTTGGCGTAGGGGCTTTCGTTGGGGTTCGGATATTTCGGATTATAGAATGGGCCATCCTTCTGAGCCAGGTTGCGATAGGACAGCAGGTTCATCGAATGGCAGGCCGAGCAGATTTCTGCGTAGACCTTGTAGCCCCGTTGCAGAGCGGCCTGGTCGAACGTGCCGAAGGGGCCTTCGAAGCTCCAGTGGACGTCCTTGGGCTCCAGCGGTTCGGTCGCAGACGCGACTGTGGACCCAAGCGCCAGGGTGGCCGCGGCGGCCGCGACGACCGCCGCCTTGACAGGAAACAACGATCCGACGCTCGCCCAAGGGGCTTTCTTGGGAGCTTTGCAAGCCATCGACATCAACCCTTCTTTTCAGCTTGCGCGGCCGCGCCAGCCGGCATCGCGATCGACCCGTGGGACAGCACCGGCGTGGAGATGGTCTCCGGTGGCGTTAGCGGCTTTTCTGTGAAGCCCAGCAGCGGCAGCACCACCAGGAAGTAGGCGTAGTAGTACACCGCCAAGAACTGGGAGAAGGTCGTCACAGATATACCGGTGGCGCTACCGTCTGGGGCCGTACCCAAACGGATCACGACATCGGCGGGCTCCTTGGAGCCGCACCAGCCCAGCGCCAGGGTTACGACGATGAATGCAAAGAAGAACCAGCGCGTCATCGGCCGATAGCGCATCGACCGTATCTTGGAGGTATCCAGCCAGGGCGTGACGAACAGCAAGGCGATAGCGCCGAACATGGTTATAACGCCCAGGAGCTTATTGGGCACCGCCCGCAGCATGGCGTAGAAGGGCAGGAAGTACCATTCCGGCACGATATGGGCCGGTGTCTGCAGCGGGTTGGCCGGTACATAGTTCTCGGCGTGGGCCAGAGCGTTGGGCGCGTAGAAGACAAAGTAGGCGAACAGGATCATGAACACGATGATCGCGAACCCATCCTTCACCGTGTAGTACGGGTGGAAGGGAACGGTGTCGGCCTTGGACTTCACCGAGACGCCGGTCGGGTTGTTGTTGCCCGGTACGTGCAGCGCCCAGATGTGCAGACCCACAACGCCCGCGATCATGAACGGCAACAGATAGTGCAGGGAGAAGAAGCGGTTAAGCGTGTCGTTGCCGACCGCAAACCCGCCCCATAGCCAGGTGGTGATCGCATTACCGATGTAGGGGATGGCGCCGAACAGGCTGGTGATCACGACCGCGCCGTAATAGCTCATCTGGCCCCAGGGCAGCACATAGCCCATGAAGGCGGTCGCCATCATCAAAAGATAGATGACGCAGCCTAGCAGCCACAACACCTCGCGCGGCGCCTTGTAAGAGCCGTAATAGAGGCCTCGGCCCATATGAATGTAGACGGCCAGGAAGAACATCGAGGCGCCGTTGGCGTGAATGTAGCGGATCAACCAACCGTAGTTCACATCGCGCATGATGTGCTCGACGCTGTTGAAGGCCAGATCGGCATTGGGCACATAGTGCATCGCCAGCACCACGCCCGTCAGGATCTGGGTGACGAGACAGAAGGCCAGGATTCCACCGAAGGTCCACCAATAGTTCAGGTTTTTCGGCGTCGGGTAGTCGATGGCGCTGTCGTAGGCCAGTCGCACGATGGGAAGCCGTACGTCGAGCCAACGCTCGATCGCCGTCTTGGGTACGTAGTTTGAATGTCCGCTCATGATCCTCTCGCCGCGCTCGCGCTGATCAACCGATCTTGACCTTTGTGGGGCTCAAGAACTCGTAATCCGGAAGGAACAGGTTCAAGGGCGCCGGTCCGGCCCGGATTCTGCCTGCGGTATCATATACAGAACCGTGGCAAGGGCAAAGCCATCCGCCGTAGGTTCCGCCCATATTCGGCACGCAGCCCAAATGGGTGCAAACACCGATCAAAATCAGCCATTCAGGCTTGCCCGGCTTATGGCGGCTGGCGTCGGTCGCCGGATCGCGCATCGCCGAGTGGTCATCGGCGACGGCTTCTGCGATCTCTTTCGGTGTGCGATGACGCACGAACACCGGCTTGCCACGCCACTTCACCACGGCCTGGGAGCCGACCATGACCTTGGAGATGTCGTATTCGATTGAGGCCAGGGCCAGGGTGTCGGCCGAGGGATTCATTTGGTCGATGAAGGGCCAAGCAAGGGCGACCGCCCCGACGCCGGCGCCTGCAAGGGCCGCGATATGGATGAAGTCCCGACGCGACCCATGGTCTGCGGGAGGTGTGTCTTTGACTGTCTGTGTCATTGGATCGGCGTTCGCGGTTTCAGCCACCAGTTCGCCCCTTGAAAGAAATATGGCGCCTCGACTAAGCGCATGGGAGTCCGATTAGAATGCGTTTGGCGATTTTTCAACCAGACATTCCACAAAACCTTGGCAGTTCGATCAGGTTGGCCGCCTGCCTCGGCGTTGCGATGGATATTATCGAGCCCTGCGGCTTTCCCTTGTCCGACAAAGCGGTGCGCCGGACAGCCATGGACTATGGTGATTCGCTCGATCTGACTCGCCACCCGTCTTGGGACGCCTTCCTGGCTGCGGACGCCCGCAAGGCCGGACGACTGGTGCTGTTCACCACCAAGGCGGCCCAACCCCACCTCGACTTCCCCTTCGAGGCCGGCGACACCCTTCTGTTCGGTCGCGAGAGCGCCGGTGTTCCAGAGGCGGTGCATGCGGCGGCGCAGGCGCGGCTGTTCATTCCGATCCGTCCGCCCGCGCGCTCGCTGAATGTGGTCGTGGCCGCCGCTATCGCTCTGGCCGAGGCGTTGCGGCGAACGGAACAGTTTTACAGGCCTTGAGGGAGCCTTTAGCGTGACAACTGGTGATATTCGCTTCCCCCGCCTGGCCGTCCTGAAGGCTGCCGCATGACCGAAACGACGACCCTGAACCAAGCCGCCCCCAACGCGATCGGGCTGAGCCAAGCCGACATGGACGACCGCAAGACCCGCGCAAGCGCCTGGTTCAAAACTCTACGGGACCGCATTTGCGCCGCTTTCGAGGCGCTGGAGGACGAGGCGCCCACGGCCCTCTATCCAGGCGCGCCCGGTCGTTTCATCTTGAAACCCTGGACCCGGCCCGAGGGCGGCGGCGGCGTCATGGGCATGATGCACGGGCGCTTTTTCGAAAAGGTCGGCGTCCATATCTCCACCGTTCACGGCGAGTTCGGCCCCGAGTTCGCCAAGACCATGCCGGGGGCGGAGCAGGACCCGCGGTTTTTCGCCACAGGCATCAGTTTGATCGCCCACCTGCACAATCCCCGCGTGCCGGCCGTGCACATGAACACTCGTTTCATCTGCACAACGCAGGGCTGGTTCGGCGGCGGGGCGGACCTGACGCCGCTCTTGGACGTGCAGCGCAGCCAGGACGCGCCAGACGCCCTGCGCTTCCATGCGGCCCTCAAGGAGGCCTGCGACGCGCACCACCCGGACTGGCATGCCCGCTACAAGGCCTGGTGCGATGAGTATTTCTTTCTGCCCCATCGCAACGAGCCGCGCGGCGTCGGCGGCATCTTCTACGATCGCCACGACACGGGCGACTTCGAGCGCGACTTCGCCTTCACCCAAGATGTGGGCCGGGCCTTCCTCGGCGTCTACCCGGAGATCGTGCGCGATCGGATGGGCGAGGCTTGGACGGATGAGGAGCGGGAAGAGCAGCTCGTCCGCCGCGGCCGCTACGTCGAGTACAACCTGCTCTACGACCGCGGCACCATGTTCGGCCTCAAGACCGGCGGCAATGTGGAATCCATCCTGTCGTCCATGCCGCCGCTGGTGAAGTGGCCTTGAGCGCGTTGTGGGGCAATGTGTTCAGAGGTGCGCAGCGCCTCCGTTAAGCCTAATCACACCTTCCCGTCGGTATAGCGGGGGTCGAACCCCCAAGCGCGCCGGCGATGAACGATACCTTGAAGGATATGGCGCAGAGCCTGATCGCGGTGGCGCTCTGCGGGCCGGTGGTTGTATTGCCGGGCTTTGCGCTGGCCGGCGGCGCGGGCCTTCTCGGGTTCTGGCGACGGCCGACAAGTTCCAAGGTTCAGATCGCCCTGATCGCCGCCTTCGCGCTTTTGCCGGGGCTGGATAGTCTGGCCGTGCGGCTGGCGGGGCTGACGCCGGCGCTCATCCTCAATCTCACCCTGGCGGTCGGGGGCGTCTGGGTCCTCGTCAGGATGGGGTCGACCCGGAGCGCGCTCGGTCATGGCGGGTCGCGCCGCGCCGTCTGGTCGGTTGGGATCGGGCTCACGCTCTGGGCGCTCCTGGTCGGCTACGCCTATTGCGATTTCGACTGGGGCGGCCGGCTCTATTGGAGCGTCGTCGTCACCGACATGGTCAAGCATGCCGCGACCATCCAGGCCATTGTGGATACGGGCGCGCCGCCGATTGATCCGTTTTTCGCGCGCACGACGCCGTCCGGCTACTACTATTTCTTTTACACCCCTGGCGCCCTGGTGGAGCGCTTGGGGCTTGGCCTCGTCGATGCGCGCGCCGCCTTCGCGGGCACGACCATCTGGACGGGGCCGGCGGTTTTCGCGCTGGCGGCCGAGCTCTTGAGCCGAAGCGGCTATCGGAGCGGGGCGGACGTATCGCGCCTGCGTCCGATCGTGGTGGCGCTACTGCTGGTCTCGGCGCTGGATATCCTGCCGATCTGCCTTCTGGGCGCCTCCGGAGTCTGGACCCCGACGCTCGGCGCATGGAACGAGGAGGTGACGCCGTGGCTCCTATCGGTGCTCTGGGTGCCCCATCACGTCACCGCCCTGATCGCCATCTGGGCGGGCCTTCTCGTCCTTGACCAGGTGGTGTCGCCAGACGGCGCCAAGATCGACCGGCGCCAGCTCGGCGTGGCCCTGATCTTCGCCGCCCTGGCCTTCGTCTCAGCCCTTGGCGCTTCGATCTGGGTGACCTTGGCCGGGGTCTTGACCATCGGGCTTTGGCTAGCCGTCCTCGTGTTCGAGCGACGGTGGCGCTCCGTGACCATTGTGCTCGCGGCTGGCCTCTTGGCGGTCGTCTTCGCCGCGCCGCATCTGCACGACCTGATCACCGATCGCCAGGATCAGCGTTTCCCGATCGCGGTCACGATCCGGGCCTTCAAGATGTTCGATGAGCTGGTCAAGGTACGGTGGATCAAGGCGGTCGGGCGCAGCGTCCTCTTGCCTTTGAACTATGGCCTGGAGTTCGGCGTGATGGCGCTGGGGGCCATCCTGTTCCTGGTCCGGGCAAGGGCGGGCGAGCTATGGCGAGACGCGAGCGGCGTCGCCAGGCTGTTGATCCTCTCTGCGGCGGCGGGCCTTTTTCTGGGGACGTTTCTGAAGTCCACCATCATCTTCAACGATCTCGGCTGGCGGGTCATGCTGTTCCCGCAGATGACCTTCTTGGTCTGGACCGCCCTGGCGCTGCGCGATCAGATCGACCGTCCCGTGCGGAGGCGGCGCGACAAGCTGGTCGTCATCGCCTGGGTGTTCCTGATGCTGGTCGGCTACATGACCACCCTCTACGCCCTGTTCGGTTTGCGGTTTTATGGGGCGCTGACGACCCCGTGCGCGCTCCGCTGCTCCGCCGCCGATCCGGCCATCCATCACGAGTTGCGCGACGCCTACGGCTGGCTGGGTCAGCACACGCCGCCGTCGGAGGTGGTGCAACAGCAACCCGGACCTAACCGCGTGTTCGACTTCGGCCTCTATGGACGCAATCGGGTGGGCGTGGCTGACAAAGAGGCCATGCTGTTCGGCGCCTCCAAGGCGGCTGTCGCAGAGCGGGTCGCCGTGCTGACCCCGATCTTCACCACCCCGATGCCGGCCGCTGAGGCGGCTCGTCGCGCCCGGTCGCAAGGCGTGGACATCTTGATCGCCAAGGCGACCGATCCCGCCTGGATGGCGCGGGCGAGCTGGGTCTGGGCGGCCCGTCCGATCTATGCCGCGCCGATGGTGCGCGTGGTGACGGTGCGGAGTTTGGATGCGGCGCGGTAGTGCGGAAGATGCCGCACAGGGCTGGCCTACGTGTCCCCCATCGCCGCGTGCACAGCCAAAATCCGTTCGGCCTGGGCCAGATGCAGGCGCTCCGCCATCTTGCCGTTCACGCGGATGGCGCCGAGCGCTGTGTTTTCGGGTTGGGCGAAGGCGTCGGCCACCGCGGTCGCCCAGGCGATCTGGTCGGGCGAGGGGCTGAATACGCGGTTGCAGGCGGCGATCTGGGCGGGATGGATCAGGGTCTTGCCGTCGAAACCGAAGCTACGCCCCTGGCGACACTCCTGCTCCAGACCCGCCTCATCCTCCAATCCGTTGAACACGCCGTCCACAACGCTTAGCCCATGGGCCCGGGCCGCCGCCACGCTCAAGGACAGGGCTGCGAGGAAGGGGGCGCGGCCAGGCTCGATCTCGGCCCCCATCTCCTTGGCCAGGTCGTTCACCCCTAAAACGAGACAAGCCAGGCGCGAGGTGCGGCTGGCGGCGGCGAGGCCGTCCAGGTGGAACAGGCTGCGGCACGTCTCGACCATGGCCCAGAGCTGAACCCGCTCTGGAAAGCCGGACAGGCGCGCATCGTAGCGCGCGACGTCGCCGGCGTCCTGGACCTTGGGGACTAGGACAGCGTCGGGCGCGGCTGCGCCCAAGGCTTCCAGGTCCTGTTCGCCCCAGGGCGTATCCAGCCCGTTGACCCGCACCACCACCTCGCGCCGGCCAAAGCCCCCCGCCGTCAGCGCCCCGATCACCTGGTCCCGCGCCAGCGCCTTGGCGTCCGGCGCTACGGAGTCCTCAAGGTCCAGGATGACGCCGTCGCAGCTCAGCGTCTTGGCCTTCTCCAGGGCGCGGGCGTTGGAGCCGGGCAGATAGAGCAGGCTGCGGCGGGGGCGAGGGGCGCCAGCGAACGGCGGCAGGATGGACATGGGCGGCGACCTCAGGACAGGGTGTAGGCGCGTTCAAGCTCGTAGCGCGAGCCGCCCTCGCCCTGCCAGCTCGAATACAGGCCGAATCCGCTGGCGCGCCAACTTGGCGAGCGCAGCAGGTTATGGCTCTGAATCCAGGCC
>Ga0116226_10006524_pt1 | contig 10480 bp, 10 predicted proteins | sample S1TSphfallax_FD_89692 | JGI IMG/M metagenome (GOLD analysis project Ga0116226, IMG submission 89692) | Host-associated microbial communities from peat moss isolated from Minnesota, USA - S1T2_Fa - Sphagnum fallax MG | ecosystem: Host-associated > Plants > Peat moss > Unclassified | place: USA...
ACCGTCCAGACCATCGGCGCCAGACTGCCGCCGGACCTCCGGCACGCCACGCTGCGCCGCCTCGCCGGCCGGATCCGGGAAAATTATGGCTCCAACGAAGTCGGCGCCATCGGCGTCATCCTGGACGGCGCGGTGAACCTCTTCCCCGGCGTCACCGCCGAACCCGTAAGCCCGGACGGCGCGCCCTTACCCCCTGGCGAGCCCGGCCCGCTGCGCATCCGCACCCCCGGCATGATCACGGGCTATATCGGCGACCCGGCCGCCACCGCCCGCATGTTCCGGGACGGCTGGTTCCACCCCGGCGACATCGCCATCCGCGCCGGCCCCGCGCAACTGCAACTCGTCGGCCGCAACCAGGACATCCTGAATCTCGGCGGCAGCAAAATCCCCGCCGCCGATCTCGAGGCGAAACTCCTTGCCAACGCCCCGCTGCAGGACGTCGCCCTCCTGCAACGCAACGACGGCACCGCCTCGCCCCCCATCATCGTCTGCGCCGTCCCCGCCGCCGGCGCCACCATGGACACGCTGAAAGCCACCCTCACCCCCTTGATGCCCTTCCCCTTCCGCATCCGCATCATCACCGCCATCCCGCGCACCCCGGAAGGCAAAATCAAGCGCCCCACCCTCCATGACCTGCTCTTTCCCGCCCAATCCGCCGCCGCCGCCGAATGACGCCAACAGAAATCGTCAAATCTTCACCTCCCGCAGCCTAGATCGGCCCATGCCACACTCTCGGAACCATATCCCGCCCCGCCAACCCCGCATCGCCGCCCATATCGCCCTGCACGCGCGCCGCCGCCCCGGCGCCGTCGCCGTCCTGCGGGGGGACGGCCCGGTCACCTACGCGCAATTGCACCGCGATCTCTGCGCCGTCACCCAGGCCCTGCGCGGCTTCAACCTGCCCTCAGGCGCCGTCGCCGCCATCGGACACGAAGATTTTTACGCCCAGCTCCTCCTCATCTGCGGGTGCGAGGCGCTGGGCATCGTCACCGGCTCCTTCCGCCCGGACGAAGGCCCGGACGCGGACGATCTGATCGCCAGCGCCGACCTCGTCTTGAGCAGCCTCAAACCCGCCCAGCCGGCGCGCCGGTTCTTCGAAGTCACCCAGGACTGGCTCGCCCAAGCCCTGGCCACGCCCGCCTTGTACATCGCCCCGCCAGCCGCCTTGCCTGACGAGGGCGAAGCCATCTGCCGCTCCTCCGGCACCACCGGCGCGCCCAAGCGCATGCTCCTCACCCACGCCATGCTGCGCGCCCGCCTCGCCGCCCAGCGCGACCCGCATTTCAACGTCGGCCTCACCGCACAATCCCGCTTCCTCGTCTTCATGCATTTCGCTGTCGGCATCATCTACATAACCGCCAGCAACCTGCTCCGCCTCGGCGGCACCCTCATCTTCCTGCCGGAGACCACCCCGGCGCAGATCGAGCAACGCCTGGCCGGCTGCCGCCCCACCCATCTCACCATCATGCCCTTCCAGCTCCGCGGCCTGGTCGCCAGCCTGCCGGACCGCACCGCGGCGCAGGGCCCGCTGCTCCCCGGCCTCGCCGTGCGCTGCATGGGCGGCAGCCTGCCAAACGACCTCCGCCACGCCACGTTGCGCCGCCTCGCCGGCCAGGTCCGCGAAACCTACGGCACCAACGAACTCGGCAATATCGGCACCATCCTGGATGGCACCATCACCCTCGCCCCCGGCGTCACCGCCGAACTCGTAGGGCCGGACGGCACACCCCTGCCTCCGGGCGAGCCCGGGGCGCTGCGCATCCGCACCCAAGGCATGGTCACAGGCTATATCGGCGACCCGGACGCCACCGCCCGCATGTTCCGCGGCGGCTGGTTCCACCCCGGCGACATCGCCATCCGCACCAGCCCTGCCCAGCTCCGGCTCGTCGGCCGCAACCAGGACATCCTGAACCTCGGCGGCTACAAAATGCCGGCCGCCGACCTCGAAGCCAAACTCCTCGCCGGCGCTCCCTTGCAGGACGTCGCCCTGCTCCAGCGCAACGACGGCGCCTCGCCCCCCATCATCATCGTCTGCGCCGTGCCAAAAGCAGGCACGACCATGGACGCGCTCAAATCCGCCCTCGCCGCGCTGATGCCCTTCCCCTACCGCATCCACCCAATCGCCGCGATTCCCCGCACCCCGCAAGGCAAAATCAAACGCCCCGCCCTCCACGACGCCGTCTTCCCCCCGGTCGAAACCCGGGTAGCGGCCGCCGAGTAGGCGGTCACGCACTGCGCCCACCGCAAACACTGGCGCGGCGACGGCGTTGCGACTAATGATTTTGATAAATGAACGAAACGAAAGACCCCGAAAAGCCGATCTGGCCCGAGCAGCGCTTCGCCGCCATCGCCAAACATCCCAACTGTCCGGTCTGCGACCATGATGACTGGTGGGTTTTCGACACGCCCAGTCAAACGTCCGTCATCCCGTTCTCCAGGCCATCAACGATCCCCACCTTCGTGCGCGCCTGCGTCAGGTGCGGCTATGTACAGCAATTTCTGCGGCAGGCTCTTCTCGGTGAACTGACCGCGCCGGAAACCGGCACATAATGGTCAACGTCCACCAATTCCCGCTGCCTGGCGGCCCCAACCGCACACCAGCCTTGCCACCCTCCGGCGGTCCGCCTTACGATCCTGGCATGGAAGCGCGCGTGGCCGTTTTGGAGCAGATTGCCAAGGATACCCATGAGACTCTCAGCGAGATCAAAGAAAATCTGCGCGAGATGAGACGCGATCTGGCGACCAAGGAAACAATCGCCGGCATAAAGGGATCAATTGCTGGGGTTAAGGAAACGGTTGGCGAGATCAAGGAATCAAATGGTAACATCAAAGAAGCCATAGGCGAGGCCAAGGAATCAAGTCGTAGCCTCAAGGAAGCAATCGACGAGATCAAGAAAGACCTGCGCGACATGAGAAAGACCCAAAAGGCGGACTTCCTCTGGTTATTGGGCGCTTTTGCCGCCATGTTCGGCATCATGGCGCACGGATTCAGGTGGTTCTGAGCGCCCTAATCCCCCGCGTCAGACCTTAGCCTGCTTCGGCATCGCCACCCACGTCCCAGCCGCCGCCGCCAACCCCACGAACAACCCCGCAATCGTATCGCCCACAAAGTGGTACCCCGCCCCCACCAGCCCCACCATCACCATCGCCACCACCGCCAGCCACACCCACCGGTATTTCGGCGCCAGCCAGCACAGCAGCAGCAGCGGCGCCGAGATATACGCCGTATGCCCGGACGGAAACCCACCATAGAGCGAGCTATCCGTGAACGGGTGAAACCCGTACACCCCGTTTTTCACCCAACTCCGCGGCCATGGCCGCCCGAACATCCATTTCATCTCGTCCTTCATCGCGGTCGCCACCAGAATCGCCACGCTCACCGCGATGTAACGCTGCGCCTTCACCCCCGGCGGCCAGGTGAACCGCGCCGCGATCACATATCCGGTCAAATAGGTCAGCGCGAACGGCAGCGACAGCAGCGAAGGCGCCGCCATCAGCTGAAACACCCGCCGAAACCGCTGATGCCCGTAAACAAACAGCTCCACCGGCCGATCCACATACAGAATGCACACCGCGCAAAGCGCGGCGCACACCAAAGTGGCGCCCAAAGCCGCGCGCAGGCGGGTCACGTCGAACAGGGAGACCTTACGGGATCAGAACCGTGCTGCCGGTCGTCTTGCGGCCTTCCAGCGCCGCATGCGCCGCCGCGGCGTCCGCCAGCGGAAAGGTCTGGTTCACCCGAATTTTCACAGCACCGGAGATCACCACGTCGAACAAATCCTGCGCGCAGGCCAGCAGGTCGCCATGCGAGGCTGTATAGCTCGCCAGGCTCGGCCGCGTCAGAAACAAACTCCCCTTCGCCCCCAGCATGGAGATATCCACCGGCGGCACCGGCCCGGACGCATTGCCGTAGCTGACCATGTAGCCCAGCGGCGCCAGGCTATCGATGCTCGCCATGAACGTATCCTTGCCGACGCTGTCATACACCACCGGCACCATCGCCCCGCCGGTGATCTTCTTCACCTCGGCCGCCAAACTCGCATGACCAATGATCGTATGCTTCGCCCCATGCGCCTTCGCCAGCTCCGCCTTCTCCTCGGTCGAAACCACCCCGATCACGTTGGCGCCCAGATGGCTCGCCCACTGGCACAAAATCAGCCCCACCCCGCCGGCCGCCGCATGCACCAGGATCGGCTGGCCCTTCTGCACCCGGAAAGTCCGCCGCAGCAGATACTGCGCCGTCATCCCCTGCAGCATCATCGCCGCCCCGGTGGTAAAATCGATCTCATCCGGCAGCTTCACCAGCCTATCCGCCGGGATCACCCGCTGCGTCGCATACGCGCCGATCGGCCCGCCGGCATAAGCCACCCGATCGCCCGGCTGCAAATCCTTCACCGCCGAACCGACCGAAACCACCGTCCCGGCGCCCTCCATCCCCGGCGTCGCCGGCAGCGCCGTCTTGTACAGCCCGGTGCGGAAATACACGTCGATATAGTTCAACCCCACCGCCTCATGCCGCACCAGCGCCTCGCCCGGCCCCGGATCGGGTGTGGGCACCGACTCCCATTTCAGCACTTCCGGCCCGCCGACTTCGTGAATGCGGATCGCCTTCGACATGTTCACCACTCCAAACTCAAATTTTAGCACCCTGTTCGAGCGCCAACAGCCGCCGTTTCGTCGCCAGCCCATCCCCGCCGGAATACCCGCCAATGCCCCCGACCGCGACCACGCGATGGCAGGGGATGAAAATCGGGATCGGATTCCGGCTATTCGCGCCGCCCACCGAGCGGGCAGACCCGCCCGCCACACGCGCGATGTCTATATAGGTCCGCGTCTGCCCCGCCGGTATCTCCCGCAGCGCCGCCCAGACTTTTCGCCGGTACGCGGTCCCGGCCGGCGCCAGCGGCAGCTCCGCCAACTTCGCCCCATCAAAATAATCCAGCAGCGCCAGCCGCGCCCGCGCCAGCAGCGGCGTCACACTCTGGTCGCGCCCCCACCCCCAATCGACCGCGACGATTTCCCCGTCCTCTTCCGAGATCGTCAGGTCCCCGATCGGCGTATGTAGCGAAAGCTGCGGCAAATTCCCGGTCCTTGGTCCGCCCCAAGCTAGAGCGGCGCCTGTAAGCAAGCAAGTTTAGAGTCCAATCGCTTCAGTTTCGCTTAACCGAAAGACCCTGCCACCTCGTTATGCCGGCGAAAGCCGGCATCGACTTTCTCAGGTTTAAGACGTTACTTTTTTTGAAAAAAAAGTAACCAAAAAAACTTCCGCTCCTGGGGGCGCGGGCCCCGCAGGTGCCACAGCCCGCAGGAGCGAAAGTTTTTTTGCTTCTTTTTTTTCAAAAAAAGAAGCGCTTGCCTTACGTCAAATGCGGCAACCGCAAATAAGCCTCGCTCTGCATCTCCTCCAACCGAGACGCCGTCCGCTCGAATATCTTCGCCCCTTCGCCGCTGCGGTACAAATCATCCGGCATCGCCGCCGCCGACGCATACAGCTTCACCCGATGCTCATAAAGCGCATCCACCAGCGTCACGAACCGCCGCGCCTCGTCGAAATTATCCGGCGACAGCCGCGGAATCCCATCAATAATCAGCGTCGAATAATGCGTCGCCAGCGCCAGATAGTCCCCAGGCCCCAGCGGCACGCCGCACAATGCCGAAAAATCGAACCAGGCCACCCCCGCGGCCGCCAGCGGCACCACCAGCTTGCGCCCCGCCACCGTCAGCGATTCCGGCTTCGCCGTCATCCCCTCCGTCAGCTCCCCGAACACATGCTCCAGCGCCGCATCCGCCTGCCGGTTCGCCGGCACGTACCAGGCCCGCAGCCCCTGCACCCGCTCCCGCCGATAATCCCGCGCCGATTCCAGCACCAGCACGTCCAAATTCTTCTTCAGCAGCGCGATGAACGGCAAAAACGCATCCCGCCCCGGCTTGCCCTTGAACAGATCATCGGGAAGCGTGTTGGAGGTCGCCACCACGACCACCTGCCTGGCGAACAGCGCCTCGAACAGCCGCCCCAGAATCATCGCATCGACGATGTCGTGCACCTGAAACTCATCAAAACACAGCAACGCCGCCTCGCCGGCCACGATATCCGCCAGCGGCGGGATCGGATCATCCACCTTCGGGTCGGCCTTGATCTGATGAAACCGCCGATGCGTCTCCTGCATGAATTCGTGAAAATGGATCCGCCGCTTGCGCGGCACATCCGCCGCCGCGAAGAACAAATCCATCAGCATGGACTTCCCCCGCCCGACCTCGCCGACCAGGTACAGCCCGTTCGGATGCTCCCCCGCCTCGTCCACCTGCTTGCGCCGCAGCAGCCGCCCGACCCAGCCATTCTGCTGCCCCGCCTTCGGGCTCGGGTCATACCCCCGCAGCTTCACCCAGAGCGACTGCAACCGCTCCGCCGCCGCCGCCTGCGCCGGATCGGAATAAATCTCGCCGGAAGCGAGCTTCGCCCGGTAAACTGGAAGAACGCCGGGGATAGACACCGTCTCGGACATGCGGTGGCGACATAGGCCAGCTTGTGCGGCGCAACAAGCGCCGTCTTTGACAACCCGCCTTGCCCGCCGCCACATTGACGCGAACCCGCCAGTTCAATACGGAGCGCAAACATGCTCGCCCTCAACTCGCCTTTGGATTTCGACAAGCTCGCCGCGACCCCGGTCGCCGCCGACCCCTACCCCCACATCCTGGTCGAAAATTTTGTGAAGCCGGACGCTTTGCGCGCGGTCGTCGCCGCTTTGCCCGTCATGCGCAGCCGCGGCAGCTTCCCCATCCAGTCCCTCAAGCTCGGCCAGCCCGCCAAGCTCCTGATCTCCGGCCTGGAAGGCGAGGTTTTTCGCAGCCTGGTCGCCAAAAAATTCGCCCTCGACCTCGCCGGCGCGCCGATCATGACCACTTTGCGCGGCAATGCGGGAAACAAGGACGGCCAGATCCACACCGATTCCACGGCCAAGCGCGTCACGATCCTGCTCTACCTGAACCCCGCGACCGGCAACGAGTTCACCGACCAGAAAGGCTGCCTCCGCCTGCTCCGCAGCCCGACGGACCTTGAAGACTACGCCGTCGAGGTCCCGCCGGTTGACGGCACCCTGCTGGTCTTCCCGAATGGGGAGACCACCTGGCACGGCCACAAGATTTTCATCGGCCAGCGCTATGTGATTCAAATGAACTACATGACGACGAGCACGAAGGCGAAAGCCGAACTCCGCCGCCACCACCTGTCCGCCTTCCTGAAACGCCTAACGCGAGCCGCCTAATATCGGCACGCCAATCACCTTCCTCGCCACCCTGACCGGCACCTGGCAAGGCCAGGGCATCAACCACGACTCCCAACCCTACCAAGCCCGCCTGACCTTCGACCCCCCCATCAACCCTTCGGCCCTCACCGTGCACTTCACCGCCACCGGCGAAGACGGCGCCATCTACCACGCCGAAACCCTCCTCATCGGCGACGCCGCCGCCTACAGCGCCAGCACCAACCTCCCCGGCATCGCCCATTTCGCCGTCACCCACCCCACCCCCGACGCAATCCACCTGACGCTCGGCGACCTCACCAACCAGAACAGCTTCCGCGAAGTCATAACCCTCCGCCTAGACGCCTCCGGCACCCTCCTCCACAACTTCGCCTGGGCCATGCCCAACGACCCAATCCAAAACAAAAGCTCCGCCCACCTCCGCCAAGTCTCCTAACCCGTCGGGTGGGTTGCGCAACGCGCAACCCACCATTCGCGCCACAGCCCCACCCCAACCCATTTCCCTGTTCGGCTAAAAAAGGCCATTTCCCCGCCCCGGCCAACCTCCGAACAGCGCCGCGCGCAGCACGGCGCGACGCTCAAGAACCGGGGCCAACCTTCCAAGGCTCTTCCGGCCACTCATGCCGAGGATACCGCCCCCGCATATCCCGCCGCGCATCCGCCCATCCGCCCCGCCAGAACCCCGCCAAATCCCCCGTCACCGCAATCGGCCGCCCGGCCGGCGACAACAAGGCAATCTGCAACTTCACCCGCCCCTCAGCCAGCACGGGCGTCGCATCCAGCCCATAAAACACCTTGGCTTTCGCCGCCGCCACCGGCACCGCCCCGGTATAATCCAATTTCACCCGCCCGCCCGGCAATTCCAGCGCCACCGGCAAGGCCCTATCCAGCGCGGCCGCCCGCTCCCACCCCAGCATCCCCCGCAAAATCCCCAGCAAATCCAGCCCCGCCGCCTCCCGAATATTCGTCATCCCCGCCAGATACGGCCCCAGCCATTCCTCCGCGCGCCCCGCCAGCGCCGCCTTCGACAAATCCGGCCAGTCCGGCTCAACCCCCCGCATCACCGCCACCCGCGCGATGAAATTCTCCACCGCCTCATTCCAATCCAGCCGATCCAGCCGTCCGGCCAGCGCCTTCGCCAGCGCCGCCTGCGCCTCCTCCGCCCCCGCCGCCGACACCTTATCGGAGAGTACCAGCGCCCCCAGCCGCACCCGCTCCCGCGTCACCACCCCGCCCGTCCCCGGATCAAACATTGTCTCTCTGGATCGCTTAACCCGTCCCAGCAGCCATTCCGGCAACGCCTCCTCATCCAGCCCCGCCGCCAGCCGCACCTGCGACCCCTTCGCCTCGATCGCCGCCACCGCGATCAGCTTCCGCCGCGCCAGCGGATCGACCGGATTCAAATTCCCGCTCCCCCCGCCCGCCAGCCGATACGCCCCCGGCTCCCCCCGCCTCTGCCCGACCCGGTCCGGAAACGCCGCCGCCACCAGCGCCCCCGCATCCCCCGAAGCCGCCACGCTCTGCCCCACCCCCAGCCGCCCCCGATAAATCCGCGCCGCCTGGCGAATTCTCGAAAGAATCCCCCGGTCGCCCTCACCCCGCCCCGCCACCGCCTCCAGCCGCAACAAAATATCCGCCGACGCCCCCCGCCCCAGCGGGTCCCGTTCCTCCAGAATCGCCGCAATCTCCGCCGCCATCGCCCGCTCGCCGGCCGAGCCCGCCGCCAGCATCATCGCCGCCAGCCGCGGCGCCGCCCGCAGCCGCGCCATCTCCCGCCCCGCCGCCGTCAGCCGCAATTCCTCCGAAACCGCCCCCAGATCCACCAGCAACGCCCGCGCCGCCTTCACCGCGCCCGCCGGCGGCGCATCCACAAACGGCAAACTCTCGCTCCGCTCGCCCCACGCAAAACAAGCCAGCTCCAACCCCGACAACTCCGCCTCAAAAATCTCCGGCCGATCAAACTGCGGCAACCCCCGATGCAGCGCCTCGCTCCACAGCCGTATCGCCACCCCCGGCCCTTCGCGCCCCGCGCGGCCCGCCCGCTGCGCCGCCGCCGCCCGGCTGATCCGCATCGTCGCCAACCGGCTCAGCCCCGTTGCCGCATCCAGCCGCGGCGCCCGCCGAAACCCCCCATCCACGACAATCCGCACCCCCGGCACGGTCAGCGACGTCTCGGCAATCGACGTCGCCAGCACAACCCTTCGCCGCGCCCCCTGCCGCAACGCCAGATCCTGCGCCGCCGGCGGCAAATCCCCATGCAGCGGCAGCACATCCGCCGCCACCCCCGCCAGCGCCGCCTCCGCCCGCCGGATCTCCGCCATCCCCGGCAGAAACGCCAGCACATCCCCCGGATGCGCCGCCAGCGCCTCCCTCACAGCCCGCGCCAGCGCCTCCGGCAACTCCCGCGCCGTCGGAATATCCCGCGCCGAATGCCGAACCTCCACCGGAAACATCCGCCCCGCGCTCTCCACCACCAAGGCGTCGAGCAGCGCCGCCAGCCGCCCGGTATCCGGCGTCGCCGACATCGCCAGTATCCGCAATTCCGGCCGCAACCCGCGCTGCAAATCCAGCGTCAGCGCCAACGCCAAATCCGCCTCCAGACTTCTCTCATGCACCTCGTCAAAAATAACGCACTGCACCCCCTCCAGCCCCGGATCACCCAGCAGCCGGCTGGTCAGAAGCCCCTCGGTAATTACCTCCACCACCGTCCCCGTCGACCGCCTTGTCTCCAGCCGCGTCGTAAACCCAACGCGCCCGCCAACCTCCTCCCCCAGCAGCGACGCCATCCGCACCGCCGCCGCCCTGGCCGCCAACCGCCGCGGCTCCAACACCAAAATCTTGGAAACCCCCGCCCCCATCAACGCCAGAGGCACCACGGTCGTCTTCCCCGCCCCCGGCGGCGCCACCAACACCCCATTCCGCCCCTCAGCCACCAGCACCCGCAACAACTCCGGCAGCACTTCCTCAACAGGCAACCCAAACATCAACAAACCCAACCGGTCGAGAGAGCCCCCAAACCTTCCCACCCGTCATGCCGGCGAAAGCCGGCATCCACGCCTTGCCGGCGGGGCCGCCGACTAGAAGGAAGCAAGCGCTTCTTTTTTTGAAAAAAAAGAAGCAAAAAAACTTCTGCTCCTGCGGGCTGCGGCGCGTTTGTGCCAACGCCCGCAAGTCCAAAAGTTTTTTGCTTCTTTTTTTCAAAAAAGAAGCGCTTCCCTACC
>Ga0116226_10006526_pt1 | contig 10478 bp, 6 predicted proteins | sample S1TSphfallax_FD_89692 | JGI IMG/M metagenome (GOLD analysis project Ga0116226, IMG submission 89692) | Host-associated microbial communities from peat moss isolated from Minnesota, USA - S1T2_Fa - Sphagnum fallax MG | ecosystem: Host-associated > Plants > Peat moss > Unclassified | place: USA...
CCATCCATCCCTCCCTCCCTCATGGTGCATTGTTGGTTGTTGGTTACTTGTATGTTTGTGATCACAAGCACAACACAATGTTCATCCACATCAGTCTCTCATCTAAGTTCTTTATGTGTTATGTGCTCTATTGGTGGATGTCAAGTGAAAATGATGGTAAGGTAGACATCATCGTTCACAAGTTCTTGGATTTCAGTAGGTTCAAGCCTAAGTTACATGTCAAGTTCTAAGGTCTTTGGAATGGAGGTTGGACAAAAGGTTCCAAGTTTTCTTGAAAATATTATTGAAACTTAACAAGAGAATTGACCTATTTTCAAAATTTAGTCAAAACCTAAACTACGGGTTTGCCCTATTTAAAAAAATAGATTCAAGTTCTTTTAGATACATAAGTACAATTGTTTTATAAAAATATAAACTTGACTCTACATTTTAAACAAGTTATTGCATTTGATCGGTTGTTCATAATTAATATTACACAATCATTGTCTTGAATTGTGTGCATTAGTTTTAAAAACTAATATTACACATTTTTTCTGGTTTAGTTGTGTGTATTGAGATGTAATGGAACTTTGTATTAAATTGGACTAGTTTTTGTGAAAATGACCCAAACTAGAGGTTTAAAAAATCCAAGAACCAAACCAAAGGTTCCATCAAAACCAAAAGAAATTACAACCAAGATTAAAGGTTCCTTTTGAAATCAAGAACCAAACAATGTTGGTAGACATGCCAATACCCTTTGAAATAAGCCATTTGGTTAGAAGAGATTTCATGAATATTTTTGAAATATTTTCAATACATCATTTTTTTTTGTTAAACCTTCATAGTTATGTTATGTTAAGGTTTTATATTAAAAATTTACCAAAACTATGTCATTTTTTAAAAAATCAATTTTTGTTTTGTATGTTTTTACTACTTAATCATCATTTAAAAGCATTGGTTATATAACATAAAAAATGTTTTTGTGTATTTTTAATTCATTAGATTGATTCTAAATTTTCTGGATATCTATACAAATTTGAAAATAAAATTGTATAAACAAAGTCCATTTGTAATTCTTTTTTTCTTTTACAATTTGAAATACAATAAATTAAGCAATGATTACAACTATTAATGGTACGTGTTACTACAGTTGTACCTAGACCTTTTGTTTTTTATGCACTAATTTTTCCTTGAAATCGAAAGAGAGGTTTCATAGATCAATATAAATGGATTCTAATGACCATGAATGTAAACCCATTGAACATCTTTCAGATTTAATTATGATATAACATGTCCAACTTAACAACACCCAAACATCATGCATCCATTTGATTAGAAATTTTACAAACTAATTATGAACTTATTACCATAGTTGAATAACAAGTTTGAAAAAGAAAATAAAAATGTTGAAATCAAAAAAGAAAAATTCAAAGAAAACTTTTTGTGAAGAAAAATGAAGCATCTTTTTGGAATATTCAAAATTATTTTATTTGTCGAAATGGAATCTTCAAAACTAACTAATTATTTAGTAGAGATTTGTGAAACTTGTTATTCAACTACAATATCCATTTGCATAAAGACAATTTTTTTGAATTGTATTAGGTCAAAAATAACTAACTGTATTGTGGTTATCGGCCCTCATTTGATTTTTGAAACGTACAACTTAAATTTCCGCCTTGGATCACTAAATCCCAACCTTCAATCAAGCATACTTAAACTACATTCAAACTTGGAATTATGGTCATCATTAAGTTAGTAAATAATTAATTTTGTTTAAACATGTTATAGTCCGTGGATAAATAGTTGAGGTGGTTGTGATTGTGTCATCATTAACATTAAAACTAATTTTTTGTTAAGGAATTTTTAAACAAACATTGTGGTGATTAAAATCTTCAAAAATTGAAGATTTTGTTCCTTAACTTTGTCATTAAATTAATTTCTCCAAAATCAATGTGATAAAACATTGACAACCACAACTTGCATCCATGGTCTAAAGTTTCCCTCCACATGGTCATGCTCTTCCATAAGCTTCAAAAAAATTGCGCTACAAAGCTTGAACACAACAAACTTGTTTCTACAATAGACCTTCTATGTTGATTGCAAATCTAAACATTGTAAAACTTTTGCCATAAATTTTATGTAGAATTTTGGTAGAGTTTTGCCATAGATCTTTCATAGAATTTCAATGCTTACAACACAATGTTAAACTCAAATTCAATGAACATTTCAATGGAAAATTCCATCTATTCAATGGACATTATAAGGGGGAAAATGAAAGTTATAGGAAGCGAAAGTACCTTACACCAACACAATTTGAACTAGAGTCAAGATGAAATCCTTGCATTAATCAATTGCAAACACAAAGAGCATAGTGCCTTTAAACAAATCCTTGATTTGATAGCAAATATAATTTTTACAACACAAAGATGGACCAAAATTTCTAAAGAATGGCTAATTAAATGATTAAAAACAACATGTAATGGCAAGATATGTGAGGAGAAATGGAATTGTTTTGATGATGATTACAAGAAGATCACAAAATATCCTAAAGGTACAAGTCATAACACTTCCTACTTGGAAATGAATGTTGAATAGAAAGAAAGATTTCACTTGCCAAGTTTGTTTAATGAAAATTTTACAATGTTATCAAAGCTTTCCAAGCGGAAAGGAGCATCAATACACTAATGCATATGTGGGGTCTATAAGCACTAAGAAATGTGTTTATGTGTAACCAAAAGAAGTAAATGAAGAAAATGTCCCAATGAGGTCAGTCATGTAGGATTTGTGTGGGGATGATGATGTTCCCAAAAACAATTATGGGTGTCAACAACTCAGTCATGACTTCAACCAAGGAAACATTAATCTAAACAATGTCATACACCTTGACAACCATTCAATACAATCCTTTTACTCCAACCTCATCATCCTCTTATCATCATTCTTGGAGATGGATCTTAAGATTCATGTGCATCACTTGTGATAAACACAAAGTGGCCAACAATTACAACATAACCAACTTTCAAGAGCACTAAAGTGAAAAGGAAACACACACTTATTTTCATTCTAATCATTAAAGTAATAGATAATAATGGCAAGGTAATTGTTGATGTAATGGATTGGATCAATATAGTTCAATTGGACATTAACAAGGGGAAAAAAAAATACTTGAAGGAAAAAGACAAGAAAATACACAATTTGAACCAAAACATGGTAAATGTTTTTGTCAAATTTGAGCACTACAACATGTCATGCCATCATCAAGGACAAGAAACTCATTGGTTTGATCCTAAAATTTCATTACCTTTTAGTGTAGCTTTTGCCTTAATGGATCTTGATTTTGATTATATCTTGACATTGTGTCATTTTCCACTTCAAAGATTTGGCTCTTGATTTTCCCATTTTAATTGCAACATCAATGCACCTACGCTTACATCTCTTCCATCTAATATCAAATTGTGCAACATACAACAACATCAATAGGGAAAAGGCCATGCAAGTTGATTTTAAGCAAAAAAAATTTGAATGTATTCTTCAATATCCCAAATGCATTCTCCATCATATTCCTCCCCTCAAACAATTGTTTCAATATGAGAAATCACGTCCATTGAAACCACACTGCTTTTGAACTAAAATTCAAAAAACAACTCATATACAACTATTGTGCAACTATCTCTTGAGTAATACAATTAATATGTAATTATCCCACTAGATATATGGTTTATTAATAAATAAATTGCCTCGTCAAAAAATCAGTTAGTTGTAAGTGATTTGAAAATGGGTCTTCTATATGATAATTTATACACATCATACATACATATGTAATCAACCATGTTTGATTTTTTTAGGAGTTGCATTGTAGTTGCATGTGGCAACTACTTCAAAACTGTTGTAAATGTACCATTAAAACAATAACTATGTTGCAATTAAGTACAATGTACATACATGCAATCAAGCCACATGTCCACATTTCCACCACACATTATGGAATACATTTGCAACTAGTTTTTATTATGATTCTCATTGATACAATTAGCCCAACCACTGGTGTGGCACTACTAAAGTATTATTATTTCTACTATGTTATGATTATAATTCAACTACTTATAACTTAATAAAAATACTTATTCATTAGTTATTCATATTTTCATTATATGTGTTTTATTTTGAATGATTTAAAATGTTATGGGAACATTACCTCAAGCTTTAAAATTCATCTTTGAAATGCAAAGGAAAAGGAATAATGAAAAAATAACAAGAAGAGAAATAAACTTTCCAACTTACAAAACACATTTTTTTCCTTTTTTTTCTTTGGACCACTCCTACTTTTAAACCTCATAAATTTCTTTTTTTATATTAATTTTAAATGATTTAAAGTGATATAGGAGCACCATTTAAAGTTTTACAAATCATTTTTGAATTTTAAAAGCAATAAAGCAATATACAAGGATTTTTTTAAGTGTTTAGGAACTGGCCTTTGAAGCATTTGGTGATTTGTTTTCTTGAATTTTTGACCCTCTCTATTTTGGGGGGCCATAACTTTTATCAATTCTATTATGTTATTGACAATTTTTAGTGCCTAGAGGCACCAATAAGAGGTGTTTAAGTTTTTTTTTTGACACTAATAACAATGGATCCCTCCCCTTGGATTTGGCTTGCCTTGATTATTTAAGTGTTATAGTTACAATTCAATTGCAACTTAATCTCCAACTAAGGAACAACAAAAATATTTAACCCATATGCTTTGTCTTCAAATCTCATGTTACAAATTGTATAAAGAAGGTTTATTCTCTCATATTTTCACATTAAAATACAAGTGCCATTTTGGGATGAGTTCAAAAAAACTTAACCCAAAGGCAAAACATAAAAGGAAAAAATAAAATCATGGCTATTCTTTTTTTCTTCTACCTACCTATGACCTAAGGTGGGTAGTTAAGTCCTAGGTAAATACATTGGTATGTAGGTTTTTAAACCTATGAACCTACCTATTTATTGTACAACCTATTTAACTACTAAAAATATATATTTATATTTATTTATTTATTCCAAAATATAATTAATATGCCATGTGGCAATTTTTTATTATGTCATGTGTCACAATTTCGAACCATCATTAATAATCATAATGAGCAATAAAAATCAATATTTTGAAAAGAAAATAAATTTTATGTTAAAAAAATCTCATAGTGCCATGTGTCAAATTTTAATAAATGGATGACAATCAATGACATCAACATGACATCATGGGTGCAATTATAATGGAGTTGCATAGTAGTTGGAAATGAGTTGTTTTGATAGAGTTGCAATTGAGTTGTAATGAGTTGCATGGTATATGAATGAATTACAACTCTACAATTCATGCAACTTGTCCGTTGGCACTTGTGGCATATAAATATAGTGAGTTGGAAGTGTCCTTTGCAACTCAAATTGAGTTGCAAGGTGAGTAGCAAAACACCCCTTTTTCTCATAATTTTTATTGAAAATAACTTCCAAAATAGTGTGTTTCACAAATGTTGCATGCTTGTGAGGGACCATGAGCCAAGGTAGAAATGGATAATCTTTATCTCCAAAGATGTAAGGGCAAATCCTAACTTGAGATCTATGTTCATAATTGAACAAACCATGAGAGGTTGCTCTTTGGTGAAGGTTCAACAATCATAGAATTCAAATGTCTTTCATAGAATTTGCCATGCCAACAAATACATCTTGAAATTGCCTCTAATGATCAACCATTACCTATAGTTATAAATTGTATGACATTGACTTGTGGGAAAAGTAATTTGTAGTTATGAAAGCATTCCTTGGTTTCAAAATGTGGATTTGTGTGCAAACAATTGCACTATGAACGAAAGGAAGACCACATGATTTTGTAAAACTTGTCATGACCCAAGAAAGATCATCCCCTATTGGCCAAGTCAAACCTAGTTTTTGAAAACAATGTTGACTACATGAACAAATTCATAGAAAACGCAAAATGTAAAAAACAAAAGAAGGAAGACCTTAGAGAACTTTGTGAGTAGATGTGAAATACTTGGCACCACATAAAAAACAACAATTAGAATTAAGAAAAACCTTGAGAACAAACCTTGCAAACAAACATGCAAACTAATAAACAAAAATTGCAAAGAGATGGATATCAATAAAAAATTGACTAAATAGCTTGAGAAAGGAGTAAGGGAAATGAATGAAATTGTTGGAGCTCTATGATGAAAAGTTCAACATTGTCCCTAAAGAAAATAAAATGTTGTGGAACATGATCATGACATCTCAACTTCCCTACTTTTGGCATTAATCATGAACAAAAATATGGAGAAAAAAACCCTACCTATTGACAAAAAACTTATTAGGTATGAATAATGAGAAGGCATGTGTAGCTACAACTATTAGTAGTTGATAGCTACCTACCTACCATTAGTAGCCATTCACGAGAAGGTAGCCATTAACAAAGTGTGCATTAAGCCTGACTTGTTAAAATGATTGTTACTTGGAAAGAAAAAAAATAGGTTAATGATCTTTTAAAAAACAAACTTTATTTTAAGGAGTGACCAAAATTGTACATAATATTAGTGCATGCATGACAATGAATTATTGATACCTTTTCATTACTAATGTGGTCATATTTTTTAAAAATATGGATGATTTAAGTGTTTTTTAATCTCAAATTATGAAGAATTAATCATGTGAACACTAATAGGGAATGTGACCAATTTGAATAGGAATTTCATTAGGTTTTCAATGAAATTGTCTCAATTTCACTACATAAGAAATTGAATGAATTCACTATGTCCCTTAGTGATTGATTCATTCACTAAATCCACAATAATGAAATAATGAATTCCCTAGTAAAAAAAATGTCATAGTTTTACAACATTTTAAAATTTCAATAATTTTGTCAAAATATGATATATATATGGTCAACATATAATTTGAATATGATCAACATACGGTCCATACACAATTGTTGGTAGCAAGGTTTGAGCCTTGGTCTCTTAAAAGACATTATTTATGCCATTTAACTATCACTTTGGGTGAAATCACAATCAAAGAAGCCAAGAGCGCCAAGGTAAAAGTCCTTTTCCAAGGATTGCACATGACACGTGTCATTCCTTTGTTGGTTTATAACTTAAAATTATATATTTTGGATACCCCATTTAGCATTGCATTTTAGATATAAATCCATTTTGACTACAAATTGATTTTATATCATGTATATTATGCATTCATGCCATCACATATATATATGAATATTTTTTGTTGAAGCCACATTTTCAATATCCATAATTTTTAGGGTCAAAAACACTTTTGAACCAAATGTGCTCAAATGGGTTATAAAAACAATTTTCATCAGTTCAAATCCTTTTGCTTTTCTAATCATAAATGTTAAAATCCTTTCCAATTTTCAAAAGGAATGGTACACATTTGGTAAAAAAAAATATGCTTGAAAAAAACAAGGACTATCCATTTTCGAGGTTTGAGTGGTTTGAACATGCATAAACAATTTTGATTTGTGTCAAGCTTTGATCATGTAAACTTTGCAATTAATGAAAAATATTTCAAGAAACTTTATACTATTATTCAAAAACCAAACTATTATACTTCCATTGTGATTTTTCAAACATACAAAAATGTAGTTTTAAAGAATGTCCACTCACTTGGGTGGCTCCTTTGATTGTGATTTTACCCCTTTGCTTTGTGATAAAAGGTGCAAAAATTTGAATTTATCGCAATTCCACAAGATTATTTTACAAATAAAATTTAACATATATTATTTTTCTCATATCTTGTTCAAATGAAACAAATGGAAATTCATTCTTGAACCTTTTTTTTCAAAGGTTTACACATATATAATAAAGAAACATAAAAAATTCTAAACCATTTAAAGGAAAACCCATTTGAATTTCATTATTTAAGAATAAATCATAAAATATTTCTTCATGAAAAACTATGATTTTCATATGTTTTACCCACTATAGTATATGGTAAAAATAAAAATCTTTTGTATAAAAGATGAGGTTATTAGTCCATTCAAGAGTCAAGCCTTGTTACAAAGATGCCGAGGTTGAAACTCAAGTCATGTTGCAAAGATGTCAAGGGCAAAGGCTAAAACAATGAAACTTTCATTATAGAATTGAAATAGGGTTCAAGGTAAAGTGATCATGATCATGGAAACAAAAGTTGTGCCATAAAAATAAAGTTTTCATAAAGACTTGAAAGTTCATCATCCCACACCTCTTGACTCCTAGGTGCCTAAAAGTTTTGTCATGAAAATTTTACAATGTGCATCATTGAACAAATGTGAGCTCCATTGCAAGTGTGAGCTTTTTAGTGCAACACACATACCTTCAACACATGCACAATTAGCAACAATTTTATAAAAAATCCAAACAACCTTTACTTAGATTGAAATTTAACCAAAAAAACTTGAGAAATGGCAATGAATAACTCTAAACCAAGAGGATTAAGAAATTCACGTTGTGTTGAATTAACTCACTAGTAGCAAAGAACAACATTTAAACATCAAATGCATAAAAAATATGAATATCCTTTTACTCTTCAATGGTTCAATCATAAGCATAATTCTCAAGAACATAAAACTTTTGAACAAAGATTTGAATGCCAACATTCAAATGTGTTGTCAACCAAACCCTAGACTTATTTTTCATAAAGTTGAATATATTAAAATATTATTTGTCTTCCATTAAACCAAAGACCAATAGAACTACAATTCAATTAGTTTGATGTATTTTAACATCTTGTGCAAAAGAATCTTGGATGTGGTCAATTGCTACCACAAGTATGTGAGGGGTTTTTAATTAATGTTGGCAAGTTACCAAATTTGGAATGTTAAATCTAAGGGGGCTTAGGTTGAAGTTATTGTGACCTAGATTTGAATTAATACCATGTTGGTGGAATTGACATAAGAATTGAATTTTGGAAAGTCTAGTTGTTTTGTTAAAATCTAAACCAAAACTAGAACTTAGAAAAACAAATCTTAAACAAAAGTGCATGTTCTTTAAGTAAGAAAGTTGATTTTTTTTTGAAAAGTTGTCAAGTAAATGAACTTATAGCTATTTGATATGATTAAATTAGTTCTAGAACTCTATACATATAAAATCCACAATTTATTCTTTTTATAAAAGTTCACACCTATACAACCTCTAATCTTAAAGAATGTGTAATGTATACATAGAATTTGGACCCAAATTTTGACCTGGGCTTGAAGGCTCTTGAATTTGAAAAAATGTGCCAAAACCATAACCACATGGTTTAAAAATTTGAAGAACCAAGCTCAAACGCACACCTAGATAATTTACTAGAGGGTTTGTAATGTCAAAATTGAAATTGAAAATTCTCCTAGAAAAGAAAATTTGTCCAACATTGGTTTAACCATTACTTAAGCTTGGAGTTATTCTTCAATATCAAAAAAGAAATAGACATATCCAAGGTTGCAAGGTCCAAAATACATAAGATCTACAACTCCATGAAACCACTTTTTTTTTGCACACAATAAACAACTTCAATCATGTTGAAAGATGTCCAACTAAAAGGAAGTTTCACAATTGTGGCTTCACAAATACTAGCAATACACCACCTCAAGTGCAAACATCAATTTGTGAGAGGGGAATGATTGCTTAATTTAATGATCAAGTTTTAAACACACATAACCTATTGAGTATCTTTTTTAAAATTTGAAAATATGCAACCTTTGACATGATTTTGCAAAATTCCAAGGGTCAAAAAGGATGTTGAAATAATTTGATATTGTGAGTTTGGTTTTAGATTATTCCAACCTAATCTCATATCTTAGGGTGTAATAGAACATGTTATCTTTTAACACATGAAAAAGTTCATGAACATCCCATTAATAGAGATTTAAAATATGGAAAAGCCTTTAAAGGGTCATGTCATTTACTCAGGTTTATAGTATTGCAATGGAACCAATGGTAAGTTTTAATCCTCTTCAATATCATACCTACATTTATGAACCTTGTACATTTGATTTTTATTGACATTTCTGAATTAAAATCAGGGGTCAAATTAAAAATGTTTTCTTCATATATAAATAGGTAACGAAATAAATATCCTTCAACCACAAGGGGTACCCAACAAATACAAAGAATGACCCTTGCGAGTATGACTCTAGTGTTTCACAAAAGAATTCAGCTTCAAAATTTTAAAAACAAAACCTTTGGAATTTTCACAATCAATCATCAGCTCATATAGAAATAAGCAATTGTGAAAATGGATGGAAATAATGAACCGACGAGGGAGCATTGGGTAGGAGGTCTACCTTTGAAACAGAAGACCAAATGCTCATCATCTAGCCATTTTGCATTGAATATGGGCCGTAGATGGGGATATGTACAAGGTGATTACATTTTGTCCCATGTGACAAGTGGCTAGCTTGAGTCCTCATGATGGTGAGATCTTGGTTTGATGCAATGGCATTACAAGGATTATGACATAAAACACAAGCCCAAATTATGATGTTCTTTGCATGG
>Ga0116226_10006527_pt1 | contig 10478 bp, 7 predicted proteins | sample S1TSphfallax_FD_89692 | JGI IMG/M metagenome (GOLD analysis project Ga0116226, IMG submission 89692) | Host-associated microbial communities from peat moss isolated from Minnesota, USA - S1T2_Fa - Sphagnum fallax MG | ecosystem: Host-associated > Plants > Peat moss > Unclassified | place: USA...
AGGGCGGAAAACATCTCGATGTTGCGGGGGGTGACGTCAGGGTTGATGCTGGGGGCCATGACGACCAGTGCGCCGTAATTGGGGTCGGCCAGCAATGCGCTGGCGCAGGCGGCGTAAGAGGCGGGGTTGGTGGCGACCTGGGCGGTGACATCGCAGGGGTTATTCGGAGCGCCGAAATCCGGGACGTTGGCGTCCAGAACGGCCTGTGTCTGCGGGCCGGGCGGTGGCAGGCTGACACCAAAAGCTTCGGCTTTGTCCATCGTGATGATGCAGGCGCCGCCGGAGGCGGCCACGACCGCGACACCCTCGGCCTTCGGCTTGCCGGCCTTGGCGAGAAAACTCGCGGTCTCGTAAACATCCTCGATATTGTTGACGCTGATGATGCCGAGGCGGCGATAGGCGGCGTCGAACGCCGCGGTGGCGCCGGCCAGGGTGCCGGTATGGGACATGGCCGCCTTGGCGGCGGCGGCGCCGGTGGCGATTTTATACACCAGGTTGGCCTTGCCGGCGCCAGCGCGGTTTCGGCGGCTTCCAGCAGGCGTTCGCCGTCGGCCAGACCCTCGGCGATGCAGGTGATGACGCGGCAGGACGGGTCGCCGGCGAGGTAGCTGACATAGTCGCAGACATCGACATCGCAGCTATTGCCGGCCGCCATGTAGTGGCTGTAGGCGCCGCCGCGCTCGGCGACCTGGGCGATGGCCTGGCCAAGGCCGCCGGATTGCGAGGCGATGCCGATGGCGCCGGTGCGCGGCAGGCGGATGGCGTAGCTGGAGGAGAAGCTTAATCCCGCTTTCGAGACATTGTTGATCAGGCCGATGCAGTTGGGGCCGACGATGCGCAGCGAAGAGAAGCGGGCGATGGCGGTGAGGCGGGTTTGCAAGGCCTGGCGTTCGGGCCGGCCGGTTTCGGCGAAGCCGGAGGCGTAGATGATGCAGCCGCCGATGCCGGCGGCGGCGCATTGTTCCACCAGCGACTCCACGGCTTCGACCGGGACTGCAAGGACGGCGCAATCGACGGTTTCCGGCAAGGCGGAGATGCTGCCGAAACAGGGGATGCCGTAGAGCGAATCCGCCTTCGGATTGACGCCGAAAGTTCTGCCCTTGAAATATTCTAGGTTTTTCGCCGTGCGGGCGCCGAAAGACTGCTCGTTGCGCGAGAGGCCGACGATGGCGACGGATCGCGGATCGATGAGGCGCCTGAGATCGTCGTAGCTGTAGGCGGGGCGGCGGTCAGGCACGGAAAGGCGCCGCTTTATTGAAAACAAGGCGCCCCGCCGGCGAAAGCAAAAAACCTCCGCGCCCTTGGACCGTGCTTATGAGAACGCCCCTGGCCCAGACGAGAGGAAGTTTTTTTGGTTCTTTTTTTTCAAAAAAAGAACTTCCCGCTTGCCTTGCGCGCACTTACCGCAGCCCGACGGGGATTTTATTGAACGGCATGTCCTTGTCCACACGAACATCCGCAGGCATTTTCAGCACGCGCTCGGCGATGATGTTGCGCAGGATTTCATCCGTGCCGCCGGCGATGCGCTTTCCCGGGGCGTAGAGAAAGGCGTTTTGGAACCACGCATCGAACGGCGCGGTTTCGGGGTCCATCACCGCGCCGGCCTGGCCGAGCAGGTCGACGCCGAAGGCGGCGATTTCCTGCAGCTTGGTGGCGCTGACGAGTTTGGCGATGGAGGCTTCCGGTCCGGGCGTCTTGCCGCGCGAAAGGGCGGTTTGCATGCGCAGCCGGGTGTATTTCAGGCCTTGCGCCTGGCAGTACCAGCTGGCGAGTTTTTCGCGCACGGCGGAATCGTCGACGGCAGGCGCGCCGTCCAGCGTGAGCAGTTTGACCAGGCGGAAAATATCCTCGAAATCCGGGCCTTCGGCCTGGCCGACCGTGTGGCGCTCATTGGCCAGCATGGTCATTGCGACTTTCCAGCCTTCCCCGACGCCGCCGAGGCGCTGGGAGTCGGGGATGCGCACATCGGTGAGAAAGACTTCGCAGAAATTCGAGGTGCCGGAGATCTGCTTGATGCGTCGCACTTCGACGCCTGGTGTGGCCATGTCGAGGATGAAGAAGGTGAGGCCTTGATGTTTGGGCACATCCGGGTTGCTGCGGGCGACCAGCATCGCGAACTGGGAGAAATGCGCGTTCGACGTCCAGACTTTCTGGCCGTTGATCAGCCAGTCATCGCCGTTTCTCGTCGCGCGGGTGCGCAGCCCGGCGAGGTCCGACCCGGCGGCCGGTTCGGAGAAGAGCTGGCACCAGACCTCTTCGCCGAACAGGGCCGGACGGGCGTAGCGGTCGATCTGCTCCGGCGTGCCGCAGCTCATGATCGTGGGCAGCGCCATGCCGACGCCCTGGTTGAAAATGCCAGGCGGGACCAGGTATTTTTCCTCTTCCTGGGCGAAGATGATGGCCTGCATCTGCGTCCCCTCCCGGCCGCCGTATTTTTTCGGCCAGTGGAACCCGGCGAAGCCGGCGGCGGCCTTGGTGGCCTGCCAGGCTTTCGAGAGGGCAACGTCTTCCGGGTTGAAGGCGCGGCTGCGATAGGTGCGGCTGTTTGCCGATTTCAGGACGGCGTTGGCGTCGAGAAACGCGCGGGCGGCGGCGCGGAATTCGGCTTCTTCGGCGGTGTCGTTGAAATCCATTTATGCGGCCTCGGTTTCGTTTTGGGAGAGGAGGCGGTCGATCAGCCGGTTGCGCCAGTAGCGGGCGCTGCCGAGATTGCCGGCGAGCTGTTTGGCGCGCCGGTAGTAGAGGTGACAATCCGAGTCCCACGTGAAGCCCATGCCGCCGTGGACCTGGATGTTTTCCTTGGCGGCCTCGAAGAAGGCCTGGTTGGCGGAGAGCCGGGCCGCGGCGGCGGCGGCCTGAAGCTCGGGGGCATTGGCCTCCAGCGCCCAGGCGCCGAAATAGGCGTTCGAGCGGGCGAGTTCGACGCCCACGTAGATATCCGCAAGTTTGTGCTTGATGGACTGCAGGGCGGCGACCGGCCGGCCGAAGGCGTAGCGTGACTTCGCGTAGTCCAGCGCCATTGCGAGCGCCGTCTGCGCGCCGCCGACGGCCTCGAAGGCGAACAGGATGGCCGCCTGGTCGAGCAGGCGGGTGACCGCGCTCCAGTCGCCGGCCAGCGGCAATGGCTCGGCAGGTGCGGCGGTGAAGGTGAATGTGGCCGCCGGACGGGTGAGGTCCAGCGAGGTGAGATTTTCGCGCGAAATTCCGGAGCCGGTGAGGTCGGTGATGTAAAGGCCGATCTCGCCTGCCGTGTTGCGCGCCGTCACCACCGCGATGTTGGCGACGGCGCCGTCGAAGACCGGGCGTTTTTTGCCGGTGAGTTTGCCCGCGGCGAAGACGGCGCCGACGGCATCGGGCGAGGGGTCGCCGGCGCCCTCGGCCAGAGCGAAGGTGCCGATGAGGGCGCCGTCGGCGAGGCCGGGCAGGTATTTCTGCTTCTGCGCGTCGCTGCCGTATTCCAGTATGGCTTGAGCGGCGAGGAAGATCGATGAGGAGAAGGGTGCGAAGGGAAGGGCGCGGCCGAGTTCCTCGGCGATCATGCAAAGGGTCTCATGGCCCAGACCGGCGCCGCCAAAAACTTCCGGGATGGCGACGCCGAGCCAGCCCATCGACGCCAGCTCCGACCAGAGTTCACGGTCGAGCGGCGCGCCGGATTCGATCTGGCGGCGCACCGCGCCGGTGGGAAGGCGGTTGGCGAGGAAGCGGTTGACCTCCTCGCGCATCGCCGTGACGTCTTCGGAGAATTCGAAATTCATGCCGCTTTGTCCAAACCGCCTGTCATGGGTCGCCGGTGCAAATATTTGCCACATCCGGTCGTAGATGTTTTTGCGGCCGATCGACAATGTGAAACGGGACGATTTTATTTGATTGCCGGATGGCAAACGCTCATGCGGGCGGCCGGCGGCGCGGCGGCCGGACAGCCGGTTTGGCAAAACGCCCTGATTTAAATAGGTTATTTTACCTCCCGTCGCGGGCGCTTCGGCACGATCGCGGAAGCGACCGGCGGGCGGCCCGGCCTTGCGCGCGCAAGCGGGCCGCGACTATGGCAGGGAGACACCGCGACCGCGAGGGCGGAAAGACCATGGAAAACTCAATGAAATATCCGCAGATCAAAATGTTCATCGGCGGCAAATGGGTCACCTCCGATGCCGGTGAACCAATCATCAATCCGGCGGATGGCGCGGTGCTGGGGCATTTGCCGCATGCGAACCGGGCCGATCTGGACGCGGCGCTGACCGCGGCGGCTTCCGGGTTCGAGATCTGGCGACGGTTCACGCCGGCCGAGCGCGAGCGCATTCTTCTGAAAGCGGCGGAGAATTTGCGGGCGCGCGATGAGGAGATCGCGGTCGGGCTGGTGCTGGACCAGGGCAAGACCATCACCGAAGCCCGCACCGAGGTGCGGATCGCGCAGGAGCGTATCGCCTGGGATGCGACCGAGGCGCGGCGGATTTATGGGCGGATCATACCGGCCGGGCCTGGGCTCAAGAAAATGGTGACGCGCCACCCGCTGGGCGTGGTGGCGGCGTTCACGCCGTGGAATTACCCGCTCGCCTCGCCCACGCGCAAGGTGGCCGGCGCGCTGGCTGCCGGCTGCTCGATCATTCTCAAGGGCGCGGAGGAAACACCGTCGGGCCCGATGGCGCTGGTGCAGGCTTTCGCCGAGGCCGGCGTGCCGGACGGCGTGGTCAATCTGGTGTTCGGCAAACCGGCCGAGATTTCCGCCTACCTGATCCCGAGCCCGATCGTCAGGCTGGTGACCTTCACCGGTTCGGTCCCGGTCGGCAAGCACCTGGCGGCTTTGTGCGGCCAGTATATGAAGCCCGCGATCATGGAACTGGGCGGCAACTCTCCCGTCATCATCTGGCGCGATGCGGATGCGCGCGCGGCGGGGCAGCTGGCGGTCACCGGCAAGTCCCGCAATGCGGGTCAGGTCTGCGTCTCGCCGACCCGGTTCTTCGTGCATGACGATGTCTATAGCGGTTTCGTCGATGCGTTCGCATCAGGCGCCGCAGGCTTGAAAATCGGCAGCGGGCTCGACCCCTCGATCCAGATGGGGCCGATGGCGAACCAGCGCCGGCTGGATGCGATCGAAACCTACGTCGAAGACGCGACCGCGCGCGGCGCCAGTCTGATGAGCGGCGGCAAGCGCGCCGGCAATGAAGGCTTCCTGTACCCGATGACCGTGCTGGCCGGAGTGCCGGCGGATGCGCGCGCCATGCTGGAAGAACCTTTCGGGCCGCTGGCGCTGATTACCAAAATCGGCAGTCTCGACGAAGCCATCAAACGCGCCAACGCGGTGGAATTCGGCCTGGCCGCCTACGCATTCACGGATTCCGCAAGCATCGCCGAGCGGATTTCGGAGGAACTCGACTGCGGCAGCCTCTCGATCAACCACTACACCTCCTCCTTCCCCGACGTCCCCTTCGGCGGCATCAAAGATAGCGGCTACGGCCGCGAAGGCGGCACCGAAGGCCTGAACGAATACACCTTCACCCGGACCGTGACCCAACAATGGCGGCCATAGGCCGTGGGGTTTGACCCTTAGCAAGCAAGGCCAGGGGGCTCTGCCCCCTGGACCCCCGCCAAGGGCTAAGCCCTTGGAACCTGGTCCTGGCCGGTGAAGAGAGGGCCATCGCCGGGTGTGACAAATCCCGGGGCGCGATGGCCCTCTCGTCACCGGCCAGAATCGGGTTCTAAGGGCTGTGCCCTTAGTGGGGGGTCCAGGGGGGCAAAGCCCCCCTGGCCTTGCTTGTTAAAAGTCCAGCAGCCCTACACGAACCAGCGGCCGCCGTTGATGAGGAGGGTTTGGCCGGTGATGAAGCGGCCTTCGTCGCTGGCCAGCATGGCGACCGTGGCGGCGACGTCCTCTGCTTCGCCGACGAAGCCGACGGGGATGGCGGCCATGGCTTTTTTGGCTTCGTCGCCGGCGCTTTGGGCCAGCGCGCGGGTCATGATGGGGCCGGGGCAGACGGCGTTGACGGTGACGCCGTGGGGGGCGAATTCGCGGGAGACGGAGCGGGTGAAGCCGATGATGCCGGCTTTGGCGGCGGCGTAGTCGTGGCTGCCGATGGGGCCGATGAGGGCGGATTCCGAGGCCATGTTGATGATGCGGCCATGGCCGCGGGCGACCATGCCGGGGGCGATGAGTTTGGTGAAGCGCATGGTGGTGAACAGATTGATTTCGAGGACGAAGCGCCAGACGTCTTCGTTTGATTCGAGGAAGGTGGCTTTGCGTTCGCGGGCGCCCTGGCCGACATTGTTGACGAGGATGTCGATCGGGCCGAGCGCGGATTCCGCGTGGTTCACGAAATCGGTGATCTGGGCGAGGTCGGTGCAGTTGCCTTCCGTGGCGAGGACTTTGGCGCCCAAAAATTCCAGTTCGGCGCGGGTTTCGGCGAGGGCGTCCGCTTCGCGGTCCATCAGGGCGATGGCGGCGCCTTCGGATGCGAAGCGCAGCGCGCAGCCTTTGCCGATGCCGTTGGCGCCGCCGCTGATGACGGCGATCTTGCCTTCTAGCCTTTTCATTGTGTCAGCGGAGCAGCGTGGCGATGCGGGTGCAAGCGAGTTTTCCGAGCCTGGCATGAATTGGCGTCATGCTGGGTCCGGCGTGGCGGCGGTTTGGGCGATTTTGAGGAAATTCTCGACCAGCCGGCTGGGATTGCCGGCCCGGCGCATGAGGGAGATTGTCGAGGTTACGGTGGTGTCGATGTCTTTGTAGGTGACCTGCGGCAGCATGAAGCTCCGCACGCAGGCGGGCAGCACCGAGACGCCGAGGCCTGAGCCGACGAAGCTGACGGCGGTCTGCCAGCCGGGCGCTTCCTGCTGGATGCGGGGCGAGAACCCCGCTTCGCGGCACATGTCGGTGATCTGGTCGCTGTTGCGGGAGGTGCGGTCGCGCGGGAACAGGACGAAGGTTTCGGAGGCGAGGTTTTGCAGTTTCAGCCGGCCTTTGGTTTTGGCGTAGCGGTGGCTGGCGGGGAGCACGGCGACATAGGGTTCGCGGGCGAGGGGGACGCATTCGAAATTTTGGTCCGCGATCATTTCGCGGGCGATGGCGGCGTCGATCCGGTCGGAGGCCAGGGCTTCGCAGAGGGCGTCGGGCAGGAGTTCGACCAGGTTGATGTGGATGGCGGGGAGTTTTGCGCGCAGGCGGCCGAGGATCATGGGCAGGATCTGGATGGCGGTGGTGGCGGTGAAGCCAAGGTTCAGGGTTCCGGCGTCGCCGTTGCCGGCCTGGCGGGTTTTGGCCAGGCCGATTGCGGCGTCATCGAGAAGTTTGCGCGCCACGGCGAGAAGCGTTGCACCGGCATCGGTGAGGCGGACGGCGCGCGTGTCGCGGTCCAGCAGCGTGTGGCCGATCAAGGTTTCGAGGCGCTTGATTTGCTGGCTGAGCGGCGGCTGGGAGGTGCCGAGGCGCTGCGCGGCGCGGCCGAAATGGAGTTCCCCGGCCACCACGGCGAAGGCGTAGAGCTGGCGAAGGTCGAGTTCCGGGCGGTTCATTTATATCTTCAATGATATGGATATGCCCTGAATATATATTGGACCAGTCAAAGTCCATCGGATAGTGAAAGAACCCGAGGAAACGGAGGAAATAAAAATGCTTTTGGAATATACCGGGATTTTGGCACCTGAACCGCGTGACGTGGTGAGCGACGCGGAGATTGCGCATTTCAACGAAGCCGGATTCGTGCTCCCGAAACGGGGCCTCCCGGCGGAAGACGCGGCGTTCATGCGCGAGACCGTCGAGCGGGTGTTCCGCGACAATCCGGGCTGGGCGGGGATCGTGCGTCAGCCGCATGTGCCGATCCGGCCTGGTCAGATCGAGGGCGTCGCGGGCGGCGAGGATCTTTTCAAGATTGCGGTCCACCCGGTGATCATCGCGGCGGCGCGGCGGCTGATCGGCGAGAATTTGATCCTGTGGGGCGGCGAGATTTTCGCCAAGCCCGGCGGCATTGGCATGCGCACGCCGTGGCACCAGGATTGCTACAATCCGGCGATCAAGGCGGGGCCGGGGCGGGCAATGCCGCGCAGCGCGATGATCTGGATCGCGGTGGACGATGTCGGCGTGGATAATGGCTGCCTGCGCTTCATCCCCGGCAGCGGCAGGACCGGCAAGCTGAACTACATCCAGCGCGAGAAGAGCAACGACCTGCTGAATTTCGAAATCGACGGCCTGACCATCAACGAGGAGGACGCGGTCAATGGCGTGCTGGCTTCGGGCCAGTATTCGTGCCACGACCTGTTCGTCGTGCACGGCGCCAACGCCAATACGTCAGGCCGCCGCCGCGCGGGGCTGACATTTCATTACATGGCCGCCGAGGACGCTTATGACCGCAGCTTTGGCGCGGCGAAGGGGTCGTCCGGCGATCGCAAGCCGGCGCCGCTGGCGGACCGGCCGATCTGGCTGGTGCTGGGGGAGAACAAAAACCCGGTGAACGACTTCGTCACCGGGCACCAGAATTTGCAGGATCTGGATGCGCTGGCCGAGGCGACCAGGCGGCGGCTGACGGCGTTGTTTGGGTAGCGGTTACTTTTTTTGAAAAAAAAGTAACCAAAAAAACTCTCGCTCCTGCGAGCTTTGGCGCTGGCGTCGCCACGGCCCGCAGGAGCGGGAGTTTTTTGCGCGCTTTTTTTCAAAAAAGCGCTGCTTCGCGCGTCGCGCTCACCATGGCGGCCAGGATCGCGATGGCGGCGGCGGCGTCGAGCGACAGGCTGATGCCGCCGTGCGGCGCGACGCCGAGCAGCAACGCCACGAGGGCGGCGCCGATGGCCTGGCCCAAGACGCGGGAAGTCGCGCCGAGCGTGCTGGCGCCGCCGCTGCGGGGTTTGGGGACGGCGCCGATCTGCGTGGTGGCGTTCGGCGGCAGGAACAGGCCATAGCCGAAGCCGCAGAGGAGCATGCGCCAGGTGATGTTCCAGACCGTGGCGCCGTGCGGCAGCAGCGACAGCAGGATCAGACCCGCGGCCAGCAGGATGAGCCCGGCGCTGGCGAGGTTTTGCGGCGCGAAACGGCGAGCCAGGCGGCCGGCGAAGGGCGCCATGATGCCGACCATGACCGGCCATGGCGTGATGAGCAGGCCGATTTGCGTCTGGCCGCGGCCAATCACGTGGAACAGAAACGGGATGGCGACATAGGCCATCAGCTGCGCCATCGAGGCGAGGAAGGTGGTGCTGACCGAGAGGGTGAACAGCCGGATTTTGAACAGGTCGACCGGCAAAAGCGGGGAGGGGCGTTCGCCCTGCCGGCGGACCAGGAGGATGGCGAGGCAGGCGCAGAGCGCCAGCTCGCCGGCGGCCAGCGCGCGGCCCTGGCCGTGGCCGGCGGCGTCTATGCCCAGCGCCAGCAGGCCGAAAACGGCGGCGCTGAGGGCCGCGCTGGCAAAATCGAACACATGGCGACCGCGCGGAAACGCCGGCAGAACCCGGTTGGCCATGATGAGCGCGAAAACGCCGATGGGCACGTTGACCGCGAACAGCCACGGCCATGTGGCGATGGAGAGGATCAGGGAGGCGATGGACGGGCCGGCGGCAAGGGCGACCGCGACGACCAGGGTGTTGCGGCCGATGCCGGCGGTGAGGTCGCGGCTGGGATAGATGCCGCGCAGCATGGCGTTGGTGACGCCCAGAATACCGGCGCCGCCGATGCCCTGTACGAAGCGCGCGCAGGCCAGGCTGACGAGGCCGTGCGAGAGCGCGCAGCCGAGCGACGCCGCGGTGAAGATGACCAGGCAGACCCGGAACACGCGGTCATAGCCGTAGATGTCCCCGAGCGAGCCGAGCACCAGCAGAGACATGCAGACCGAGAGCTGATAGGCGTTGACGACCCAGATCGACGCGGCGGGCGAGATATGCAGCGCGCTGACGAAGGTGGGCAAAGCGACATTGGCGATGGTGCCGTCCATCACGCTCATGACGATCGCGAGCCCGATCGCGACATGCGCCCAGGTGCGGCGCGGGGCGGCGAGCCCGTCGGCGAGGGTTTGGGGCGCGGACACGGCCAGGCTCGCGGTCATCGTGTCAGCCGGCCAGGATGCCGCCATCGACGACGAGCGGGTGGCCGGTGATGAAGCGGGCGTCGCCGGAACTCAGAAACAGCACGGCGGCGGCGATGTCCGCCGGGGCGGCCAGCGGCCCGGTGGTGCCGGCCGGCGGCGGGGCAGCGCCGGCGGTGGCGCGGGCGAGCATGGGCGTGTCGACCGCGCCGGGGCAGATGGCGTTGATGCGGATGTTTTCTCCGGCATAGCGGACGGCGGCGGCCTTGGTCATGCCGATGACGGCGTGCTTGCTGGCGGTGTAGGAGAGCGCGCCGACGCCGGTGAGCCCCGCGATCGAGGCCATATTGACGATGGCGCCGCCGCCGCCGCGAAGCATTTCCGGAATCTGATGCTTCATGCCGAGCCACACCCCCTTGGCGTTGATCGCCATGACGCGGTCATACCGGTCTTCGTCGAAATCATCCTGTCCCGGCCGCCCGCCGC
>Ga0116226_10006528_pt1 | contig 10477 bp, 7 predicted proteins | sample S1TSphfallax_FD_89692 | JGI IMG/M metagenome (GOLD analysis project Ga0116226, IMG submission 89692) | Host-associated microbial communities from peat moss isolated from Minnesota, USA - S1T2_Fa - Sphagnum fallax MG | ecosystem: Host-associated > Plants > Peat moss > Unclassified | place: USA...
GCCGCCGGAGCCTCGGTCTTTATCCAGCAAGGGGACATGACCAATCCAGACTCGCTGGTCATGCTGGCAGATGCCAGCCTCGCGCAGTTTGGCCGGATCGATACGCTGGTCACCAACGCCGCCACCGGCCTGCACTGGCCGGTCAGTGTCTCCGGCTGGCAGCAGGTCCAGGATTCCGTGCAGGCCATTGCAGGCAGTTTCGCGACATTGGTCTCGCGTCTCAGTCCGGCGATGCAGGAAGGCGGACGGATCGTCGCCATCAGCGGGCTGGACCGGGTGTTCGCCGTATCGGATCATGGACTCATCGGTGCCGGCAAAGCGGCGGTTGAATCCATGGTCCGCAATCTCGCCATGGAACTCGGCCCGCGCGGCATCACCGTCAACGCCGTGGTGCCCGGTCCCTGCCGAACCGAATCCCTGGAACGCGCGCTGGAACGAAAGCCCGGATCGGAGCAGCCGCTCATTGACTCGATTCCGCTCGGCCGCATGGCAACGCCGGAGGATATCGGTGGCGTGGTCGCCTTTTTGTGTTCGCCGGCCGCTTCTTATATCACGGGAACGTCGATCCTCGTAGATGGCGGCTTCAGCGCCGGTAATTTCTGGACATCGCGGCAACGGGTCTCGATGCAAAATGGCAACTGGTCCAGCCGCCCCCTCGGACAATAGCAACTTTACGCAAACGCCGGCGCGCGCCGGTATTGCGCCGCCGGATGCGCCGCCGGCATACGGCCATCGCCATGCCCCATCAGCTTCTGGCGTAACGTCCCCGCTCGATATGAAGTCTTGAACAGGCCCCGATCCTGTAATTCCGGCACCAGCAGATCTGCGATATCCGCAAACGTGCCAGGGGTGAAGGCGCGGCAGATATTAAAGCCATCAATATCCGCTTCCGCCTGCCAGGATGCGAACTCGTCAGCCACTTGCGAAGGCGTACCGACAATCGTCGAACCCCGGCCAAGATGCAGATCTTCGGCAATCGCCCGCGGTGTCCATATTTTGCCGGTACTCTTCTTCGCCAGGCTGTCCGCGGTGGAGCGGTTGGCCTCGGTCTGCTTGAACGGGATAGGCTCATCGAGATCCAGCTTCGCCAGATCAATGCCCAGAGCCGCGCTGATCATGGCCCAACCGCCTTCCGGCAGCACCGCCCGCTTATGTGCGGCCAGCTTTTCTTGCGCTTCGCTCTCCGTCGGCGCCACAATCACCACCGCGTCAACAATGACCTTCAAATCCGCGGAATCGCGGCCATTCGCCTCAGCGCGCCTGCGAATATCCGCCACCAACGCGCCAGCCGCCGGCTTGCTGGTGCCGCCGACAAAAATACATTCGCAATGCTTGGATGAAAACTGCCGTCCGCGTTCGGAGGTGCCGGCCTGATACAGCATCGGCGTGCGCTGTGGCGAAGGCTCGCTCCGGTGGATGCCCTGCATGTTGTAGTATTTTCCATGATGCGCAATCTCATGCACCATCTCCGGCCGGGCATACACGCCCGCTGAGCGGTCGCGGATCACCGCTCCATCCTCCCAGCTGCCTTCCCAGAGCTTATAGACAACATCCATGAATTCATCGGCAGCCTCATAACGCTCGTCATGCGGCAGTTGTGCCGGCCGGCCCAGGGCGCGGGCCGCGCTGTCAAGATATCCCGTCACCACATTCCACCCCATCCGGCCATTGGTCAGATGGTCAAGCGTGGACATGCGGCGTGCAAACAGATACGGCTCCTCATAGGATAGATTGCCGGTCACGCCGAAACCCAGATGCTCGGTCACGAACGCCATCACCGGTATGATCATCAACGGATCATTCTGCGGAAAATAGGATGCGCTTCGGATCGACGCATCGGCGTTGCCGCCATAAATATCCAGAACCCCCACGAGATCCTGAAAAAATATCCCGTCGAACAGCCCACGTTCAAGGATGCGCGCAAGGTTCGCCCAATGCGCCATCGACGTATAATTCATCGCCTGGTCGCGTGGATCGGTCCACTGACCGGACGGGGTAAACCCGACCGCATTGGTGTCGAACGCGTTCAAAATCAGATGCCGACTCATGGAATGTTACCCCACCCGACGCTGCGCCAGGCTTTCATTGATTTTACGAATACTGACCGGGACGGGTCTCGCACGGCTTGCAAATTAAATCAAATGATTTAATCTGTCGGCGTCTCAGCGTGTCGGCACAAGAGCCCGGACCACGCCGACTTGGAGCTTGATTTGCCAGAACTCTGCACTGTCGGCCCTGCAGCGCCTGTCTCGTTGGATCAGCCCAACCCGGCGCGGCTGGTCCTGATCCTGGCGGCCGAGAAGATGGTCGCAATCCACGGCTTGAGCGGCATTTCTCTGCGGCAGATCAACGAAGCCGCGGGGCACAAAAATTCCGGCGCAACGCATTATCATTTCGGTTCCCGGGAAGGGCTGATTCAAGCGGTTCTGAATTACCGCGTTGCTGCGATTGCCGCCCGGCGCGATGCCATTGTCGAACGCCTAAGGCAGCAACCCGCCGGGCTTGATATTCGTGGCCTGATCAGCGCGCTGGCCCATCCTCTGGTCGAAGAACTGAAGCCCCGGCCGCAAGGCAATTACTTCCTGCGTTTCTCGGAACGCATCCGGCGCGAGCGCAATGAATTCCAGGTGGATTACAGCTTCCCCGTGGACTCATGGCGGTTTGCGCAAGATGAATTGCTGCGCCGTCTGACGCATCTGCCGCCCCCTCTGGCAACCTTGCGGGTACAGATGGTCCTGGACCACATCATCTCCGGCCTGGCTGGTATCGAAGCGAAGCTGGACTATGGCGCCTGGTCGCCACAGACGGTCATTGCGATCGAGACGCTGATCGATTTCGTCGCCGCAGGCGTGGCCGCGCCGGTTACGCCTGAAATCGGAGCGGCGCTCGCGGCCCGCCCCGCCCCGCCGGTACCCGAAGCCGCCATCGAGACTATCAAGAAAACCAACGGAAAGCGGAAACGATAAATGCCAAAGCTTGCTGGAAAAACCGCCTTCATCACGGGCAGCGGCGCTGGAATCGGCCGGGACGCCGCCCTCCTGTTCGCTCAGGAAGGTGCGCATGTTGTCATCGCCGAATTATCGGAATCGGCTGGCCTGGCCACCGCGGCGCTGGTGCGCGACGCCGGCGGCCAGGCAACCTTCATTCAAACCGATGTCACGGACGAACACAGCGTCGCCCAGGCCGTTTCGCGAACCATCGAGATCTATGGCCGGCTGGACGTGCTGTACAACAATGCCGGCGGCTCGGCCGCCAATGACGGTACGGTGACAGAGATCTCGATCGAGGCATTCTGGCGACCCATCAAGGTCGATCTCTTCGGTACCTTCCTCTGTTGCCGCTTTGCCATTCCGGAACTCATCCGGGCCGGCGGCGGTGCCATTGTCAACAGCAGTTCCACCACGGCGCTGCGCGGCGTGCCCGGCGTGGAGGCTTACAGCGCGGCCAAAGGCGGCGTCATCTCGCTCACCCAGGCCATGGCCATCGACTATGCGGAATACGGCATCAGGGTCAACGCCCTCGCCGCCGGCGGCATCCGCACGGAACGTACCGCCCAGCGCATTGCGGCATCCGCCCATGCCGCCGCCACGCAAGGCGCGCATCTGCTCGGAATCGGACAGCCGCGGGATGCCGCCAATGCCGCACTGTTCCTCGCTTGCGACGATGCCCGTTACATCACCGGCACCGTCATCACGGTGGATGGCGGCTGGTGTGCCGCCAGCCCAGGCGTGCAGGCCAAGCCGCGCATACGCCCCCAAAATTCGGAGCCTTCATGACCCAGGACCTTGCCACAGACCACAGCCAGAGCCTCGACATTGATCTGTACGGTGCGGTCAAACGCGATCCGTACAAATATTATGTGGAATGGAACAAGCGGCCGCCATTCTTCATAATGTCGGACGGTCATCCGCAGGCGGTATTCACCCGCGCGGAAGATACCAGGGTGGTGCTGGAAGACTACAAACGCTTCTCGAGCGTCAAGCAGCCTTATCCGGGCACCGAAGGGTTCTATTTTTTCAATTCAATGCCCTCGGTCACGGATTCAGACCCGCCGGTCCACACCCGGCGCCGTCGCCTGATGATGCCTGCGCTGACACCGCGAAAATTGTCCAAGATCGAAGCTGGCATCAATGACGCTGTCGATCGGATACTCGATAGAATCCCGGATGATGCGGCGGGCTTTGACCTCATCGCTGACCTCGGCACACCGCTGGCCATGCAAACACTACTTGGGCTTGTCTGTGATTTGCCGGAACAGGATTGGCCAATTTTTTCAGGCCTGGCGCAGGCGCAGCGCCAAGCCTTCAACCAGTTGGGCGGCAACGCAGCGGGTCGCGCCGCGTATCAAAGCGCCTGGCAGAACGCCGAAAAATATTGCGCGGCCCTCATCGAGAGCCGGCGCCGTCAGCCTGTCGATGACCTGGTGAGCAACATGCTCGCCGCGCAAAGCCGCGACGAAAGCCAGTTGACGGGTGCTGAGGTCATGGCGACTCTCATCATCCTGTTTTCCGCCGGGTTGGGCGGCATAACGGTCACCCCGGCCTGGACTCTCTGGCGGCTCGCGCGGGATCCGGAACAGATGCAGTTGCTGTTGCGCGATCCAACATTGATCAACGGCGCCGTCACGGAATCGCTGCGCATGGATCCATCTTCTTTCGCATCGCTCCGCTACGTCGTCGGTAATTTTGAGTTCTGCGGCCTGCAGCTGACGGATCGCATGCCGGTTCACACATTAAGCGCCGGCGGGAACTATGACCCCGTCAAATATCCGGATCCCCTGAAGTTCGACATCACCCGCCCAACCGATTGGCTGAAGCTCACCAGCTTTGGCCATGGCGTTCATCATTGTATCGGCAACGCGCTGGCACGGATGGGTGCGCGTATCGCCGTCGCCAAGACAATTCAGCGCTTCCCGAAATTACGTTTGGAAACCCCTGACTTCATGCCGCAGATCGAAGGCGTTCTGAAGCAAAGGGCGCCAACCTCCATCCCGGTTCTGATGAATTGAAATGGCAAGGCAGGTCATTCGACCTGTCGCCGCCAGATCATGGGATGCACGGGGGCGGCCGCTCGAACTAAGCGGAGCTCGACCGATCGCAATTTAGTCGGAATCCACGCTGGTATCCGCCTGCGGGAAAATCACGTCCACATCCACGGTCTCCACATGCCCCGCGAAATCCGCCGGCGGTGGCGGATAATGCGCCACCCGCGCGGTTTCCACGGCGGCTTCATCCAGCTCCGGAAATCCGCAGGACTGTATGACGGTGATGTTGGAAACCACGCCGTCCAGATAGCTGAAGCGGATCCGCACGACGCCGGATTGATGCGCCATCTGTGCGCTATCCGGGAAAATCAGCGCGTCCTGCAAAGCGCGGTGCATGGCGGCGGCGAATTGCGCAAGCTCGTTCACGCTCGGCGCCGCTGGTGCGGCGGGCGGCGGTGAAGGCGGCGGCGGCGTCTGCGGCAGGGCAGGGGGCACCGCCGCGGTGACGTGCTTCACGGGCCGCGGGATGTGCCGCATGACCGTGCGATGCGGCGCAGGCATCGGCGGCGGTGGCGGCAACGGCAGCACCGGCGCGGGCGGCGTGACCGGCACCGGCGGCGGTGGCGTCACCGGTTTCGGCGGCACCGGGATGGGCGGCCGGGGTTTGGGCGGCGCCGGCGGCGCCGGTGAAACAATGGAAAGTTTGATGGGGGCCGGGGTGCTCGAAGCCGGCGGCACCTGGTGTGAGATCCACGGCAGCAACAGCCCAAACGCCACCAGCTCGATCAGCAGGCCGCCAACCAGCGCAAGCACGAAGCGCCGGCCATCCGGCGCCGGATTCAACCAGCTTTCAGCCCGCATCGTGTTTGGCATCGTGACCCACTCTTTCGCTGCGCGAGTTTATCATACACGGCGATCCGCTCATCAAACAGGGTCCGGAGGTCATCCGGACCCTGTCTTCACAGGACCGCTGGTTCGAAGCCAAGCTCAGAACGGGATCGGCACCGCGATGGACACGAACGCCGAGACCCCCGGCAGCACGAAGTACAGATTCTGGCCCAGCGCATTGGTGCCATTGTCAAAGATGATCTGCTTCTGATCGGTGATATTATCCACGTTCACCTTCAGCTTGATCTGGTTGAGATGCGGGTTGAGGTGGTTGAACGTGTATCCCGCCGAGACATTCACGACGTTGTACGGATCGTACCACTCGCCGGGCGACTTGCCGTGGGCGGCATCGGCGTTGTCGGTCGCGTAGCTCGGCACGTCGCCGCTGTATTCGCCGCCGGTATCCTGATCGATGACCGAGGCATAGACGCCGTCCTTGTCGTAGATGACCCCGAAATTCGCGGTGTATTGCGGCGCCTGGGTGATATAGATGTTGGTCGAGGTCTGGAACGCCTGGTTATAACCGGCATTGGCGAACAGGCTGAAACCGCTATCGAAGGTATAGGTCGCTTCGCCTTCGATGCCGCGATAGATCACGCCACCCTGGTTGAAGAAGACCTTCTGTCCATCGACCTTGCGGCTGTTGATGAAGTTCTGGAAGTGGATGTTATAAACATCCCCACCCAACGCCAGATGCGCGTCCTGATAGGCCATGCCGGCCTGGGCGTTCAACGTGCTCTGCGGCTGCAGACTGTCGGTCGTGAGGTTCTTCGTGTAGTAGGTGTTCAGGTTCGGCGCGAGGAACCCTTCCGCGCCCTGGGCATAAACTGAAAGATTCGGCGTGAATTTATACTGCGCCTCGAATGAGGGCAGCAGTTTCGTATAATTATGTTCATAGCCTTGCGCGATCTCGGTACCCTGGTTGTACTGGGCATCCAGCGCGCGTTTGAAAAACGCGTATTTGACACCCGCCGTCAGCGTCAGCCCGTCGATCGGTTTGTAGTCGAATTGCGCGTAAGGCTGGAACGTATAGAGCTGGTTGTGCTGCAGACGGTCCTGCAACGCGCCGCCATTTGAATCGGTGGTCGCGTAGTCTGGCGCGTTGCCGTCGGTGAGGATCACCTCGGAGACCGCGCGGGTGTTGACCTGGTGGTCGAACCAGAAGCCGGTCTTGAAGTCGCCGAAGCTGAAATCCTTTTCAAGGCGCTGGATCGTGCCCACCGAGCGATAGGAGTTGGTGAAGTTCTCGCCCGGAACACCGGTGATCGGGGTGCCGTTTGGCGAGGTCTGGACCAGGTTCGGGATCGCGCCGGCGGCCTCCAGCTCGGTGTCGCTGAACTGGCCGTCCAGACCCTGGTCGTTGGGGTCGTCGCCGTTCAGATCCCGATGGTAATAGGCATAGGTGTAGAGCTTGCCGTCATACAGCAGGCCATTGCCCAGATTCGACTGCACGTCGACATATTCCATATCGGTGGTGATATGGTCGGTATTGTAACGAGAATAATTCTGCTGGTTCGGGTCGCTGCTATAGGCAAAGTTGTTCCCAAACGCCGCCATCTGATCCATCGTCGCGCCGATCGCGGGATTCTGGTACAGCTGGTTGTAGTCGGCCAGAAAGGTCACTACCGTATTGGTGCCCACTGGCACCACGACCTTGCCGAAATAGTTGGAGCGTTCCTGCGTCGCATTGGTCAGCGCGCCGTTGCTCTGTAGATGCTCGCCAATGCCGACCGCGGAAATGCCATCGGCGTTCGGCAGCACGCCGCTGTCGTACCGCAGGCCGGCCAGATTCGTGTCGTAGCTGCCGAACTCGCCGAACGGTGTCAACACCTGGCTCGGCGCCGGGTCGATGGTGCGGACAGAGATGGTGCCGCCGAAGGTCGCATCGCCCACGGTCTCCGCCGTCCCCGGACCGCGATCCACAATCGTCTGGCCAATATCCGTATCGGTGAAGAACGACGTGGTGTGGTGCGTGAAGTCGTTGGAATCGCCAATGGGAATGCCATCGAAGGTAACGTTGTACTGGCCGTCCTGGAAGCCGCGGATCACCGGTCCGTCACCCTCCTGCAGGCCGGGCCCGTTCGGGCTGATCAAGGAGACCGATGGCGTGAGTCTCGCGATATCCGCATAGCTCTGGGTGCCGACAAACTGGTTGTCGATGGTGTTCTGATTGACCACCGAGGTCGGCTGCGTGGAATTCAGCGGGGTCAGTGACGGCGCTTCATACGGCGCGGTGCCCGGCGTGCTGGGCAGCGCGGAAACACTGCCGCCATTGCCGGTCGCGAGGACGGAGCCGAGATCGAGATTGACCGGCGCATTGGCGTTCTGCGCCGCCGCCGGCAGCGCCAGAAGCCCAAGTCCGAAGCCGGCCAGGGCCAGCCGGATGGCGGCGGGCGAGCAGGCACGATTCAGTGCACGTCGAAGCGTGTGATTATAAGTCATGTGAAACCCCCGTTTAGGTAACGCGTCGAAACAGGACAGCGGTTAGACGACTTCGCCGGAAAATACAGTTGCGCTTCGATGAAGTATTTGCGTCAGTTTCGTGACGGTCGCAGCCCGGCTCTCGGGGCCGCCAGATGGCCCGCTTGCCCGGCTTTTATGGCGAAGACGGCCCCGCATTGGCGAGCAGAAGAAACCGGTCCAGCGGGCACGCCGTCAGCGCGATGGAATCGCCACAATTCGGAATCGGCAACGATTCCGCCGCCGGCGGAGTCGTCAAGGTTAAAGGCATCAGCTCTCTGATTTGCGACATCGTCTGCACCTGGTAGCTGACGGCGACGTATTGGGCGCCGTTCCGGGAATCGCGCAACAGCGTGAAGACCAGCGCGCCACCGGGCGGCGGGTCGTCCGCCGGATAGCCGCTCAGCGCCCAGTGCAGGTGCAAAAACCCGCCGAGCCTGGCGATGTTGGTGTCATGGCCGACCAGCACCGTGACAGCCGGGCCGGCGCGTAGTGCCGCCGCCACCCGTGTCGCCAGCGGAGCGCCGGCGCGCGCCGCGATGTAATCGGGCCGCGCGGTGAGCGTATAGGCCAGCGGGTGCAGCGCCAGCAAAGCCGGGACTTGCGCCGGCGAGACGCGGCCCCAGCCCACCTGCGTCATCGGCTTGTCGTCCAGATACTCCAACAGGAAATCCTCGGCCGCCGAGGAGCCTTCGTCGACAGGCCCGGAGAGCTTCGCCAGGTCGTCGGGTTGCTGGATGGAAAGCCGCGCTGGCAAATCCAGAAAGGCGCTGCCGCCGGGGTCCAGCGCTGCCTGCATGGCGTCAAACAGCGCGGCATGCGCGGCCACGATGTGATTCAGATCGCCGCCCGCAACCGCCAGCATGGCCGCTTTTGCCTTGCCCGCGTCAAACGGCCCCGCGCCGTCCAACGAGGAAAACAGCGGGTCTTCCTTGGTGGCGGCGTGCTGCGTCACGATGCCGCAGCCGGGCGCGAGGCCATCGGCATACGCCTCGCCGGTCTTGACCGTCCGTTCATCCACATCGGCATAGATCAGCACCGTGCCGGCAGCGGGGCAGCCGGCGGCCGGCAACAGGCCCTGGGCGGCGAATAAAGCCCGGTCGTAGGCGCCGAGGATGCTAATCGCCTGCGCGCCATGCGGCGTGAGGTATCCGGGCGCCACCGGCCATGCCGGCCAGGGATCCGGCGCAATCGCCGGGCTGAGCGCCGGTTCATGGGTGGGTGATCGGACGCCGTGGCGCATCAGCAGAACCACCCGCAAGGTGGTCAGACCCGCCGTTGAGGCGGTCTGCGCGCCGGCCGGCAGGGCCAGCGCCAGGACCATGAATCCGCTCAGAAACGGTCGCATCATGGTCTCAGCCCGGCGCAAAGATCAGCAGTTTCAGGCTGCCCGGGGCAAAGCTGTATTTCGGATGCCCGGTGGGATCGGAAGCGGCGGGCGGCGTGGTTGCGGTCACGTCGGCGGTCACCAGAAACACCTCCCCGTTGGCCGGGTCCACCGCCATGGTGCGGGCACCCGGCGCGGTCTTCACCATGCCCAGGGTAACGAACTCATCCGGCGATTTTTCATCAACCACGGTCAGCAGCCCGTCACCGCTTGAGGCGAAAAACCGATGGTTCACGGGGTCGAAGGCGGCGGCATCGGTGCCACTGCCGATTCTCAGGCTAGTGATGACCTTGCCGGTATCGGCATCGAGCACGACGGCGAGCCCGTTGCCGCAGCTGGCGAACAGCCGCCGGGTCGTCCGGTCCATCGTAAGGCCCTTCGGATCGACACAGGGGGCAACCGGCCAGCGCGCCAGCACGGTATTCGTCTTGCTGTCGATCCGAACGATTTGGCTGGCATCGTCGAGATTGACGTATTCATTTCCCTGCCCATCGGCGACATGAAATTCCGTCGATGTGCCCAGGAAGATTTTTGGCGCGGCCTTCACGCCATGGGTGGAAACCGGCGTCAGACCCTCGCCGTCACCGCCGGAGACATACATCTGCTGGCTGGCCGGATCGTAATTGATGCCATCGGCATCCAGCAGCACCGGCGCGCTGGCCACCGGCTTGAACGTCTTGGGGTTGAACGCGAGTACATCGCTGTTGACCGCGCTGTCGGCGTAAACCAGCCCGGTTCGGGGATCGACCGAAATGCCA
>Ga0116226_10006529_pt1 | contig 10476 bp, 11 predicted proteins | sample S1TSphfallax_FD_89692 | JGI IMG/M metagenome (GOLD analysis project Ga0116226, IMG submission 89692) | Host-associated microbial communities from peat moss isolated from Minnesota, USA - S1T2_Fa - Sphagnum fallax MG | ecosystem: Host-associated > Plants > Peat moss > Unclassified | place: USA...
CTAGACGCTATATCAATATATGGACCCCACGGGTCGTCTGGGGCACCGGGGGGCTGGTAATTTCCAGCGGCGTGCGAGACATAATATGCGGTCGAATAAAAGGTGGATGCCTGATTACCCCCCGATGAGCAGGCAGAAAGGAGGGCCAAAACCGCAAATCCCCCGGAGAGCTGAACGGTTTTCGCCCGCGCCCGGTTCAATTCCGATCCCCGATCGCGTGGCCGACAGTCCAAGTGCGAATACCTCCAGAGCGAGTTTTCATTGAGTTGTAAGCTAAACTTAAAGATGGAAGGTAGATATTACCTATAACACATTATAGCGAAAGAAAATATTCCGCAATTTAAATATCGCTTTGTTTTAGCGGGGTCAGTCCACCATCGAAGCTCTGATTAACGCTTAATGGCGCGTTTCCAATACATTAAGTGTATGTTATGCTTCACAATTTTCTCGATCGAAAGGCAGATTATGATGAATAAATCGCACCTACAACGAGCGGTGTATTCGCTGCTCACCGCTGTCGCCCTGGCATCGTGCACGGCTCCAGCCCCTCAAGCCGTCCAACAACAGCAGTTACCGCCGAGCGTTGGCGGGCAACCAGACTTGGGTGTTGTTGTCTCTATTAGGCCGGTAACTTTTTCGGCGGGCGAATCGGCCGACTTGTCCGGCGTCAATGCCGTCTTATCCGCGCTCGGTCAGCAGGCGGTGTTACCGCCGGTGGCTGGAGAGGAAATCGTCATTCAGAAGGATGACGGCAACGCAGCCGCCATTGCGGAGGAAACCCAACTTACCGGCCTTTCGATCGGAGACCGTATCCTTGTTGTCCAAGGTTCGGCGCCAACAATTCTTCGGAGGAACTGAGCAGCCAATGGAAGTATGTTTTGTAGGTTGACAATGTCGTTCGACCCTTATTGAAGGATGGAGATGTATATTCCGCCCGCATTCGTCGAAAACCGTCCCGATGAGCTTCGAGATATAATTCGGGCAACGTCTCTCCCGCTAATTGTCTCGGCGGCACGAGCCAAGACAGGCGGCACGCAGTTGGTAGCAACGCATCTCCCGCTTATTCTCGATGGTGATCAACTTATCGGGCATGTCGCGCGCGCGAATGACCATTGGAAGTTTTTGGACCCTGAAGCCGAATCTCTTGCCATTTTCGCCGCTCGCGACGGTTACATAAGCCCCTCCTGGTATGCCACCAAAGGCGAGACGGGCCGCGTGGTGCCGACATGGAACTATGAGGCCGTGCATGCTTATGGTCGGCTTGAAATAATCCAAGAACCAGATTTGCTTTTGCCGATCGTGACACGACTGACCCGGCGCCACGAGGATGACCGTGAGCATCCGTGGCAGGTGTCGGACGCGCCTTCTGAATATATTTCATCGCAACTCAAGGGCATTGTCGGCATCGTGCTTCACATCAGCCGGCTCGAAGGCAAGCGAAAACTCAGCCAGAACAAGACTAACGAAGACCAACTCGGCGTGATTGCCGGTTTATCTAAGGAAAACCCGGATTTGGCGAAGGCCATGCTCAAGGCCAGAGAACCAGAAAGTTGAGTGTCTTTCAACTCGCCGATCTTGCCTTTGCAGTTGAATGCCCGATGCGATTGGCGAGATAAGCTGCATCGCGCGCAACCGAAGCGAACCGTCCGGACCCCCATGTATGCAGCCACGGCAGCCCCAGAAAATATAGTCCTGAGATTGCCGTGACCCCACGTAAATGGCTCGGCGAACCGCGACCCGTGAACACCGGAAGATGGACCCAAGAAAAATCTGGCGTATACCCTACGCACCAGATGATTGAATTTATTCCTTCGGCCGCCAGGTTGATTGGCGGATCGGCTTCCGGCGGTTGCCAGACCGGAACGTAGCGCGCCTCCAATGGAGGCGCGATGTTACGCTCTGCAATGAACGCGTCAATTCCATCTTTTATGCTCTCATTGACTCGATCGGCTTCGTCGAGATTCCGCCGCAAGTCTGCCGAAAAACCGATAGTCTCGAAATCGACGGCACTCATGTGCCCGTGCAACGACATCCCCTCTATAGCGAACTTTCGCAGATCAATGTCGCGCCCGCCGTCTCGGCCGGTTACATAATGATTGGCCTTGCCACGGACGCCCTCATGCATCGGGTGTTGGGTGACCGGCAAGTCATAATGCCCCATATCATGCAGCCAATCCACAACATCCCGACCGCGGTAGAACCGCGATACCCGCGGCGCGCTACCGACGCAAAGATGCACTTTACGGCCGGCAAGGTGCAGGTCTTCGGCAATCTGGCAACCGGACTGCCCCGTGCCAACCACAAGCACAGCGCCTTCTGGCAATTGAGCGGAATTTCGATACTGATTGGCGTGCAGTTGAATTATCCGGAGCGGGAGGCGTTCCGCCATGCGCGGTGTGATCGGCGTATGATATCCGCCTGTTGCAATGCATATATGGCTGGCTGTGAATGCGCCCGCATTGGTCTCCAGCGCGAAGCCATCGCCCTCTTTATATAGCTGTGTGACTTCCACGCCTTCAATGATAGGCGGATTGAAACCCATTTTGAAATCTTCGACGAACCTTACGATTTCATCTTTCACCATGAACCCGTTCGGGTCATTGCCGGGATAATGATAACCCGGCAATTGGCATTGCCAGTTGGGAGTCACCAGGCAAAACGAATCCCACCTCTGGTTCTTCCAAGCGTGGAAGGCGACATCACGTTCAAGCACAACATGGTCAATACCGTCCCGTGTCAAAAACCAGGACAGTGAAAGACCGGCTTGTCCGCCGCCAATGATGATGACGTGATGGTGGATCGGCTCAGACCGCTTTAATAGAGCACTGTTCAAGGGGAAAACTCCACTACAGAAACGGCGGCACCACGGTCCAAAAGGAAAGGCCTTGCCAGATGCTCGATCTCCCTAAGCGACCCGGCCGCACGAGAGCAGGGAAAACCATACTTAGCCTCCACGCGATCAGAAGCAATCGAAAGTGCCATCCGGATGAGCTCGAGAAACTTTGCTACCTCCAACTGCTGGCCCAAGGCAAAATAATCCTTGACGACCTGGGAAGGTGAGTAATGATCCGTCTCCGCGGCGTCCGGCCAAAGAATGCGAAAATAAATCTCAGGCATTGAGGACTTCTCGGTGCAATGCCGCTTGGTAGAGAGAAGTTTGCAGAGCGGCAGATTTATCCCACCCCATTTCCGCCGCGATACATCGGCGGCCGTGCTCTGCCGTGGCCCTACCGTCAACCGACATGGCCCGAACCATTGCACGCCCAATTGAGGCCGGATCAAGAGGATCGGCGAAGATGCAATCAGACTCAGAAAGATATTCCGTGAAGGGCTCGATCCGCGAAACAATGACCGGAGTTAGCGATGCCAACGCCTCCAGAACGACCAAACCGAAACCTTCCTTGACCGACGGAAATACAAGGGCGTCAGCAATCCGGTACAAAGATGGCATGTCGGCATCCGCAACCGGTCCGGTTAGCAAAACGCGATCGTCAATGCCGGAAGCAGCTAGCTCGTTCTGAAACAGACTCCGATAACCGCTATGATCAAGGAGCGATGCCCCTCCCGCGATAACCAGATGCGCAGCCGGAAATAGAGTCAGCACATGTCTGAAAGCATGCAATATTCTGATTGTGTTCTTCCGCGCCTCGACCCCGCCGACCGCAAGATAAATCGGTCCAGGCCCAAGCCGCAAATCCGCGCGCAACGAAATATCCCGGACATCCGGTTCAGGTGAAAAGCGCTGCATCGATACGCCATTCGGGACGATGCCAGACATTGTTCGATGCTCTCTCAATAGAAACTCTTGCCAAATGCGACTTACCGAAAAGCATTCTTCAGAGGCGCGGATACCTCGCAACTGCCACGCCATTAGCCGTTTTTCCCGATATTGATCGACATGATGGACCGTGCGAACAAAACCCGGAATATCGCCGGAATCAGTACAATCCGCGAGGGCATTGGCGCTGATTGCGTCGTGCGCATGGTAGATATCGTAGCCACGGTTACTGGCTCGTACATGTGCTGCAATCTCGCCGATACGTTGGGCGACCATATCGCTTACAGAAACCGGCGCCGGCGTAGCCTTGATGGATACGTGCCGCGCCGCTGTGCGACGAAAAAAACCTCTTCCAGACGTGTCAGGCGCATGGACCGTCACATCATGCCCCGCCTCCGCCAACGCATTGCCCAGTTCAAGAGTGTGAACAACGCCGCCGCGCGGATTCGTCGAATGAGTGTAAAGAGCAATCCGAAGCTGCTTCATGCCGCGCATCCTATTAAGGCATCGTCTTCAAAACGCCAGAGAACCGTCTCATGATCGCCATCAAGCAGCCTCACAACCTGTGACTCATCTGCACGCCCAATCGCAGCCGCCGCAATCCCGCTCCGCATGAATTTCGCAATAACTGAATCCACATTTTCCATCTTTGTGGAAATCAAATAACCAAAACTGGGGAATGCGACCAGCCATCGCTCGAGCGAAACAGAATGCGGACGGGGAATTGCATTAATATCAAGCCAACCGCCGAGCCGAGAGGCCTCGAGCAACATCAACGCCGTGCCTACCACGCCTGCCATTGATATGTCTTTCCCTGCAAAGGCGAGATTTTCTTCGGCGATTAAAGGAAGAATCTCCAGATCGGCGCGAAGCACCGCAGGCAGACTGCCGGTCGAAGCGTCCCAGAATGGAGCAGGATCCCGCATTCGGCCCCTTAAATCGATGGCGGCAATAATGGCATCCCCAGCTTTCGCATCAAAACTCGTGAGAAGTTTTTTCGCGCGCCCCAGAACCGCCACCGAAAGTAGGTTCGTACCGGCGCGCGTATTTGTATGCCCACCGATCACCGGAACGCCATAGCGGGCAGATGCTTCGGCAAGGCCGGCAAGGATCGGTGCCGCCTGTGCGTCACCAGCAGACCAAATCGCATCCACTACCGCGATCGGCCGGCCACCCATCGCCGCAACGTCCGATACATTAACCATGACACCGCAATAGCCGGCAAAATACGGATCTCCCGCGACAAATTCCGGCATAAAACCTTCAATGGCCAGCAGGAGAAAGCCTTCCCCATCGGGGATCGCCGCGCAATCATCTCCAACGGCAATCGCATTCGCGGCGCCGATGCCAAGCCGCGCAAGAACCGGTGCGATATCCGATTTATGGGCAAGTCCCTTTGCCCTGCGCAGCATGTCTGCAAGCGCTTCAATCGTCACGGCGCTCTCCGATGGACGGGAGCAAACGGATTGCAGTGCGGTCAATCGGTTCGTACGCGGCAAGGTTTGCTTGCATAAGATAATGCGGCCGTTCATGGATAATCTTATGATCGAGCACATTCCAATTCAGCGACTCGAACAGGCTTCTGTTCTGTGCCTGTACATGCGCCAGAAACAGCTCAGCGCCCTTAAACTTGGCTGTTCCTACCGCTAGCTTGATCAACGCGGCGCCGAGTCCGCCGATCCGGCGATACGGTCTCGAAACTGCCAGGCGTGAACCCCACCATAATTTGGATTCGGGCTCGTGAATTCGCACTGTCCCTAAGACTTCATCGGCATGGCCAAACATGCACGACCACGCAGCCAGCAGCGTCGCGTATCCGTCAATTTCATCACGGTCATCCTGGTCGAAGATTTTCTGCTCCCGGCAAAAGACCTCACGCCGAAGTGCGAAGCACGCTGCTTGTTGAAACGGTGCGCATGCTTCCTCAATACGATATTCACCCGGAACGAAGAAGGGCGGAAGCGGCAAACCTTGACTAAGTAACGGCATTTATGAAACCTCGTAGCTGGCAAGCGCCGAACACGCGCCGCATTTGCCACAGCCGGCCTTAATGTCAGCCGAACGCAGTCCGGCGCGGGAGAGCATCAGGCCGATTTTCGGAAGAATCTCACGCATGAACTCCGGCGGGGGGGCCGGATGATTTGCCAGAGGCGTGCCCGAAACTGGAACAAACGGCACGACGAACGGGTAAACGCCAATCTTAATCAGCCGCTCGCAAGCTTCCAAAATCGCCTCCGCGGTATCGCCAAGGCCCGCCAGAATATATGTGTTGACCTGGCCCCAACCAAACACATCAACAGCAGATGCAAACGCATCAAAATAGCGTTCGATTGATATTGTGGCTTTGCCAGGCATTGTGCGCGCACGAACTTCGGGTGTCACGGCCTCTAGATGCATCCCCAAAGAATCAATGCCAGAATTCCGTAGCTTTTGAAACCAGCGATGATCACGTGGCGGCTCGCATTGTCCCTGAATCGGAAGATCGGCCGCCGCACGTATTCCTTTCGCACTATCGCACAGAACCGCGGCACCGCGATCTGTCACGTTCGGCGTCCCGGTCGTCAGCACCACATGCTTGACGCCATCCAGAAGCATCGCCGCGCGCGCCACCTCACCAAGTTGTTCAGGGGTCTTGTGTGCAATCGTACGGTTTTCAGCCAAGGATTGCCCTATCGCGCAAAACTGGCAGGATGTCGCCCGGTCAGCATAGCGGATGCAGTTCTGCAGCACGGTCGTTGCGAGTACGTCATTGCTGTGCAGCTGCGCAATTTTCCAGTACGGAATGCCATCGAACGTTTGCAGCCGGTAGAAGCGCGCCTGCCGCGGATATGTGATGGCGGCTACCGGTACCCCATCGCGCAGCAGAATACCGCTGCCGTCTACTCCTGGGGCCGTCGCTTCAAATGGTGAGATTTTCGCCGCACCGGTATATACGGGTACCATCACCGTCCGGTTCGCTATGGTGATCGCTTTATGATCAGTGGGACCGGCGCCACCCTTTCTGGCGCTCAACCCCACCTTCTGGTCAGTCAGCCGCATCCCGAATGACTGTAGATCCAGGATCAGATGATCCGGTTCCTGCATTAACATCCTCGGGGACAAATGATCCATCCGTTGCTCCTTCCGAAACACCCAAGCCAAAATTCGAATCATGCATTGGAACGCTGGCGTGCCGGTTGATTGCCAATGATAAGAGTTCCGGCCGCGCATAATGGCCAACGCTATCCATCATCCGCTTGCGCTTGACGATCAGCGACATATCCAAATCCGCCATTACGATCCCCTCGCCATCCCGCAAAGGCTCCACAAGGTTCACGCCGTCCGGCGAGATGATTGCCGTATGACAACCACCGGAGATCGTCCGCTGCAAGCCGGGATCCGGCGTGACGCTTTTAATCTGCGCCTCCGTTAGCCAACCGGTTGCATTAACAACAAAACAACCGGCTTCCGCGGCATGGTGGCGCATCGCGGCGTCAATTTGGTCCGCGAAGACCTTACCCACCATCGATCCAGGAAAATGGCTGCAATGAATCTCCTCGTGCTGCGCCATGAGAGCGTATCGCGCCAGCGGATTGAAATGCTCCCAACAGGCCAGTGCACCGATACGGCCTATGGGCGTATCCGCTACCACAAGGCCAGAGGCATCACCCATGCCCCAAACCATGCGCTCGTGGAAACTGGGGGTGAGCTTACGGCGCTTCAGAAGTAGCCTTCCATCATCGCCAAATAGCAATTGCGTATTATAGAGTGAACCACGATCACGTTCTGTAACGCCAAGTAGAACAAACACTCCGGCGAACTTGGCGGCGTCGGCCACGACCTCTGTGACCGGCCCCGGCACCACAACCGCGTGGTCGTAAAGCGCCATGTGCCGTGTGCCAATCGCCACTGGTGGTTGAACAAAGGTAAAATACGGATAGTAAGGAACGAACGTTTCCGGAAACACGATAAGCCGCGCCCCTCCAGAAGCGGCCTCACGAATCGCATGAAGTACGACTTCAACAGTACCCCAGCCATCGTCCAGCACCGGTGCGCGCTGGACGGCGGCCGCCCTCACAATCTGTCCACCGCGCAACAAGGTTAGAGCGTCCAAGTATCGAGGATGAAGGCGTTATCCTTCCGGTGCAGAAGGATAATATCCAGAACATCGAGCGGGCTGACCGGCGTGATACCTGGGATAAGCGCTCCCTCACCATGCCCGTAGAGCGCCTGCAGCGCAAACCGGCAAGCGTAAACACTACCGCCCTCATCCATGAATTTTTTGATCTGGTTATTAAAATTCTGGTGGCCCGGAAACGCTTCATCGCCGAGGCGCGGGAAGCCACGTTGAACGCCGAGCGTCACGCCTGGCCCGTATAGTAACACGGATGTTTTGAAACCCTTGCGTTGCAAGCGAAGCGCCTGCAACAGGTTAACCAGACCAATGGAACCTTCAAACGCCACCGTGTGGAACGTCACAAGCGCTTTTTCACCAGGCTCGGCCTTTACATCTTCGAAAACCTTTTCTTCGTAATCAACGAGATAGTCTCCGGGCGCATTGGCGGACTTTTCAACTTTCGGCATCATTTTCTCCTGTTGTCGCAAACTCCGAACTTACAGAGCAAATGGCATGCCAACGCCAAATTAATCAAAACTTACAATTTTTGTATTTTAATACATACAATTATTGATTGTTTTACCATACAGTCTTATTTTAACACGAGAAATTGCCGCTATATTCATCAGCATCAAAAGAATATTTGCTCAGAAATTAGGCTAAACGATCAATAATCGGGTGATTTTCATACATTCGCAATTTTATAGCCAGAATTGGGGACTATTTTCATCACAATTTTTTCAAACTATATCAGACAGCCCGGGCGATCGTTCAAGCTTCAATGCCTGCGTTAACAACTTCAGGGCATCTGATAGCTTCCCGTGATCAGGTGAAACGCCGAGCGCGACCCGGACCGCATTGGGTGGAGAACCGTACGCGTCGGCTGCAAAAGCGTCACTAGGTACAAGTGCGAGCCCTTGAGCGCGCACATAAGCGACGAAGTTCTGGCGCTGCCAGATTGCCGGCAGAGTTAGCCAGATGTGCAAACCTTCCGGATGAGCCGCGCAATAGTCTCTGGGCAACAAAGCGGCAGCAAGGGATTGCCGGGCCACCGCCTCGGTTCTGATGCCGGTCAAAATCGCGGCCGCCGCGCCATCGCGGATCCAGCCTGTGATTAGGCTTACCAACAAAGGCGAGGCCATCATTGTAGTCGCCCGTAAACAAGCTGTCACCGCAGCCTGAGTTTCGGGCGGTACAACCAAATACGCTAGCCGCAACCCTGGTGAGAGGGATTTGGCCGTCGTGGCTACATGGTATACCCGCTCCGGCGCCAGGGCGGAAAGTGCCGGCAGCGGGTCGTGCGGGTATAGTGCATAAGCGGCATCTTCGATCACCGGAAGATCATGCCGGCGCGCCACGGCGATGATTTCCTCACGGCGCGTGATCCCCATGGTCGCCGTAGTCGGATTTTGAATCGTCGGAGTGCAATAAATGGCCCGAGGGGCTTCGCGGCGGCAAACCTCGTCAAGCGCGGCGGGAATCAGCCCCCCAGAATCCGTTGCGACCCCGCACATTCGAAGATTCATGAAAGAAGCAAGGGCGCGGAACCCTGGATACGTCATAAACTCGGTCGCAACGCCGTCGCCGGGACGAAGAAAGCTCGACGCTACCGCCAACATGCCGCTTTGCGCGCCGGACGCCAGTAAAATTCGGCTTGCCGGAAGCTTGCCGCAAACGGGCGCCAGCCAAGAAGCTCCAGCAGCGCGCTCCTCGCGGGAGCCTGCCCCAACCCTATACGCCATAAGCGTTGCCACATCGGCCCCGCGCAAAATCCGCGAGAGACCGGCGCGCATCAGATCGCGCAATGAGACGTCAGCCGGCGCGGGCGGGATATTCATGCTCATGTCAACTGTCGCCTGTGGCGTCTCATCGCCGGAGGAACGCCGGATGAAGGTCCCGCTGCCGACAGCCGAATCCAACAGGCCCCGCTTGCGCGCCTCGGCATAGGCCCGCGTTACCGTCGTTAAATCAACTCCCAATGCCGCAGCCAGCGCACGGTGTGGCGGCAACCGGTCTCCGGGTGCCAGCGCGCCACGATCCAGCGCCATCCCGATCGCGTTGGCGATGGCCAGATAACGCGGCCCGGACCCGGCTGAAATATCTGCCACCCAATCCCCAATCGCGTTGCGCAGTGGCATACTGAAACTCCCCGTCCACACGAAATCGTTATAGCAAGTGATACCAGCGTAGTTCCAATCAGCCTCCACCGGGGAACTGCATTTTTTGCCCACCGACAGTTGGATAGATTCTTTCTTCGATGATCGATCCAAGAATGGACGTGACGCGATATGGATAAAATTTGTCTTGCCTTACCCGAAATCCGCCGCATCTCTTGTAAAGAGATCAATCGGATAAAGAGTATTGACAGTCGCGCATATCAATCAGATCGGAACGTCCGTCCCGCCGCATGACGTTCATGATGCGTTCCAGAATTTCATTCGCCGATCGCTCGTGGCCGAAAATAGAGGTCGCGCGTTCGAGAGGATGGCCAACCGATCAGGAATTAGCCATCGGTATTCAGTGCTTCACCAAAGTGGCATGGTCGAAGCTAACTCCGTCATTGACGGCTTCTACAGGCGCGGCGCTTTTCCTAGCACGGGCA
>Ga0116226_10006530_pt1 | contig 10476 bp, 11 predicted proteins | sample S1TSphfallax_FD_89692 | JGI IMG/M metagenome (GOLD analysis project Ga0116226, IMG submission 89692) | Host-associated microbial communities from peat moss isolated from Minnesota, USA - S1T2_Fa - Sphagnum fallax MG | ecosystem: Host-associated > Plants > Peat moss > Unclassified | place: USA...
AAGCCGACCAGTTCGATCCTGGCTGAGCGGCAGACCGTCACGATCGACGGCACGGACACGGCGATCCACACCAAGGGTCGCCACGACCCCTGCGTCGGGATCCGGGCTGTGCCGGTCGGAGAAGCGATGGTTGCCTGCGTGTTAGCGGATCATAAGCTGCTCGCCCGGGCCCAGGCAGGGTAACCGGCGGGCGGTAAGCCGATGGAGGCACGCACCATGTCGAAAAAGCACCCCGATGATACTGAAATCCCCGCCAACGAAGAACATTACGCCAAAGAGCTGCACAGTTTGCAGATCGAGCTGGTGAAATATCAGCGCCATCTGATCAAGGGTGGCGACCGGATCCTGGTGCTGTTCGAAGGGCGCGATGCCGCGGGCAAAGACGGCACGATCAAGCATATCACCGAGCATCTGAGCCCGCGCGACACCCGCGTGGTGGCACTCAATAAGCCATCCGATCGCGAAAACGGGGAATGGTATTTTCAGCGCTACGTGCACTATCTCCCGACCGCTGGGGAATTCGTCCTGTTCAATCGTAGCTGGTACAACCGTGCCGGCGTTGAACGGGTCATGGGATTTTGCACCGACGCCCAATATGAAGATTTCATCCGCGCCGTCCCACAATTTGAAGGACTCCTAGTCACGGCCGGCCTGAAGCTGTTCAAATACTGGCTCGATATCGACAAGGACGAACAGAAGCAGCGTCTGCACGATCGCCACAAAGATCCGCTGAAACAATGGAAGATCAGCCCGATCGACGAGGCCGCCCAGAAACATTGGAAAGATTACAGCGAAGCCCGCAACCAAATGCTGACCCGCACCCACTCCCCACTGGCGCCTTGGACGGTGGTGCGCGCCGGCGACAAACATCGCGCACGACTGAACGTGATCCGCGATTTGCTGACCAAGCTCGATTACGAGGGGAAAGACCCATCCAAGCTGCTGCTCGACCCCGAAATCGTGTTCCAGTATCAGGAAGCGGCGCTCTATAATGGGATGATTGCGAAGTAGAGGCTTGTTTGGGATGGGGGAGATCGCACTTGCGGTATTTCGCCGGTTCGGAGGAGCATCCCATGCCTAATGCACACGCTTTAATCGACACGATACAGACGCTGTCGCCCGACCCGATCGCCGAAATCGAGCATTTCGTGGATTTCATTACCGCCGACGAACAGGAACGGTCACTTCTCAGGGCTGGCGCCACCGCCAGCACGCCCCCTTTCGCTGGCATCTGAAACGGCCCGGAAGACGACATATTGCACATCATTTGAGTTTCATTATGTGGCCAGCGGTGAACTCGAAGAAGGCGAACTTTTGGCGAATCTTTTCTTTAATTACGTTTTTGGGTTGTTTTTTTGATCTTATTTCACTTGAATTTTTAATATCAAATATGTTCTTCCAGAATGAGCCAGCTCCAAAATTAAATCCCCTAGGAAACAATTCTTATCTACGAGTTTGCCTGTACTTAAATGTACTTTTTTCAATATTGTCGGGTATTACTTCTTATCTATTTGCTAGAGAAGAAAAATACCTCATGAGAATTATTGCCGGAACCGGCTCTTCAATTATTGTTTTTGTTACAGTATGGATCCCGCTGGTTATAATACTTCTAAGTACATATGGTGAGTGAAAACGGAGAACTTGTGCCCCACGAGGCGCTGTACAAATCGCTCAGCGAGGATGGCAACCCGCGTCTTACGACGTTTCTCGGCGTGGCGCATGCGTTAGGGGTGACGCTGAGTGGGCATATAAGTCGGGAGGGACCAAAGATCTAAATGGCGCATTGGGCGCGGTAATTTATTGACCGCGCCCTACGCCCCACCCAGCGCCACCAGAATCGCCTGCCGCACCGGCTCCGGCTGCATTCTGACCATCTCGCCCGCGATCATCACATGCTTTTATGGCGGGTAGACAAGCAATCGCAGCCTTGCAGGGCAACATCAACGGCCGCGTCGAACTTGCTCAGATTGATGGCTTCGGTAGTTATTCCGCCCATTATTCCTTTACGAGACCGAGGCGCACTCATGCGGGCGCCAGATTGGCCGCCAGGAATCGGTCGAGTGCCTCAAGCCATGCACGCCGTGCCGCTGCCGTATTGAGAAAATGGTCGGAATTATCGAGGTAGATCGCCTCAACGCTCTTGCCGGCATGTTTCAGCGCCGATTCCATTCGCTCGGACTGTTTTACCTGTACCGTGAAATCGGTTTTGCCATGCATCAGTAGAACCGGCACCTTGATGCGGTCGGCGTGGCGCGCCGGTGACGCGGCGTCGAGACGGTCATCATCGGTCCCCAGCGTGGTCAACGCCACGCGCGCGTTCATATTATGATTGCGTATATCGTCCTTTAGCTGCTCGAGATCGGTCACCGGCGCCCAGGCTGCGGCGCAGCGATAGAGATCGGGCTCCTTTGCTGCCCCCTCAAGCGCCGCATAGCCGCCGTAGCTGCCACCGACGATCGCAATTCGTTTCGGGTCTGCGAGTTTCTGATCGATCAGCCAGCGTGTCCCATCGGTCACATCGTCCTGCATGGCATAGCCCCATTGGCCATAGCCACGCTCTTGGAACGCGGCGCCCCGGCAGGTCGAGCCGCGGAATTGCGGTTGCAGCACACCGTAGCCGCGGCTAGTGAGGAATTGGACCGTATAGTCGAATGCGCCGTCGTCACATGCGAAGGGCCCGCCATGAGGCAAGACGACAAAGGGTATCGGCTGGCTACCCGCGTTCCTGGGGAGCGTCAGCCAAGCGCCGATCTGCAGACCGTCGCGCGCCGTATAGGTAATCTGCTTTGGCGTCGCGATGCCTGCGGCCACGATATCCTTGTACGTCTCGACGATGGGGCCAAGCGTCGCGGGCTTAACGGATGTATCAAGCAGCCACCAGGACGCCGGGCCATGGGGCGACGCGGCACGGGCCATCACGCGGCTGCCATCCGTGCTGCGATCAATGATCTCAATATCCCGATTGGGCAGCGCGTGCTCGATGATATCCAGATCGTGCTGCCAATCAGGCACCAGATATTTCCATTTTCCGTTGTGCAGCTGATAGCCGATCAACACACCGTCCCGGACCAAGACATTAAACGTGGCATCTTTATCGATTAGCTCGAGCGGGGCGCCCCCTTTTGGTATCAAACGCCCAAAGCGCGGGCGCGCCGTTGGCACCTTGAATAACAACATAGAGAGATTGCGGCTTTCCCGGCACGAACGCGACCGGAGCAAGCTGCTGCTGCTGCATAATCGGCGTCCGGTCAATGCTCCGCCATTCTGACGTACCGTCATCACGCACGAAAATAATGAGATCCGCACCCGATTGAGTCACCATGAGGCGCACGATGCCATCCGAATCGGCGAGGAAAGACGTGGCGGCTTTGACCGGAGCCACGATCTTCTCACGGGCTCCACTATCAACGTCAATCCGCCAGACCCCAGTGGCGGTCGGTTGATCGATGGTGGGCGGGATTGGATTCAGCGTTTGCAGCACATGATGCGGGTCGCTCTCGCGCAGACTGGTGAGATTGTCTTCCACCTGCGGATGCGATGGTACGTCGCCTATGTCCAAAACATGCGTGCGGTCGGCATCCATCGCCAACATCCGCTCAACACCGGTCTGGTAGAAATTGCCCTGCGTGAAAAAATGGTCGGTCGAACCGAACATTCCGATCAGCAGGCGCGTATTGCTTTTCCAGGCGGCCCACCGCAACTGGAAGTCGCCAAGATCGGCCAACGCTTTCGTGCCATCGACATCCTGGATCGCCAGCACTTGCTTCCCGGCGATCGATTCGGTCATGGCGAATTTGTGCCCGTCAGGCGACATGCGAATGACCGACGCTTCAGGAATCTCGGCATATTTTGCGGCAGGCAACAGATCGCCAGCGAATGCCTGAGACCAACCGACGAGCAGCAGGCTGCCCATGAAAACACAAAGTTCAATCCCCGTACGCATGCACGCCATCTCGCCCAAGATCGAATTTGGCAACTTTCGCATGCCCTAAACACGGGGTGCAAAGGTATTTGGATCGCTTCGTGGTCCCGAGCGCCAAATGGCCGCACTGGACCTAAGACGAGAGCGTCGGACTTAGGCAGTCATCAACGGACTACGTCCCACCCAGCGCCACCAAGATCGCCTGCCGCACCGGCTCCGGCTGCGTGTCCACCGCGCGCATCAGCGATTTCATCCGGCTGCGCAGCTCATAAACCTGATCCAGCAAACCGAGCAGCACCGGCATCGTGTCTTCTTCAACCTCTAACATATAGCGCAGATCGTGAATCAGCCGGACCCGGGCGACGTCAATCTCCTGGAACAGATAATCGCCGTCCTCGGAGGTTTCCGGGATCACCCAGTGCCGCTCGATCCAGCCGGTCAGCTCCACAATTTCGAGCGACGGGATTTCGGCGATAACGGCACTGATCGCGATCATGTCATGCCCTTCCGGGGGTCGAACGCGGTTTTCGGCTGCCATTTTTCCAGGAATTCGGCCAATTCCGGTTCCGGGTCTGGCGGCAATACGATCTTGAGATCGACATATTGATGACCACCGGAAATGCCTCGGCCTTTGAGCCGCATGCGCGTGCCGCTGCTGCTATTGGGCGGAATCGTTAGCGTCACGGGCCCCTGGATCGTCGGCACCGGCACTTTTGCGCCCAGCACCGCCTCCTTCAGGCTCACCGGCAACTCGACGATCACATCGTTGCCATCGCGACGAAACAGCTTGTCTGACACTACAGTCACCTCAATCAAGGCATCGCCGGCCGAGGCCCCGCCAGGACTGCGCGCCCCTTTGCCCCGCAAGCGCAGAACTTGGCCATCCTGCAGGCCCGCGGGGATCGTTACATCGAGCGCCCGTCCATCCGGTAGCGTCAGCCGCCGCTTTGAGCCCAGCGCTGCATCCAAAAAATCGACGGTGAGCGTATAGCGCAGATCCTCGCCCCGCACCGGCGCCCCGGCTCTGCTGCGCCGATTGAACGCATGGGCGAAGAGCTCTTCAATGTCCTCCGTCGAAAACGACGCATCGGCACGATATTTCTCGCGTTCAGCGGTTTCACCGTAATCCCGGTAATAGCCGCGCTCGGGCGGCCGATCGGCACCGCTCGCATCGATTTCACCCCGGTCGAACCGCGCGCGCTTTTCAGGTTCGGACAGCAGCGAATAAGCGGCTGAGATTTCTTTGAACCGCTCGGCGGCGGCAGGCTTGCCGGGATTGACGTCAGGATGGTGGGTTTTAGCAAGCTTGCGATACGCCGAACGGATAGCGGCGTCACTCGCTGTCCGCGCTACGCCCAGGACCTTGTAAGGATCTTCCATCATTCGCTACACGGGTTTGTCATGGCGCCCACGGCCTTCAGATCCTTATGATGCGCGCCGCTATCTTACTGACCCTGGCGGGGTTTGGTACCGTCTTCTTCATAGGCACATAGCACATCGTCGATCGGTCCACATTGCATCAAGCGACCCGCCTGAAGCCAAACGCCGACGTTGCACCACTCGCGCAGCATGTCCGAATCATGTGTGGCCAGCACCATGATACTAGATGAATCGACGACGCGTCCTAATCGTTCCCGTGCCTTAGCAAGGAACCACTGATCTCCGGCAATAATGCCTTCGTCGATCAGCAGAATATCCGAGCCGACCGAAGTCGATGTCGCAAACGCCAGCCGCAATTTCATACCCGCCGAATAGGTCCGGATCGGCATGTCGAGATAATTACCCAACTCGGTATAGTCGGCAATCGCCGGCATCCGGTCCTGAATCTCGCGCCGTGACAGTCCGAGATAGAGTCCGCGCAGTAGAATATTGTCATAGCCGCTGGCATCCAACTCCATGCCAAGCGAGATATCGAACAGGGGACACACCTCACCCTCGACCCGCATACGCCCCTTTGTCGGCTCATAGACTCCGGCCAGCACGCGCAGCAGTGTGGTTTTGCCGGCGCCATTATGGCCAATCAGCCCAATGCGATCGCCGTGGGTGATATCGAGATTGAGCCCCGCCAAGGCCGTGACATAGGTCCGCTGCCGGGCATCGCGCGCAACATTGCCGCCGGTACCCCGCCACAGCAGGTTCTTTTTGAGCGACCGGCTACCACCTTGATAGATCGGAAATTCGACATGCACGTCGCGCAGGCTGATCCTCGCTTCCATGTCACTCACAGCCAGTAGGTGATTCTGCCGCGGAATCGGGCAAAAAACGGAAAGGTGATGCCCCAACCGACAAGAGTCATGGCGCCGACCAGCAGCCAGCTTTGCAGCGGGGGGGCCTGCCCCTGCAACGGCGCCCGCACCAACTCAATGAACTGATAAACAGGGTTGAAGGTCACAAAACTGAACCGGCCATTCAGCGTGGCGGGATCCCACATGATCGGACTGACGAAAAACAGGATCTGCAGCAGGCTTGCAATCAAGGGCGGCATATCGCGGAACCGTGTGCTGGTCATCCCGAGCAGCAGCGTGACCCAAACCGCATTGATCGCCCACAGAAAGAGGCCCGGAATAGCCAGGAACGCTGCCGGCCCCGGAACGCCGCCAACTGCTACCGCAACCAGAACGCAGCCGACCAGATTATGGCCGAACACCAGGAAATGCCGCGCAATCATGCGATAGACATGGGTGCTGAGCGGCAACTTAATCTGCCGCAATATGCCCTCATACTGCGTGAAGCACTGACATCCCTCACGCACGATATCGCCGAGCAGCGTCCAGAACAGCAACCCGTAGGCGAGGAAGGGCAGATAATTGTGAACCGAGACTTTGAAAATCTGCGCATAGACCACGCCCATGCTGCCGATCATGATCAACATGCTGAGGCTGAGCCAGAGCGGCCCCAGCATCGAGCGCCGATATCGTTGCCGGATGTCCTCAAGCGCCATACGGGTCCAGAGCCGCCATCGGCGAAGCCCGCCCGACAGATCCTGCACACCCGCCGCAGCGTAGCCGGGTGGGCGCACCATGGCCCAGTCGTCCAGAATCGGCGCCGAAACCAGCCTTATTGCCACCGATTCTGAAACGGGCTGGCCCTCAATCATACTGACACCGTGCAGAGGGCACATAGCCAAAATCGATTGCCGAGCGGGAGCGCGACGGCACCAAACCTATTGCCCCGCAAACGCCGCATCGACCGAATCTCCCAAATCTACATTATTTCATTAGCATAGCCGAGCCGTCCCGACCAGCCGGTGGTGGCACATGCCGGCCGCTACCGACGACCCACCATCACCTTTATCCGTTTGAGCCACAGCCAAACCATAATCGCCAGACCGAGCAATTGCGGCATAAACGGCCGTATCAGCGGGTAGAACGGCAGACCCGCCGCCCGCAGCAACAGGCAGCGGACGCGGCTCGCTGCAGGACGCTGCCCTAAACTTACCGCTAAAATATCTCGGATGATTGCGCCCTCAACCTGCGGGACTGTCGCGAACAGTTCAGCACGCGCCGCATCGAGGTTCGGCAGTGGGACAGTCGCAAGATCGCCGAGCAAAAACAGAGGTTCAGGGCAGGGGAAAATATCCTGTCCGGACGCAGCGACCGCATCAATGAGCCCTAAAAATGGCGCATTGTTCAGTGTCGCACCGGATTGCAGCGCAGCCATCATCGACGACGCAGCGATTATGGCGCCACCACTATAGAGATAGCCCTCGAAATAGCCGAAGCCCGGCGCGCTGCCAAACGACGGTACAACACGTCCGCCTATTTTACCGGCAGGGATAACGCCTGCTGCACTGTTCGGACTCGCCAAGGCGCGGTCTATCGCGGCGAGCCCGTCAGCAATCAGCTGAGTCCCGGCGGTCACGCACAAGACCCATTTGGCACCGGCCGATTCCAGCGCCCGCGTGAGCCCGGCCGGATCGGCGCCGCACAATGCGAAGCGCTCCGTCACCCTGCTGCCCAGTACGCGGTCGACGGCCGTCCATGTTGTAGCTGCCGTCGCGGGATCGCCATCCACAATCACGAGGAAATGCGCCGGATCTGCGGTCTCGCAGGGAGCCACCGCGGGTGCTGCGCGATGCAATGCCTGCCATTCGTGCCGCCGCTCGCTCGCGGAAACGCGCGGCCGCGCCGTCATGACCCCCTCATCGAGCGCGCGGAGCAACGACTGTGCGATCCCCTCGGCACTGTACGGAAACAGGACCCGGGCACGATCTTCTGGATCGATCAGTTCCGGAATACCGCCATTCTCAGAAGCAAAGAACGGAAAGCCAAACTGCATCGCTTCATAGATCGTGCAGGGCGAATTATCGAACGGCGACGGCATGATGGCGACCGCTTTACGCTCGAGCAAATAAGTAACCGCTTCCGGCTGGCCAAATTCCGTCTCGAGCCCCCAGGCGAAGCTCCAGGACTGGGCACGCCGGCGAATCCAGCCATCGGTCGGGCCGTCCGATTGCTGTACCGGCTTGCCGAGAAACGTGACCCTCACCTCGGCCGCGGCAATTCTATCGGCGATCAAGTCGAGCGCGTTACAAAATGCGGTTAAGCCCTTGCGGTTTTCCAGCCGGCCGAAGAAAACGATTTCCTCGATCGGCTGCAGCTTGCGCGGCGACGGCGGCAGATCAGCGTCACTGAACTTCTTCGGATCTGGTTCGAACAAACGTGCCGTGGGCAGAACATATTGCCGAATGACCGGCTCTACCGGGATGGTCAAACCATCATCCCGGAGATCGCGCACGAGATAAGCGCTAGGTCCCCAGGGAGCGTCAGCTGTAAGAATTGAAACGCGCTCCATTGCATCAAATACGGCATGGAACAAGCGATCCATCCCCTGGCCATTAAGACGATAGATCCAGCGGGTCGGGCTATGCAGGCCGAGATACATGCGGGTATCGCCAAAGCCAATGCCAAGATGCTTGGCAACGAGCGCGTACATGCCTTCGCCCAGCGTATCGTTGAAATGGACGATATCGAAGCGGCGTCGGCGCAGAAACGCATAGACCAGATAGGCTGCGCCGAATCCGTGATCGCACATGGGCCCGGCGACCTCGCGCATGTCCTTGAGCGACAGGGCTACCAGCTCGACACCAATTGCAGCATAGGAGGCGACCCAGCGGGCCATATTGATTTCGAGATGCCAGATCGCACCAGTATAGAGGACCGTGGTTGGGCATCCCATACCCGCCACGGTTTCGATCAGCCCCGTCGTCGCCGTACCGATTCCGCCATTCTTGAACGGGCCGATCATCTCGCTGGTGACGATCAGCACGGAAGGTTGTGCTGAGTTCATGGCGTCAAACTGCGATAAAACTGGTCGTAGGCGTTAAGCGACTGTTCGAGACTGTAATGCGCACCGATTTTGCGCCGAGCGGCGTCGCCGAGGACGGCCCGGCGCGCGGGATCCGTTACAAGCGATGTGAGGACCCGTTCCAGCCCGGCTTCGTCACTCGCGCTGACCGACTCGCCACATCCTTCCGCGAGCAGGGCATTGTCACCGACATCGGTCACCACAATCGGCAATCCGACCGCCATCGCTTCGGTCAGTGCAACAGAGGTGCCTTCGCCAAAGAGCGAGGCGAGGACAAACAGGTCGGCCGCGGCAAGCAACTCGGGCACATCGTCGCGCGCGCCCAGTAGAATCCGAGTCGGATGCGGCGAAAACGCCTCGGTTCCCTGCCCCACTACCAGCAGTCGGATGCCCGGAATCCGTTCGGTCACTGCCAAAACGCGGTCCCAACCTTTCATGGGATCGACCCGCGCGATTGAGATTAGTACGACCTCGTCGGCACGAATCCCCAGCTGTTCGCGGCTCAAGGCCCGGACTTCCGGTCTTGGTCGAAAGCGATCGGTATCGACACCATTGGCAATCACCGTCTCTTGCCGGTAGCGATATCCCTGCTTCCGATGATATTCGGCACCGATCATCGTATTATAGACCCCGGCATCGGCCGCGCGCGATAGCCAGGCAGCCGCGCGAAATGCCCAGTAGAGCCGGGCGCCATAGCTGCTGAAATCGATGCTCGATCCGTAAATCCCGTGGATCAGCCGCGTTTTCTTTCGACGGCCGGAAAGATAGACCGCGGCGGTCGCCGCGATCAGCCCGTGATAGAGCCAGCCTTGAACGATGTCCGGCCGATAATGTCGTATCAGGCCGATCAGCTTAACCAACCCACTCACGCTGGGGATAGCGCGGCGCATGCCGAGATCGTGAACGACAATGCCGGCCGCCTCGAACCGTCGCCGCATCGGCCCGTCCCCCATCAGGCTGACGACGATGCTGTTGTGACCCCGCGCGCGCGCTGCGTCGGCCAAGGTCATGAGCAGCACCTCTCCACCACCGATCTCGAGGCCGGTGGTGACATGCAATACAGTCAATTGGCGAGGGGCGGGAATCGATACCGAAGACAGTTGGAAAGCGCTCTCATGGCAGTCGGCGGTTGTTCCGCCGAATTTCTCGCCCCTCATCCCACCGGCCTGCGCCTCAGTCAAGCGGCCGCGGGGTCGCAGGCCAGTTTAGCAATGCTGCCCGACGCCCACTGCGCAGACCGTCAGACG
>Ga0116226_10006531_pt1 | contig 10476 bp, 15 predicted proteins | sample S1TSphfallax_FD_89692 | JGI IMG/M metagenome (GOLD analysis project Ga0116226, IMG submission 89692) | Host-associated microbial communities from peat moss isolated from Minnesota, USA - S1T2_Fa - Sphagnum fallax MG | ecosystem: Host-associated > Plants > Peat moss > Unclassified | place: USA...
TCCAACCTCTATTTTGAACTTTACATCTACATTTTTCAAAAAATAAATCTCCTATAAATGGGTATAAATCCAAATTGATGGTGTTCGACAAAAGTGCCATGGATATGGGGTACTATGACATGATGCAAATGAAAAGGATTTATTTTATTTTTCTTTGATTGAACCCTTCAACCTCAAAATAAAACTAAATTAAATGCACAAAATAAACCATGTTTGGAAACATGGTGGGTTGGTGACATACTTGTAGTGGTACATTCAAATTTTTAATTTAAATCTATAATGTTAACCATTATTTTTGATTGGACCATTTGGTTGGTAGTGGTGAGTTTGGAATAGTAGCATATGCCAAAATGGCTCGAAATGGCAAAGTAATTACATGTGTCTCAACAACCACAAAATCTTGTATTTGTTTATGACAATCATTTACTATTCTGATATGACATTTTCAATGATTATTTGTTTCAACAATCACTATAAATTTGTTCAACAAGTAATTTCAATGTTCAAGTTCAACCCTAATTTTTTTTCATAACTGAATATTTCCTTTTAAGATAACATATTTTGAACAAATATTCACGTTAAAACGTCTATTGAACCATAATTGAATGTAAACAATGAGATTTCGGGTCTTTTTTCATTTGTTGACATGTTGTTGTTTTCAATTATCACACAAGTTTTGTGGTTTCAAGGTTGATTTTATCATTTGGCAATTCATCAAATGTTTTAACATTTTGTTTTGTAATTTTAGTTGCAACCAAGTTCACTTGCCTTAAGTTGCATACAATTATCTTGGGGGTTTTATGAATTTTGTTGATAGTAAAGGGTTACCAAATTCTTTGTCAACAAATTGTTCAGTAAACAAGTTGTGAAAAAATGTTTTCGAATCAAAATCTTCAAACTTGCATGTTATTTGAAAAAATCCATGGTATGTGTAAACATTGCCCAATTGTAGTCTTCCATATACTCTTTGAAAATGTTTATAGTTTGTTTTAGTAATGCAATATTTTCTTTGTTTATTTTCACATTCACCCATCACCATGCCACCCATTCATTTGTTTTGTCAACTTTTGCCCTTTTTCATTATGTTTTCCATGTTATGATTTATAGTAAATGTCAAGTGGGGATTAGTTGGGTGTCATCTCTTGGATATTCCAAGGGTTTTATTGTCATCTCACATATTTTATCCAATATGTTTGAAATTAATATATATTTAATCATAGACTCCAAGGTGTTTGGTGTGACAATTGGTGTCAATTTTTTTCTTCCCATTGTAAAATAAAAGTTTAATGATTATAAACACCTAGTGGAGGTAGAAATGATGCAAGTACGCCGCAATAAGGGAAGAATAAATGCAAATTGAAGTATAGATAATGTAAATTAGGAATAGAGGGGCAAAAATACAATTTGATTGTACAAGTAATAAGAATCATCCTAGATGCAAGATGTTGAGAGAGTGCATGAAAATAAAAAACAACATTAAATGGTATAGACAATCTAAAGTGTCATCGGCTACCTCATATTATCTCAATTCCTAGTGGGCGCATGCCTCTTGGTGGTCAACATGTAGTGTTTGGATTGGCACATACCTTTTGGTGGGTCAACATGTTTATATGCCATTCAATTATATTTAATTTAAGATTCTATATGGTTTAGATGTTGTAAATCTTAATATATTTCATATTAAATTAATATATTTTTGATTTGAAGCATGACTTCAACATTACATATGTTGAATTTTTCAAAATAAACCAACATAATTTTTTTCATCATGTTTTTTTTGTTTAGTTTTTCACAAAAAAAAATATTGCTAACATTCATGAAAAGTTAATCCATTTTCATTTATCATCCACATTTTCATCCATAAATATTGTTCATCCATGAACACGTGGCAAAATATTCTTCCATGTCATCAAATATTTTGTTTCATGTGTCAAAGAATATTTTCTAAATATTTTGTCGACATCAACAAAATATTCCAAAAAAGATTTGCTTATACTACTTGCTCATGCTCATCTAATCATCGCTCATCTTTACATGCTCATCTAATCATCGCTCATCTTTACATGCTCATGAAATAATATCCTTGGGCCTTTAGCCAATGGTTGGAACATGTGAATGCTTTTCATGATTTACTAAATTTTCCAACATTGTGACAAGAGTGATCAAATGAGAAATAATACTATAATCATCAATTGCAATGTGTTATTATGTAGGAATATTATGAATCCGATTCTGCATGGCATCGTCAAAATGGATTGGATGGTAGATATACTTGGTGTGATATCCTCAAAATGGTGAATGTACCATCCTTGAAAGGACAATATTTTGAGTATACGATGGACCTCCATTATAGTATGTCTATGTGATAAGATGCTTTGTGGCCAACTTGCAACATGTAGACATTAATATGCTTCGTTGTTAACTTACAACATTTGATCGAAAACTACATATATAACTTCATAGCAATCACATTCTTGTGAAAGATCTAAATGGATTTAGTGATCTAGTAGAAAGCAATGCATGTTTCATGCTTGCATCTTGGAGGGCAACTTTGTGCAATTCTTCGTTACCAAAAAATCTCTCACACAAGCCAATGGTTCAATTGGAAATTTTGATAAATAAAAATGATTATTTCACATCTAACAAGCAAACATTAAAAAATAGCTATGAATTAAATTTAGTGCAATCTACAACGTGGCTGGATAGTTAGGGTTGCAAACCTTGATGACCTGAACTTGTGATTTGAGAAATGACTTGTCATGGGTGGGGTGACAAGTCTAGTTTTTAGTTTGTTGATCTCCATTTGGATATATACAGATTTATTGTCGCTTTTTTGTTTTGTTTTGTTGGCTTTAAAAAAAAAAAACAACTGATGAAAACATGTGTTGAAAGCTGCATGTTGAATTTAACAATAGATAAACTTTTTTGGATAGAAGATTAGAAAGATGTTTTTTTACTTGTCTTTGTTACAGTACTGGGCTTGAAATTGATGATGGGTTTTGCAAGAAAATCTTTGTTGTTGTCTTTTTTTGTTGGTACACAACGTCCCAGTCCAGAGCTGCTTTGCGGTGTATGGACAGTACACTGTTTATCATGCAGTGTGGCACGGTTTGGAAGAGAGACAAGCACAAATTGATTGTGAGGAGAAAGACTCCGAAGCGCAGAAACAAAATTTGATATGTGAGGAAAAAGACTTTGGAAGAAACAAACAAAGAATTGATTGTGAGGAAAAGTACTTTGGAAGAAACAAACAAAAAATTGATAGTGAGGAAAAAGACTTTGGAAGAAACAAAGAAAAAATTGATTGTGAGGAAAAAGACTTGTAAACCATTTTGTTGTTGTTGTTGTTGTTGTAATAAAAGTGTATATAACTTTTGAAAAAGACCACCTACAAATGCAACAACCAAATGCAATGAATGTTAAGTGGATTTTGGCTACAATAGAACATTCTAAAATTATTAGCAAAAGAGTTTTTGAGGGTGGAAAAAAAAAAGCCTCAAAATCATCAATAAGGTTACCTGAATCTTGCATTTCTCCCAATAGTAAAAGATTGTATACATTTGCTTGTGATCAGAACACACCCAAAACAAAAAGGCTGTTTGAACTTCTTAAGCATTCAGAAGTTAGAACTAGTATCCAGTGAAGAGATTTCATCCAATTATCCAAAACACTTGGGATGTGAACCATTATCCAGTGAAGAGATTTCATCCAATTATCTAAAATACTTGGGATGTAAACTATTATCCAGTCAACAGATTTCATCCACTTATCTAAAATAGTTAGATAGAGCCATAAATAGTTATCATTTTTTGAGCAAATTGTTCTCCAAATTCTTTTGGGGTGGGTGGTTCTTGAAGGAAAAAGGAAAATTTGCCCAAATACACAATATTATTTATATTTTCTATCCATATTCTAATTGTACTACCCCAAATACAATTTTTAATTTGGGTACATTTCAACCTTTAAAAAAAAGAAATCAAAATCTCAAGAAATGAATAATTTATATCCAAAAATAAAATAAAAAAGGACTAAAAAAGAAAAAAAGAAAAAAGATAATAATAAAAATAAATAAATAAATAAATAAATAAATATTTTGGGGGAGTACCCACCTAGCCTACTAGTCGTTTAAAATTTCCCAATGCTGTCTCAACTCTCTTTCTTCTCGTAGCCTAAGTAGTAGTACAATTTAATTTAATTAAAAAAAATTTATTCAAGGCCAGCTTCTACATAAAAATCTCAAAAAATCTCCAATTTCATTCACAAAATTTTTTTTCCTTTGAATTTAATTATAAAAAAATTTCTGAAAATTATATAATTAGTGTACCAAGCTGCCAAGGTACTACAGTAATACCCACTAAAACTTACATTTATATACTCACAATTTTTCAATAGGTAGTAAATACCCAATTTTGAAAAAAAAAAAAAAAACCTATATATTAATCACCAGTGAGCAACTCCCTTTAATTTCAATTACCATATTTGTAATTAGCACTAATTAATTAATATTATAATTTATTACCTACCTCAGTGATTAAGTTTTAAGTAGTCCTCCTTTTCTTTTCTTTTCTTTAGTGGGCCCATTTCTTGTATCTCTTTCTTTGTGTGTGTGTGTGTTTGTGGCAGTGTTTTTGTGGGATCTTTCACTCTCTTCTTTTGCTCTCCTCTCTCTTTCTCTCTCTCTCTCTCTCTCGCGCTTGCGCTGTGTCGGCTGCTGCGGGAGAGTGTTTCCTTGTCTCGGTGTTCGTTTGCGGCTTCGTTAGGTGCAGCCAACGAAGGAAAGTGGAGAGAAAGAGTTGGGTTGTTTGGTAAGGTTTTTGGTTTGAACGGGTTTGTTTTGTTTTGTTTTTTTGGGTTGGTTGGTTTGTTTTTTGTTTGCTTTCGGGAGCATGTTTTGCAACCATTTTGTTTGTTGCTTGTGTTTTGTGGGTCTTGGTTGTTTTGGAAGGTGAATTGTGGAGGTGGCTTTTGTCAATTGTTGTTGTTGTGCAGTAGCAGAGGCGGGAGTAGAGTGAGAGAGAGAGAGGAGGAAGAAGAAGAATCGATGTGGTGGTAGATGGGGGGAGTGACTGCTGCTGCAGCGAAGTGTCAGGTAAAATGGGTGCTACAGAAAATGTGTTGTTTCCGCTATACGCACTTTGGTTTTGTGTTGTGTATGTAATCTTTGGGTAGGATTATGAGAGAAGCTGTTGTCGGTGAAGAGGAGGATTTGGGACAGCAGCTGAGAGAGAGAGAGGGATGATGATGATGATGATGATTATTATTATGACGTTCTTCGCTTTGCTTTAACCCTAATTCTTGACTTTGATGATGATTTTCTTCGCTTTGCTTCAACCGTAATTCTTGACTTTGATGACGATGTTCTTGGCTTTTGCTTTAGCCCTAATTCTTGGAAAGTCAATTGCCCTCGCTACCCCCAGTGCATGCTGGCTTTGCTGGGCCATCATGGGGTTTCTTTTCATTGAGGTTCTATATTGAAGGATTCTGTCTCTGTGGGAAGAACATAATCTTCTGCCATGGTTTGCAAACAGGAAACTTACACAATTGGGTGTTTTTCTGGTAGGGTTTCTGAAAGAATTGTGAGTTAGATCTGGTTGGAAAACTATTGAACCTTTGTGCTCAAATAGAATGTTGATAGCCTTCCTCTGGAAATTGGGAGCAGGCAATCAGATGAGCAAAAGAACGATGACCCAAGAGTTAGGGTGGGAGAGGCACTGATGATGGGGGATTGCTTTTGTAGGGTTGAAGAATGGACGGTGGTACATTGGATCGAGCCCTATGGGTTACCTTGGCTGTTGCAGCTGGGGTTGCAGCTGGCACTGCGGCAGCTGTGACAGCGAGTGCTTTCCCTTATGCATTTGGTGCTGCCTTCACAGTGCTGCGATCCAAACGAAAGAAGGAACCTCGGGAGCATCGGGTTCGATACAAGTCTGAGAAACCAAAAAGCTCTTCAAGTAAACCTAAAGAAGACCAGGCCTACAGAGATACCATCCGCCGATCATTGTCGGAGTGGAAGGATATTGATGTTTCACTCGACTCATTCCCTTACTTCCTCAAGTAAGTACATGCACTGAGTGAGCATTGCTTTCTGAATTTTGTGAATTTGTAATACACTGAAAGGACGGTTGTTGTGACTGGGAGAAATGAAAGGCATTGCTCGTGGAATTCCTTTTTGTTACTCATGTTTCCTGGATGCACTTGTGGTCAGTACACCAAGTTTGTGCTTTCGTTTAACTCATGTTTCCTGGACATGCACAGTGAGAATACCAAGACAGCATTGGTGGACTCCATGTATGTGTTTTTGAAGCGGCCCGAGTTCAGCAAGTACATATCAGAGTTAGGGAGTGTGAGCCCACGCATCCTTCTGACGGGTCCTCCTGGTATGTGTGCTTGTGCTGGGGATGATGCAAATAGAGATTGTCTGCATTGTCCCCATCTGTAATTGTATGAGCTTGCATAGGTCTAGGTATTCAGCAGTAGGGAGTGAAACAAGAGATTAGTAGTCAGGGGTGTAGGGTTCTTGGGAGATTAGGGTGTCATAGTAATGCTCCATCTTCTGTATTGTACTATGCACTGTTTTTAGTGTAGGCGACTCTGTGCCTTAGGCTTGGATGCTTGCTTGTACAGGGCCAAGCTGAAATGAACTTAAGCTTCTATCCTCATCTGTTCTTTGCAGCTTGAATGAGGATACTATTGATTTAATTCTTTTTTTTTTGGGTCAACTATATCTCTTCAGTGCTAGCCAAAGTTGTGAGCAAATCTTTGTATTGTTTCTAGAAAATCGGGACACTCATTCGTGTAGAATTGTTTGCTCAAAATTTTGGGCAGGTGGTTCTATACTATTCTTACACCCACCATTGGGAGCTGACAAAGTCAGTGGTGAGTGATGGCAGCTAGTCACTGCTATTCATGGTGAAAAGTGATGGTCTGAGTGAGTGACAGTCATAAGGTTATGGCCACACTCATTCTGGTTGTGAGTCTTTCTCTGCAATCTCATACATATGTACTGTCTACTGAGAGATCTGCTGGGTTATAAGAAGGCTTTTAAAGTCAAATTGGCTGCCTGTGTTGGTTGCAGGATCAGAAATGTACCAGGAGAAGTTAGTGAAGGGCTTGGCACAGCATATGCAAGCTAATTTGCTTGTGTTTGATAGTGCTCGTGTTTATTTGGAGGTATGTATCTTTCCTATACCTCTCTCATTGACAAACACTCTTAAAGTTTTGTCTTGTTCTTTTGCCTTCACTGATTCATTTAGAAACTTCTTTCTTGATTTAGTTGAGACATCACCAAGGGTTGGGTAACTCATTGAGTAAGTTGGCACAAGGAAGTTAGATATTTATACCCTAAGAAGAAGGTGCACTGTGTCTAAATGATTCCAACCAGATCCTGAGCCCAATAGAAAAGGTTGGCTGGAGGGTCATACCTGAACACAATCATTCAAGTCATGTTTGAATCCATTTTGATCCATTCAGTGGCTGACGAGTAGGTAATGATGATACAGGCAAGTGAGTTAATTCCTGGCAGCAGAGAGACAGTGGCAGAGCAATCAGAATCTGTGAATCAGCAGGCTGCAGGTGCATCTGTTCAACTCCTGCACAATGGATGTGGGGACTTAAAGGACATGGTAGGAAATGCACCATATTGTTCTGTTCAATTCTTTTCAACTCTGTAAGCTGGAACTTGTTTGGAAGGTACTTGATTTGTGTTTTTTGGTACATTCATAAGTTCAAACTGCAAGAGTTTTTGTTTGACAATTGGGTTTTGAAATTGCCTCTTCCCTTTGTGGTAACTTTGGAAGCCACAGAGCTTTTTCCTGTGGGATCTGTGTGGCAGTTCCTTTCAATGAACAAACCAGTAGCTCATGTTGAGAGTTTCATGTAGTGCATGGCATCTTTGTGCACAAACAAACAGTGGGTATTTTTCCTGGCATTGTATTGTGCAGGCACAAACCCCATCACGATCTGCTGACAGTGTCAAATTAGTTAGAAATACATCGTCCAATAGTCACAACATGGATGCAGCAGGGATAGAGGTAACTCCTTTTGGGATGTTGTCACACTTTCACACAAAAAGCAATGGAGACAATCTTAATGTAGATTCCAAAGAGCTGGTAACTGCTGTGGCTGCTGCAGCTGCAGCTGCTACTGCTACTGCTGCCAAGGCTCCCAGTGACTCCCGCCGTGCTCTCAAGAAAGGTATGGACACCTACCTATGAGGAAGAATTTAAAACGTTTGAAGTTCCTTAGTGGTAGGGAAAACCAGAGTGCAGATGGCAATCAAGTTGTATGTGCTGTGAGGTAGCATGTCAAAGGAAATGTGTTCTTGTGGAGCATCTGATTGTTGCTGATACAATGCTGTTTTCAACTGTCTATATGGCTATGAAGTGTACTTGCTCATTGAGTTATAGAGTTTTAGTTTGTTGTATCCTGTGATACTGAAGATACATTTTATTTTGTGAAGGTGATCGGGTGAAGTATGTTGGAGCCAGTAATGCTGGCACAACAGGGGGCCTTGCTGTTTTGAGTCATGCACCACCACCTGGGTATCTTGCCATATCTCTTAGTTAGAAACTTTAAGTTTCTCTTCACTGCTGTCCATATGGCTCTTGGTTATTCATCTTTGCTATTTGCTTGGTTAAGTGTCTTCTGTTTAGAATTTGACTGTGATTAGCATGTGTCAGGATTAAAAGAAGTATGAGATTGCTCATCATGGGAGTTCCAAATTATGATGCAGAGGGCCGGCAATTGGCTCAAAGGGACGTGTGCTCATGGTTCTTGAGGACAATCCCAACAAAGTTGGGGTGCGCTTTGACAAGCCTGTGTATGGTGGCAACAACTTGGTTGACCTCTGTGAGGATGGCCATGGCTTCTTCAGCAATGGTATGTCACTTTTCTTTTTTTCTCACCCTTTTTGATACCTTTCATACCCAAATTTCATCGTCAATCACATGACTCTGTGGGTTGCAATGCTAGTGAGCCATCTCTGGTCTACTTCATGGGTCATGTTCCCTGTGCATCTGCAAAACTTCTGCTCTGGGCAGGGATGCCAAAACTGGTGTAGGAGGGAGACAGTAGGACACTGCTGTTCTCAGGGATATTCGTGCTTGCTTGACAGCTGCCAACAAATCTTTCATGCAGTGTCAGAGCTTCGGCTGGAGCCTCCCGGGACAGACATGGACAAACTTGTGTTGGAGTCTCTGTTTGAGGTATGTTGTACATTCCTGACTTATTATTGGACTTGTGAAGATGTTTGGTCCTTGCACACTTTCTGTTGTCTTACAAAGTGTAGACCAAACCATCTTAGGGAATTTAGCCACATGTTACAGAGTGGAATGCTTTGTGGCTTCAACTTGTTGACAGTTTTCTAGGTTGCTCAGCAGCTTGCTCTGGGCATGTGAGCATATGCAGGTAGTCAAGGCGGAGTCACAGAAAGAGCCATTGATCCTTTTCATAAGGAATGTAGAGAAGTCAATCATTGGGAATTTTGAGCGCTATATGAAGCTAGAGAGCCTGAAAGAAAATAGGCTGGTTGTTATTGGTTCACACACCTTGGACCAACACAAAGATAAGGCTAGTCCTGAGCCTCTGTGACCATTGACTGCAAGTAAATAGGTCAAAATTTTGTTTTTCCTGCAGTGTGTTTGTGGGTTGCATTGATTCTTGGTTGTTTGTGTGTTAAAAGTGTTAATTCCACATTGATGGAGTCCCTTTGGAGGGAGGTGAAAATGTAATGCTCTTGGGGTTCATTGTGCAGGGTCATTCAATTTCTTCAATCTCCACAAAGGGGGGACACAATGTAACTGCTCTGTTGGATCTCTCTTTCCTGGTAGGTCTTTCTGTCTTTCAAAGCACCAGTGGGGTTTTTGGTACTCTTTCTCACTTGTGTCACCACTCACGTTTAGTGTCTGATTTGCTTTCGTGCCTGTACCTGTACCTGTCTTTGGTGCCTGTGAACACAAGTATGTTTGAATGAGTATGTGGATTATACATGGGTGTGACCAAATGTAACTTGATTTACATGGCAGGACCAACTGGCGTCTCGCATGGAGGACCACAAAGGTGAGGGTCCAAAGGCATCTAAGATGCTGGTTAAGCTGTTCCCTACCAAGATTCATTTACAGCAACCTCAGGTACTTGTTGAACACTTCTCCATTTCTGTTGTTGTAGGTTAGTACTGCCCACTCCTTTACATTCAGCAATAGATTGTGCAGTCTATGTGATGCATTGTTGGATTCTATGGAATTGCACTATTGTTCAATGGTAGCACATTGTCATACTTTGACTAGAGGCTGTCTCTCAGTTGACATGTAGTCTTTGTTTCTGGATCCAATATTTCCTGGTCTTGTATAAAAGAGTGATGTGTTTGGTTTGGGTTCAACATAGCAGTGTCAGTTGCACAACAGTTTTTGGACACAGTTTCCAAAGTAGTGTGACTGGAAGCTTATGCAGGAAGAGGCACAATTGACAGAGTGGAACAGA
>Ga0116226_10006532_pt1 | contig 10476 bp, 11 predicted proteins | sample S1TSphfallax_FD_89692 | JGI IMG/M metagenome (GOLD analysis project Ga0116226, IMG submission 89692) | Host-associated microbial communities from peat moss isolated from Minnesota, USA - S1T2_Fa - Sphagnum fallax MG | ecosystem: Host-associated > Plants > Peat moss > Unclassified | place: USA...
AGCTGCGCCATATCCTGGCCGAGATCCTGTTTCGCGGCGAGTTGCGCGATCCTGATATTCAGGGTCGAACGGTAACCGTAACCGAAGTCCGCATCAGCCCAGATCTCAAGAATGCGACGGCCTATATCGTCCCGCTCGGGGGTGAGCATGCGCCGGAGATACTTGGCGCGTTACGGCGATCTTCGGCTTTTCTACGCGGCCGGATCAGCCAGAGCGTCAATCTCCGCTACGCCCCGCAGATCGGGTTTGAACTGGACCGTACATTCGATCAGGCGCAGAAGATCGACATGATCTTGCAGCGCCCGGATGTCCGAAAGGACCTGGTACCGCGTACCCGCGATGACGAGCCACCCGTCGCTGATGGGTCGTAAGCGGCGCGGCACACCGATCCATGGCTGGATCATCTTCGATAAGCCGGTCGGCATGGGGTCGACACAAGCCCTAGCTGCCGTGCGACGGGCGGCCGGCGCCGAAAAGGCCGGCCACGGCGGGACGCTTGATCCGCTCGCGAGCGGCGTGCTGCCGATTGCGCTCGGCGAAGCGACCAAGACCGTGCAGTGGGTGATGGGCGGAGCTAAGCGCTACCGTTTCCAGATTCGGTGGGGTGAGGCAACCGCGACGGACGACGCCGAAGGCGCGATCACCGAAATCTCTGCGATTCGGCCTCCGGACGACGCGATCCGCGCGGCACTCCCGCATTTTCTGGGCATGATTATGCAGGTGCCCAGCACCTATTCCGCGATCCTGGACAATGGAAGTCGCGCCTATGATCTGGCCCGCGCGGGCACTGAAGTCACGCTGGAGGCGCGGCCGGTTCGCGTCGATAGCCTGTCATTGATCCCAACCGATGATGTCGATCACAGCCTGTTCGAGGTCGCCTGCGGCAAGGGATTCTATGTGCGCAGCCTCGCCCGGGACCTCGCGCGGTATCTCGGCACCGTCGGCCATGTGGCATATCTTAGACGCATGGCTGTTGGCCGTTTCACCGTCGAGCGCGCTATTTCCTTGGATCAGCTTGGCGAATTGGGGCATATAGACGGGCTATCCGAGCATCTGCTTCCGGTTGAGACCGCGCTGGACGACATCCCGGCGCTGGCCCTGACGGAGGCCGAAGCAACCCTGATGCGGCAAGGACAAGCTGTCCTGCCCGAACGTCCTGCGGATGGGACGCGCATTGATCAACTCGACCAAGGGTCGGTTGTCGCGGTGTCGGCATGCGGAAAGCTTGTCGGGATTGCGAAAGTCGATGCGGGACTGCTCCGGCCGATGCGTGTTTTGAACCTTTGACGGAAGGATAATTCGATGTCGATTACGGCAGAGCGCAAGCAGACGCTCATTGGTGAATATGCGCTCAAAGACGGTGATACCGGTTCACCCGAAGTGCAGGTCGCGATCCTGTCTGAACGGATCCGCAATTTGACCACGCATCTCGGCGACCACAAGAAGGATTTTCATAGCCGCCGCGGCCTGCTGGTCATGGTCGGCCAACGCCGGAGCCTGCTCGATTATTTGAAGCGCAAGGATCAGTCGCGCTACGAGCAGCTCATTCAGCGTCTGGGTCTGCGCCGCTGATCCGACACATTGCCTTAAAGACTGCAAGATGCCGTCCGTTAGAGACGCCGCCACGGGGCCGGTTGTCGCTGACGGTGGGTTTTTCAGAGGTTGCTGCCCACGTCACGCACCGCGCCTTCCGATCCGGGAAGCGCGGCGCGTTGCTTTCGGGCCACCCACCGCTGCGCCGCGGTTCGATCTCAGGCGCGATGAGAATTACACGGCCTTGCCGGTGCGCCGGCCTCTGTCCGTGCCCGATGCACGCATGCCTGAAACCCGGCCCGGCCGGGTGCCCCGTGGGCGACCGCAAGACGAAAGATAGGGATTAACCCACGATGTTTGATATTTTCCGTAAGGAAATCACCTGGGGCGGCCGCCGCCTCGTTCTGGAAACCGGCAAGATCGCGCGGCAGGCCGATGGCGCCGTGCTCGCGACATACGGTGAAACCACCGTACTCTGTACCGCCGTTGGCGTCCGTACGGTAAAGCCAGGCCAGGATTTCTTCCCCCTCACCGTCAATTACCAGGAAAAGGCGTTTGCCGCCGGCAAGATTCCTGGTGGCTTCTTCAAGCGCGAAGGCCGGCCCAGCGAAAAAGAAACGCTGGTGTCCCGCCTGATCGACCGCCCGATCCGTCCGCTCTTCGCACCCGGCTTCCTGAATGAAACCCAGGTAATCTGCACCGTGCTGTCGCATGATCTGGAAAATGATCCGGATATCGTTGCACTGGTCGGCGCCTCCGCAGCGCTCACGATTTCGGGCATTCCGTTCATGGGGCCGATCGGTGCCGCGCGGGTTGCCTATGTCGACGGCCAGTATGTGCTGAACCCGACACCTGATCAGCTCGAAAAATCGGCGTTGGAACTCGTCGTCGCCGGTACGCAGGAAGGCGTGCTGATGGTCGAATCCGAAGCCAAGGAATTGACCGAGGAAGTCATGCTGGGCGCCGTCTCGTTCGGCCATAAAGAATACCAGCATGTGATCGATGCGATCATCGACCTTGCCGAAAAGGCCTCGAAGGAACCGTGGGATCTGCCGGTTGCCAGCCCGCAAAAGACCGAGATCGACAAGCGGCTGCGGGAAGCCGTCGCCGCCGATCTGGAAAGCGCCTATGGCGAAACGCAAAAGACTGCGCGCCACGAGAAAATCTCGGCCGCGAAAGCCAAGCTGGAAACGATATTCCCCGATAGCGCCGAGCGCGAGATCGCGGCCAAGCTCTTCAAGGGCGTCGAAAAGGATATCGTCCGCGGCGCGATCCTGGCGACCGGCCGGCGCATCGACGGACGCGACACCAAGACGGTGCGCCCGATCGTGTCGGAAGTCGGCATTCTGCCACGCGCCCATGGCTCGGCGCTGTTCACCCGCGGCGAGACCCAGGCTCTGGCGGTGACCACGCTCGGCACCGGTCAGGACGAACAGGTCATCGACGCGCTTGAAGGCGAATATCGCGAAAACTTCATGCTGCATTATAATTTCCCGCCCTACTCCGTCGGTGAAGCCGGCCGGATGGGAACACCGGGTCGCCGCGAAGTCGGCCATGGCAAGCTGGCATGGCGCGCACTCCACGCGATGCTCCCCACCAAGGAGCAATTCCCCTACACGATCCGCGTCGTGTCCGAGATCACCGAATCGAACGGCTCGTCCTCCATGGCAACCGTCTGCGGTGGCTCATTGTCGATGATGGATGCGGGCGTCCCGCTGGTGCGTCCGGTCGCCGGCATCGCGATGGGTCTGATCAAGGAAGAGTCAGGCTTTGCCGTCCTGTCGGATATTCTGGGTGATGAAGATCATCTGGGGGATATGGATTTCAAAGTCGCCGGCACCACCGAAGGCGTGACCGCCTTGCAGATGGACATCAAGATCACCTCGATTACCGAGGAGATCATGAAGATCGCGCTGGCCCAGGCCGCCGAAGGCCGCAAGCACATATTGGGCGAAATGGCGAAGGCGCTTGAGGGCGCCCGTGAAGGTGTGAGCGGCAATGCCCCGCGCATCACCACCATCCAGATCCCGAAGGACAAGATCCGCGAAGTGATCGGCTCGGGCGGCAAGGTGATCCGTGAGATCTGCGAAAGCACCGGCGCCAAAATCGATATCGAAGATGACGGCACGATCAAGGTCTCGTCGGTCGATTCCGACTCCAGCCAAAAGGCAATCGATTGGATCCGTGGCATTGTCGCGGAGCCGGAACTCGGCGTGGTTTATACGGGCAAGGTGGTGAAGGTCGTCGATTTCGGCGCGTTCGTGAACTTCCTGGGGTCGCGCGATGGCCTCGTTCACATCTCCGAATTGGCATCACAGCGGGTTGCCAAGACCGGAGACGTCGTGAAGATGGGCGACTCGGTCAAGGTCAAGGTGCTGGGCTTCGACGATCGCGGCAAGGTTAAGCTGTCGATGAAGCAGGTCGATCAAACGACCGGCGAAGACCTTTCGGCCAAGAAGCCCGAGACAGCCGCCTCCTAACCGGAGCGGCGTTCGGCTTGGGCGGATAGCTCGCGGCAATGGACACCGAACCTTTAAGGGCGCTTGCGATGCCGACGATCATCGGCCATCGCGGCGCTGCTGCCCATGCCCCCGAAAATACGCTCGCGGCACTGCGCCGCGCGCGTGATCTCGGGGCGTCCTGGGTAGAGTTCGATGTCCGTCTGACCGCCGACGGCAGATGCGTCCTGCTCCACGACGATTTCCTGGATCGGACAACAGACGGCAGCGGCCCGGTCGCCGATGCCACGTTGGACCATATCGCCGCGCTTGATGCCGGAAGCTGGTTCGATCCGGCGTTCAAGGGTGAGGCCGTACCGACACTGGAAGAAGCGATCGATCTATTGGAGGAGCTAGGTTTAGGCGCCAATATCGAGATCAAGCCGCATGACGGTGCAGAAATTGCCACGGCGGAAGCGATCTGCCGGATTGTCGATGCCTGCTGGCCGCAATCGTTGTCGGCACCATTACTGTCGAGCCTTGCGATGCAGGCACTCGAAACGGCGAAGCGGGCCCTGCCCTCAGCGCCGCGTGGGTTGCTGCTGGAGCGCGTTAGCGAAGACTGGCAGAGCCTGGCTGATTCGGTAGGCGCGGTTGCGATTCATTGCGACCATGCCCGCTTAACCGCCGCACGGACGCGCGAAATGCGCAGAGCGGGATATGCCGTAATGGCCTATACCGTTAACTATGCAGGACGTGCAGCGGAGCTGATTGCCTGGGGAGTCAACGGGATATGCACCGACTCACCGGAACAGCTGCGCGGCATGCCATAAGAAGGCCGGGGGATCGCTTTTATCAAGCGACCTCCTATATAATCGTTATAGGGAGGTTAAGATCCGCTCGTTACCGATGCGGGTGGCAACGCCCGTGTATCATTAGGAGCAATCGCTCGTGAAGGCGCTGAAATCGCTGTTGATCGCCGGACGTGAAGTGCTGCCTCTCGTCGAGGGTGGCAAAGGCATATCCGTTTCGAACGGGGAAAGTTCCGGGGCATGGGCCGCAGCCGGGGGTATCGGCACGTTCTCAGGCGTCAACGCTGATTCCTATGATCGGTTCGGTCAGTTGGTGCAGCAGATTTATCGCGGCCGGACACGGCGCGAGCGCCATGATGAACTGATCTCCTATTCCATTCAGGGCGGAATCCATCAGGCACGGGTCGCCTACGAGACCGCATCCGGTCGCGGGCGCATTCATATGAACGTGCTCTGGGAAATGGCCGCTGCAGAAACCATTCTGCATGGCGTGCTGGAAGGTGCCAAAGGGCTGATCAATGGCGTTACCTGCGGCGCCGGCATGCCTTATAAAGTCGCCGAGATTTGTGCCCGCTATGGCGTCCATTATTATCCGATCGTGTCGTCAGCCCGCGCGTTCCGCGCCTTGTGGAAGCGGGCCTATCACAAATTCGGCGATTGGCTGGGCGGCGTCGTCTATGAAGACCCATGGCTTGCCGGTGGCCATAACGGCCTCTCGAACTCTGAAGATCCCGAAAAGCCGGAATCCCCCTACCCGCGTGTGCGCGAACTTCGCACGCTGATGCGAGAATATAAGCTCGATGAAACGCCGATTTTCATGGCGGGCGGCGTGTGGAATCTGCGGGAATGGTCGGACTGGATCGATAATCCGGAATTGGGGCCGATGGCCTTTCAATTCGGCACGCGTCCGCTGCTGACCCAGGAAAGCCCGATCTCGGATGCCTGGAAGAAGCGTTTGCTCACGCTGAAAGCTGGGGATGTCTATCTGAACCGGTTCAGTCCAACCGGGTTTTATTCGTCCGCCGTCAAGAACGATTTTCTGCGCGACCTGCAAGGCCGTACCGAACGGCAGATTGCCTATACGGTTGAACCGGTCGGCGAACATTCAGAGGAACTCGCCATCGGCGCCCGCGGGCGGCGTATTTTCGTCACCCCCCATGATAAGGACGCCGCCAAGCGCTGGATGGCCGAAGGGTTTAGCGAGGCGTTGCGTACGCCGGATGCGACCGTCATCTTCGTCTCGCCATCGTCAGCCGAACAAATCCGCGCCGACCAGATCGATTGCATGGGGTGTCTGTCAGCCTGTCAGTTCTCCAACTGGGCCCAGAATGAAACCGGCACCACCGGCAAAAAGGCCGATCCACGCAGCTTTTGCATTCAAAAAACGCTACAAACGATCAGCCATTCCGACGATGTCGATTTCAGCCTGATGTTTGCCGGGCATAACGCGTATCGCTTTGCCCAAGACCCCTATTATGCCAATGGATTCGTGCCTACCGTGCAACAGTTGGTAGGGCGACTGCAAAGCGGCGATTGACCGGCTTGGGTCAACAGGCTTATGACAATTGTTATATTATGACAGACGCACAGCGTGCCCGCATGCTTCTTCGGTTGAAACAAGCCGGCCTGCGCCCGACACGGCAACGTGTTGCGCTGGCTTCGCTGATGTTCAACGGAGAAGACCGTCACCTGACTGCCGAGCAATTGCTTCGGGAGGCACAGGAAGCCTCTGTCCGCGTTTCGCTGGCGACGATTTACAACGCGCTCAATCAATTTGCCGAGGCCGGGCTGCTGCGCGAAGTGGTGATCGAGCCAGGGCAATCCTATTTCGATACGAATATCGAAGATCACCATCATTTCTACGTCGCCGGCACCGGTGAGTTTTACGACATACCGGTCGGTGCCGTATCGCTCGGCAATTGCCCGACGCCGCCCGATGGCATGACCATCAGCCGGATCGAAGTGATCATCCGGTTGGAGCCCGCCGGCAAAGCGTAATGATCTCCGGACTCGATGTCTGGAACGGCCGATCCGGCCAATCACCGCAGCGTCCCACAGTCGCTAAGCCGGCATCCGCAATGACCCGGTCAAGTTCCGCGGGGTCAGAATAGCGCAGCCTGACCGCGGTATGGACAAGGCCTCGCGACGGCACCCGGCGCAGCAGCCGATGGAGCACGATACCGCAATCCGGCTCGGGCAGCGCGGTCATTTCGCCTTCGATCAGACGACCATCTGGATCCGCAAAGGGCTCCAGCTCGTATGTCGCGTCGGACGCAAACGCGAGCGGCGCAGGGTTGAGCACGTCAAACGCAAAGATCCCGTCCGGTGCCAAATGCGCCGCCACGGTGGCCAGCGTTGCCGCTTGATCTTCATCGGTGAGGCAATGTTGGAACGCATGACCGGTCATGAGGATAAGACGAAATGATTGCCCCAACCGCGCGTGGCGGACATCGCCCTCGATCCAGGACACCAGGCCAGCCCGATCCTGGGACTTCGCCCGCGCCAGCATCAGCGATGATTGGTCAAGACCGGTGACCGAGAGCCCCGCGGCGGCCAGCGCCAACGCCAAACGCCCCGTCCCACAGGCGAGATCGAGCACGGGGCCGCCCTGGCGCAGCGCCAGACTCCGATAGAAATCATCGTCCGGCCCCCATAGATTTTCGAGGTCATAGAGCTCCGGATCATCGTAATCCGAGCCGCCTAGAGTATCTGTCATGGTGCCGGATAGATTTCCTGAGGATAGACTCCCCACATGTCGCTCCGCCGGAGCCAGCCCCGCGCCGTTCCCAAATCGACCTGACACCACTCGATGGTGTCCCCCGGACATTTTTCAAGCTTGCCCAGCACGCCCGGCTCGGCCCGCGCCACGATCGATCCATCCGCCGATGGATCGCCGCGCACGACGCGGATTGTCCCCTGCACAATGACGTAGCGCTTGCCCTGCAACTCGACCGCGTTGACCCAGCCTTCGGTGCCGTCATGATCGCGGATCTTGCGCCAATTCTCATATTCCTGGGTGATCTCGACCGGCATGTTTTGCTTGGTGAAGACCCACGCGATCGGATAGCGGGTCCCCGGCCCAACCCGGACATTCACCTCGCCATGACGCATCGAGACATAACGCGGGATCGGTAGCTGTTCCTTATCCGCAGCCACCGCAACAGACGCAAACAACACACCAACCACGCCAATTGCCACACCAAACCTGCCCAAACCGCGCCGCTGCACGCCCATGCATCGCTCTCCCAATCCTCTGTTCAGTGACTATGGAAGCAACCCCATTCGGTCAAGCGCCGATCAATCGTGGCTCTGGACAAGAACCGAGCGGCGCTGATACGCACAAGCGTGGTGGGAGCTGCCAAGAGACCGCTCAAGGCGGTCTTGCAAAGAGAGGTCGGATGCAGGGCAAAAAGACGGTCATCGTCACACGGCGTCTGCCCGAGCCGGTGGAAACACGGATGATGGAGCTGTTCGATACACGGCTCAATCTCGACGATCATCCGATGAGTCGCGCGGAGTTGACCGAGGCGATGCAGCATGCCGACGCGCTGGTACCGACGGTGACGGACCCGATCGATGCCGCCTTGCTGGCCACTGCCGGGCCGAGGCTGAAACTGATCGCCTCGTTCGGTGCCGGCGTCGATCATATCGACCTCGCGGCGGCCCAGGAGCGCGGGATTACCGTTACAAACACGCCGGGCGTGCTGACCGAAGATACGGCTGACATGACGATGGCCCTGATCCTCGCTGTCGCCCGCAAGCTGCCCGAAGGCGAGCGGCTGGTGCGCTCGGGCAAATGGACCGGCTGGGCGCCGACCACGATGCTGGGCCACCGGATCTGGGGCAAGCGGCTCGGCATTATCGGGATGGGCCGAATCGGCAGTGCTCTCGCCCGCCGTGCCCGCGGCTTTGGACTTGCAGTGCATTATCATAATCGCCGACGGGTGGCCCCTGAGCTGGAGCGTGAGCTCGAGGCGACCTATTGGGAAAGCCTCGACCAGATGCTGGCCCACATGGACATCATCTCAGTCAATTGTCCCCATACGCCGGCAACCTACCATCTACTGTCCGCACGGCGCCTTAAGCTATTGCGCAAGCACGTCTATATCGTCAACGTGTCACGGGGCGAGATCGTCGATGAAGCGGCGCTGACCCGCATGCTGATCAATGGCGAACTCGGCGGCGCAGCGCTCGACGTGTTCGAGCATGCACCAGCAGTGAACCCAAAACTGCTCCGCCTCCCCAACGTCGTTCTTTTGCCCCATATGGGCTCGGCCACGATCGAAGGCCGCATCGATATGGGGGAGAAGGTCATCATCAACGTCAAAGCCTTCGTCGACGGCCACCGCCCGCCGGATCGGGTGTTCGAACGAATGCTGTAGTTAAGGGAACCTCGTTGCCGATTTTCAGCTTTCCGGATGATGCTGCGTGGAACGAAGAGCGCCGCGCCGTCGAATTCGGGATTGAGGTCGGGGAGTATAAAGGGCGCGTATTTGTTTCCCGCACCGTATTCCAAGCACTGATTCCGGCGCCGACGCCCGAAACCTGCCTCGGCGCCTATCACCTGGAGCGTGAGCAATTCGAGCGGGCGGCCGAGCGCAAAATTGAGCGTCGCGCGCTATCGCCCGACGCTAATATTGATTTGACGCTCAGTGATCTGCGGACGGCAAAATAAAGGGTAAGGGAAAGAGCTCGGACAGTGTGAACTTGCCGACGCCATCGACATAGACCGGCAGGGCAGCATCAGCGAATTCCGCCATGACCTGACGGCAGGCACCACATGGCATCAGCCCGCTCGCTGGTCCGGCCGGCGGTGCATCAATACAGGCAACGGCGATAGCATCGATCAGGCGCGCACCATCTGCGATGGCCGCAAAGATCGCGACCCGCTCAGCACAGATCGCCAAGCCATAAGACGCGTTCTCGACATTACAGCCCGTGTAGATTTTTCCACCGGCCTCCACCGCTGCGCCCACGCGGAACCGAGAATAAGGCGCGTAGGCGCCAGACGCCGCTGCGCGTGCGATAGCGCTGAGGGGAGATCCTTGGGCCATAGTCTGTCCTATAGTTCAATCGAACGGACGATGAAGCTACAGGCGATCGGTAATCCCGGATAGGCTCTTCAACCGCGGTCTCGTCAGCACCATCGCGGCCCCGCGACCGGTCGAGCCAGCCGCTTTGCACCAAGGTTCATCACACCGGATTAGGCTGCAGATGCCTGTTCCATGTTGGCGCCCGCCCGCTGGCGGTACTGCCGAGGCGCACGGGCTGCGGGCTCAGCGTGCTTGGCGATGTTTCGCTCTTCGCCCATCAAGGTGCGAAGCGCATCGCGGCCGCGGGAGAGGCGCGAGCGGACAGTACCGACCGGTACATCCATGATCTCCGCCATTTCCTCGTAAGACAGCCCGTCAATCCCAGCCAGCAGGATAACATCGCGCTGCTCCGCCGGCAGCTTCGCCAGTGCCCGGTCGAGATCACGCAATTGCAGCCGCGCCTGCTGCGACGGACCGGCGGTGAGGCGCGTCTCGGTCTCGCTCAACACGACCGAGATGCCTTCGCGCACGCCGCGACGCACCTGATTGACATATTGATTATGCAGAATGGTAAAAAGCCAGGCCCGAAGGTCAGTGCCTTCCTGCCATAAATGCGCCTTCGACAAGGCCCGCGTCAGCGCGTCCTGAACCAAATCATCC
>Ga0116226_10006533_pt1 | contig 10476 bp, 9 predicted proteins | sample S1TSphfallax_FD_89692 | JGI IMG/M metagenome (GOLD analysis project Ga0116226, IMG submission 89692) | Host-associated microbial communities from peat moss isolated from Minnesota, USA - S1T2_Fa - Sphagnum fallax MG | ecosystem: Host-associated > Plants > Peat moss > Unclassified | place: USA...
AACTGTCTTTCCCTAATCCCCACCAATGCCAGAGACCTGAAACCCTTTCAAAAAAAATTTCAACCCCAATAACAACAACAAAGGAAAAAAAAAAAAAAAAACCCCCCCAAGGCAAACATTGGCACAATAGAAGATGCACACTATGAACAGACTTACACAGCCCCATACACCACCATCACTTCCACCATCTCTCTTCCTCACTGCATTTCTAGGTGAAATGATACAGATAAGCTTTGAGCCCCAATTATTGTACAAGGATGAAAACCAACACTTCACTGTGGCAGAGCATGTGTATGGTCCTCCTCCAGTAGTCAAAAGCCATGAATTCCAATTTCTTTCACAATGGCCACCACCTCAAGTCTTCAGAATTCAGAGTGATAATGATGAAACAAAAGAACTCAGAGTAATTGGAAAACAAACAATAATGTGGCGCCACCATCCTCATTGTAAATTCTTGCAGGCAGGGAATAGCTAAAAGACTAGGGCAAGTGGGTGAGGTGCTGACAACACTCTCTCCCCCCAGTTGCGTGCTTCGTTCAAGTTGTTATTCCCATGAGGAAGAAAAAACTCCACAAGGGTTTGTGAAAAATGCAAGATCCAGCAACACATGTGCGTGTCTTCTTCAGCACCTTATTGCAACCACGAGCACTAGGGCTCAAAAAACCCTCAGGAAAAAAATAAAGGAGCTTTAGCATCTTGCCCTCAAGAAACGACACAAAACCACGACCAGCGAGAGAGAGAAAAAAAACCCACCAAAAAAAAAAAAGCGTGGAGAAAAAAAAAATCGCGAAAATCCATTTTTCTGGCCATACCCTAGAAATTGCAACCCTCAGCAATAGGATGATCGTGGATGCTCCAGATGCTTTGTGGGGAGATTATTTTTATTTTTATTTATTTTTATTTATCCCACTTACCTGCTGAACGGAGCTCGCAGCCGTGTCGCGACGCGAGCATAGAAGAAATTTCAGCAGGTGAGAAGCGAAATCCCGGCGCCAAATAGGTGAAAGGAGGAGAGCATGATTGGACATCAACGACGACAACAGCAACAGCGATGGAGACGATGATGACGAGGAGGAGGAGGAAGTCGACGACGATAATGATGCAACACCATGGTATGATACATCCCAGCACATCCCAAAGCTCACCAGGAGACAAAATTTCAACCCAGATTCATGACAGGAATCTAAATTAAAGCTGCAAATTGCATGTACTACGGATCAAAACACGCTCGGAATTTCTTCGCTTGCAAACCCCAGGTTGTCGCGCGCCAGGGTTTCCGACTCGATTGCCGAAGGGGAGACGGGTTCCGCCAGCCCTTGTTCCCCGGACGTTCCTCACGTTCCCTCATCGCTAATTTCCCTTCCCACTTGCTGCTCGCCTGGGACGCAGACCTGTTGTTGTTGTCGGTCTTGTTGCTGCTGCTGCTGCCTTTGATACTTGTTGGCTGATGTTAGGGAGAAAGCACAACGGAACGATGTAGTTTTCATTTGGTCCCATATTTTGAGGAATTGTTCACCATGTGTTGCTGCGAACAACTGTGAGTTCATGTTTTGGGAGCTTGATGGAACATTTCCTTCTTTAACTGTTGCTAGTTTGCTCTTCATAAGGGGCAGAGGCAGGACTGAGGCATTGTGTTGTTGTCTTTCTGCTTTGCTTTGCTTTGTTGTGAGGTTTCTTTGCTTCGTGACCACCACTCCCACTCTCACCAACAAATGCTTGCTCTTGCTTTTTCTTTTTATTCGTTACACTTGGAGGAGAGACAATTGCAAATCTGTGAGAGAGTTCGATCATTCAGTAAGCAAGAAAGAACATTTCAAGAAAAAATTCCCCTTTGTGCTTCATGCATTCTTCTACTTCTGGTGCTTCATTCTTGCTGCTACACAAACTGTTGTCATGATGCATCAACATTCTGCTTCTATCATTCAGTGACAAGTGCTTACCACAAATTTTATGAGTTGAAGAAGACACGGAACAGCAAGAAGAAGAAGAAGAAGAAGAAGCATGGATTCTCCAAGGTGAGACCAGTGAGAAAAATATTATACATATATGCATAATAATTTTGTGTTGGATGTGTATGTGATTCATATTCTTCTTCCAGCGCTCCTCCTGTTCTTATTGACGGAGTTTACTATAAGAGTTCCAAAGTACCAACAACAAATTCCATATCATCTGCACACTCTAGACTATGCTCTGTTCTAGGATTTTTTCCAGGGTCTGGAAGCCGTTTCTGGGTTACAAAATTGTGTCCTCCCACACATTCTTCTTCATTCTTGAATCCATTTTCCCAAGAGGGAAAAGATATGGTTCCCAAAGTTGATTTTCTCTCTGATTTTTGCTGATTGGAGTCTTCATGCAGCAACAACTGCTGTTTAAATTTCTTGTGCCACTGGGCTTGTGCAAGATGGACTGGGGATTGAAAACCCTCTCATCCCTCTCAAATTGTGTGATACTGAAATTGACCATGGAAAGACATACAAAACATCAATGTAGAGCCTTGTGATTGGCTTATTGGTTTCACCGCAAAGCGGGCATGCAGTTGCTTGCTGCATATAATGAAATTGTAAACAACATAACTGTAATGCAAGCTCTAATGGGGATGTCTGGTGGGGTTCAATATTCCTCAACAATAGAGTGTACATCAAGTAATCTGATGTTGCAAGATTAGTGCTTTTGTGCAGTGTGGTACATTTCTCAATAGCAGGTGGGTGTACTCTCACAAGTTCTGCTCACAGCATCAATGAAATTGGAGAGAAAACTCAATGATGACAATTTGAAGCAAACTATCGATCTGTCAGTTTCAACAAAAGAAAAACTAAAAACATGACAAGAAACATGTGCTGTCATAACCTGATGAGCACTCTCAAAGTATCAGACCGTCTACTTGCTTCATTGTGAATAGAAGTGACTATCTGCCATGATTTCCCCATGACTACCACTGCATCAGCTCCTGATGGTGGGAGCAACAGAGTTATACAATAAATGCTAGCTCAAAATTTCGGGCCTGAAAAAAAGAGAAACCAAAATTAATCTTTTATCTTGAGATTTCTATAACATTTCTGGAAGCAACTGGACGACGCAGTCATGCTGTTGGACAGCACTAGAGATGAAAAAAAAGTCAATAGCTGTTTTCAGACCCTCACCTTCATCATGCAGAGCAGTGACAAGCTGCCATGACAGACCACTAGCTTCCATCAGTTCCCACCAGTCCAGGTGTAGATATAAGTACATAACTTTTTTAGCTCAGTGATGAAGGTTCTGCAGAAATGGATTCTCAGTGTGGTAGATTTTTTTGAAGTGAATGCTTGGAGGGAAGAGACTTGAGAACAAGTTTGAATGCTGTTGCAGAAGGTTGACCACCCACCAGGCAGCCACTGCTGTACCATAATGCTGCAACAGCCAACAAATTCCACCAGGCTGTCTTTCAAGGCTACAGAGGTGAGAGTTGTGAGCTCTTGGATTTTTTGTAATGTGTCTAGTAACTTTGTGATGTCAGTTTGACCACAAATAAGTTTCAATCTGAGGCGTAAATTGTATGCAGTTTCTGCCTTGATTATCAAAGTCAATAAGAAGAGACCATAAAACACATTGCCATAAGAGGATCTTCTAACATGTTCAAGAGACAGCTTTACATACAAGAAGCTTCATGAATGAAATGCGAAAGAGTTCAGCACAAGAAATTGTCAGGAACTAAATGAGAACTTTTATCATTCCAGGAAAATGGAGAAGAAAAACATAATCATGAAGTAGTATATCATCTTTTGATGGTTGAATATGTGTAAAGGATGACTAAATTTCCTCAAAATGTGTGGCGTTCATAAAGTTTTGGAATCTGACAAATCATATATCATTTCAGGCAGATCTGGAATGTGCACCATTCCTAATAGAGGAACCCAGTGTAATGTCCATCCTAGCCTGAGGAAAATTGTTTTCTGAGGACCATACTCCAAAATGTTGTAAGATTGTATTCGGGCTGTTCCAAGTATGCAATCAATCACTGCAGTGTCTCCCTTGTGCAAAGGATTTGAAGATGGTAACGCAAGAGATTTCAAGTATGCACATACTTGTAACTTTGCAGATGAGTCTGGGCAGGGCATCTCACCATGTCAAGATGCAAAGGACTTTTAAGAAGTGTCAAGTCTCTGTGTGAGTGTCTAGAGGCATTGATCAAATAGTGCAAAACCACTGATCTTGTAAAATGGATGCTTCCTTGAGGTTCTTTTCTTGCCCCAATTCTGGTCTGCAGCTAAGGTACCCAAGATCCATTATTTAACATTTTGCAACAGGATAGGTATCCAGACTCAAGATTGCTGATTTGCTTGCTGGTAATCTCAACCATGACCCAGGAGGGGGTATAGGAAGTTAATTCAAAATTTGGAGGCTTCTCGCTTTTAGACACCAAGTGTAACCAATGCCCCAAAGTCCTGTTGTAACAGTGGTTTTTAGCACACATTTCTGTGCAAGCTGCTATTCTCTCGGATGGTGGTTACAGAAAGCTTGATTGATATAAGGTACACTTCTCATCTAGGGTGCATGAATTATGAATTTTGTCAGTCTGAAACAATGCCAACTGCAACAGTTATGATGAGGTAAAATCTTTTGGGCTAGTGTTATAAGCTTCAGAAGGCAGTTGTAGTGATCAATCTTACAACTTGGCTGCTTCCTTGTATATTGTGTGTTGATTCCAATGGCACTTATTGAGTAACTATGGTAACTAGCAATTCTCCAATGTGGTCAGCAAATGCTGTCAGAGAAGGAAATCAGGTAGTTACCTTGTCCAACACTTATACATGAAAATCATTCAGTATCTTTACCATCTTGGCACCAGGAAAGCAAAATCTTGAGGATGCATCCTCTGTTCCATGTGATGGTTCAGAAACATGATTTCTCCAATTCAAGTTCTTATTGTTTTACATGGTCAATGCAACATGTTGGTTAAACAGATGGATTGTGGAAAATGTTTTTAACCATGTACTGTTTATAAGCAAACATTTTTTTTTCTTCCAAGTGAATGTCCTAATTGGGGTTGGGTCATTCATTTGAGCACTATGTGTAACACACAATCACTTGCAGCACAAAACCATTTGTAAGTTTAAAGTAGTTTAATTTGCAATTTATGGGTAATTTTTAGCTTCTATCATGGATTTTTCAAACTCTTCTTGAACATATAATAAAGGACATCTTGAGAATTAGAACTATTTGAGGAAAAATATCATGAGATAATGAGATTCATGACAAATCATGGATAAAAGGTTTTGGATATCATGAACTTTGTCTCTCTAGATCCAAATGTATATTGAGGATTACGACTATTGGGGGATGATGAATATCCATAGATAAAAGAGATTCATGACACTAGTGCAAAATGTCCTGTCACAAGATGTCTTCAAGTAGATAAAATGGAATTGTGTTCCTAAGCTTAAGTAATAATCCCAAGTTAAACCTCCCTGAATGGTGTATGTGGGGCCAGTTCTTGCTGTTGTGGTGCTAATGTGGTTGCATTAAAAAGCCTTGGCTTGTTTAATGGCCTCCTTCCTTGAAGCCATAGCTTTAGCTCCACAGGTAGCCAGCCCACACTAGTGAAGCAAGAGCCCCAACCATGCTAGCAAATCTCCTTTCATGACTTGCATTTGTAAAGTCTAACCAAGAAATGGAGTTTGATGCAAAATGACCTCTTTATCTGTCTTGGTTACATGTCTTGGTCACAATCTTTGTTCATGAAGCCCAACAAGATTAATCTCTTCATGATCCATCTCGTCCTTCCTACTTGCATTACGCATCTTGAGATTTTCACATGTTATCATTGTTGCATTCCCCTTCCTACAATGTCATCATCATCTAGATTCTGATTGAAGCCGTAAGAATGATGAAGAAAAAAGAATACTTCCATCTTCTTGATCTTATGAAAGTTGTGAGGAATGATGAAGAAAAGAATAGCATGTATTTACTTTTCGGCCGCAAATTGCAATTAGCTTTGTTTCCATTGTCTCAATCACACGTATTAAGTTTCAAATTGCATCATCTAAATCTACATCAAAGATGTGATGATGATTGATGAAGGAAAGAGTTGTGCCATCATTTAGATCTTGACCAAAGTTGTGTTGGGGAATGATGAAGGAAAAGAGTAGCATGCATCAACTTTGTGCACCTGGCAATTGTACTCATTATTTTGATCACATGTATTAAGTTTTGGTAGTTCATCGTCTGAATCTTCAGCAAAAGTTGTGATGAGGATTGATGAAGTGAAGAGTTGTGTCATCATCTAGATCTTGATAAAAGTTGTGTTGAGTAATGATGAAGGAAAACAATATAGCATGTATTAACTTTTCAGACAAACATTGCAATTAGATTTATTTCCGTTGTCTACCATCTCATCATATATTAAGTTTCCAGTTGCATCTGAATTCAAATCTTCATCAAAGCTGTGATGAGGATTGATGAAGGAAAGAAAATTGTGTCATCATCTACATCTTGATCAAAGTTGTGAGGAATGATGAAAAAAAGAGTAGCACATGTATTAGCTTTTTGGTCACACAATTGTAATTATATTTATTTTCATTTTCTCGATGGCATATGTATTATGTATATTGGTTGCATTGAATCTAAATCCTTCATCAAAGTTGTGATGAAAATTGACGAACTAAACAGTTGTGTCATCATCTAGATAGATTGATCAAAGTTGTAATGAGAAATGATGAAGGACGAGAGGTAGTTAGTTCGACTCTTCTCGTGGGATTGATTCTACGAGAAACATTATTGTGCAGGAAAGTTGCAGGGTTTCTTCAGCATGGGTGTGCCTATTTGTAACCTAATGGGTCCCATCTTTTGATTGCTGTGAAGCTATTGACCATCTTCCCCATGGTGACAAGCAGCAAGTAGCATGGAACCTGAAGGATGTGAGATGAGAGAGGTGTCGACAAGTTGGCAGCATACAACAGGAATTTATCTGATGGGGGTCCCTCCTGTATTTGGACCTGGGGAAGAAGATGCAAACCTTGCATTATTATTATGTCAAAAGCCTTGATATAATAAGATCGATGCAAATCCGTTGCTTTTGAAAGGTAGCAGCACTTGTCAAATGTCTCTCGATCGACGCTAGAAATGGAGGAGGACCGAGTGTAGCGGCACAGTACTTGTTTCCACAGCTAAGGACACTTTTAGCATTTACTACTGTTGCTGACTAGAATCGACATTAATTTAGAGAACCGAACATACCAAACAATGACGAACTGCAGAGAACAGTACAATCGAGTCGGGCCTGAGAGGAAACCAATGACCATTCCATCTGTGTTGCTTTTGTGAAGGACAACATCTGTCTTCTGTTGTGTGTTTCAAAAGGCGGTGTTTGTTTTCCATCTGACACATTGAGCTAGCTAATTTCAAATCGTGCTCTGACAGCAGCAGCAACCTGCAGCTTATGCAGCTTTCTGCATGATCACCAGACCGAGTCAGCCTCGAATTTGACGCACTCTGGGTATATCTTCTTTTGATATTTTGGCAATCGGATACATTTTTTTCTTGTTGTTGCGAGAACTGAATCTAAGAATTGTTTGTTGCAGAGGAAGATTTTACAAGAATCTAGCATCCCCAGGAAATGGGAGTGGAGGGAGACACACACATGTATCGGGTGACGTGAAGAAGAAAACTCTTGCAGCAAATGGCGAGTAGGTCAGAAATGGTGAGAATCTGGCAGTCTGGCTATGCGGCATCGACGACCTCAAAACGAAACCCTTCAAACTGCCGTCTATTCTTGGTTCTCTCTCTCGCTCCCCTCTCCCTCTTTCTGTCCTCCCTCTCTCCACACATCGATTGTGACGATTCCTCACCTCGTGACAATTCCTATGCTTCTCATGCATTGTGGCGATGCTCTTGCTTGTGATCTCGAATTTGGATCAACGAACATTTCGGATGGTTTTCGATCACAAGACTTCATAATGTCGACAACACTTGGGGAAGATTTGTGCAGAGAAGAGATACATGCCTGTTCATAATCAAAGGTGGTTTGGTCAGTGGTGTGAAGAAAACTCTTGCTGTCTGACACACTTTCTTACTTGTGAGGGAAGTTGGTTCATGTTCATTGTAACCTTGATTGTGAGCAGGTGACAATGAAGTCAGAGTGTGCATGAAGGCAGTTGGCGTTTGTGGCAGTGATGTGAATTATGTCAAGGTTTGATTTCTTCTTACCTGCTACTTTTCTTTTTGCCACTGATTGTTGCTTGTAGCACAACTACTGGGAAAACACTTGGTGTTCAATTGTTAACATGACAGACAATTGCATCACTTTTGTTGCAACTCTCTTCAGATTTTTTGCAATCCAGTGACAATAACCTAACCCCTTTTTATGCTGGTTCTGCAAGTAATATTTGGCAAAATCTTTGTCTCTCACAACAACAAACTTATTGCATATCAATGTTGACCTATGGTTGAGAGGGCTGGGGTGGTGGAAATTGCAGCATCTACAGTGTGGTGATTTCATAGTGAAAGAGCCAATGGTTATAGGCCATGAGTGTGCTGGAATTGTGGAAGAAAGTGGGAAGGATGTGGAACATTTGGTTGTTGGGGATTGCGTTGCTCTGGAGCCTGGGATTTCTTGTCACCATTGTGATGAATGCAAAGAGGGTTCTTACAACTTATGTTCCAACATGAGATTTTTTGCAACTCCACCTGGTAATTGGTTGCTTGCACAACAGGTGCACAACTCAAATTGTGATCTTTTGTTTGTTAGCAAAGATGGTACAGGCATCATTGGGCAGTCTACTTTCCATAGGCATTCTTCCAATTCTCCTGCATGATAGATTAGCTGTTTCAAGGAATGCTATGTGCACAGTGTATTGCAGGTCAACTCAGGAGATCTCTTCAATCTATGATCCATTGCTTTGCTTAGTTTTTCACTTAACTCTGTTCTGATGACCTAAATGCATCCATATTCTTTCAGGTGTATTGTAATGTTGACTTTGGATTGGACTGATTGGTGGGGATGAACAGGTGGTCCATCCTGCAGATATGTGTTTTAAGCTCCCTGAGAATGTGACATTGGAGAAGGGGGCCATGTGTGAGCCTCTGAGTGTTCGGGCATGCATGCCATCGGGCAGTTGTTGGACACCCAACAAAAGGTTTAATCTTGGGAACTGGACCTATTGGCTTTGTCACAATGCTAGCTGCACATGCCTTTGGAAGTCCTAAAGTGGTGATTGCTGATATTTCTGTGGAACAACTGAAGGTCACCACAGAATTGGGAGCAGATGCTACAGTCTTGGTGTCAACAGATCTGAAGGTAAGAAAAGAATTCAGATTTATGTTAATCAGCAATGTCAGACTTCTCACATTGGACTGGGAAGGGTGGATGGATGCAAATCAGTTTCTTACAACTGTCAGCGTGTTCTGTTACTGCAACACATATCCTTTGTCCTTGGATTTAATTAGTGGGCAGATCAATGTCAAGCCCCTTATCACTACCTGACTTGGCTTCTCTGAATCCAAGGTCAAGCATGCATTTGAGACAAGTGCTGAGGGTGGCAGTGCCATCAAGGTCAAGTTCAGCTTCTCAGCATGTTTGCACTTTGTTAATGCATGTTAAGTAAGCATCTATCCATTATATCGAAAAGCTATACATTGGAACTTGGACATTTGGCAGTTCTGGGTCTGTAATGCATAGATTTGATACTAATGGGTACTAAAAGGATACAAACAGGTTGGCATGTCCATCAACTCTTCCATATGTGGTATAGAAATTTAATGAGGTTGTATGTTCTCTGTATCAGCTTTAATGTATGCCTAGAGATCATTTACATTCAGAACAGTGTGTTTACACTGTCTGGATGCACTATTGTTGGTGTTCTGTCATGCTGATTTCCATGTGTATCAGAGCACACTCTAGATCAAGGAGTGAGTAGTCACTTGTATGGCTGCAATCAACATCATTTCATGACTGCACATTTGTGAAAAAGGACACCATATTGCTACTGTTTTTCAAGTTGCACTTTCTGTGTACGGGCAGCTAAGTTGCTACTCTCTGGACAGCCAGCCAACACTCACTAATACAATGTATCCCAAACAAGATCACAACAGAATTTAATCTTTACCATTGTTGTGAATTCAACTAAAGATGTTCTTTCAAACTAACTGAAAAGATGGAATAGGAAACAAACTACTTACAAGTTTCTGTACAAGAAACAGTCTTGAAATTAAGGAGCCCCTCACAAATGAAGACTAAAAATGCCAGTGAAACTCTCTTTTCCATCTCTGGAAGTAACAAGTGCATGCAACTCAACAGCAGTACAAAGCATGAGTCCACATAGGAAAATCAAATTACAAACAGGTACTTCAAACTTGCCTCAACAAAGTTGAGGAACAAAATAATAAAATCGTAAGAAGCCAGTCACGAAGAAAAAGGTACCATGGTTGCTAGAACTTGGACCTCAAACTAACCTGACTTCAATTCTCAGACAACCATCATTGTTAGACAATGCATAAGCACCA
>Ga0116226_10006534_pt1 | contig 10475 bp, 9 predicted proteins | sample S1TSphfallax_FD_89692 | JGI IMG/M metagenome (GOLD analysis project Ga0116226, IMG submission 89692) | Host-associated microbial communities from peat moss isolated from Minnesota, USA - S1T2_Fa - Sphagnum fallax MG | ecosystem: Host-associated > Plants > Peat moss > Unclassified | place: USA...
GCAATAGATTTAATGCTGCAGTTTACAATTGGGACTCCAAATAATCAACACCCAAAAAAGTTAACTTGCATTAAAGACTCTGAATATGGAAACCCCCCGGGCCCATTGCCAAAATCAAACCACCACCCCAAAGTTTCCTAAAAATATATGCAGCCTGGATTTGGGACTCTAAAGGTGGACAACCCATTACCTGGAAATACTGACACACAGTGAAAACCTTGCAGTTTGCAATTGGGGATGATAAGGATGGATGGCCACCCATTGCCAAATACCCAAAAGACTGCCACTAAAGTAAAGAATGCAGTCTGCCTTTTGGACTCTAATGGACCCAAAATACATCATTTGGTTGGAGGAAAGAAGAAGGAAAGCACAAGGCCCAGTCTCCATATGATCAAGACAAGACAACAAATGTATTTTGACACGTCTTCAATTTTGTTTAATATGTCAAACATGACAAGTACATTTTGTTCTTCACCTTTAGTATGACATGTCCAAAATATATGTTTGTCTTTCAGTTGATTGATGGGTTTCTACCTGTGTGTTACTGGTGTATAGGGAGCAACCTAGGTATATAATATTAGTATGTATAATGATACAGAAGAACATATTAGTCCGGTGTCACCTGAGGCAATACCAACTGATGGATGTGAGTTAACACCAGCCTAATATCAGGTTTGTATTAGTCTCAATACCAAATTTATAGGGACTTCATATTAGGTTAAAATCAACCTTGGGCCTGATACCAGGATTGAGCCAATATGAAAGTGCTAATATTGATCCAATACGAGTACCAAGTTGGTATGAAAATATTCAATATTAGTAATTGTAAAAATTGTCCGCAAGGAAGGATGAAGCCTCCAAAAATCACCATGTAATCACATTATAATTGTAAAATTGTCAAAGGTGGTTAGCAATTGCAAAAGTAGTTGCAAATGACAGAGTGTCACAATCACATGTAATTGCAAGATGATTGATTCCAAAGTACAAAATTTCTTGTGGTGTTTTTTTATTGATTTTTACTAACTGCCACTAACTTTAGATATGCATACAAGTTATGGATAACAAATTTCACATTCTAATTGTGAACAAACAAATAAGCAAACAACATTCAAAACCAAGTAACTTGCAAGGGAAATTGAACCCTTCAACTTGGGAAGGTTAATGGGAAAGGAAGAAATGGAAAGTTTGGTGAAGGTGATTTACCTAATCATAGTGAACCTTTAACTTTTCAAGGTATTTAGCTTTTTCAATCAACTCAATGTAGTTTTCTTCAACTAAAGCAAATTTAGTTGAGATATGGTCCTTGAAGTTTGCATTGGTCATTCAATACAAGTGCAAATCATGCAACCATTTATTTACCATGGTGATAATATAATAAAGATTCTTCACTTGTAAGTGATAGCACCTTAGAGTTGTCAAGACACTCGCAAGCTTGAACATTTTTTTTTTGTTTCAATTCAAAACCCATGAATCCCAAGAAAAAGAAGTCAACATCCAAAATCTGACCTTCATGGGTCCAACACCAAGCAAGATGGGATGATAGATAACCTTTGAATGAGAATAATTTTCCAATAACAAATGCTTGTAAGACTCCTCCACAAAATTGAGGCATTGCCAATTATTTCATGGGTGCTTCAAATAACTTCATAGTAACATGCCTAGAGGCCCAAGCCTCATCCAAATTAAAATGGGCTATATTAAATGTGTTCGCGTCACTTATGGACATTTAAAAATAAAAACTAGCAAAATAGTAGTTGCAAATTCAAGATTGAGAGTACATGCAAGTCCATGGTCTTTATGACCATTGTAGGAAACACATGTTCCACACAAAAAAACAAGAAAGAAACACAAGGGTGGTTGCACACTATAGTGCACACAAAATCTTTTCACAATGTTGTAGTTTTCATTGCATTAAACAAAAAAATGTCATCTTACATAATTGGAAATGGTTTAATGATGAAAATGTGTAGTTAATGGTGTTTCACATTTTAATCTATCAAACTATTGTTAATGTTTTGAAAAAAAAGGATTCAATTTCCAATTGGAATCTTTTTTGTAACATAGGTTTGATCACAAAATCATAGATTCCAACAAAAAGATTACAAAATAAAACATTTAGCAAAAATAAATAAATGAAAATTTTCACATACGAATATTCAAACATAATAAACCATTTGTTTTTTTAGGATGTGTCATTGACACATTTCATCTTTAGGAATACATTTAATGATATACTTTATTTATGTTGATTTTTTTTTTTGTTGGGAGTAATAGTTATAATCAAATTACAATTTGATAAGGTGTTGATTTACTTTATTCAAAATTTTGAAATAGAATGTTTTAATTAATAAAAAAAATTATTGTCGTAAAATAGGGTGTTCTAAGCAAATTTTGTAAGGCTATTAATGTACATTTATTGAAATAAACAAATCTGAAACAATTTGATATTCACGGGTCTTCATGAATATCTTGTCTTTATTAAAAAATTATCCTTAGGTGGTACCACTAGGAATGTTGCATCACTTTACTAGACCCATTGAACTTTTAAAAAGTATAAGAAACATGTGAATAAATATTTCTATTATATTAGCCCTTGTAGCATTAAGTTGGCCACTAGTTCGAATAGGTTGGAATCTAGCTAGTTTAAAGGTTTTTTCAAATTATTTTTTTGGCAAAAAATTAAAAAAAATTGGAGTTTAATCAGGCAATTGATTTTTTTCCATGGTGCTTGTTTCTGGTTATAGGGATCAATTTTTTGTAGGATTTCTAGTTTTTGCCACCAAATTGTTATAAGGTTTTTGGTTCTATGCCAATTTTCAGAAAGAAAATCCTAAGCAAGTTGGAATTTATGAAGCTTTTAAAATATGTTGAATCATAAAAATAATACATCTATACAATAAAATCATACAACCTTGAACTAATAAGTTATAACCAATGACCAAAATGCCATACCCAAATCAAAAATTAAAAACAAATAATAAACAATCACTTTGTGAGAGGATTGAACCTTTTAAACTACCCATTGCAGCACAAGTGTCTTACAAAAGAAGGGTTAATTACATACAAAGCCACCCACAAGCCACATAAGAATAATATGTAAAGAGCCAAAACACAAGGGAAGACGAATGTCACAACCCCACTTTTGGAAGAATGTGACGATGCCACTCACACTCCCGAAAATGGGGACTTGGGAGTCCTCCAGGACTCCTGAAACTTCAAAGTGCGATTACAAGGATCAAAACACCTTGCCTTGAAACGTTCTTCATGTCATTGGAAAGCTATTGAATTTTAGTTGTCTAAAATGGCCTCACATGAGCCATTTGGACATTTGTAGCACAAATTATGGCAAAAAGAAAGGTCGGGAGTCAAATTGACAATTTGACTCCAGACCATCAAAAGTCGGGAATCAACCCGACCCCAGTGTGTGAAAATGGCATACGACACACCATAGGAAAGCTCTCAAGGAGAGCTACAAGTTTGCTTCAAACCTCATCCCAATCCGAGGTCTAAACAAAAAGTTATGAACTCACAAAATCCCGGGAGTCTAAACCGGGATAGTTTTGGGACTCCTCCTTGGGAGTCCCGAGACAAAAAGCCATTCGGATGTGGGTGCCACGGAGTAACGCAAAGAATACTATATGGGGGAAGGTGGTGGCTTCCCCCAAGTCCGGGCCATGGTGAGTCTTGTGAGTCCAGAGTTGCCCGTGGCTTGTCCTAACACCAAGGGTGTTGCAAAATGCAAACTAAAAAACTTGTTGGTTGGTTTGATGCAAGTTCGAGTGAGTAACTAAAATCTTGTCCTTCGTCCTAGTCCCATCCCGGAGCTTCAACACGCCCCTCTACCCCTCTTAGTGCTAAAAGCTAGGAGTGTGCCTTCAAGTCCCCACATTTTTGTTGTTTTAGAAACCAAGGCCCATCTTGGGCCTAACTTGGGACTTGGGAGCACGTCAACGAACAACTTGGAAACAAGAAATTGTAACCATTTGGATCACCAATTTTGCAAAAAGTCTAATCAACAATTATAGCTTGCAATGCTACCAAAAATTGCCAAGTTAAATATAAAAAGTAATAAACCTAAGGTCCCACACCATAATGAGGACATTTTACACATCACTTCTTAAATGTTTCTGCATATGAAAAATTATGCAGGGTGTAAAATTTATGGGGAAACATTCTAACCACCAAATTGAAGATGGTAGTGAATCAATTCCGCAACTTGGATTTACAAAATGCCAAAGAGTTAAAGCACCACTCATCATTTACATTCCTAAGAACTTGTACCATGGCAATTTCTACCAATTTCAAATATTTTGGGAAAGAATAAGAAAAAACTCTAGATGTTGAAAGAATGTGCAAAGACTATTTTATGTCAAATGAAGTTGCTAAAAGCACTTTAGGGACCCACACATCAAAGTTGTCCACTTTCTTGGGGTGGCAATATGTTTCTTTAATCACACATAGATGTTTGGCAAAACTTGTTTCTACATATGGCTACAACCAATATTGTGGGTACACCACACCTAAGCTATCCATCAACCCATGAGTAGGAAATTTTCCTTCCACCTCTTTGATAAGGCAAACAACAACCCATGTATTCAAAGAAACCCACATCAGATTGCAAAATCTAATGATTCATGTGATTATGAAAAATGAAAAAATAAAACAAGTTACAAAACTAGAAAGGGTTAGGGTGAATAAAACTACTTGCACAATTTTCCTCTAGTTATGTTATAGCTATTGCCTATACATCCTTAGTCACAAATCTTGTCTCACCTTTCTCCAAATTCAAATGAATAACCTAAATGTATTACTAGTTCACATCAAAAGCTAGGTGTACCACATCAATGGTCAAATCTGTAACCCATTTCATGATGATGGATTCATACCTTGCACCCACCAATGTTTTACAGGCCTCAAATGCATAAGATTTGAACTTGATGTTTAAGTTTGTGTACAAGGAAACTATTACCCCTTGACACTCCTTAACTAAAACCACAAAATCACATACTAAAACACCCCTTTGGCATTGACTAAACTTGATGAAATTGTGTATAGAATGCAACAAAGGAAGTATGGTAGCAAGCCCCAGCATGACTTGCACATCACAAAGGAGGTCAAAGTTTGCTTTTTCCTTTTCATTACTAGGGTTGTCAATGGCCATCTTCATTAGCAATATCATGTATTCTACCATAACATGTTTGATAGGGGATAACATATTAATCCATTGTGTTTTGATATTTTTCAAAGTTTTAGCCCCTTTTGTCTCCATGATTTTTGCAAGCTTTGTAAATTCCAAGTGCCTTTTAGGGCTCTTATAAAAATAGTTGTAGAATGTGGATAACAAACCTTCAATTCTTTTCACCATTGGCAAATGAGACAAAGTTTGAATCACAAAATTGGTTCTATGAGCCATACAATGCACTCCCATGGAGTGATAAGCCCACCCATTAAAAATCTACTTTGTAACCCTTGACCTAACACCTTGGAAAACAGAGACCATTAGCCCCAAATGTCATGAGCCTCTTACCAATCATATCCTTGGTTAAACCACTTTGGTTCATCAAGCATTGCATAAGCACTTGAGACAAGTTATCAACATTTGATCCAACCACCACATGCTCAAGAGAAAAAAGAATTGGTATTTGCAACCAATTTTACACCACATATGCATGAATTAACAATTGACTTTGGTTGTCAATTGTACTCACTTCATCACAAGTCAAAGAAATGTATTGAGCACCTATAATAGCAAAAATGGTGGCCTCTAAAACTATGTTGTGCATGTGTTGAGTTATAGCCCAACCTAATGAATCTATCCAATGCATCTTGGGATTTTCCTCCAAGTTTAGGAAATCAAATAACTCCTTATGTGCCTCATATTCAAGCATGGGCTTACCATGCTTTAAAGGGTGAAATAGAATGGCAAATTGGATAAGTTTTTTTCATTTCTCCCCCACCACCCCATTAACAACTTTTTGCAAAACAAATTCCCTACCTTTGCATGCATAAGGAATTTCATTTATGGCATGTTTACAATCCTTAACCATGTACCATTCCCCCTTTTTCACCCCTTTCAAAAACATTTATGCCTTTATGTGATTGGAATGTTTATGGAAAGAGTCCCATTTAGGCGCAAGGAGCTTATCTTTATGTACAACTTTAGAACAAATTTTGCATTTCACATATTTTCCACAACCATCATAACCAACTTGCAATTTAGCCCAAGGCTATTTTTTTGCCCATTCAACTTGGAATTTCCATCTTAAATCATAAGACCATTTTTTGAACTTTTGGATCTACATCAAGAGGAGGAAACAAAATAGGTGCATCAATTCCAAATTCTAGATTACCTAGTGGATTGATTCTGTACCTAGATAATCAATTAGATTAATGACTAGCCCATCAATTTTAGTGTGGTATTGATTACCAAAAGCATTGGAAATGCCACATAACCTTGCAACATTACTACATCACCAAAAATAATTGGAATAAAATCAATAGGGTTGTGAGAAAACAAAAAAATAGTTCTATAGTTTCATCTACAACAACACAAAAGGTGGTGCCATCTTTTTGAAGCCTAAAATGATGCATAAGCTTGGAGAAAATAGTTACACCTTCTAGCAATTTGAAAATTGATCAAATGCCCTAAGCAAGCAAAAAATGCACAACAAATGAATTGTAAGAAGAATTAGTGTTTAAAACAAGTTAAGATTCAAGAGTCATGAATCAAGATGTATTTGCCTTGAAGAAGATCGAACAACAAGTAAATGCCCAGGGGGATTCATTGATATTTCTTTATTCCTAAATAGCTCTAAGACATTACAATGTACACCATATGTAAATTTGGGAATCAATTGAAAGAAAAAATAAAAAACACATACATGGGTCTTAGAATGACGAGTTTGGAGTCTTAGACCTTAATGGTTGGAATGTGGAACTTGCATCTTCAAGTTTTGATGCACACAAATACAATCGCATTCCAGAATGCTTCAATGCCATTTTCTAAGTTCCCAAGTGCCATTTTGTCATTTCCCAGATCCCTAATGCCCACCAAGTTCCAAGCTGAACAATCATTGTTGTAGTAGCCAGCTCTATTGCAAACCCCAAATGCCTCCATTGTAGCTTGTTACAAATCCGATCTCCAATGACATGTTGCAAACTTGCAACGAACTATTGCATTTCAATTTCTAATTTTCAATCCAATTTATTTTAACCAAATATAAATTGTAGATTAATGTGAATGAAAAATCAATGAATACAAAAACAACAAGCTTTCAAAGCTTGTATTATGGTGTACCTTGCTTATTGTTGATTCATGAATGCACACAATAATGAACACCAATGAGTCATGAAGCATTGGAGTCCTCATTGTTCATTCAAGACTCAGGAATCAAAACTTAGAAGAAAACTTGAGATTAAAGTAATGAGTTTCTAGCAACCTCCTTTAACATGCAAGAGATGAGTCGGGTGAAAAAAACCCTAAAACAAGAAAAAAATTTGGCAAACGACCTAGATCCAAGGGTGAAAAAATGGCAATCAATGGATGGTGGAGGTGGGTAAAATGGCAACATGTGGTAACATGATGGCAAAAATTAGCAAAATGACGACATACATCCATCATTATGAAGGTGACAATTTTTCCATCCATGGATGTGATTGGGCAATGGGGTGCATTGCCTTAATGAATTTTAGGCAAAAAAATCAAAATTAAAAAAAAAAACCAAGCTTACAAATGGACAACTTTTAATTTTTAGAAAAAATTGGTGATTTTTTGCCCAAAAAAAACATTGGTCCTATAGTGACATGCTCCCAACTCGTTGAGGGACTCAAATGTGAATCCAAACTGAAAACAATGGAAGAGTAAGGAATCGGGGCACACTCCCTGGCTCATAACATTTTGGAGGGGTAGAGGGGCGTGTTGGAGTTTCGGGATGGGATTAGGATGAATTGATAAGCTTCAACTACTCACATGAACCTGCACAAAACCAACACAAAATGGTTAGTGCATAGTTGGAGCACTTTTGGTGTTAGGACAAGCCACGAGCAATTCAGATTCACAAGATTCACCACGGCCTGGACTTGGGGGAAGCCACACCTTCCCCCTTATAGTATACTTTGTGCTTCTTCACGAGGCCCACATCCAAATGGCATTTTGTCCCGGGATTTTCAAATTGTCAAAGTTGGGACTCCCACGACTTTGGGGGCCCATAACTTCACGTGTAGACCTTGGATTGAGATGAGATCTCAAGAAAAGTTTTAACCCTCGTCGAGATCTTTTTAATGGTATGTCACACGCCACCTACACGCAAGGAAATTGGGTCAATTCCTGACTTTTAGTGGTCGGGAGTCAAATTGGCAATTTGACTCCCGACCCTTCTTTTGACCATAACTTGTGTTTCAGATGTCCAAATGGGTGATGCAAGCTCATTTTATACATCTAAGTTTCAATATCTTTCTAATGATATAAAAAATTCCTCAATCCATTGGATTTTGTCCCCTATAATCGCTTTTTGAACATTCGGGAGTCCACTGGGACTCTAACTCCCAAAGTGGAAGTTCCTTGGGGATGTGAGGGTCTATTCCCTCACACTCTCTTGCACTCCCAAAAGCATGCGGCATGACTCCCGGGCTTCCCTTTTGGCTCGCAACCTTGCAACCCTTTGCCTTGGTCATAAGCCCAAGGCTAAGGTTGCAACATATTGTGTGGTTTCCATTGTTGAATTTGAAGTTTTATAACTTAAACATGCACATCATCATTCTTTGATGCATATCAAATGATAAATTGCTTTCACATTAATGATGTACATTTTTTACATTTGACAAGTTATGATAAAGGTTCATGTTCACATTCGGAGCTTTTTTTATGAACTCGACACATGTTTTCAATTAACAATCTTTTTGTTTTCAAATACAAATAGCCCTTAAGCATAAGAACAACACACCACCACTCGCATTTTAAAACAATTTCAAAAGGATTAATGTAAAACTATGAGATCCAACAACCTAATTACCAACATGGAAAGGGTTGCCAAATAAAAAAGAAATAACAAGAAAAATGGAAAGACTTGAGGGCAAGGATTTACTTTTGTCTGCTTACTATCATGATGCACTTACCAACTTACATCAACTATCATTTTTTGTAGACTTGAAAAGACCCATCGTAGTTCATAGGCCTTTTGTAGCTATTGCCTATTGTTTGCAATGCTTGTAGATGTTTTTGTGGCTATTGCCTATTATCTACAGCATGTGTAAACCTTTTGTGGTTGCTACCTATTGGGAAAAACATAAAAAATCCATACAACCTTCAACCATTCCCTATTACATAAGGACAAATACAACTCTCCCATATTCTTTTCCTTTTTCTCTCACATAAGAGTGTCACACACAAGTATCCTTCTAATGCTAATGATTCATGAAAATTAATGAATCTAATCATCTAATGAAATCTTTCATTCTTCTTAAGAAATAAATATAGAACCCAAAAAAGATGCTCACCACAGAAAGGTTGAATCTTTATCCTCTTAGATTTTTTTATCTTAATCCCTTTCACACATCCTAGTTAAAGAAAATCCATCCATCCATCCTTTATCCACTTGGACTAATTAATTTATATGGCTTCACCCCTAATAAATAAAATATGGTAAGTATGATATTAGTAATTTAAAAGTTACTAAGATACCTTTTAAAGTATATTAAACTAAGATGTTATTTCTAATAATTAATATTATTTTATTAGAATTCCTCCCAAAATTAACTTTTGATTATTCTGCCCCATGAAAGTAGTTCACTATATTGATGGTACTACTATTACAAAACACTTTCATTCTGTAATTCTTATGTGATTGTTTTGCCATTTGACAATAACTACCATCTAGTAATGGTACTTTTATTTCCTAACATCTATGGTGTTTAACCAACATAGGACAATTTTCTAATCTTAACAATTGAAATTGAGAAACATGAAAACACCAAACCCTAAAGCTTCACATTTCATGAACACATATGATGCATCAACACACAAAATAAAAGTTGAATGATCTTGAAAAAATAAATCAAAAGTTCTTGAACTTGCACAAGTACACAACCAAATGGCCAAACTCAAGCAAAATCAACAATGTGGATGTGCCAAAATTGAAAAGCTTGACAATGAAGGTCTTGGAAATTGCAACGTTTTTGCCACTTGACTTTATGCTCAGTGGTAATAAAATCAAATATCAACTTGGGTATTTCAAAGTTGACACTTATGCAAAATAGGTGGCAATAAAATAATTGGAAAATTCATGACCATTGATTGAGAAAATTGGTAATAGATGGTTCTAATGATACCCTTTCATGATAGAAAAAATAATTTCACAAAGATCCTACCATGCTATAATTTAACATTTCTTTTTTACTTTTGTTTCTTTAGCTCAATTGGTTATTGTGCATCAAATGTAGTGGTTTATTTGGCTAAGGTTGACAAAAATATGTTACTA
>Ga0116226_10006535_pt1 | contig 10474 bp, 2 predicted proteins | sample S1TSphfallax_FD_89692 | JGI IMG/M metagenome (GOLD analysis project Ga0116226, IMG submission 89692) | Host-associated microbial communities from peat moss isolated from Minnesota, USA - S1T2_Fa - Sphagnum fallax MG | ecosystem: Host-associated > Plants > Peat moss > Unclassified | place: USA...
CTCTACCCCTTTCTAGAGTTGGAAGCCGGGAGCGTGCTACCAAGTCCCAATTCCGCAACTTGACTTTGTGAGACCCTCGCTTGGGTTTCACCCCCGTGACTTGGGAGCGCGTCACTAGGACTTGAAAAATGTAGTTTCAAATCCTTTCTAAAAGCCTTGATGAACAAAAAAAAATCCTTTGGATTTTCTTTGGATAGATTTGGGAAGCTTAAAGTTAATTGGATAGATGTCAATCCATTTGATGCATTGCTTCAATGATTAAAAGATTAAAATATCAACCTAAAGGATTTTCAGGACCAAGGACATTCAAGCTAAAAGTTATTGGAGCCAAGTCTTAATAGTATGCCCATCCAGCTATGATGATAATTTAAGCTCTTAGCACATCTTTTACTGACCCCTTGGAGATGTAGGAGATTGATTCAATCCATTCACCTAATTTATCTTAATGTTAAAAGATTAGACCATATGAATTCCAACAAATTAAAAAGTTTTAGAAACTAGTTTTCCTTTCTCCCTTCTTTTCTTCAAATTATTTTAGTATAAGAGCACCATGTAAAACAAGCAAATTGTAAAAAATTTAAACAAAGTGATTGAGTTTCCTAAAGGTGCATCCTTTTGGAATTTTATTATTCCATTAGGTGTTTTTTCAAAGACCTTGTGCTACTATTGCCATTTTTTCTTGGTAACAATGTTGCTCCTAAAGTAATAAGCCATGCCATCTTAATGTTTGGCATAATCGAATTAGTAATCCTCAAAATCTCAAACATTGAATCCTTCCATGTTGAAGGAAACACTACACCAACATGGTTTTCATGATTATGACAACTTGTGATTACTATCCAAATGTAGTCATGTACTCATATTTCGAGTCCAAACTTGAGTTTCTACCATTTTTTTTACTATAACCATTATTAGGATCTCATGACTATAATTGTGATTATAATTATGACTACAAAATTCATAATCATGTTGAAACAACTGAACATGTTTGACCAACTATATAAAATTAAATATATATGAACATGTGGTCATATCTATGCTATTCAACTTGTTCGACAAGTTATGACAAACATAACTAAATGGAAAGCATATTTTGTATAACCAATTGAATTTATTTTCAAGGGGACACATAAATGTGCATATTCACAAGTAGGGTACCACTTTTTGGACATAGGACCCAAATATAGAACCTAAATGGAATAAATTTAAGTGAGAGATATTGGATAATTCAAATTATCATAATTTTTTTGGTGGTGGAGGTTTTTCACATGTGTATGTAGTTATGCATAAATATTGTAGTAAAAAATAGAAATGGAAAAAATGAATACATAAACTTTTATATATAACTTAACATGTTTTCTTACATGAAAGTTTTATGCACATTTTGCTGACACTCAGGGCCACAATTTCTAAACCTAATGAATACATAAAATCAACCAAATGGAAAAAAAATTCATTTTCCTTGTTTTTCAAAACGGATTTTGTAACCTTCAAATTTTTTAGATTGTATACTTTTTAATTAAATGCATTATATGCACATTTCCAAACATAGATGTATGCATTATTCATCCATGAAAAAAAATTGAAGTCAATTGCATTGTTTGATACATTCCTTTTTATTCATTTAAGATGAAAATTACAGTTAAAACAAGGAGTCAAATTATTTAAAAGGACTCAAAAGGACATCTATATTATATCTAATCTATTTTTGGATTTTTTAATTAGATAAACATGACATCATTCTAGTTATATTCATATTCCAATCCACTATAATGATGAAATAATAAATGTAATGAAAATTGAAAATAGTCCTTTGCAATCCTATTTTCATTAAACCGCCCTTTTGGGTACCCTAATTGTGAATATGCCCAAATGTATTGGAACCTTATGTATTGGAAGAAGGACTTGCAAATCCTCAACTACATCAAATTAATGTTTAATAAAGGTAGAACTTGGATTAATTATTTGAAAATTAAGTTATCTTTATGTATGTGTCATTAATCTTGAAAAGGTTATAAATTTAAGTTTAACCTTAGTTTAATTTAATTTTAATTCCTAGGTTTATCCTCTAAGCTTAACTTGTATGTTTAACCTAAGTTTGACAATTAGGTTTAGTTTAGGTTTAGCCTAAATATATTTCACTTGGGTTTAACCTAGTTTTCACTTTTAAATTTAATCTTTAAAGTTAGCTTAAATAGGTTTTGCTGAGGTTTAGTTTCTAAATTTAACCTTTAGTTTTAGCCTATATTTAATTTAAATTAAACTTAGGTTTAATTTTAGTTTAACCTAGGACTAGGAATTAGATTTAGCCTTTAAGTTTAGTTTAGTTTAGTCTCTAGGTTTAACCTTGAGGTTTAACTTAAGTAGCCTAGTTTGACATAGTTTAATCCACTATAGGTGTAGTTTTGTTTAACCTAATTTAACTTAATTTAGCTTAAATGACCTTAAGTTATATTAAGTTAACCTAAAAACAAAAACCTAGTTTAACTTAATTTAACCTCCTTTAGCTTAAATAACCTTGTTTAGCATAATTTTACATAGGTTAACATAAGTAACCTATTTTAACCTAGTTTAATATGAGTGTTTTACTTTGGTTTAGTTTAGTTTAAGACATGTAGCCTAGTTTAACTTAATTTAGTCAAAATAGTCCAATTTAATTAAAGTAGCCTAATTTAGCTTTTAGGTTGACCTATAGTAGCTTAGGGAGGCCTAGGTTAACCTAGGTTAAAGTACTAGGTCACCCATGTTAGTTCAAACTTTAAAAAATATGTTTATATTTTTGTGTTAACTTCTTCTATTGCAAATAAATTGTTGTGTAATGGTTAAAGATTTGAACTCCCAGAATGGAGATGAAGGGTTGAAATCCTCCCACTTGCAATCTATATATGAAAGTTATGCATAAAATAACCTTGAGTCTAAACCTCATTTGATATTTATGGACCATTCATCTTCCTTTTTCAAGCTAGTTTTCAAGTCCAACAAAACGAGGATAAATCTTCAAAATTAAAGATGAAATCTTTAAATTTTTTTATCATGATCACTTTTCTAATCATGCATATGGTCTAATTACATTAAAATAAGGGGTTTACCTAGTAGGGGGTTAATTAGGTTAGGTGTACTTACTTACATGGGCTACCTAACCACCCATAGCCCACCTATTTAATTACCTATCAGTTGCCTACCTAACTATTCATGAATTATTTACCTAGGATAGGGGCTATTACAAACCTAAATGGGGGGCCACATAGGGCCATTTTAAGGGCTATTTAAGGTTTATTTAGAAAGATGCATAGGGTTTACTTAGGAGGTATAAAGGGATTTCCTAAATTGAGGGATACCTAAAGGCTAGTTATTAGGTTACATAAGGGGCTATTTAGGGGCTACCTTGGGGGTTGGGCTAAAGGGATATTTAACGACTATCTAAAGGCATACTTTGGTTAAAGGATACCTAGGGATTATTTAAGGTGCTATATAAGGCTTATTTGGAAGACTATCTAAAAACTTGCTAAGTTAGGGGATATTTAAAGGGTTACTTTTGGGGCAATTTAAAGATTATTTAAAGGACTATTTAGGAGACTACTTAAGGACTTCCTAAATTAGTGGATACTTAGGAACATTTTTACGAGATTACATAGGGGATTATGTAAAAGCTACTTAAAAGGATATTTAAAGATTATTTTAAGGTTTTATGTTACCCCTTACCTTTGGGTATCCCATAACCTAGGTAACCCCCCAAGTAGGCCCTAAGTAATCTCCTAAGTAACCTTTAAATATCAAATAACCCAAGTAGGACCCTAGGTGTCTTTATAAATAACCCATTAGCTAGGTTTTTGATAATTCCTATGTAGGTTTTATGTAGCCCCTTAAGTAGCCTTTAAGTATCCCATAGCCTAAGCAAGATTTTATATGTTTCCTTGAATACCCTAAGTAAGATCCTAAATAGGTCCCTTAACAATTATTAGGTATCCCATAACTTGGGTAGACTTTTAGGGTGAAAGCACGTTAAGGTAAAATATTTTTTAACATATGTGGAATCCATATGAAAAATAAAAATCCATTTTACACTATAATAGAATAAATTATACTGCACAAGTCATATGGCAAGGTTAAACAACTTTTTATTTATTTATAAACTTTATCAATTATAGTAATTGTATCAAAAATTTATATTAAAAAAATGAGAAGTTGAATTATTAACTCAAATGATTAAAATACTTTATAAAATTCTCCATATTTCATTTTATATTTCAATTTAAGGTTTTCAAAATCTTTCAAAATTGTATTCCTTTGTATCAATGGGATTACACTATCTTTTATGTACAAAAATTCCATTTAACTAAACATTTTAATAAATATAATGAGTCTAAAATCATATGATATGGACTATGACACTGGGTTTTTAACACTTCAAAAGTCCAATATGTTGTGGTAACTCAAAATCTATTCATGAAATTCATACAATATAATAATATCACATATTTTTTAAAAATTTGAGTTTTTTTTTCACATATTATCCATTTATATTTTGTTCCATGGCCCATGATTGATAATCCAACAAGTTGTGATAGGATTATGTATTCCGCCTTAGTGTGATGTCGCCCTTCAAGTGTTTCCCCAAATAGTTTTTAATAGGCCTTAAATTGCTTTTTAATTTAATAAATCCCTAGCTAACCCCTTAGATAGTTTTTGTATAATTCTTAACTTCTTTTTGGACATACCATAACATAATAAATAGGCCCCTAAGTAAACACATATGCACATGTAAAACAGATGAAACAAGATTTTGGGTGGACTTGGACAAATTTGCCATGGTAAAAATGTCCAACCCCTTAGTGAATAATAATTAGTTGTTATGGAAAAATGAGTTGATTAATAACTAATGAAATTCACCAATAATTAATCCATTAAACTGGCCTCTTGGTTCATATGAAACTTGGTTAAGCTATAAACCTTTGTTAAATTATGCACCTAAAACTTTAAGTTATCCCAAGTCACAAGTGTGAAGGTTTGAACCCTTCACTTCCCCTCACCTCCATGCTTAAAAAACAAGTTTTTAACCATTAAATCACTATGTAAATAAATGAAATGATTTGTCATCACATATTATTATGCAATTTGTTTTTCTAACCTATGTGTAAACTACCATAGGCTAAATTGTTATGTTAGTCTTACATTATTTTAAAATTAATGTAAACTACTTTAAACCATTCTTACACTAACATAAAATACTTTAGATTATTTGTGGGGTGCCATAGGTTAGGATTTTAACTTAATACTAGGTTTACTTTACTTTCGGTTATTTTCAACCATGCCAACATTGGCTATTTTAAATTATTATGTTTTAAGTTATTCCATCTTAAACTAGTTTTGGATATTTTAAGTTATTACACTTTAGGTTATTATGGGTATTTCACACAAAGTTATTTTAGGCTATTATACCCTAGGTTGTTCTTACTTTTAAAATCCCTAGGTTTGTTTTGTTAATTTTAGGTTATTTTGACCTAAGTTAGGTTTTTACTATTATAGGTGAATCCACCTTAGGTTAATATAGGTTATTTTATCCAAAATTATTATCAATTATTTTTTAATTATTTCACCTTATGATATTTTACGTTATTTTATTTTAAACTATTTTGGTTGTTTTACATTAATACACCTTAGGCTATTTTTGTTTATTTAAAGTTATTCCACCCTATGTTATTATAGGTAGTTTTACCTTAAGTTATTTTAGTTTATTATAGCCAAGGTTATTTTTAATTATTTTAATATATTTTATTGTAAGTTATTATAATTTTTTTTACCCTAGGTTATTTTAAATTATTCCACATTAGGTTATTTAAAGCTATTTTCAACTATTCCAAACAATTTTAGACTAATTTTTTTTTTGTTATTTTAAGCTATTCTACCCTAAGTTATGCTAGGTTATTATCAATTATTTAACCTTAATTTACACACTTTAGGTTATTCCAAATTAGTTTAAGTTATTTTGTTGTAGGTTATTTTACAGTATAACTTATAAGAACTTAAGGTATAGACTATGGTAAAATAATTTTTAATAACCTAGGGTAAAATAACCTAAAATAATTTTAAATGAAATAACCTAAGATAACTAATAACACTAGAAGAAATCAAGGATTTTTCAATTGGTTTTTGGGATTAATTTATAGTCGTAAACAACATTTGTAATTATATTTCCTTTTAATTGCGTTGGACAAGTTGCAGATGACAATCATTCATGGATAAAAAACAAATCAACAAAAGACAAGTTCATTTGTTGACCCACCATTAGATACGAATTGTCACTTGTGACTAATTTGCAATTAATTTGGTCAACCTTGTGTTACCATGTGTCATTAATTTAATATATTTTCCTAATTATTATTCTATTTATGAAAATGTGAAATAATTTAAGATGTCCAATTGAGATCTTTGGATCATTTTAAATTGTGACACGTGGCATAATCAAAATGTGCCATGTAACATATTAATTATAGAAAAATTATTATAAAATTATAAATTCAGATTCAAAATTAATAACTATAAATTCTAAATCATCATTAACTATGTTCAATAATAAATCATGAAATATTATAATTAAGATAGAAACAATGTAATTGTAGTTAGGTTACAATAACTAGATATTAATTAGAGGACTTAATTATTATTATTTTCAGCTTATTAATTATTACTATAGAAATTTGTGTAGTAACAATAATCAGTTATTTTAATTCATAATTATAATTAATAGATAAAGTTTTTATGTTTTTACTCGTGAATTATAAGTCTTAAATTATGAATACCAAGTTAAATTATGAATAAAATAATTAATATATAATTTATTTTTATTAAAATATATAATTTAAATTCACAATATCAAATATTAGTGTACAATTTTATGTTATAAGAGATTTATTATATATATGTATATAACTAATATTTATTATATATATAGTTGAATTATTTTAATTATAGTAATCACATCAAATTATTTTTTTGACAATAAAGCTACTATGAATATATTAAATCGTAATTTAAAAAATTAAAAAATAGGAATATTGAATTGAATTATAAATGATATAAATATTACAATTATTAGGAAATAACTAAATTTATAGCTATTTTACAATAATGTTACATTAATTTTAATAATTATTTTTATTATAATTACTGGATTTTTTTATGAATGGAAAATAGTAATAATTTCTTAAATAATGCACCATTATAAACCCAAACAATTTGGAATATGCAAAATGCGCTTTGCATACATAGAAGGTTGCAACTCATTTGGACACATCTGTAACTAATGTGACATGGATGGGTATTCTTGGCTGAAAACCATGTTAAAAGTTGTCTAAATGGAATACTGAAAAATAATTAGTTGTAAATTATTGCAATGTAATTTAAACACAACCAAATGCAAAAAATTGTTGAAAAAATAATCAATGATATTAAAAAATGACAAATAGTTGCAATTAATTACAAATCCAACTCTTTAACCCAACTTGTTGCAAATGGAATACTAGGTATAATTGACCTTAAGGCTTAATGTGCAATTTGAGGCATTCTTCGTTAACTTGTTAGTTTGGGGCTTTGCTTTAATGAAAAACCTTGGAAAGATTTGATCATGAATAGAATAGAATAGGCCCAACCCCCTATGCATTACATTCAACGATGCCAATTGATATAATTAATTGATATTTGCTACTTCAAAATTTCGCAAATTTGCCTTTCCTTTTTGAAATGACATTTCAATTAGGAGTGTTTGGAAAAATGTAAAAACTAGCTTGGAGAAATTTGAGCCTCAAAACCCAAAAGAGGTAATGCAAAAACCACTATTTGGGAACCCCCTTATTCCCAATGAAAAGAACTTGTTTGGCATTGGTCTTGTTAGTACAAGAAGGACCATGGCTGTCGCAAGTTGCACAAGAACGCGACACCTTTGGGATAACCAAACCCAATGTTAAAAAGACTTGCCAACATTGCACATCATAAGCCACCCAATTAGTATTACAACTAAAAATTCCCTGGTTTCCCAACTTCCTGGGGACACAACTTGTTGTAATTTGGTGATTGGGTTTGCCTAAAAGTTGTGAAGGAAAGCTAATGAATTTCATTTTATAACTCATTTTATAACCCTTCATGGATTTACAAAATTTCAAAGGTTCATCCTAACTCCATTTCTACTCTTGAATTTAATAGTTTTCTTTTTGGTAGGTTGACCTGTAGCAACTTACACATTGTCCCACTTCAATAAAAAAGATTAATGCATGTCATGGTGTTTATTCAAGGCATGCACAAAACTCTTTTTTAAAATGGACAACATTAACATTGATTTGGAATGAAAGGCCTATGTGTGACATTTTGATCTTGACTTCATCGACCTTTTGCCTCAGGGTCTAAGAAAATGGCATTGGAAAACCATGTCTCACATTGGGGATGCCCTATTTTTTGGATACATTGCTAAGGGAGGTAATCTTTCTAACACAATACCCCTATTTTTATAACATTCATTTAACAATTTGAATCATGGGATATTTTTTCATAAGAAATCCTTGCTAGACTTTGGCATTGTTCGAGACCTTGTAAGGTATCAACCTCCATTTGGTTCACCTTCATTCAAGGACTATCAACTAATTCTTGGCTAAATGCATGGTTGTCTCTTCTAGCTACCAAATTTAAACATCAACTTCATTGAAACTTTTTAGCATAGCTTCATGACATGCCCAAAGTTGGGGTTGGTTAGGATGCTTGCTTTAAAGTATGGACTAAATGGGAAGCTCCTAAGGACTTTAGTATTTCATGGCCTTTCATCTTGTTTCACTTTAGGTGAGATTTTTTAAAGAATGAGGAGGGTAATCCTCATACTCATAGGTTGCATGTTAGTGATTACATTTACATTATAGTTACATTATGTAATCATTGGATGTTCTTTTTAGCTTTATCTTTTAGTTTCTATCGGCTATGTGCTATCACTTGCACTTTGATAATCATTATTTTAGTAACAAGATTTTTCATCATGCTTGGATGTGCATTGTGGAGGTTGGTATGGCCATTTGGATGGCCATTAACATTCTTAGGTAGACTAAGGATCGTAACAAACAAATTTTCATCAATGATGATTTTCTTATGTAATGCAATTTTCTTTGCCTTTTCATAATGGGATTTTGTTTGTGAAGTATTCAAGAACTAGTCTTCCCAATTATAGGCAATTAATATTGTTGTTTAAAAAAATTTGAATGAAGCCTCCTAAGGTGAAAGAGGGATAGGTAGGAGGTGCATTAGATAACAACAAAGAAAAAATAATAAGAAGAATATGGTTTGATCATGAGCACATAGTGCATGATCTTCGGTTATTTATCCAATTCAAAAATAAAATAAAATTCATACCTAAACACATTAACATTTTGTTATTTGGATACGAATTGAAAGTCCCATCTAATGAACTTACATTGTGTGTCAAAATAGAACTTGTAAAATTGGCATTGGTAAATCTTGACCTTGCAATGAAATTGCAAACATAAATATCTCCCTTATAGGCTAATTTGATTTATGTGTGCACGACTTCCACAAGGGACATTTTGCAATGCAAGATTAGTACATTTCCACATTAAAAAACTTTTGTGTGTTTATGCAATCTAGCTCTTCATTAATATGAATATGGATTGCATTTTGAAATAGTTGGTACAAGTATTCAAACATTTTTATAACTCATTTTTCACACCATGTTCTTCAAATCCATCATTGCTTTTTTCGTGTCTCTTCACATGTGCATAGACCCATGAAGATATCTCTTTTGAACTCTTTCAATAGTGAAAATGACCTTCCAAAACTTCGATCTCTAAAGGTTTTAGGCCAAACATTGAGATTCATTTCATGCAAACATTTTTCAAAATCTTTTTTTTCCATTGGTCTCAAGGACACTAGCTAATGTTCATAGTTCAACTACATGTTTAGGTCATCAAGCAAGGTGTGAATGCAAGTTTTGGAATACCTCCTCTAACTAGGGCTTGTATGTGAAGGGTAGCTTTAACATTTGGACAATGAGGTTGGTATGGTGGCCACATAGGCTATATTCCCGATGCTTGGCTTGAATAACTAGTGCCCTCAAGCTAGTTACTATAGGCATAATGTATAGAATTGAAAAAATATTTTTTCATTCATGAAGAGAGCGATTATTACATTTTCATCCAATAAGAGATAAGGTTTCAAGATCATTGGGCTAATGAGAGACTTTTGTACCTTGTGTTGAGTAGTGGGTCACTAATGAAACCAAGGTCAAAGGCTTATTGTGCATAACTTGTGACCTAATAGCCAATCAGGGTGTTGAGATTCTCATTATGGCCGATTACGGATTACGTGACCAACAAGAGGGCACTGGTTAATGGACATAACTGGTGTGACCTTTACATCCATAACTTGTGCAATAGGTGGATGTGGACAGAACCTACTTCTCCTCACTTTTCATTCACAAGCA
>Ga0116226_10006536_pt1 | contig 10473 bp, 11 predicted proteins | sample S1TSphfallax_FD_89692 | JGI IMG/M metagenome (GOLD analysis project Ga0116226, IMG submission 89692) | Host-associated microbial communities from peat moss isolated from Minnesota, USA - S1T2_Fa - Sphagnum fallax MG | ecosystem: Host-associated > Plants > Peat moss > Unclassified | place: USA...
AATGGCATAATTTTTTGAAATAGTGGCAAAATCAATTTTCCTTTAAAAACTACTTTTTTGCAATGAAAAAGAAAAAAAAAATTGGCTTTATTTTTTTGCACAAATAGTATTAGAATTTCACAATCACTTTACGTACTCGAGTATGCACCTGTAAGGGCATGTTCCATGGCATAAAATGATCATAGGGTAGGTATGAAATAGCAGTTGCAGTAGATTACGGAACAAGAGAGAGTTGTTTTTTGGAATTTTTTAGAAATAAAATAATATATAATAATAATAGTAATAATAATAATAATTCTTCAGATGAAGGGAGCTTTGAAGGTGCATAATAAGCCAATCAAAAAATTACTTTGAAGACAAAAAACTTATTTGTGAAAACTATTCTCTAAATTTTGAGGTTTTTTTTTGGTCATATATATTTTTACAATCAGACTCTAAGGTAAGTCTTGATTTATTAATTGAATTGAAATTAATTAAATAGCACTCGGGGCTTGGGGCTACATTCAAAACCATCCTAAGTGTTGCTTAAGGGGTTACATAGAACCTACCTAGGGGGTTACTTAAGGGTATCAAAAGCCTACATAGGAGGTTACATTGACGTACCTAGATGGTTATTAGGGAGACACCTAGGAACCTACCTGAGTTATTGGATACTTAAGGATTAAAAGAAGGCAACCAACACCATATTACATTTGGTTTGGTCCTTATAGTACAAGCCGAACATGTGTTATATATATTTTTTAAATGGCCAAGGGTACAAAATCAGGCAATTTGATTTCTTTGGTTTAAATACATTTCCATATGGGATATTTAAATAGGGAGGATTTTCTCCAATAATTTTTATAACCTTACAAATTGGAACTATTGAATATATTATTTATATACTGCATGGGGCAATCTTAAATACCAGTTAATAAGGTTGGTTTATTACAAAAAAAAATATGTGGGAAGAGGAGTGACCAGCAAGGATGTGTAGGATAGAATCAATTAATTTGTATGGTTCTTTATTATAACTAGTTGTCATTTGTCATTTGGGTCTACCAAAAAACCCCATGCACTTACATTTGCTAGAACATGTGCTCAAGTAGTCATAAGAAAACAATTTATTCAAGCCATTGGAAAACTCTACATTTGGTGGAGGGATTTGATTGAAGGCATTGGTCTAAGCAACTTGAAACAAGGTCTTAGTAAAGTAAAGGGACAATGTGCATTTTTAGTCTTGGAAACTTTGGTTTCTACAACAAAAGATATGATATCCATAGGTCTAATTTGTAGGACATCAATAACAAATCAAAGTGGTTGTAAACATTTAATATTTCTCATTAGCTACTGACTTTGTGTTTAAGGATCTGGTGGGATGAGACCAAGTGAGGCTGGTTTTGTTTACAAGTCTTGTAAATGTTACTACAAGCAAAAGAAAATTGGGTTTGGAGGATAGTTGATTACATCCCCTTTCCCTCCTTTATTCCATTACAATTTTTTCATAGATCTTTTATATTTTGGCAATATCATGACTCAACAACAACCTTACAGATGGTATTGTTATAAGGCATGGATTTGGTGGCATAGTTCAAATCTAGTGGTAACCAAGGATTACCACAAGTTGTGGCTAGTCTATTTTCTATTTTGTGAAAAATGTTGAAATACATGTTATGGAAGAAGAGGTGGGGCTGATTTTGTGTAGTTATACAGCCTACATGTTGGACAAATACCTCATTAAAAAAAATGTTGTAAAATTAATTTTTACACAATATATATTGTGTGAGAATGCAAGGTCGGTTTTAGCAATGATCCTTTTTGGATCCTCAAAGATGATGTCCAAATTTTTGGATAGTAAGTAGGACACTTAATGTAAAAGTTTCTTTTTTTATTTTTTGCAAAGGAAAATTTGATTGATCAAAAAGATTTATATTTCTTTCTCTTTCTCTATTTATTTCTTTGTGTTTATCTTTTTCTTTGTGCCTCTAAGTCTCTCTTGCTATCTTTCTTTCTATATTTCTTTCTTTTTGTCTTTCTACTCTTTCTATGTGCCTTTGTTTCTCTCCAGACTTTGTTTCTATCTTTTTTTATGTTTCTATTTTATTTTTCTTTGTCTCTCTCTACACCTTAAAGTCTCTCCATCTTTCTTTCTCTCTTTGTGTGACTCAGTTTTCCTCCATATTTTTTTCTTTCTATTTGCTTATTTTATTTTATTCTCTCTCTTTGCACCTTTCTAAGCAGCTACCTAGCTAGCCTAGGCAATGCTAAATTTTAAACCAACAATGGCCATAAATGTATGAGTTCAAAAATGATTGTTAGGATTAGATGAAAGATGACTAACCTTGGATTAATACTTGTCGTGTGTAGACGTATTTGATTCAAAATCTCGCAAATTTTTAGATTTAAAAAAAAAACTACACTATGGTTGAACATTCCAACACCATGTCCTTCAACCCACCAATAGTCATCAAAAGAAAGATAATGCAAAAACATGAGATGGCCTTCTAACTTGAATTAATGAATATCAAATAATTCATTAGGCTCATTAGCTCACTATGTTCAAAATCCCAAATAGATGAATAACAACTAGTTCATTATGTGTATCATGTTCAAGTGAGTAAATAGACGAAATGATGACCTAATTAGGTTGACGAATGTCTAAGTTTGTATGATGAGCAACCAACTCCTTGGGTTCACTAGGTTCAAATCAACAACCATATGAAATGGTGAGTTCATTAGGTTCAAGTGAATAATGTTTTGGATTTCGTACAACAACAACAACAACATTAGGCCCTTTGCCAGTATTGGTAGAAAAGCCAACACTAGATGGTGCCGCAAAAAACACTACACAACAAAGACCTAAATCCGCATGCATTTGCACGGGCGGTCTGGCTGCACTCGCGTTGGTGCTTGAGATTTGAGTTTGAGTCCTTGCACCATTGGGCACCAAAAATCTTTGTCATGCACCTGTTCATACCACTCCCCACCATGAATTGGTATGCCAGTTGCTAGAAAGTCCCCTTTCAAAGTGGCTGCAAAATTGTGCCGAAGACAGCCGCAAGGGTAGTGGGCCCCTTGCAAGTGTGCTAGCAATGCAATGTGGGGGTACCTATCCTATGGTAACCTGGCAACATGACCTAACCATCTCAACCTATGTTGCCTAAGCAACAAGGTCAATGGCTTGGCTTTGCAAACCTCCCAGATGTGAGTGAGGCAATGTCGATCCGTGACCATCACGCCCAAAATCCTTCTAAAGCAATTGTTGTACGCTAATTCCAGTCGTTTCTATTGTGTTTGCGTTAGGTTCCAAGTTACACTCCCATACATGAAGTGAGGCACAACAAACGTGTCAAACATTTGCACTTTTGTGCTCAACTTCAAGTGCTTATTGCCCTAAACACGCTCAAACTGGGCGAAGGCCCCCAGCCCTCGTCTTCGACGTGCCGCCACTTTTGCATTTAGTTTAGTGTCGAACAATAAAACCCCTCCCATGTATTCAAACTAATCAATTAGCTCAACTGGACCGTTGTTGATGGTGACATCCACCGGAAGTTGGGACATGCCCTTACCCACAAACATTATCTTTGTTTTGGATGCATTAATGCACATAGTAAACCGCTTTACAGCGCTGTCCATGGCCTTCAACATCAACACTAGGTTCTCCGGCTTCGTGGAAAACAACACCATGTCATCTCCATATAACAACAAATAAATTTCATGCAGCATGAGGTCCCCCTTTGCCCTCTGTTCAAACAACATTCTGCCATCACCATGGTAGCCCACTGAGACTCCTGTGTCTTTAGGCATGTCAGCAAGGGCTTGCTTAACCACAAAGTCCAGGAGAACATTGAATAGTAGAGGCGCCACCACACAACCCTGGCGCACATCGCTATTGACAGTGAATTCTTTGCCCACTTGGCCCCCAAGCCTAACTGTTGCAAGTGTTCTAATGTGCAAATCCTCTAACAACTGTACAATTCTAAAAGGAACCTTGTAGATGCGCAAAATCCACCACAACGCATCCTTGTTAACCCAATCATAAGCCTTTGTTAGATTAATAAAAGCCATATGCAACTAAGTGTTGTTAGTAAGTTCAGCCATGCTAGCTAGTTGACACAACACAAACATGACATTTGTGGTACCCCGGTCGAAACGAAAGCTGCATTGTGCTTCGAGCAGTTTAGGCTCAACCACTTTGCTAACCCTGTGCATCAATATTGTGGTGTATACCTTGCCAGGAATGCTAAGGAGGTTAATCCCGCGATAGTTATCCAAGCACTGCTGCAAACCTTTTCCCTTATATAACGGCACTACAAGTGCATGTTTCCAAGCTACCAGGGCCCACCCTGACCTCCAAACTGCTAAAATCACCCGGTGTAACCAGCAGGTTGCAGCAAAACATTCCTTGAGCAAAGGTGAAGTGATGCCCTCTTCACCGAATGCAACAATGTTGCAAAGTTTTTTCACACAACTAGCGACTTCCAACAAAGTCGGCTCTTCTACAACATCCCCTTGGGTATTTAGTGAAGCTTCAATCTCACACACTCTAGCATTTAACTGCACACAAGTTTCTTCAGGAAAATCTTTACCGCCCCTTAAAACGCCTACAAAGTGCTCGGAAAAGCATTGTAAAAGTGCCTCAGGGCTATGGATGAGGGGACCCTGTTGGTCCAACAAAGCTTTTGGGGCCCCACGTTTGGCAGAAGTGCCCCTTGTTGCCATGTGTTTAACATGGTAAGCCCAGTCCCCTATGCATCCTTGTTCGCACAAGTGAGAAGCCGTATCAACCTGCCGTTTCAAGTAAGCGTTGACATCACGAGCTACAACCTTCTTATCCGATGCATTGGCTGCCCTATATGCCGCCTTTGACTCTGGGGAAGCACCAACGCCTAACTTGGCTAGGTGTGTAGCTTTCTTAGAGGTAATCAATTTAAATGTGGCTGGTGAAAGGCCAAGCTTGTGTCGTTGTCGCATTTTACGCATGCCCACCTTTTCCAATGTAGCCGCAGAGATGTTATGCACCCATTTTTGCCACTCATCTTCAAGGTCTGAAACCTCAGGATTGAGGGCTGAAAAATGGTTTGACACCGCCCCCTCAAAGGCAATTTTAACCTTTGGCACATAAAGTGCCTCCCCATCCCACAACCCCCTTCCCGGGGCAACACGCTATTGGGCTCTGAGGGACAATTGTAGTGACAAACGGCAAGCGGTGGTCTGTGAGCCAACATTGTACACTAACATACACCCCGCAATCAGTCACCCCACGCATGGCACTTCTAGAGACAAGAAAATGGATCTCCTAGACCTTGATAAAATAAAACCTTAAATTTAGCACAATGGTCAACATAATAACATCAATGGAAAAACATGATATAAATGTCCAAATTGAATTCATCAACAACAACTAGCTTATGGGGTTTGTTGTGTTTAAGATGGTAAGTAGATGAAATGATGACGAGGATGAGTTGATGTGAACAACTGGTTGGATTTCTTAGACATTGATCAAATAAAACCCTAATCCCCACGTTCATAAACAAAAACCCATCACGACATATCCATTTGATAATTGTTGGAGGTTTGGATTTATACATTGGACATCGAATTCCTTTAGTTCATTGGGTTCAAGTGAACAAGATGAAACAATCAATTCATTGGGTTGAAGTGAACAATGTTCTCGATCTTTTGGACATTGATCAAACATAACTCTAATCCCCACATCCATAAACACAAACCCATCAATGCATATCCATTTGCCCATAGGTCTTATTCCATTTGGTCATCGTTATATCCCCATGGAAATATAAATTTTATCATGGTCTATTTTAAATGGTAATTAAAGCTTGACCAATGCCCATTATTTGGCTATAATTGGCATTCAAGAAAGAGTCTACCACTTTGTTAGCAATTTCAATGCTTATTGGACCTCATGATGTTTTTTGTGACAATTGCTAGCATTGACCTAACATCCTTAGGGTGGGTGAAGGGCATAATCATACTTACGCAAATTACAGGTAGAGGAATCGTTTGCCTGAAATTGTTTCTCTTGCACAAAAAAAAATCATTCAAACTTTGAAATATAATGGGTTTTGCAAGGACCTTGATTATAAAAATACCTAGCAAATTTTACCTATCATATGTTTTGGAACTATTGGAAACCCACATGCTAAGCAATAATTTCCACCTATCTAGAACTAGGAAGGATGCCTTGTATATTCAAATGCAAAAACTTACATTTGATCAAGTTGAAAAAATTAATAGTTTGAGTTAAAAGAAGATGCATTGAATTTTGATACTTTAAACCATAAATATGTGGCACTTTCTTGCATGCACTTTACTTTTGTATTCAACTCTTTCTATTCTATCAGAACATTTTATGAGTGTCCAAGATTTATGTTGAACAACCAGTTCCCTGGGTTCAAGTCAACAATTAGATGACATGTTGACTTCAAGAGGTTCAAATGAATAACCAACTAGATTTCATGGACCTTGATTAAACAAAACCTTATACCTACCATTAGTCAACAAAAGAACATCAATGCAAAAACATAAAATGGCTTCCAAGTTAAATTTATGAGTAACAACTAATTCATTGGGTGCACTATGTTCAAGCAAATAGGTGGATGAAATGATGACCTTATTGGATGGAAATGAACAATCGGTTGGATCTCTTGAACCTTGATCAAACAAAACCCTAAACCCCACCTTAATCAATAAAATAACATCTCTAGACTATATAGGTTTATATGTTGAGTATTTAATTCCTTGGGCTCATTGGGTTGAAGTAAACAACCATAAAAGATGAACATGACCTCACTAGGAAAACAAGGTCCAACATGTCATAGAAGTAGAAAACTTTATAAATTATAATTTAATCAAATTACAAAATGTTCATAAACAAGTTAAACTAACAATCTTAATGAAGAAGAAGAAAATTTAGTATTTACATCTAATTCCACATTTCCAAAATATTCAAATCTATCATACTATTCCAAAAAATATTGTAAGTAATTTATTTCAATTTGAAGTTGTTCATGAAAAGAACATCTCTTGAGACCATGCATGGCTACAAATTTATGGTAAGCTTTATTATTGATTTTGACAAGTTCCAAAGCATTCCATGCAATTGTTTCCCCCACTACTTTACACCACCCCTTGTTTATTTGGGAAGGACACCAAAACATGGATGGGGTCAAGGGTAAGCATGGAAGAATGTATACAACCACAATTATTAAACCCTAAGACTTTTTTCACAAAATACTTTCATTTTAGACCTTTTTCACAAACTGGTTGATGCACCCCAAGCTCTTTAATGGATTCAACTACGAATCCAAAAGTGAAAACATCGGAAGGAGAAGGAGTTGGGGCGCACTCCCTAGCTCGTAACACTTTGAGGGTAGAAGGGTGTGATGGAGCTTCGAAATGGGACTAGGAATATTGACAAGCAATTCACATACTCACACGGACTTGCACAAACTAAACAACAAGTTGGTTAGTGCGTAGTTGTAGCATTTTGGTGCACGGACAAATCACGGGCAAACACGGATTCATGATATTCACCATGGCCTGGACTTGGAGGAAGCCACCACCTTCCCCCTTATAGTATACTCTATGATTGTTCACGGGACTAGCACCCAAATGTCATTTTGTCTTAAATGGGATTCCCAAAATTTCCACATTTAGGATTTTCGCGACTTTGGGGGCCCATAACTTTGTGTGTAAACCTCCGATTGAAATAATTTTGTGTGTAGACCTCTGATTGAGATAACTTTGTGTGTAGACCTTCAATTGAGATGAGGTCTAAAGCAAAGTTGTAGCCCTTGTTGAGAGATTTCCAATGGTATGTCGCACACCACTTGCACACAACGAAATTGGGGTGCTTTTTGACTTTTAGTGGTTGGGAATCAAATTGTCAATTTTACTCCCGACCCTTCTTTTGACCATAACTTGTGCTTTAAATGTCCAAATGGGTCCTACGAGCCCATTTTAGACATTTAAGTTCCAAAAGATTTCCAATGATATAAGGAACTTCTCAATCCAATGCGTTTTGGCCCCTGAAATTTCTCTCTGAAGATTCGGGAGTCCATTGGGACTCCAACTCCCAAAATGAAAACTCATTTAGGAGTGTGAGGGTTCATTCTCTCACACTCTCCTACACTCCTAAGAGCATGAGATGCGACTCCCGAGCTCCCCTTTTGGCTCGCACCCTTGTAAGCCCTTGCTTTGGTCGCGAGCCTAAAGCTAGTGTTGCAACACTGGTTGGGCTCCGGACCTTCTTTACAAAAAACATTCACTTTAATCACACTCACATTGTTAAAAAAAACATAGGATATAGCAAGAAACTCCTTTGATCTTGAGTTAAAAATAAATTTTGAAATTACTCCTGTCTTTTTTACCTTTAATAAATGTTCGTTGTGTCTTTTTTGTGTTCATCATCTCTTTTCTCTAAACTTAATATCGGAACCCTATGTTTTTTAATTTTATGGATAACCTTAATATGTAACAATCCATGTCACCCATGGAGCAACTAAAATTAATCATGCCATAATAGGCATTGACATGACTTAGGCATGATTCAATTCACGTGTAATTAACATTATTTGATTTGACTAAATTTTTTAATTAACCTAATAAAATAAGACATGTTTATTTTTAAAAATGGTAAAACAAAAAAATAAACAAGTAAACTTAATCACAATGTTAGGGGCATAAAAGATGTGGTTTTGTAATAGTGGTAGCCTTTTGTTGCAAGGATCTTGCATTATAGTATGCACAAGTGTGATGAATGATTAATCACAAGTTGTACACCATGTTGGATTGTTAAACAAGCCATTCATTTCCTCACACTCCTTTCCCTACTACAATTTATGATTAATATTTCAACAATAAGAATCAATCATAGGCACAACCCCAAACAACACAAAGTGTGAATAAACTTTTCATATAACATAAAATTTCACTTTTGTAATTCCTGTTCCAAAATTATAATAAAAGCTCAAAGGTGGACAATGTAACATTCCATAGGATTGATGGCATGGCATTCCACCGCTTGTGGGTTATAAGAATAGGTGTTTACTAGTATAAACACTAAAATGTTGAAATCCAACAAAAATTGGGTCCATGCACACCACTTCCCCACACTTGTGAAAAGTCTTTCAACAAATTGTTTTCAATTAGGTTGAAACTTCCCATACATGTAGACCTCCTTTCTACGAACTTGATGGTGCAGTTGACACCCTAATTTGTTGCATGTTGTATGTAAAAGAAATGAATTTTTGAAATACATTCCCAATTAATTTCAAAATTAGTTTTGAAATTAATAAAAAATTCATCTTATTGTTGCCAATGCTCCTCAACACACTCTAATTGATGTTAGATAAATAGAAAAAAAGAAAGGTAGAAAGAAAAAAAAAGGGAAAGATAGAAGAAGGGGTGAACAATTTGTGACAAATTAAAGGGCTCCTCCTCCTCATAATGTGATTTTTTTCACACTTATTCCAATTCATAAGATTTCCATGCTCTATGTACTCAACCCTAACTAGGGTTCAAATATCTAGGGAGTGATACAAAATATAAGCAAAATGAAACAAACTACGACATGCTACAAGTGTCTAAGCAAAGCTCCCCAAAACCCAAAAATAGTTTCCCATGCAAAACACAAAAATATAGTGTTCAAAACTCAAATTTAATTTTAGCACAAACAAATTAAACTCATTTTTGACAACTCAAAAAGTTTGCTCACTTGGAACAAAAATGAATCCAACCTCAAAACACAACTTACATAAAAATATGCAAACATAAAATGTTTCATAACATTAAGAAAAAATTACATAACAAACTTGTGTGTTTTAGAATTTCACATGATAAAAAATGATTTGAAATCACACATCATCTAATTACATCCCAATACCAAATATCTCAAACCTAGATCACAATTGAACCAACTTTCAAACAAATATGTAACTAATCAAGCTAACCCCACTTATCACCAATATTTAAAAATTTAACTGGAAAGCTAAATCAAAACACTTGACCTACTCAACAATGGTTCAATCCAACATTGGGTAATTTTTTAAATTTTGATTTTCCCTAAAAAATTTCAAAATGAAAGAACCTTTTATTTTGGTTATTTCACTTCAAAGAATCTACAATTTTCAAGAAAAATGGATTAAGAATCATAGCTTTATAAAAGTTTATTGTCATTGGCACAAAAATGAACACAACCAAAGAATTCTTAATTGTGTGCACACAAGCTCAAACAACTTCTAATAAAAATATGATTAAGTTGAAATGCAACTACACGCAAATGGTAATATAAATCAAAACCACAAATTATGCAAAAAAATACTCAAGCAAAATGTTGTTCATAACAACGAAATGTTGGAAACATAAAACAAAATACACAAGGCTACATGATAAAGTCATAGCTTAGATTGGTGTTAAATGAATTGAAAGTATTGCAAGAGAAAAGGGTTTTTTTTTATAAATGTTATGGGA
>Ga0116226_10006537_pt1 | contig 10473 bp, 8 predicted proteins | sample S1TSphfallax_FD_89692 | JGI IMG/M metagenome (GOLD analysis project Ga0116226, IMG submission 89692) | Host-associated microbial communities from peat moss isolated from Minnesota, USA - S1T2_Fa - Sphagnum fallax MG | ecosystem: Host-associated > Plants > Peat moss > Unclassified | place: USA...
CTGATGCTGCCGCCGTTGTTGATGTTGCTCGAGTTGTTCCAGGTCGCAGACACCGTTCCGAGCGACGACGCCGAGAGCGTCGCGCCGTTGGCTACGTAGACCGCGTTGCTGGCCATTGAATCGTCCACGACGCCGCAGTTTGGCGCGTTCAGCTTCGCGCCGTTCACCAGGAATAGATCTTCCGCGGTCGGACTCTCAATGCACACGCACACAGAGGTTGACAGCCCCCCCGCGATCGCCGTAGCGGATACCGGCATCGTCGAGAAACGGTTCGAGAACTCCGCAAGGAACAGCGTCGGGATCGACCGTGTGACGGTGGCCTGAACATAGCCGGTGCCTGTGAAGTTGCCAGTCGTTGGCACGGCAAGCACGACGGTCGCCGCATTCTTGCTCAGGGTGGTGTCGAACCCATTCAGCTTCGCGACCGTGTTTGCGATCGCCTGCTCGTTCGCGTAGGAGTTGCCGACCGACACTTCCTTGGCCGCCGCCACCGCGGCCGCATCGGCGGCCGCCTGGGCCAGACGCTTCTGCCGGAACAGCGTCCCGATGTCCAGCGCGAACGCAATGAACCCGATGCCGATGATGCCGATGAAGACAGCCACTACAACCAGGCTCTGTCCGTTCTCTTCTCTATGAAACCTCACACACTCACCTCGGGGAGCCGCCTGGGGAGTGCGGCCGGCACCGCTTTCGGCACCTTCAAACAAAGTCTCCGCGCGAACCAGCGCCGGCGGGATGCCGACACCAGATCGTGCCTCTATGGGGGCCTATCGGCGGAGACGGAGTTTCCGTCTTACAACTTAGGTGCGCTCTGCATTCCACCTTGGATAGCCGCGCCTGTAAAGGTTGAAGACACAGACTCTGCTCCGCAATGAAAATCAAAACCAGGGCTCCAATGGCCCTCGCTCTCCGGTCCGCTGACTCTGGCTTACTGCACCGGCCACTTCACCGGTCGTTGCACCGGTCGTTGCGCTAGTCGTTGCGCTGGTTATTGCACCGGTCATTGCACGAGGCTGCCCAGCTTCCGGAACGGGTTTCCTGTCGTGACGTAGGAGTAGTTATTTGTGGGCGTCACGATGACCCCACCGAAGTACACGTTATCAGCGACGATTCCAAGATAGTGGGGTCCCGTAAAGTTGCCGCACGACCAGATATAGAGTCCTGCCTTCTTCAGGTACCAGATGCCGTCGCCCTGCACGGTCGAGTTGGTGAACTGGAAGTCCTGCGCGCCGGTGGCAGTCCAGTTGCGATCGGCGAACACGACGACTGCCGTCGTCGTTCCGTTCGATCCGTCGTTCGACGCAGAGAGCGTCACGGTGCTGTTCTGGATGTTGAACTGGCCGTAACCGCCGCCCCCGCCCTGGGTAAAGAACAGCGTGACGCCGCTTCCCGTTACCGTGACATGGTTCCATGTCGCGCCTCCGGTGATAATGTAAAGCCCCGGACTCAGCGTCACATTCGCGTAGCTCAGGTTCAGCCCTTTGCAATACGTTCCGGGACTGAGGGTGACAATCCCACTGGTTACGCTGAAGCCGCTGTGGTTGCAACTGCCGAACGCCGGAGAGGTGATGGACGCGAGCGGGTCGGTCATCGCCGGAACGTTGTACAGCGGGCCGGGAAACACGAACCCGGACACAGATGAGGATCCCGGACTGCCTGCCACGTCCACCGCCTGGACCGCGACCTGGCCCGCGGACGGGACGTACAGATTCGTGTTCATGTACATCGAGCAGGTGTCGCCCGTGGTCGATCCTGTGACCTGTTCGAAGTTGTAATTCTGGAGCGTGCCCGTGCCCATCAGATAGACGCACGGCGTCGTCAGCGCCGATGCCTGCGCCGTCAAGCTGAACACTCCGCCATTGAGTGCTCCCATGAAGATGGTATGAACGTTCTGGGTGATGGTCGCCTGCAACGTGTCCCAGTGGCCGTTGTACGCACCGTAGTTCGCCCGCTGCGTGAGGGTGACGGTCGTGTTGTTCGTCCCGTTGGTGAAGCCGTTGATTCCCGCCTCCGCCTGGCCGACGGTCACCCAGTTGCCGGTCCCGCGTTCGGCCTCGAGGACCGCTCCGATCGCCGCCGCATCTGCTGCGGACTGCATCTGCAGCTTCCTCAACTCAAGCATGCCGATGTCGATCGACAGACCGCAGAAGAGAATCAGCGCCGGCAGCACCACCGCAAAAAACTGGATCATAGCCTCGCCATCTCCGTGTCCACAATCTCGCGCAGGTTTCGCCCATCGCACGGCACCCTTCGATCGTGCTGCGGATCGCCGGAACACTCAATAGCACTTCTGGGCGACCGCCCGCCACGGAAGAGTAAGAGACCCGGGACGCCGGAAGGTCTACTGTCAGTTCAGCAAGTTATGCGACTACACCGCTCCGAAGACGGGTCCATACTGGTCGAGTTCGCGCTCGTTCTGACCCCGCTGATCCTGATCCTGGCCTATATGGTCGATTACGCGCTTTGGATCCAGAAAGAGATGCAGATTCAGGATGCCGCCTCCGCCGCGGCCGCCTCCGGCGCGGTACCGGGAAACGCGTCGAACCACGTGGCGATGGAACAGGTCGCCTCCGACATCGTGACCGGGGCCCCGAACAATTACAACACCACGGCCTTCACCGCCACAGCCACGGACTTCTATGTCTGCACTCCGGGCGGCTCGCAGGTCACTGCCACCACATCCTGCTCCGGCACCACGCCTTATCACTATGTGCAGGTGGTGACCAGCGCACAGATGCCTGCCCTCCTCGGCTTCCGGGGAGTCGCGTCCAGCCTCACCCTCGTCGGTCAGGCGACGTACCGGGTGGAGGTAACGCCGTGAGCTTCGCGCCTCTTCCCAGCGCCGCCCCACCGTCTTCCGGGCCGTCGCCCGCCTCTTCCTGGCAGCCTTTCCGCAGCCTCGGCGGCCAGTCGGGGCAGGCCCTGCTGGAGATGGCCGTCGCCCTCCCGGTCTTTCTTCTCCTCGTCTTCGGTGTCGCGCAATGCTCGTTTCTTCTGATGACTTACTGCAACGCGACCTACGCTTGCCGCAACGCCGCGCGCTACGCCAGCCTGCATAGCAGCACCAGTCTGCTCCCCGTAAGCTCTTCGCAGGTGCAGACGATGGTCCAGTCCGGACTCATCCTGAGTTCCTCCATCGTACCCAACATCACGGTGAACTACGTGAACTCCGACCTCGCGGCCAGCACCAATAGCATTGGCAATCTCGTGCTGGTGCAGGTCACCTGGAGCCAGAGTCTCGTCATCCCGTTCTCCTCAGCACGGACCTTGACTGTCGGAACCCACACCTACCGGACCATCACCCGATAGCCAGTCTGCTTAGACAAGTCGATCGAATCAATGGCTTCTTGGTGCCCGGAGGGGGACTTGAACCCCCACGACCGGTAAAGGTCTGCGGATTTTAAGTCCGCTGTGTCTGCCGATTTCACCATCCGGGCACGCCTTTCGATTGTATTGGACGGCTGCCCCTGAATCGCGGCCAGTCAATTGGGCCGCCGGTATCCGATCGTCCCGTCGCGGAGAAAGTACTCCGCTGAACAACTGTCGCCGCCGCAGATCATCGCTTCGCGGCCGGTGTACTGGGCCCGCGTGATCAGCCCCAGCGACCCGCAGCCTGGGCACGCCAGGACCGCCCAGTACGGGTTGCCAGCCTCACCCAGCCGACCGGCGTTTTCCAGCACGAACAGCGTGCCGGGCTCCATCTGTTCGGGAATCCACTCTTCGATCAGGCTAAGCTCCGCGACCATGTCTGCTCCTTTGATCTAAAGGCCGGATATTGAAACCCTCGATCTTGAACGGTTCGAAAACCATGGCTGAATCTGGAACGCATTGCACCACATCTGGTGCAGATGATATCCCAAATCGGGAAGACTTCGGCGCTGGATGTCTGTGAATTTCTACCGCAGAGGGTAGAGCGCTCGGTACATCTCGCGATTGCGGAGAATGGCCTGCACGTACTCGCGCGTCTCGGTGTAGGGGGTTGACTCGACAAACTCCGGGACGTCCTTGTAGTCGTTTGACGAGAGCCACTGGCGGATCGGGACATCGCCGGCGTTATAGGCGGCGAGCGCGTACTCTGTCTGATCGCCGAAGCGGTCGAGGACCTGCTTCAGGTTCGTTGTCCCAAGCTCCAGGTTGGTGGCGGGGTTCAGCAGGGCGGCCGGCGTGAATCGCTTCACGCCGTCCCTCTTCGCTGCCGCCTTGCCGACCGAGGGCAGAAGCTGCATCAGCCCGTAGGCGTTGGCGCGGCTCACCGCCCCGGCGTTGAACTCCGACTCCTGGCGGATCAGCGAGGCGACAAGATAGGGGTCGAGGTTGTTTCGCTCCGAGTCCGCGACCAGGTCCGGCCAGAACGGCCGCGGGAACAGCAGGTGCCAGTAGACCTCCGGCACCTGCTGCATCGGCAGCGCGAAGTACGGGACGCCGGTGTGCTTCATAAACTGTAGTGCGCGAGTGTACTCGCCGAAGGAGGCGTAGATCTCTGCCTGCGCCAGTGCGCCCCATTCGGAGGAGTCGGGCGCGGCCTGGATCTCCGGCCCGATGTACTCGTTCAGCGACGCGTTCGCCAGCAGCCGCGCCTTGATGAGGTGCGAGTCATTCTCCGGCAACTCGTCGGAGAGATCCGGAACTTCGATGGGGTGGACCCCGGCAAGCGCGGGTGCCGGCGCGACGGCCGTCTGCGCCGCGGGTTGCGAGGCAAGCACCTTCAGCCGCTGCCGCGCCAGGACCGCGTAGTAGTAGTTCACGTAGGTGGCCGAGAGTGCCTCGTAGTAGTTCGCCGCCTGGCCGAAGTTATGCTCCTCGTCTTCGAGGATCCGGCCGCGCCAGTAGAGCGCGCTCGGCACCTCGATGCCTCCGGCATAACGCTGGATTTGTTCGTCCATCAGCCGCGCCGCCTCGGAGTAGTTGCGAATCCGGTAGTTCATCCACGCCGCCCGCCAGTGTGCGGAGGGCGCATACGTGCTGTTCGGGAACAGCATCACCAGCGTGGTGTAGTGGTAGATCGTCTGCTGCGCGTCGTGCTTCAGAAGATACATGTTGCCGCCGGAGTAGAGTGCCTCCTCAAGCCACCGGCTCTGCGGAAAGCGCTTCACCATCTCCGTGATGATTGCGTCGTGTGCGCTGCGGTCGTCCTCGTTGCGTGAGATCTCGGCGAGCATATACAGCTTCAATGCTGCCGAGTCGTCACCTGTGTTGGGCAGTTTCTCCACGTCGCGCTTGCTCAGGCGCTTCAGCTTCAGGTCGCAGACGGCCTCGTAGATGCGCAGCGCGTCCAGGTCGGCGCTGCTCAGGCCGCTGCTGTTTTTCGCGATCTCGTGGTACTCGTCGCCCGCCTCGTTGTATCGCTTCGCGTTGAAGAGCTGGTCGGCGTGCAGCTTGCGCTCGCTCGCGGACAGCGGCATATTCATCGCCTGAAGCTGTCCGCGGGCCTGCGTCGCCTCATAGCTTAGCGGGAACTGCGTGTACAGCTTGCGGTAGATGGCCGAAGCCTGCGTCGTGTTGCCGGAGAGCTGGTAGGCGCGGCCTAGGGTGTAGCGGAAGTCGGCGTGGCTGCCAATGGCCGTGGCTTCGAGCGGTTCGAGCACGCGCAGCGCTCCCGAGGGATCGTTGCTCTGCAGGTAAGCGTTGGCCAGCAGGATGGGCGCCGTCGCGACGAAGATGCTGTCCGGATGGCGGTCGGCGAAGTGGTCCAGCAGCCGGTACGCGTCGGCGGGACGATTGGCCTGGAGCGACGCCTGCGCGCCCAGGTAGTCCGCGTAGTCATCCAACGCCTTGCCGCTTGCGTCGGCGCGATGGAACATGGCGATCGCTTCGGAGAACCGGTGGTCCAGCACATAGGCATGGCCAAGTGCGAGATAGGCCGCCGCCGCGCCCTCGCCGGGATGTGCGGCGGCGTAGTTCTGGACTCCCGCGTAGGCCGCCGGCGAGCGTGTCGCGGCGAGCTGCTGCGCCATCGGCCGCAACTGCGCAGAGGCAACAAAGGCACTGGTCAGACGGATGCTCCGGGGCGTTGGTCTTGAAGAGTACTTCGGTTTCCGGCGCTTCGTGGCGGTGCGGCTGGACTTTGCCCCCGATTTGGCGCGACTCGTCGAACTCTTCTTCGACTTGACGGCTGGCGCGGCGTCGGCTCCGCTTGCTGCCTTGTGTCTCGCCGCTGTCGTTGCCTGGGCGGGCACGCGGAGCGGCAGGGCCATCGCAACCATCAGGCCGAACACCGTCGCCAGTCGTGATCTGGCATTCACGCCCAAACGCACCTCGTTGCCCTGCACCTTTTTGCTCAAGCCGCCCACACTACAAATGTAAGCTCTCCCGGCCTGCGAGGTATGGTCGCGAACCTCGATGGGTACTCGAAACCCAGCGGGGCGGTCCTGTGATGAGACTCGATGTCGCACGCAACTCCTAGAAGGCCTGCCCCTCGATGTACAGCGTTCCCACGTAGGTGTCGGCAGGCACGGCCACTCCCGACAGATTGATCTTCAGGGTCAGGTTGTCGGTCTCGATATGCAGAAGGGTGATTCCATTCAGCGAGAGCAGCAGCAGGCTGTCGCTCGATCCGTTGAAGGGGCCGGTCTGCGTGAAGGCGGTATACGTGGTGGGGACGCCCGTGGGCATGATGCCGAGGACGGCGCTGGTGGGGATGTTCGCGGCGGAGGCCGTGCCGGTCAGCGCCGCCGTGGAGGTGGCGAAGTACCCGTACACCCGGATGTTTGTGCTCAGCGGCAATGTCAGCGTGGAGGTGATGGCGATCGCGCTGTTCGCGGTCGCGGAGCCGTTTGCGACGAGAGTGAAGTTGACCGAACTCGGCGAGACCGAGAGAAAAAGCGTCGTGTCGCCGAGCAGCGAGTTCGGATGCAGCACGCCCTTGACCCCGCTTCTAGGCTTGGGCTTGGGGAGGCGGAACGTCTGACCCGGCAGGCAAACAGCATAAAGCAGCAACAGCATCGCGCAGGCCGCAATGCTGCCAGTCGCGATGCTGTTCGAGCGCCGGGTTGGCCCGGGCACCCTCATGGCGAGCCATCCTTGTGCCCTCGCTGGAGCTGCGGCGCGGGAGTCGCGGGACAGGGCTTGGCGGGCGCCGTCGTCGCTGTCGCGCCCGGCTTCTTCTGCGAACCGGCGTTGGCATCGCAATTGGCGGAAGATTTCGCCGTGCCGCCGATGCGGGCCACCACGATCAGCAGGTGCTGGTCCTCGTTCTTCGTGCCTGTAACCTGCTGCGGCTGGGAGATGATGCGGTAGTTGTGCCCGTCCAGAAACTCATCGACGAGCAGCTTGAAGCTGTACGTATGCGCCTTCATCTCGCGTAGAAAGAAGGCTCCGTCGGAGTCCGTGAACAGCAGGTTCGGGCCCAGCGCGATCGCCGCGCCATAGATCGGGCTGCCCGTGTTGTCGATGACCCGCCCCTGCAGCACGTACGCGCCGAACCGGGCGTGCTCGGTGGGTGCCTGCTGAATCGGCGAACGGCTGTCGAGGGCATGGAGGTCCGCGCTGTACAGCAGCTTCCCCGTGGGCGAGACGAAGCTTCCGCCCTTCAGCGTCACCCTCCCGAAGAGGTTCAGTTCCACGTTCAGCACCAGGCTCTGCTGGAACGGATTCAGCGGCCGCGTCGGAATGTAGAAGGTCTCGTAGTCCGCCGAGATGGTCAGGTGTTTTGTTAGGATCGAGCCGCCGTAGCTGATGCTGCTCTGGCCGCTCGAGTATGTAAAGGTCTGGTTCGCGGCGAACCGCCGCGTCAGGATCTCATTGGCGTTCGTCACGAACGTGCTCGTCACCAGCTTATTTGAGGAAACCGTCCCGACCTGCGCCGGGATGGTGGTCTTCAGCGGCCGGTTCTGGAAGAAATTGCTCTGCACCCGGATGCGCCGGATCGGCATCGCGGACGCCGACAGGACCAGCGCGAGATTGGAATCGCCGTTGTAGCTCGAGTTGATGATGGTGCCCGTAACCGACACTGCCTTGATGCCTGAGGAGACCGAGAACTGGTTCGATGTGCTGATTGGACTGCCAGACTGTGCGGTTCCGTTCAAGGCACTGCTGGCGTTGCTGGTCAGCCCCGTGGCGGTGGTGGTTGCGGCGACGCTGTTGGCCGGAACCATGTAGTTCTGGCGGCCGCCGCTGAACGTCACGCGCGGGTTGTGCGCCGAGGAGCGCACGGTGAACTGTAGATTCTCGCGGACGGTCTCCGTGCTGATGGTGGGCTCCGCGCCCACGCGCTGGAAGTTTGCGCCCTCATCGACGTAGGCCGCCTTCAAGTCCACCCGCGGCCGCTGCAGATTCACGCTGAAGGCCTCATAGCGCGATCTGCCCCCCGCGCCGCCCGCTGCGGCCAGAGCAAGCCACACCCGCGGCTTCCACTCCACCGCCTGCAACACGGTGCTGGGGTTGGCGGCGAGCACCTGGGACGTGTAGACCACGCGCGTCGTGATCGACTTCCGCAGAATGAATGCCGCCGCCGGCTGGTCCGCGCGGACACCGCTGAAAAGCGGCGTGTCGAAGCGCTGCGACGTGCCCCCCGCGAAGAGCTCGAGGCTCTGGGTGGCGCTTACCGACTTGAGGCCAATCCCGATCCCCAATAGCCGATGGTCGGTGTTGAACAGGTCCGTGGGCAGGTCGAAGCGTACCTCTTCGACCCCGGCGCTGTAGGTTGTCGAGCGGTCCTTGTACGCCAGGCGGCCCCCCGCGACGAACTTGCCGGCGATCACTCCGCCGCCCAGCTCCGTCTCATAGGCGGGACCGTGCAGGATGATCGACCCGCCCTGCGTCTGGTACAGCGACGAGGTGCCACCGTTTATCTCCAACACCTGCGAGCGGGCGCTTGCTTCGGTCGAGAGCAGCGCGATCCCCACCAGCGCTGCCCTTGCCGCTTCGGCGCATCCGAACGAGCCAAAGGCGCGGAGATGCTGGAGCCCCACTCGCATCGCCCTGTTGCCGACGGCCATGTCATCTCCTGCTGGGCGGCACGGAAGCCGGTGCGCCGGTTGCGATCGCGGTTGCTGCCTGGGCCGCTGGAGTTCCCGGGGCCGGCACACTCGGCACGGCCCCGGGCCCCGCCGGAGTCGCCGTCGGCGCCGCTGGTGCAGTCGCCGGAACACTCTTCGGGGCTGGTGCCGTAACAGGAACCGGGTCCGTCACCACGCTCAGCGGCGGTTTAAGGGTGAAATGATCGAACGCAATCTCGAGGTTCGTGGGCGGCTCCTTGCCCTTCCAGTCGAACTCCACCGTGCGCAGAGCCCCCGGGAGCAGAGGGAATCCCGACTGGGTCATCGGCTCCGTCTTGGTGCCGGTGGCGCGAAGCTCCTGCACCCGCGTCAGCGCATGTCCAACGTTCAGCAGGTCGCAGGTCAACTTGTGGCTGGTCAGCGAGTAACGCGCATTGACCGTATGGACCTCGCTCTGCTCGATCGCCTTGTTCTGGTACAGATACACGGTGTGCGGCAGTTGAATGCGAACGTTCAGGTTCGATCCCGCGCGCGCCGGCGAGAACGTCGAGTAGATGGTGAACCACGCCGGATAGCTCTCCGCCTCGGCCTTGTAGTAGATGGTCGAGCTCTGCAGCGGCTGTAGCTTCACGCTCTTTTCCGAGAGCGACACATGCGTCGTCGGATCGAGCGCCCGGAAGATACCATGCCCATCCGGCGAGATCGAGAAGCTCTTCGGCTCGAAGATCACGATCATGGGTTCGAGCGTGTTGTTGGTGACGGTCAGCTTGCCCTCGCCCTTGTTGCGGTACTCCATAATTACCGGCGAGACCTGCTGTGCGCGCGCGTGAGAGAACCAGGGTAGTACCAACGGAAAGAGTGTCAGAAGAGCTGTGAGGCTGGGGCGAAGTTCGATCTTGTTCGGCATGGGAATCCTCCGGCGGCACGCGTCGTGCGGCCACCGAGCTGGGCTGGATAACGCAGCGGTTTGGGTTAGAGCGCCTGCGCCTGCAGGAACAGCGACCCCGTGTAGTTCGACGCGGCGGGCAACTGTGGCTGTGCGCTCAGGTTGATCTCGAGCGAGAGGTTGTCGGTGCGGTTGGAGTTACGGTTCGAACTCGACAGCGCCTGGGTGAACAGCAGCAGGCCGGCACCCGTGGGTCCCAGAGCGGTGTTCGCGGAGAAGGCCGTGTAGGTGGTTGGCGATCCTGTCGACATCAGTCCGTAGACCTCGGACGACGGTATGTTGACCACCGGCGAGGAGCTGCCTGAGAGCGCCGCCGAAGAGGTCGCGAAGTATCCATCGAGGACCACGTTGGCGCGGCTCGATGCCAGCACCCAGGTCGTCGTTATGGCGACCGGAGCGCTGCCTACTGCCGTGCCGCCGGCGACCAGGGTGAAGCTCACCGTGCTCGGCGTCGCCGAGACGCTGATCGACTCCGCCAGCGTCGCGTTCAGCGTGATCGTGACCGTGTTCGAGTTAAGTTGGCCGAACGCGCAGCGTCCCGCCAGGCAAGCCAGGGTGGCGATCAGCAGCCATGAGCCGCGAAGCGCACCC
>Ga0116226_10006538_pt1 | contig 10471 bp, 8 predicted proteins | sample S1TSphfallax_FD_89692 | JGI IMG/M metagenome (GOLD analysis project Ga0116226, IMG submission 89692) | Host-associated microbial communities from peat moss isolated from Minnesota, USA - S1T2_Fa - Sphagnum fallax MG | ecosystem: Host-associated > Plants > Peat moss > Unclassified | place: USA...
TATTAAAACACGTGACAACACATCATTTGCCCTCAATTATGACCAAAATAATTGCATCCTAGTCACATGTGACAATACGTATACAATGAAGTCAAAGGATGAACTGTATTTGTTGACTTTTTTTTCATATAATACCCTTTGTCATTTGCGACTAATTTATCACATGCGACTTGTTTTAGGTGACTAAAGGGATTTTAGTTGCAAAATGTCTCTTGTGACTAAAATTTAATTGCAAAGACTAGTCAAAAATACATGTTTTTCTTCTAGTGTTGTAATTTAGTTTTACACAAAGCAATGAATTATTTATTTTTCTTTGCTTTGACTCTATTGTTTGATTTTAACAATTTTTCTCTCTTTTCCATTATTGAATCACAATTTATAAAATTACATTATAAAAAGGTTCACTAAAAAAAATTCATTTTGAGTCCATTAATATTGCAACCAAAAATATGTAGATGGCATAATTGTCATAATAATTGATTAAATAATTATGCTTTGGAATTTTTAATATATTACATATTGTGTATGGCATTTATATACTTGAACCTTGTAAGTATATAAATCTGAAGTCTTTATCGATGTTCCAAGTGCTTTTTTATTTGGAACTTGAAATCAAAATAAGAATATAGGGTATATTTGAGGGACATCACATCAACAAGAGTCAAATCAATTGTAACCAATGTTTTTTAAAAATGTTTTACTATCAAAATTTATATCAATGTTACAATTCATTAAAAAACATTTGTGAAAATGTTTCGAATATATTATAAAAACATGTGGTATGATTTGAAATGAATATTATGAGGATAGAATATTCAAAAACGTTCATTAAATTTAAAACATTATAAGGATTCATAGTTTTGAAAAGATTATTTAAACATGACATATTTTCATGGATGTTTTTCTAACAATACATATGTACATAATAATATATTGCAACATCCGTTTGGGTCAAATTTCATGTTTTTTAATTTTCAAATTTTAAAAAATAATTTTAAAACATTTCAAAATAAGCAATCACCCAAGCAATTAGGTTTGACTCATGCTATCATGTTTACACCCATATATACCTTTGACTAGTACTTCTCAAAATTGAAATAGTCAAATCTAACCTTTGATGAGCGGTTCTCAAAACGTATAGATCTAATTTTGATCATTAGTTAGGATTCAAAAAAAATCAAAGAACTAAAACAAAACCTACCCCAAACCATAAGTTTCTTGTTGACCTTCATTCATCAAAACTACCAATTTGTTTTCCAAAACTTGAAACTAATAAAAGTTCTTTGGATTTTCAAAATATGCAAAAAACCAAAACCTCTAATTGAAGGTTTTATGATTTTCAAAAATAAAATAAAATAAAATAATTTATAAAAATAAAAAATAAAAAATAAAAAAAATAAAAAAAAACCAAAACCAAAACATGAGGCTTTTTTGGTTCTAAAATTTAAAAACCCTAGGACTAAAGGTTAATTCACAATCTAATCAAATCACACAACTTGGTTTTTACCATGTAGGTTTTGTGTCTTGCGAAAAAAATGAAAACATGGAATGTAATCTAAAGTATATGATGAGCCAAGTGATAAAATAGGGGATGTTGAAATCACAATCAAACTTTTATGCTTGGAAAACCGCATTGTAATTTTTTTGTGCATGAACCATTAACAAGTATGTTGAAAAGGTTCCCAAATGTTTTTCAATGATGAAAGGATTACAAACTTTTTCATTCAAAAAATGAACTTCCATTAATTTAATAAAAGAAAATACATAAGGTTTTTTTAACCTTTGCCTCCTCCCATTTCATATGGGTCTTAAAGTCTTCAATGTTTTGTGACAAAACATTGGAATATTTCAATATATTCATAAGGAAGTTTGATTGCCAAGAAAAGGGGAAATGGCTAGACTTTAAAAGGTTAATGATTAACCTAATAAGCAATAAGGCATGGACTTCTTTGACGAGAAGATCAAGGTGAAAAACCCTCAAATGCGCCCTCCTTTTGCCCCTAAATGATCCCAAATTTGCTTTAATTCAGCCCTCCAAGAAAACCCAAATACATCATTTTTTGGCCCCAAAACAATCCTTAATTCTACCTCAATTATACCCCAAAAAAACCCCCAACACCTTCCAATTGATACCCAAAGTTAGCCCTATTTGTGCTTTCAAACCTCTTAGTCAAAAAATTTACCCAATTTTGACTGCAAACACCTAAATTGTTCTACCCTAACTTTGCCAAATTCAAGAGAACAAAAAAAATTCACATGCAAAGTAACATAATAAGGAAGAAAAAAAAACTTGAAATCTAAAAAAAGTTAGGTTGCATCACATCTAATTTCTAAAATTTGGATGTTTGGGCCATAAAATAACAACCTTGCTATGGATATCACTCCAAAAATGTATAACAACCAAAAACAACAAATAGATAACATCAACTTTGATGAACATGGGCATCAAACTTGAAAAAAGAAAAGATTTGAAAGATGTAAGAAATAAGAATCAAATTTTACTTAAACCCTATTGTTGCTTTCATCCAACTTCAAGAACCTAAGTGATGCAATTACATATCCATTTTCATCCTTTAGGGTTTTTTCCATTTTCATGTATTTTTCCATGGATGGAAAACCACCAACATGGGTATCATCAAGTCAATTCTTGTAAATGTTTGTAAGCATTTCATGCCCAATTGAAATCACCATAAGTTAATGCAAATACATGTAATACTGAATACTCTTTCTACTTCAATATGAAAGCCAACAATTCCAAAATTTGTCAAGCTACAAATCGAACATAGGAAATATATACATCATAGGAAGGTTTTTAAAAATCAGACGACTTGATAAACAAACTTGGTTTTGACTAGAATCTTGAGCTTTTGTGGGAGCACACCACTGAGCAAAAATGCCTTGTGCCACTTTTGTTACTTCTTCCCACTCTTTTTGGTCCATGTGATAGTTTTTTGTAAAATAGATTGTGTTTCCTTGATGGACATAGTGGTTAGGCCACCACAAACTTTTTAATCATTTGTAGCATGTTTGAACACTTAAACATTGCATGCCCCCAACATGACCCCACAAAGGGTGTTACCAACCCCAACACTTCACATGAAACAAAAGAAGTGAAAGCAATGGTCATGGTTGAAAGATTACCCCCTTTATCTTTGACATAAGCAATAAACCCAAGCATTGAGGCCACATTTTGCAACCATTTCATTTACTTACAAAGCTATGTTACTCTTAGAGAATTTTTGATGTCCAAAAAAAACCAACAATTACATGACAAGGCTCCCAATTGGTCATTCAAAAAATGAATAAGCATGATAAATGTGTCCATTCTTACTCTAGACATCCATAGATCAAAAGACATGGTGCGAGAATTACAAGACTCAAGGGGTGAAGAAATGTACATTTATTTGGTCTTTTCAACCATCCTAGGCAAGATTTCATTGACCAAAGTTCAACTAAATAAAAAATTAAGATGAAAATTTTATCTCATGACCAACCTTTATGGAGCTTTAACGAAAGATAATGGCACCATCTCCTTAATTATTAATAATGCCAAATCCCTTTCAAAAAAATATTGGTTAAAATCATCCTTGGTGCAAGGCATAATACATGAAAACAAAAACAAAAAATGTTAATGGGGTGGGGGAAGACCTTTTTTGTAGATTTCTTTTCTCCTTTAAAACCTTTCCTTTGTTCAATCCACTTATTCCATAAGTATTGATGAATGGTTTCAAGATGCATTCAAAGAGTATAAATTTCATTTATCATCTTGTAGCTTATGATGCCCTTTTAAAGTCCTATAACCAAAATAATGGGATTGCAAAAAACACATTTTAATTTCTTAAGTTGGGTTGAATTTGAACTTACCTCAAAGACAAATGTGCTAATAGGTGCAAATAATGCCCCTGTTGACTATTGACTTTCCAAAAATCTTGTTGTTTTGCCAATAAAGCCCATTAGGTTGTAGCATTTGTGGTGGGAGAATTTTATGTTGGTGTTGCACTTGTAGTTGCACTAGAAACTAATGAAAAATTGCAACAAATGGACCTCCAATGGAGGTTCATGAGATAGACAACCTTTTCAAAAGAAGCAAGAAATTTCCCATGTCTTTAACTTGCAAAAAAAACCACCCAAAAGATGGACAAATTTAAAGAGTTTGTAATAGTAATAATGTAAGACAAGAAGACCATGAAAAGACCATTAAGAACAAGGCAATGACCAAAAAAACTATAACAATAGTAAAGCAAGACAAGAAAACGATGAAGAATAAGGTGATTGCCAAAAGAATTACAACATTGGTGTAAAACACAGAGAACATGAAAAAACCATGAGGAATAGGGTAATGGCTAGAAAAGCTACAACAATAGCAACACAAGATGAAAAGACCATGAGAAAACCACAAGGAGTAGGGTGATGGTTAAAGGAACTACAACAATTGCATAAAACGAAAAGACCTTAAGGAGTAAGGCAATGGCCAAAAAAACTATAGCAACAATAACATAAAATGAGATGACCACAAGGAATAGAGAGATGACTAAAAAAACTCAAAACAAAAAACAAAAAGTAAAGTGAAATATAAAAAACTAAGATAAGAAAACCATGAGGAATAGGGCAATGGCCAAAAGACTAAAATGAAAAGACCATGAGAAAATGACAAGGAGTAAGGTGATGGCTAGAAAAGCTACAATAATAACAATGCAAGATGAAAAGACTACAAAAAGACCATGAGGAGTAGGGTAATGGTTCAAAGAGATGCAATAATAATAATTCGAAAGATGAGAAGACCACGAGAAGACCACAACAAGTAGGCTGGTGGCCAAAAGAATTGTAGCAACAACAATGCAAGATGAAAAGACTACAAGGAACAAGGCAATGGCCAAAAAAATATCAACAATAACAATGCAAGACAAAAAGACCATGACAAAACCATGACCTAAGCACAATGATTGCCAAAAATGTTGTAATAACAGTAACAAAAAATGAAAAAAACCATGACAAGACCACAAGGAGCAAGGCAATGGATACAAAAACTACAATATTAACAATACAAGAAAAAAATACCACAAGAAGACCACGAGGAACAAAATGATAGCTAGAAAAATTCCAACAACAATACAATACAAAAAGACCATGAAGAATAAGGTGATGGCTAAAAGAACTACACCAACAACGCAAGACAAGATCATGAAGATTAAAGCAATGGCCAATGGAGTTGTAATAGTAACACAATATGATAAGACCATGATAAGACCGCAAGGAGCAGAATGATGGCCAGAAAAGTTGTACCAACAATAATGCAAAACAAAAAGACCACAACAAGACCATGATAAGGCCACAAGGAATAGGGCGATAGCTAGAAAAGTTGCACCAACAGTAATGCAAAATGAAAAGACCATAAGGATAGGGGTGATGGCTAGAAAAGTTGCATTAACATTAGCATAAGACAAGAAGACCATGAGAAAACCACCATGAACAAGGTGATGGCTAAAAGAGATGTAACAATTGTAATGCAAGGTGAAAAGATCATGAAAAAACCATGAAAAGCAAGGCAATGGCTTAAAAAATTACCCCAATGTAACAATGCAAGATGAGAAGACCATAAGAAAACCACAAGGAACAAAATGATGACCAAAAAAGTTGCACCGATAACAACACAAAACAAGAAAACCATGAAGACCACTAGGAACAAGGCGGTGACTAAAAGAGCTACAACAACGACAATACAAGATGAAAAGACCATAAAAACCATAATCCCAAAACCCTTAAACCCTAATTATGTAACCAAAATCAAAATCAAGTTTTTTCAATAATCTAGTTTGAATCTAGTTCCTCTATCTAATCAAGAACCAGACCTAATTCCAATTCCATGGATTTATAAATAAATAAAATGAAGGGTTGACTCCTATTTGGCTTTTTGATCATGGAGGAACCTTGGTTTCATCTCCAATCAATTTTGGCATTGACATGTAGTTTCGATTACTTGGAATTGGATTTGACCTGGGGTAACCAAATAACTGCACAACATTAGTCATAATTCAAACATCACAAGTATCAAAATTGTTGTGTGACATGAAAAATGGTTACCACTCTCGCAAAGGTTACAACAAATTATAATGAACAAGCTTAAACACGATCCCAACAAATGCACACATAAATCAACATATATTAGGACACAAAACATACAAAACATACTCAAATGAAATTGCATTCATAACATGAGAAAACTTGTTCATACATGAAATTAAATCTAAATTAAGTTGTAGATTTAACTTATATATGTGAAATCATAATTCTTTTGTAGCTCATGCATCTACCCCATGTAAAACATTTGTACCATAAAGCATCAATACTCATGCAGAAAATGTTCAAGTTCTCTTAATATGGTACATGCATTCATGACCTAAAAGGTTCAAGTGTTCCAAGGACCTTCCAAATGTTGAAATTACATCGATACACCAAACCCATAAACCTCCCCTACCCAGCCTTTCCTACCCTCCTATCAGTTATTTGCAATGGAAGTTTTGTGAACAAAACAAAAGTTGCATCTTTGAACTTTTTGGAACACAAAATTGGGAAATATAAGATGTGCTTCCTTTTAGATCCACATGATTTAGATTTGGATTAAAATATGTTTTTAAAACATCTTTGGGTATATCAAAATTATTTGTTATGATGTGGCTAAGTGGTTCTTCACCTTAAATGGTGCATGTTGCTTTTTGGAGGTAATCACTTTCTACCCACGATTTTGTGAGACTATTAATTCTTTTGCTTTCTTATCTCATGGTAAGAGCATCTCCACCATATTAGTGAAATGGCTTATACAATATATTTTGGATAAAGTATAATTGTCAAATACTGTGAAACCCACTTTGGCCTATAAAAATGGTCAAAATAGAGTGTCCTCTAACAAGGCATTTAAAAGGAAAATGGTTTTTTTTATTGGCCAGGCATAGTGATTGGGCCAAGTGGTGTCTTTAAATATGATAGTATGTTGGCAGCTTTGGCAAAAATAACATTTTAAAAAAATCTGAAATTTTCATAAATTAATTTTCTCAAAAAAGAAGTTGTGAAGGAAATTGAAAAATATTTTAAAATATTTTATTATCGAAATGGAACATTAAAATTATTATGAATTATTCAACAGATATGTGCTGAAGCCACCCCTTTATTACAATAGTCTCTCTGGTCCAACTTTTCATGTTTATGGGTTGGAAGGGCAGAAGGGTTAACACTTAATGTTGGATTGATAAACAATAATACATGGCCAAATAGAGGGCATGGGTGGAGATGCTTTGAGGATGGAAGAGATCCCAGACTAGAGAAAATCATGGGCCTCCCAATTAATAATTATGAATATTTAATCATAAAGTTGGATGTATTAAAATATTTAAGGATTTATTTGAATTTGCTTTTGACTCCAGCTTCAATGTAGAAATCAAAGAAGACATTGAAATGTATTTTAATGCGTCACCGGATGTCAAGGTTGTGATATAGTTCCCACTTTGCAACCTTGTTGAATTTCTTGAATTATCCAAGCCCTAGCTTTCAAGTTTTTCAAAAAGTATATCTAATTGTTTTTTGGAGTAGTGTGGGTGAATGCTATGAAGTATTGAATCCCGCTCCCCCATCTTAATTTGATTTTGAGTGGTTTGTAGGTATCAATATGGAGAAAGTCTAATACCTAGTCCATCTGTTTGCATGGTTGTCTGTCTTGCAAACTTTTTGTGTAGGGTTGTTTTTTCTTTTGGTGAAATAGCCACACTGGCAATTATTCACAAGGGGAATTAGCCCAAATTTGGCTACAGGCCAAAGAGGAAAGTGCAAAACTTTAAAAATCTTCCTATATTTTGGCAACTTGGAATGCATATGTTGAGATATGGTGATTTTCACATTTGATTTTTTTTTGTTACCCCAATGTGAAAATTCCCTCCTGCCCCCACCCCCCAAAAACAGAACTATGTTCTTGCATGCTTGTTTAGTTTCAACATAGTGTACTCAGTGAGGTACACAAAATGTTAGGACCAATTCCTTTGTTCCTTCTTCAAGGACAACAGCTAAAATGGTAAAGCCCAATTGCTGGAAGTGAAACCCATTGACACCAACTAAATGATGGAATAGTAAATCAATTAGATATTCATAATTCATTACAACACAAATTTCTGCAACTTTGTAGCAAGCAATATGTTCAACTATACAAACATTATCACAAAATCAACATTTGAGTGCCACATTGATCCCCTAAGACCTATGTTATGCTGTAAAGATTGCAAATTCATTGTAACTATGAAGCAAGCCCTATATTAATCCTTAATTCACATTTAAAATCCAACTTGATAGAATTGTAGAGTACCTCAATCTAAATGTTTCAATATTTAAATTTAAAAAATTGGACAAGAAATGAAAAATTAGTGCTGATGAAAGTTTAAATTCTTTAGTTTAAGGCAGTCTTCAAAACTGCAAGTTTTTGGAAACTTGGACCAAGATGATGTGCTCCATTTACTATGAAAATTTGATGGTGGATACAAAACATGCATATGAGTGACATGTGACAAAAAAACATGGTTCAGCACAGAGTTCAAATGAATGAGTAATGAATGATTAAAATTGATCATTCAAGAGAAGTCTGAAAGAAAACATTGATTTTCATTTTTTTGGGGCAAACAAAAATCTCGAACAATTTAGGACATTGTAACCAAAACTTTTCATTGACTTTCACATCAGTGTTGTACAGAGCTACCTTCAGCTTCTTATCATGTTGGGCAACTCACAACTCACAAAAATTCTTATAACAAAAAATCAAAGACAAGAAACTGTCATTTGAAGGTGAGCTCTACTCAACAATGTGGTGACTACAAGCCATTTGTGTTAAAATAAAATAGTGCTCCCAGCTAGGAATACTGAGAGAAGGGCAGATCAAATTGATCCTCCCTGATGTTGAAGGGTTAAACTCTCCAGACCTGACCAAAAATCAGCCATCCAATGCACATGAATCCCAACAACTCCCAAACACCAACTGTATTACTCTGCAAAGATGCTGCAATTAATTTGTGTACTGTCTAACACCATTGAGAACTTGAAACCATTTGGTCCCTTCCAGAGACAACACTCTTCTATTCTCTTCTCTTCAAATGCCTGACAGACCGCCAATTATTGCCAATCTCCATTTTCACCCTTGTTGTCTTTGTATGTCCTGCAGGAACTTTTGCCCCTTCATGTCCTGCAGTAACTCTTGTCCTGCATGTCTTGCAACCACTCATGAGTTGTGCATTAAAAGAAAATGCCCGGTACTTACAAGTAGCCTAGTTCCATCCATTGGATTGTTGTGAAGTTCATCCACTGGACCTATTTGTAGTGCCGATATCATTCAGACCCTGCAACAGAACCGTGCGAGTGCCTTGCAGGATGCCACATTGACACCAGCAAAGCTGCTAGGGGATGTTTAGCATCCTACATAGTGTACCATCAAACAATGTTATAATTGTCATCTAAACAATAAATAAAACAACAGGGATCTTTTTTCTCCTCTTGTTGATGTCAACTTTTTGAAAGTGTCTGTTAATTGGTGGTCATGACATCTCAATTTCATGATAACTAGTGTAGCCCTGTGCCGTTGGCCCAAGTGTTACCACGTCCTCAACTGTTTTTTCTTTCCAAAACCTGGTTTTTTGAAATTTATTCGAATTTTCAGTGGCAGATATCACTTAAAAATCAATATCTCCCACATTCTGAATCCAAATCTTACCAAATAAATTCTATTAAATCCTGATCATCAAGATCTTTCCAGCAACACCAAAGGCACATTCCAATTCCTCCAAAATTTTCAGCTACGATTTAATTTAATTTAATTTTCGGTGAAGAAATCATTCAATATTCAAGAACTTTTGCACTGCAAGTCCAAACGTCATGGAACCAGGCCCATGCACCCCTCCTAGTCAAGAGCTGTCGAAAGACACAAAGAACACGATCTGAAGCATCCCGGTTTTGTGGATCTCATAACTACAAAACAAAACATAACTTCCTTCATAGATAGATAGCAATGGCCAAGTGACTCACCATCCAATTGTTGATGTTTCCTGTAGACTTTGATGGCACTTCAAACAGGGGTTGTAACAAAAGCCCCCCCCCCCCCCCTCCCTCCCCCGCCCCCCATAAGGTCGGCAAATATGCAACATATTATTTATCCAATCTTTTGTCCTCCATATTCTCTACATATCCTATCTTTAGAGGGTGCAACTGGTTGGTTGCGGGTGGGGAGATTGGGCTCAATGTCGGTCGTTGTCCCTTGGGGCAGTCAAGCCAAAGACCGACAATATTCTGTTAATTACTAGTAGCTCGAAAACTCACTACCAGTCAACAGTGGTTACCTTGCAGTCTCTTGTAGGAACTTGGCCAACAATGGTTGCACTGCACAGTTCCCATAGCAAGGCAACCGGTTCATAGTGGCCAAGTTTCCATGAGCAAGGCAACCGGTTCA
>Ga0116226_10006539_pt1 | contig 10470 bp, 8 predicted proteins | sample S1TSphfallax_FD_89692 | JGI IMG/M metagenome (GOLD analysis project Ga0116226, IMG submission 89692) | Host-associated microbial communities from peat moss isolated from Minnesota, USA - S1T2_Fa - Sphagnum fallax MG | ecosystem: Host-associated > Plants > Peat moss > Unclassified | place: USA...
CTCCCGCTTGCGGGGGCGGACGAAACCCAAACAAGGTTCACGCTCATGGCTCAATACGACGTCATCATCATCGGTGGCGGCCCCGGAGGCTACAACGCCGCCATCCGGGCCGGACAGCTGGGGATGAAGGTCGCCATCGTAGAGAAGCGCGCCACGCTGGGCGGCACCTGCCTGAACGTTGGCTGCATACCCTCCAAGGCCCTGCTTCACGCCTCCGACCTGTTCGCCATGGCGGGATCGGAATTCGCCGAGCTGGGCATCGAGGTCACCCCGACCCTGAACCTGCCGCAGATGATGAAGCAGAAGTCGGACAGCGTCTCCGCCCTGACCAAGGGCGTCGAGTTCTTGATGAAGAAGAACAAGGTCGAGTGGCTGAAGGGCTGGGGCAAGATCGCCGGCCCCGGCCAGGTCTCGGTCACGGCCGAGGACGGAACCGAAACCCTCTATGAGGCTAAGAACATCGTCATCGCCACGGGATCGGAGCCGGCCGGGCTTCCCGGCGTGACCATCGATAATAAGCGCATTTTGGATTCCACCGGCGCTCTGTCCATCCCCGAAGTTCCCAAGACGTTGATCGTGATCGGCGCCGGCGTCATCGGGCTAGAATTGGGCTCGGTGTGGCGGCGGCTTGGCGCCAAGGTGACGGTGGTGGAATATCTGGACCGGATCACTCCCGGCATCGACGATGAAACCGCTAAGGCCTTTCAAAAGGCCCTCACCAAGCAGGGCTTCGAGTTCAAGCTCGGCGCCAAGGTGACGGGGGCCGAAGCCGGCGAAACCGGCGTGGCGCTCACCGTCGAACCGGTGGCCGGCGGTCCTGCTCAGACTCTGAACGCCGACTATGTGCTGCTGGCCATCGGCCGCCGCGCCTATACCGAGGGCCTCGGCCTAGAGACGGTGGGCATCACGCCCGACAAGCGCGGCGTGATCGCCAACGATCACTTCAAGACCTCGGCCCCCGGCGTCTGGGTGATCGGCGACGTGACCGCGGGGCCTATGCTGGCGCACAAGGCCGAGGACGAGGCGGTGGCCTGCATTGAGCTGATCGCGGGCAAGGCCGGCCATGTGAACTACGACATCATTCCCGGCGTCATCTACACCGTTCCCGAAGTGGCCACGGTGGGCAAGACCGAGGAAGAGCTCAAAGCGGCTGGTGTCGCCTACAAGGCGGGTAAGTTCCCCTTCCTGGCCAATAGCCGGGCCAAGGTGAACCACGAGACCGAGGGTTTCGTGAAGGTGCTGGCCGACGCCGCGACCGATCGGATTCTCGGCGTGCATATGGTCGGACCATCGGTCAGCGAGATGATCGGCGAATACTGCGTGGCCATGGAATTCTCCGCCGCCTCGGAAGACGTGGCCCGCACCTGTCACCCCCACCCCACGCGCTCGGAGGCCCTGCGCCAGGCGGCCATGGGCGTGGAGGGATGGACCATGCAGGCTTAGCCTCACGCGCCGCGAGACAATCACGCCCGAGGATGCGCCTTCGCGTAACAGTTCAGCAGGCTCACGGCATCGACCGCAGTGTAGCGCTGAGTCGTCGATAGAGAGGCGTGGCCGAGCAGTTCCTGGATCGAGCGAAGATCCGCGCCGGCGCCCAGAAGGTGCGTGGCGAAGGAATGGCGCAGCGCATGGGGCGTCGCGTTATCGGGCAGCCCCAGGCGGCTTCTCAAGAGCTGCATTAGGGCCTGAACCGGGCGCGGGCCAAGCGGCCCGCCGCGATGGGCGCGAAAGAGGGGCTCTTGCGGCTCTATCGCGAACGGCAGAAGCGCTACATAGCGATCCACCGCCTCGCGCACCACCGGGAGCACCGGGACGATGCGCTCTTTGGAGCCCTTTCCGACGATCCGGATCGAGTCGCGTAAGGGCGCGTCGGATCGTTTCAAGGACAGGGCTTCGGAAATCCGTAGCCCGCAACCGTAGAGCAAGGTCAGCACCGCCGTATCGCGGGAGGCCTCCCAAGGCGCCTGTTCGGCATCGTCCGCCGCTTCCAATAACAGGCCCCGCGCTTGGTCCTCCGTGACTGGTCGCGGTAGGCCGGGCTTGCTTCGGGGCCCCCTCACCAAGGCGACAGCGGGGTTGGCTACGCCCCGGCGGCGATCCAGCCAGGTATGGAAGCTGCGGATGGCGGACAAAGCCTGGGACAGGGAGCGCGGCGATATCGGATGGTCGCCCTGGCGGCGGAAAGCGAGGTAGGCGCGCAGCTCGGAGGGCCCTACCCCGCCGAGGTCCTCAAGGCTCAGCGCCTCGCCTCGGTGCTCCTGAAGGAAACTCAGGTAACGGCCGACGCAGTCGCTGTACGCCTCCACCGTGCGCGGCGAAGCTCGGCGCTCTTGCGCCAGGTATCTCAGCCAGTCCTGAAGCGCGCCGATAGCGCTCATGGCATCAAGAGATCGGGCGCCAGCGTTCGGCGGTGCGCTCCACTACGCGGGCGATGAAGGTGATCAGTTCTGCGCCCATATCGGCTGAGAAAGCTTGGGGATCGGCTGCCCCGAAGGCGAGGAGGCCGCTGCGCGCCGGCCGCCAGAGCGCCAGCCGAATCAAGGCGCAACTTTCGATCTTCTGTGCGCTGTCAGGGAACAACAGCTCGGCAAAGCGAGTCGCGCCGAGGCGCACGGTTCCCTGTTCGCCCAGGATCATATCCACCATGCCGTCGTCCAAGGCGATCCATCCGGCGGGCGCCGCGCCCTCCACCGCCAGGGCGCCGGCGGTCAGACCGAAGCGCAGGGTCGCGGTCTCGTCTAATCGCAGCGCCAGGTCGGCGGCGTCGCGCGACTCCAAAAGATCGATCACCCCGGCGTGGCATTGGGCTTGGGCGGAGAAGTTGGCCTGGGCGGTGGCCTCCAGCGCCAGTCGCGCCGAGCTCTCCCGGCGATGGGCGTCGATATGGCGGGCCAAGGCTGCGGGTCCGAATTCCACCACATTGGCTGCATCGATCCGCAGGCTGAGCTGGGACAACAGCTCGGGGTCCTCACGCACCAAGTCTGGATGACTTTGCAGGAAGGCGCGGACAGAGGGCCAGCCGGCCGACGCCTCGGCAGCTTTGGTCATGGCCTTGGCGGGCTTGGCCCTGCCCAGATGCGCGCTCGTCGCCAAATCTTTCATCGTATCCCCGCAGACGACGGACCACGGATCCTCCTGGCCCTCCTGGCCTCAGAGAATCGATTGGCCCGCCTTGGCCCAATCGCTCAAGAACTGATCAAGCCCCTTGTCGGTTAACGGATGCTTGAAAAGATCGTCGAAAACGGCGGGCGGGAGGGTGGCGCAATCGGAGCCGGCGATGGCGACCGCGGCGACATGCTGCGGGTTGCGGACCGAGGCGGCCAGAATTTCGGTATCGAAGGCGTAGTTGTCGTAGATGGCGCGGATGTCGTGAATCAGCTGCAACCCATCTTCTCCGGCGTCCTCCAGTCTGCCGATGAAAGGCGAGATGTAGGCGGCGCCGGCCTTGGCCGCGAGCAGAGCCTGGGCGGCTGAGAAGCAAAGAGTGACATTGGTCTGGATGCCCTCTTCGGCGAATACGCCAACCGCGATCAGACCCTCTCGGGTGAGCGGAACCTTGACCACCACATTGGGCGCGATGGCCGCCAGCTTGCGACCTTCGGCCAGCATCCCGTTCAGATCGCTGGATACGGCCTCGGCGCTTACCGGACCCTCGATCACGCTGCAAATCTCGGCGATGACCTCCAGCATCGGGCGACCCGATTTGGCGATCAGCGTCGGATTGGTGGTGACGCCATCGATCAGACCCGTTGCGGCGGCGCTTTTCAGGACAGCGATGTCGGTGGAGTCTAGAAATAGCTGCATGGAGAAGCACTCGATCGAAGAACAAGCACGGCTTTTAGCCTCAAGGCCGCCCAAAGGCTATCGCCGCGCTTGGCTGCGCGCCGTGACGGCGGCGTCCTAGCCGATGGCCCGGATCGTTCAGGTCTTGTTGCCGCTGCCGCTGCCTGAGGCGTTCGACTATGCCGAGCCGGATGGCATGGCGCTGGAGGTCGGCGATCTGGTGGGCGTTCCCTTAGGGCAGCGCCGGGTCGGCGGTGTCGTGGTCGCCTTGCGCGACGGGGCGGGGCATAACCGGCCGCTGAAGCCCGTGCTGGCCAAGCTGGACGAGCCGCCCCTGCCGCCCGGCGTCTTGGCCTTCATCGCCTGGGCCGCGCGCTACAGCGTCGATGCCCCCGGCGCCCCCCTGTCGATCGCGCTTCGGGGCTCCCGCACGCCCAAGCCGCGCCCGGAACGCAGATTGGTCGCCACCGGGGTTCAGCCCGGCCGTCCTACACCGGCGCGATCCAAGTTGCTGGCCGCCGCCGCAGAGGGTCCGCTCAGCCCTGCGGCGCTGATCGCCAGGGCCGGCGTCTCGTCCGCCGTGGTCAAGGCGCTGATCGACGAGGGCGCGCTGGAGGTGGTCCATGAGGTTATCGCCGCCTCCTTCGCGGAACCGGACCTTGATCGACCCGCCGCGCCGCTCAATCCCAGCCAGGCGGCGTCGGCCCGGGCGCTGACGGCGCTCTTGGCGGCCGGCGGGTTTCAAGCCGCGCTGCTTGACGGCGTAACCGGCTCGGGCAAGACCGAGGTGTATCTTGAGGCCGTGGCGGCCTTGCTACGCGACGAACCGCAGGCCCAGGTGCTGGTGCTGTTGCCCGAGATCGCCTTGACCCAGGCGGTGCTGGCCCGATTCGAGGCGCGGTTCGGCGTCATGCCCGGCGAATGGCATTCCGGCATCGCCCCGCCTCAACGGCGCCGAGTTTGGGAAGCTGTGGGCGCGGGGCGATGCCGCATCGTGGTGGGCGCCCGCTCCGCCCTGTTCCTGCCCTTCCGCGCCCTGCGGCTGGTCGTGGTCGACGAAGAGCATGACGGCTCTTTCAAACAGGAAGAGGGGTTTATCTATCACGCCCGCGACATGGCGGTCGCGCGGGCCAAGATCGAGGGTGCGCTGGTGGTGCTGGCCTCGGCCACGCCTTCGCTGGAGAGTCTATGGAACGCCGAGACCGGGCGCTATCGCTGGCTGAAGCTGAAGGCCCGCCACGGCGGCGCGGTGATGCCCCAGATCGACTTGATCGACCTGAAGGCGACACCGCCCGAGCCTGGCCGCTGGCTGTCGCCGCCGCTGGTGAGAGCGGTGGCCCAGGCCCTCGCGCGGGGCGAGCAGGCAATGTTGTTCCTGAACCGCCGGGGCTATGCGCCGCTGGTGCTTTGCCGCGTCTGCGGCGAGAAACTGACCGCGCCCGACACCGATAGCTGGCTGGTCGAGCACCGATATACCGGCCGGTTGGTATGCCACCTGACGGGCTTTTCCATGGTTAAACCTAAGACCTGTCCCCATTGCGGCGCGACCGACAGCCTTGTGTCCATTGGGCCGGGGGTAGAGCGCGTGGAAGAGGAGGCGCGCAGCCTGTTCCCCGACGCCGCTATCGCCGTCTTCTCTTCCGACACCGTGATCGACGCCGATGCAGCGCGCGGCCTCATCAGACGGATGGAGGCGGGCGAGATCGATATCCTGGTGGCGACCCAAGCCGCCGCCAAGGGGCACAATTTTCCCAATCTCACCCTGGTTGGGGTGGTGGACGCCGATCTTGGCCTGAGGGGCGGCGATCTGCGCGCAGCCGAGCGCACCTATCAGCTTTTGGCCCAGGCCACCGGCCGCGCCGGCCGCGCCGAGCGGCCGGGCCGCGCCCTGCTCCAGACCTACGCCCCCGAGCACGCGGTGATGCAGGCGCTCCAGGCCGGAGATCGGGACGGTTTCGTCGCGGTGGAGATGGCCGAGCGCGAGGCGGCCCGGTTGCCGCCCTTCGGCCGACTGGCCGCGGTGATCGTTTCCGGTGCGGATCCAGAGGCGCTGGAGACCTATGTTCGGGCCCTGGCCGCGGCCGTCCCCAACACCGATAATGTCGAGGTCTACGGCCCCGCCGACGCGCCCCTGGCGCTGGTGCGCGGGCGCCGGCGAAAGCGCTTTCTGGTGCGCTCGGACCGAACTGTGGACTTGCAGGCCTTTCTCGGCGCCTGGCGCGCCCGGGTGCGTCCGCCGGCTTCGGTTCGAGTGACGATCGACGTGGATCCCTACAGTTTTCTATAGTCTTTTTTTGCCTCCTATGTCGGGCGTCCGACTTAAATGATTGTTCAGCCTTGCTGTTTACTTTCGATGCGACTTGAGGAGACCTCCGATGACTAAAGAAAAACTCGGCTGCGCCGGATGCCGTGCGGGGGTTTTCGAGAAGCCCTTCTCCATGGCGTTCCAGCCGATCATCGATCTTTCCGGCGGGGTGTTCGCCTATGAGGCGCTGGTGCGCGGACCGCAGGGTCAGCCGGCTCTGAGTGTTCTGGGCGAGGTTGACGCCGGCAACCGCTACAGCTTCGACCAATCCTGCCGGGTCAAGGCCATCGAGGTGGCCAGCGGATTGGGCGCGGCAGATCACGGCGCGCTGTTGTCGATCAACTTCCTACCCAATGCGGTCTACGAACCCCGGGCCTGTATCCAGAAAACCCTGGCGACAGCCGCCGCCACCGGTTTTCCCACAGACCATCTGATTTTCGAGATCACCGAGAACGAAGAGGTGCTCGATCACGATCATCTGGAGCGAATCCTGACGGCCTACCGCGCCATGGGCTTCCGCACAGCGATCGACGATTTCGGGGCCGGCTTCTCCAACCTTAACCTGCTGGCCCGCTTCCAGCCGGATCTGGTCAAGTTGGACATGGACCTGATCCGCGGCCTGGATCGCGACCGGGTGCGGCGCGCGATCATTAGCGGCATCCTCAACGTGTGCGACGAAATCGGTGTGCGCGTCATCGCCGAGGGCGTGGAGACGGTGGAAGAGCATAACGCGCTCGTCGATCTCGGCATCGGATTGCTTCAGGGCTATCTCTACGCCCGTCCAGCGTTCGAGACGCTGCCGCCGATCGACCTGCCCGGCTCCGAACGGCGTGCGTTGACGGCTTAGGGTTAGCTTTAAGCCTCTACCCCATCCGTGCCTTCGCCGGGTTCCGCCACGGCCTCGGCATGGATGTGATGCTTTCGCAACGTCACGTTGGGGATGGCCAGGATGGCCAGCAGCCCGAGGGCCACGACGGCCAGGGCCGCCAGGAACACCGCCGTCATCGAGGCCGAAAACGCCGCCTTGACGATCGGGTCGACCACGACATTCACCGCGCCCACCGCCCGCTCGTGGCTGAACGCCAGGCTCTGCAACTGGGCCAGGCCCGCCTTGGCCCCGCCCTCGCCCCGCGCCGTCATCTCGCCTGCGAGGCGGGCGGTCAGGAAGGCGCCGCACAGGGCCGTCCCGATGGTCGAGCCGATCTGACGGAAGAACTGGCTGGCGCTGGTCACCACCCCCATCTGGCCCTCCGGCGCCGAGTTCTGCGCCACGGTGGAAAAGAGGCTCTGGGCGGGGCCCAGGCCCAGGCCCACCACGAACATGCGCCAGGCCACCTGCAACACATTGGCCCGATCGCCCATCAGGCTCAGCAGAAAGATGCCGACAATCAGGAACACGCCGCCCGCAATCATGTAACGCTTGTAGTGGCCCGTTTTGGACACCATCCGACCGGCCACGCCGCTGGACAAAACCAGCCCCACCATGAGGGGCAGGATGGCTACGCCGCTCTGGGTCGCCGGCACGCCGAGCCCCAACTGTAGATAAAGCGGCATGAAGGTCACCACCCCCATGAAGGACATGGCGATCAGGAAGGACGCCAAGGTGGTGGTCCAGAAGGCGCGGATCTTGAACAGGCCCATCGGCATCACCGGTTCGGGCACGGTGTGCTCGACCACGAGAAAGACGACGACGCCCGCTGCAAAGACGGCGAACAGTCCCAGAATGGTGGGCGAGGCCCAGGGGTAATCGTGGCCGCCCCAACTCAGCGCCAGCATCAAGGAGGCCACCGAAACAGCGATCAACACCGCGCCGGCGAAATCGATCCGCGCCCCGCGCTTGCGCACCGAGCCCGGCATCCGTGTGACGATCATAAAGAGCGACAGGATCGACAGGGGCAGGTTCAGGTAGAATATCCACCTCCAGCCGGCGATATGGACTGCGCCGATGTCCACCGTGCCGTGCTCGGTAAAGAAGCCGCCCACCACCGGACCGATCACGCTGGCCAAGCCGAACACCGCGCCAACCGCTCCGGCGTACTTGCCCCGCTCGCGGGGTGGGAAAAGATCGCCGATGACGGCGAAGGCGCCGGTGAACAGAGCGCCGCCGCCTAGACCCTGTATGCCGCGGAATACGATCAACTGGACCATGCCGCCGCCGAACAACGATCCGAACCCCCCGGACAGACCGCACAGCCACGAGCCGAACACGAATAATCCGATTCCGATGATCATGATCATCTTGCGCCCGTAAAGGTCGCCCAGCTTGCCCCAGATCGGCACCATGACGGTGGACGACAGAAGATAGATGGTCGTCACCCAGGCGTAGAGTTCCAGCCCATTCAGCTCGGCCACGATGCGCGGCATGGCGGTTGAGACGATGGTCTGGTCCAGCGCACTGAGCAGGAGCACGATCATCAAGGCGAAGAAGGTGACCCGCTTTTCCTGAGCGGTGGGGAGGGGTCTGGCGGCGACTGCGTTGGTCATGGCCCGTTCCGTACCCCCCGGCGCCGCGCGCGGGCAAGCATGTTCAGGCTTTCGACGAACGCAGAAAACGCCATGGCCGCGTAAATATAGCCTTTCGGCACGGTCTGCCCGAAGGCTTCGGCGATCAGCGTCATGCCGATCATCAGCAAAAACCCGAGGGCCAGCATCACGATCGACGGGTTGCGACGGATGAATGCCGCCAGGGGACCGGAAGCGATCATCATCAAGCCGACAGCGATGATCACAGCGGTGGCCATGATCGGCAGATTGTCGGTCATGCCGACGGCGGTCAGAATGCTGTCGATGGAGAAGACTAGGTCCAGGGCGAGGATCTGAACAATAGCCCCTGCGAAGCTCAAGCCGTTCTTTGCAGCGGCGGCTATTTCAGGCGCGGCCCGAGGCGCGACCCCTTGGTGAATTTCGCGTGTAGCTTTCCAGACCAGAAACAGTCCGCCGCCGAGCAGGATGAGGTCGCGCCAAGAGAAGCCATGGCCAAAGGCGCTGAGCACTGGCCGGGTGAGGCCCACGATGAAGACCAGCGCGCCCAGCAGCAGAAGCCGTAGCGCCAGCGCCAATCCCAGACCCAACCCCCGGGCCCGCCCGCGGGTCGCTTCGGCCATTTTGTTCGTGAGGATGGCCACGAACACCAGATTATCGATGCCCAGCACCACTTCCATGATCACCAGGGTGGCCAAGGCCAACCAAGCGCTCGGGTCGCTCGCCAAGCCCAGCAGCTGCTGCATCTCGATCCTTGAATCCGCGCCAATGGTGTCTAGCGTTCCCAAACAGTGGCGTCATCCTGCAACATCACCGTGTCCGCTTCGGTTGCGAGGGGGAAAATCGCGTGCTATCACCCGCCCGGCTTCGGGCAAGGGGGGTTTCGCAACACCCTAAGCTCATGCGCTTTTCTGAGCGCTTTCAAGCCTTTGGGCCGCCGCGATGGTCTGTCGCGGCCGGCGGTCAAACGCACCGGACGGAATAGATTTGGCAGACGATTCCAACCAGACGGACGTAGGCGCGCGCTATGCGCAGGCTTTGTTCGATTTGGCGTTAGAAAACAAGGCGGTAGACGCCGTCGAAAAAGATCTCAAGGCGCTGAAAGCGGCGCTTGTGGAGAGTGCGGAGCTGCGTCTGGTGCTGGCCTCGCCCATCTATGGAGCCGACGACAAGGGCAAGGCCCTCGCGGCCATTGGCCAACAGATGGCCTTCGAATCGATCACCTTGAATTTCATCGGCGTCCTGGCGCACAACCGTCGAGCGGCGGCCTTGGCGGCGGTGATCGTCGCCTATCAGCGTTTGTCCGCCACCCATCGCGGCGTCGTCGCCGCCGAAGTCACCACCGCCATCAAGCTGACTGCGGCCCAGGCCAAGGGGGTCCAGGCGGCCCTCGCCCAGGCCCTGGGCATGGAGCCTGACATCACCACCCACGTGGACCCCACGATCCTCGGCGGGCTGAAGGTCAAGGTGGGTTCGCGTCTGTTCGACGCCTCCCTCCGTTCCAAGCTCGATTCCCTCAAGTTCGCCCTCAAGAGAGCGTAGATAAAGACCATGGATATCCGCGCCGCCGAAATCTCGGCGATCCTCAAGTCGCAAATCGCCGGTTTCGGCCAGGAAGCCGATGTGTCCGATGTGGGCCAGGTGCTCTCGGTCGGCGACGGCATCGCCCGCGTCTACGGCCTCGACAAAGTCCAGGCCGGCGAGATGGTCGAGTTCCCCAAGGCTGGGGTCAAGGGCATGGCCCTGAACCTGGAGCGCGACAATGTCGGCGTGGTGATCTTCGGCGAGGACAAGGCGATCCGCGAGGGCGACGAAGCCCGCCGCCTGGGCGAGATCGTCGACGTGCCGGTGGGCAAGGGCCTCTTGGGCCGCGTGGTCAATCCGCTGGGCGAGCCGATCGA
>Ga0116226_10006540_pt1 | contig 10470 bp, 2 predicted proteins | sample S1TSphfallax_FD_89692 | JGI IMG/M metagenome (GOLD analysis project Ga0116226, IMG submission 89692) | Host-associated microbial communities from peat moss isolated from Minnesota, USA - S1T2_Fa - Sphagnum fallax MG | ecosystem: Host-associated > Plants > Peat moss > Unclassified | place: USA...
AAAAAGAAATTTTAAATGGGGAAAAAGCAAAAAAAAAAAAAAAAAAAAAAAAACCAAAAACCCCGGAACAAATTTTAAAACCCACCCAAAAAAAAAACACTTTTTAAAAACCAAAACAATTTATTAATTTTATTTTTTTTTTTTTTTTTTTTTTTTTTTTTTTTTTTTTTTTTTTTTTTTTTTTTTAAATTTTGGTTTTTTTTTTTTTTTTTTTTTTTTTGTTTTTTTTTTTGGTTTTTTTTCAAATGGTGATCATAATAATGTAATCAATAATATTGTAATCTTTTGATTTTTTCAATTTTGTGGTGTTGTTTAAGATCATTCACAAAAATAATTAACCATGTTTTGGCTATTAACAATATATGGAGGTATATAATTATTATATTTTGTAATATTTCGCTTATGGGTTCTAAAATACATTCTGTGATTCTAGCTTATAGAAAAATTGGAAAATTTTAGTTTTCTTAATAAAACAAATCCTTTGTTGATGTTGATGGCCCCTTTTTATGTTCACAAAATGGTGGAAATTCCCCACAATTTTGTTTTTGATTACATCAGTAATATTTATTTCAAAAATTTAAAGAATGGATCAAGTTTATAATAATTTCAGATGTTTTAAATAGTTTTACCCAATAATGTGAAAAAATCAAAATTTTGGATTTCCATTGCTTGTGGAGATAGGTTGACCATCCCTATTATGTGTGACATTATCCATATAATTAGTAAAGATCATAATATTGGATTAAGGACCTTGTGAACAAGTTTTGCCCAATGATATTATAATGAACTGAATATTCCATTTGGTTATTACTATTAAAAATTGGTGCATTATCATGTGATTACATTGAATTTATTTCATTTAAGAACAATTTCAACTACTCATTTTTAATTGTTAGAAAAAGGACAATGATTCTCCCCATAAATAAATTGCTTGTGGATACATATTTGGCTTCGTAATATGGAAGGTGGGAAAAATGGCATTGAAGAATGTTATTGTTTTTTATTTCCCCCCCCTTTTTTTTTCTCATGTATGGTTCTTTGCTATAATTTATCATTGTTTATCCTAAATGCAAAAAATAACATATCAACACATCTTGGGTTTTGTGACCAATTTAAAAATGACTATGTTTTTTTTTTAATGTTTATAATTACTTGTAATAGCAAAGGATGTCAAGATGCCATGTGGCATCATGGTTTTGCAACTATAGTATATATGGCAATTTAATCAATTTCTGGGTCAATATATTATTATTTTCAAATTTATATAATAAATCTAAATGATTTAGAATTAAGAATTCAAAAATACCATTAACTTTTGCAACTAATAGTAAATAATAACGATTCAATTTTTAATGATGATGATGTGGCATGCCATGTGCAAACAAGGTGTTACAACTAGTGGTCAACCTCATGACTCATGACACTAATTTCAATAAAATTACATTTATTGATTGGTCAAAAGTGTTTAATGCCAAAACATGTCTTTTACAACTTGTCCTATACAATTATAATGTTCAACACAATTAAGGAAATGATTATAAACGTTTAACAACTAGTAGTCAATTTAATGACTCATGATAGTAATATCAATAAAATTACATTTATTGATTGGTCAAAAATGTTTAATGCCAAAACATGTCTTTTACAACTTGTCATATACAACTATATTGTTCAACACAATTAAGGAAATGACTAAAAATGTTTAGCAATTAGTAATCAACTTAATGATTCATGACACTAATATTAATAAAGTTACATTTATTGATTGGTCAAAAACATTCATAATGCAAAAACATGTATATTATGGCTTGTCCTATGCAACTACAATGTCCAACATGAGTAAAGAAATGACTAAAATTATCTTTAGCAAGTAATAGTCAACATTATGACTCATGTAACTAACAAAAATGACTAAAAAAAAATTACAATCACATAGGACCAATCATTTTATTAGCCAAGTTTGGTTTAAATAACCCAATTTACTTTATAATTTTATCAATATTTAGTCATATTTAGCTACATATTGTTTCAATAATGATTTTTTAAAACTTTAAATATTTAGCCAAATATAACCTAAATATTTGAATTTAGCTTAATTTCTCACTATTTAACCATGTATAACGTAAAAAATATCTTTAGTTTCATTTATGTTAATTTAGCCATGTTTTAGCCTACATTATTATTTTAAATATAAATCATATTAATTTAACTATACATTAACAATTTTCAACGATGCTTAACTAAAATAATTATGTTTAAATGTGTTTAACCATGTTTAGTCAAAGTAATTGTGTTTAGTTTCATTTTTATTTTTAAAGTCATGTTTAATTTAAATAATTTTGTTTTAAATTATTTAGCCATATTGAGCTTAAATAGTTGTGTTTATTCTTATTTCTATATTAATTTAACCATGTTATGCCTAGGTGATTGTTTTTAGCCAAAATTATTTAAAGTATTTGTGTTTCGCCATGTTTATACTAACTTAGTTTATGTCTAGCTTAGATTAACCTAATTTAGTCTGGGTTTACCTTAAATTAGCCTAGGTCTAGCCTAGCTTAATTTAGGTCTAACCTAAGTAAGTCTACATTAGTTTAATTTAAGTTTAACTTAAAGCTAAAGTATTTTTAACTAGGCTATACTATGTTAATTTACTTTTAACATAGGGAGGCCTAAGTTAATCTAAGCTAGATTGGTAGTAATAGGTAGGTTAACTTATGTCAACCTAGGGTGGCCTAATTCAATTCAAGTTATTTTATTTTATTTTTGTCATTTTACGTTTAATAAACTTAGTGCCAAAAAATGTGGCAATCCAATGGATGGAGACTTGAACCCCAAAGTGGAGGTGAGGGGTTCAAGTCCTTGTTCTTGTAACTTATGATACCTAGACCATTTAACCTAGGTTAATTAATCTAGTCTAAGCTACCTAGGTTAGGAGGTTGAGGTTTGTTTTCAACTTAGGCCACTTAGCCTAAGTTAGGTGACCTAGGTTAATTACATGGGCTATTTAGGCTAGGCTAGGTTTTTTTGCTCATAATTAAACATGTGTTTATAAATATTTCTACACATGTCATCCATTTATCAAGGTGTATTTTGTAACTCTTAGTTGAGTAAAACGTTTAAGTTGACATGGCATGCACTTTACACATCAAACCAAAGTCAATGATGACATGGAATTTCAATATTATATAAAAAAATCCTAGTTGATAAGATGATTGGGCTTTGTAACTATATGTCATTTGCGACTCAATGGGTGAAACGACATGGGTAAATAGCAACTCAATAGTCACTAGTTGCAAATGTCTATCCTAACTAATACATAGTAAAAAAAACAAGTTGCAAAACCCAAAATGTGTTTTTGTGTAAAGTGTGCCTTCTCATGTCCATGTATAACATGTATATGGAAGGGTGAACATAATGGTCATTTGCCTTGATTCATCCATGCATGTGGGTAATGAAAATAAATAAGTTAATTAGGTTTGGATTTTGGCATAAAAACATTTATTTTTTTTTTTCCATCCATAAGCTTTGTGGGCTAATAACATCATCCACGACATTGCATAACATTCATCCATGTGCACAAACATTCATCCTTTTACATATTTATCCATGTAGATGGATTGTTTTCACTTTAGGCTCTAGGCCATGTGTAAGCCATCCTCACCCCTTAGTATGTTTGAAATGCCATTGCTTTAATAACTTTGCATGTGCTTCTTCTAACATTACATCAAGGTTTACAAACACTTGCCCAACAAATTGATCATACTCACTTTGGTTAATTCTCTATGGCAATTCTTCCCTAATTAAATGGTGATGTGTAGTACTTTGAAAGGAGAATATTTCTACAACTTGATTTTCAAAGCTTGCGATTCCTTCTACAATTCCCGCTCCTTTACCACCATCAATTTTCAATCATTGTTATGAGTTTATTGAGCTTGTTTTAGTGCTTCATGTAGTGCACCAAGTTATTCATATTGATTTTGCAAAGTATCTTCAAATCTTTGATCTCTTGATACAATGATTCTTAATTCCTTTCCTTGCATTTTTTATTTATTGGTTCATTTACATAATTTCAATGTCCACAAGTTAACAACAACTTCATGGTGACACTTTTGACTTTCTTCTCTTCCATTTCTACTAAAACCTTTGCATCATCAATAATTTTCTTGGGGTTCTTCACAACACTTTTGTTAGTGTAATTCCATGATCTTCTTTGTTGACTTTAGTATTGTTTCAATCTTTTGATGGGCAATTTGACTTTATGCTAAATCTATTACAATTACACTTAATTTTTTGAGGTTAGTTATGGTTGTTGTTACTTTCTATTGCCCCTTCTCTAGTGACTTCACTTATGCCACTAGTTTTGATGTGTTGTTCTCCCAATCTTTAAGGTGTCTTTCAAATTCAACCTTCTTATTTCAATTTGTCACTTTGTCTTGAGCTTCTTTTAATTTTTTAACATTAAAACTTTCATTCTTGTTTTTCAACTCTCAATTTCTTCATTTCATTCATGTTCCTTTTGAATTTTTTGTGATGTTTCCTTAAAATGACCAAATGACTTATTTTAGTTTGTTGTTTGCTTTGACATTGTGTCCTTCCTTTTCTCTGGTAAACACAAGCTTTTGGTTGGTTACTAATTATTGATTTGGGTTGAAGCCGATATGGTTTCTTCCCTTTGTTGAGTTACCAGTGTTATTTCCATTGTTTGATTTCCCATTGTAATCACCTAACTATTCACCTCTTGGATTGTGTGAAATTGTTATAAATCTTTGATTTGCATAGGTGGTGTGTTACCAACCACGTTGGTTTTTAGTGATTTTGAGTCAACGACTTGCACTTATGCATTTTGTATTTTATTAGTGAAAATCTCCTTAAATCACACATCTAATGTTGAAAATTAGTATAATCTAGCAATGCATCATCCAATGCCACTACCTCAATTTCCAAGTATGTACAAATTGATTTTCAATTTTTTTTGTCCAAACCACTATAATGTTCAACATAACTTATGAGTTTACTACTTTTTTTTTATGGTTTTATTTACATTACACCAAAACATGGTTTTCATGACTAGGACAATTTACAACTACTATCCAAGTATAATCATGTAATCATATTTGGACTTTAATTGTTATTATTTTGACTACAAGCATTATTAAGACTACATGACTATAAATATGACTATAGGTAATTATATGACTATAAATTATGACTACACAATGAATAATCATGTTGAATATAGTTGACATTGTTTGACCAACTATAATTTTTTAAAAGAAATATGAAAATGTAACTAAGCTTAGTACAAATTGGCTTACATTTAACCTAGGTTTGGCTTTGGTTTAACCTACTTTAACCTCTAGATTTTATTTGATTGAATTAAAACCTTTAGGTTGAATTACGTCTTCAATCTAACTTCTAAGATTAACTTCCATTAAATTTAGTTCATAAATTTAGTTTAAGTACTTTCGTTTAGTCTATGTATATTTGTTTAACTTACTTTAACCAAATTTAACTTAGTTTAGCCAAGTGTAATTTAATACAACCAAATATAATATAGTTTAACCAAATATAACCAAGTGTAACCTAAATAACCTAAATTTGCCAAGTTTAGCCTAGTATAACTTAATAAACAAAATATAATATAATTTAACCAAATTTAACCCAATAAGCCAAATATAACCAATTATAATTTAATTTAACCAAGTTTAACCTAGATATCTTACATTTACCAAATTTAACCCAATATAGCCAAATATAACCAATTATTTAACTTATAGATGACCATAAATAACTTTAGTTATTTACAAAACCATGAGTTTTTGTGTGTCTTGAATTTGTGGCACTAATATTTATCATGGCATACCATAATTTTTTGTGTGCCATGAGGTTTATGAAGTCATGAATTCACATGCATGTGTATCTGTACTAAATAAATTATTGTTAACTTGTAATTATGACTATTGGTTACCTTGTAAGTTACTTAAAGAAACATAACAAATTTACTTCATTTAATATGTTTAAATATACCTAGAATAGGTTACCCTAATAATAGGTTAACTTAGGTAGGCTTTGCCTAGGTTCTTAGCTTTAGGTTTTTTGGCAAGTCAACCTAGGTAGCCTCATTACAAAATATTTTATCAAGTTTGTAAACACCACAAGTTTGTGCGACTATGATGCGGTTAGATGCAACTATGATGCAATTAGATGTGATTAGATGCAATTAGATGCGACTATGATGCGATTATATGTGATTACATGCGACATAATTATCCTAGATTTTATTTATTTTTAGCCTAAGAATGCCTATGTTAACCTTGGTTAGGTTGGTAGGTAGTAGGTAGGTTGATCTAAATCAATTTAGGGTGGTGAAGGTTAATTCAATGTTAAATTTTTTTGAACTTTATAAGTTTGTGTTAAATATAATTAGTATAAAAAAATGTGGTAGTGCAATGCACGAAGACTTAAACCCCAAAGGGAAGGTGAGGGGTTCAAGTCCTCACTCTTGCAACCTATGATACCTAAGCCACTTGGCTTAGGTTAAGTAACTTAGTATAGGTTTTTTAAGCTAGGAGTTTGATGTTTGTTTTTAATATATGCCACCTAGCATGTGTTAAATAGCCTAGGTTGCTTAGCATAAGTATGTTAAGCTAGGTTGACTTTTGGCTAAGCAAGGTTGGCTTTTGGTTATGTTAGTTACATGGGCTAAACTAGATTGACTTTTAGTCATGTGCAATGACTCATAATGTGTTTATAGATTTTTGACACATGTCATCCATGGATCAAGGCGTTTTTGTAAAACTTAGTTGGATAAATCAACTAAGTTAAGATGGCATACACTTTACACATCATGCCAAGATCAATGATGACATGGAATTTCATTATTATAATTTAAAAAAAAATCTTATTGTTAAAATGATTGGGCTTTGCAATTGAATGCCCCTTGCAACTATATGGGTGAAACGACATCGATTTAACAACTCATTAATCATTAGTTGCATATGTCGTTCTTGACTAGTATGTAGTTGTAAAAGCCAATTGCAAAACCCAAAATGTGTTGTTGTGTAAACTACCAAGCCATAAATCTAACCCATGTGGTTTATTTATTATTTAATATACCCTAGGGCTAAAACTAATTGGCCTAGGCTACATATAGGAATAGCTTAAGGCTAAAGTAGGTAACCTAAGTGGCATAGTACCTAGCCTAGGCTAGGAAACCCTAGGTTAGCTAGGTAGGTTAAGTCTTAAAACACTACTAAAAAACTAAGTGCCATCACTACTACAAAATGTGAGTGTAGTCCACTAGTCCCCATTCAATGGACTAATGAATTCACTACATTCCCACTAGGTCTCATTCACTGGGACTGATGAGTGCATTCAAAATCTAATGAAAACATTTGGCGTATGTGGACACATTTTTTAATAGTGGATTTGGGAAAAGTCAATCAAAAAAACTTTTAATGTTTATAACTCACCAAATGTTTAAGTTTTTAGTGTGTTAATTTGTAATGTTTATGGTGCACCAAACCAATATTGTTATATAATTTACAAACTTGAAACTTAGGAGAAAGATTATGGGATAAACTTTTAGTTGCAACCTTGTTGCAACCACTACCTATTACAAACTAGGTATTACAAGTTTAGCCTACCTAATTTTGTATTACTTATAAGTACACTAGGTATTAAAGGTACCTAATATCTATTTATAGTAGGTATTAGTAGATAACTACCATATATTAAGTACTTACTTACTAGGCACAAGGTACGACATGTGGTTAGGTACTAACCTCATTACCTACTAGGTAATAGGTACCTATTTAATAGGTTTTATGTCCTACCTTGGGTACTTATTAAGTCAACCTAATTTTATTCTAAATACCTACTAAATCTATTAAATACCTATTATAGGTCTACTAATTAGTTTAAGTACCTATTAAATAATTATAACATATTACAAGGAGGACAACAACACATCTTGGGTTTTGCGATTAGGCTTTGCGATTACGTCCTAATTAGGAAGGACATATGCAACTAGTCACTAATGAGTTGTTAAACCCATGTCATTTCACCCATTTAGTCACAAAGCCCAATCATCTTATCAACTAGGACTTTTAAAATTTTGGCTTAATATTGAAATTCCATGTCATCAATGACCTTGGTGTGACATGGAAAGTGCAAACCATCTCAACTTAATCATTTTATTCGGTTAAATGCAACAAAAGATGCCTTGATGCATGGATGACATGTGTTAAAAATCTATAAACACATTATGAGTCATTGCACATGACCAAAAGTCAACCTAACCTAACTTGCTTAGCCAAAAGTCAACCTAACTTCACTTAGCTAAGCTAGCTACCTATGTTAGGCAACTTAAAGATAGGTGGCCTTGATTAAAAACAAATGTCGGATTCCTAGCCCAAGAAGCCTAAACTAGTCTACTTAACTTAAGCCAAATGGCCTACGTATCATAGGTTGCAAGAATGAGGATTTGAACCCCTCACCTTCACTTTGGGGTTCAAGTCCTCATCCATTGCACTACCACATTTTTTAATGTTAATGATATTTAACACAAAGTTATAAAGCTAAAAAAATTAGCCTTGAATTAACCTTGACCACCCTAAGTTGACTTAGGTTTATCTACCTACTACTTACCAACCTAGCCTAGACCTATACCTCCCTAGGTTGATTTAAGATGAATTAATTTTTCAACTTATACTACTTATTAACCTAGCCTAGTATTAACCTAGGCATTCTTAGGCTAAAAATAAAACTTACGATAATTATGTCACATCTAGTTGCATCATAGTTGCATTTAGTTGCATCTAGTTCCACAAATTTGAGGTGATTACAAACTTGATAAAATATCTTGTAATGAGGCACGTAGGTTGACTTGGCAAAAAACCTAAAGCTAAGAATGTAGGCAAGCTTACTTAGGTCAACCTATTAGTAAGGTAATATATTTCAAGTATATTTAAATATACTAGATGTAATAATTTTATTATGTTCAGTTAAGTAACTTAAAAGGTAGTTTATGTTACAAAGTAGGTTTTTATTAAGTTACCTACATACATAGGTTAATTTAATAGGTATGTTAACCTAAGCTAAAATGTTAAATAATTAAAAAATCAAAGAATTATGTGTCACATTTTTCAAAAAAAAATTTATATTATAATCATAATTACAATTAACAATAAATTGTTTAATACACATACACATGCATGTGAATTCATGACTTCAAAAACCTCATGGCACACAAAAAAGTGGCATGCCATGACAAATATTGGTGACATAAATTCAAAACACACAAAAACTTGTGGTGTGACAAAAATCATGGATTGTCATGAAAATTTGTGACACCTTGTTGCCAAATGACATGTCATGTCATCATCACATGGAAGACTGAATCATTACTAATTTACAAAGGACAACAATATTTTCAACTAGTTACTAAATGAGATTAATTCATCAAATCAATGACATGAATCATGATGTGAAATTAATGTCATAAGTCAGGAAGTGTTGTAACTATTAATCAACCTCGTTGCCATGTGGCATGTCATGTCAACATCACATGACCATAAGTTATTATTCACCAAAAGTTACAAGAATGAATGGAATTTTGTTATTACTTAATTTTGGATGATAAAAAATACATTAAAAATATATTTTGGTAAATTTGATATTTGTGTAAAAACCATCAAGTCGTGATATTGACCATAGTTGCAAAATGATAATGACATGTGGCACCACAATGTCTTTTACAACTATGCAATCATTAACATGAACTTGTACGTAGTTACAATTGTAATAAAAAAAAACAATAATCGTTTTATTGACTGAATAAAAACCCAAGACGTGTTGTTGTGTAATGTAGGTACCTACTAGGTACTACTAGGTAGGTAAATAAAATACCTTAGTCTAGTTATCTACTTATGTACTATAGCCTAACCTAGCTAGCTACTTATTGCTTAGCCCAAGTACATACTCCATACTTAATTACCAGGTATTAGGTATTATGTACTTATTACATAGGTAGGTTATGTAGGTAGGTAGTAGACATAGTACTGAACCTAAGGTGATTATTTTGGTTGCATGTTTGACTAATTGTATATACAAAGTTGTAGAAATTGCAAAAATACCATGAGAAATTGCAAGTGGAAGGATGAAACAAGTTATAATTACAACCTAGTTGCAAAGAAAACCAAAACCCACCCAAATTTGAAAAGTAGTTGCAAAAATGACAATTCAAAATAGCAAGTGACTTTTAGTTACACCTCGTCACAAATGAAGCGGTTACAAATGACAATATTTCTAGTAATGTTCCTTGGTTTCATTGTCTGTTTGATGTGCAAATCAGGCTGATTGTTTTGAACTTCTCTGCCCTATAAGCATGTTATATATATCCGCCGTAGACCGCTCTCATGAGACTTCATCCTTTCACTTTTTCTTTTGTTTCACAGCTCTGATCTTCCG
>Ga0116226_10006541_pt1 | contig 10470 bp, 10 predicted proteins | sample S1TSphfallax_FD_89692 | JGI IMG/M metagenome (GOLD analysis project Ga0116226, IMG submission 89692) | Host-associated microbial communities from peat moss isolated from Minnesota, USA - S1T2_Fa - Sphagnum fallax MG | ecosystem: Host-associated > Plants > Peat moss > Unclassified | place: USA...
AAAGTTGAATTATTTAATTTTATTAAAAAAACCTTTTTGGGAAAAAAATGAACCAAAAGGACTCCATTCTTTCCCAAAAGGGCAACATCTAGCTCAACAATATACTTGGAATAGTTATACACCATAACAATAGTGATTATGGTTGTTAATAGTTTCATAATAAATTTCAAATTTTTAAAAAAGGTTTTAGCATTCATGCATTGTATGTTTTTTGGGGCTAGTTTAGAAGAAAAAAAAGGCAATTTTGTTTAAGATAATTGGGTTTCTCCATACCCAAACTTGTCTAGCTACAATATAGACCCTAAATTTCACAAAATTTGGTGTTAAATGTTTTATGGACACCATTGCACATTTTTTTATAATGATTGATAACCTTATTCCTTTTCGAATTAAATGAGAAGTGGGTATGAGTCTATTAATCAAAGGTAGTTGATTTTACAATGGTGTATGTCTTTCAAGATGTTTTTGATGATGTAAAGAGATTGCCTCTTTGGCACGTAAAAGAACAACATTGAGATGATTGGCTTTGGGTTCGGGAAAAACAATGGGCCAAATTTTACCAATTGAAACATTTACATTGTCCTTACACCCAATGAAAAGGAGATTTTTTATACAACATTACAAATGTGAAGGAACTCTTGATCCATAATGGAAGGGATCCAAAGTATAGAGTTTGGAGAGGACCAAACAACATGGACTCATAAAATGAAAAATGTGAAGAAAACTTGAAGGTTCCAACAAAATAGTAGACCTAGGAGCTTGATTTTGTTATTGATATGCAAGCTATGGTAGTTGATGCATTCCAACAAGTAGATGATCTAGTGGCATTGAAAGCTAGAGCTTTAAATGTTGTGGAGGAGTCCTTTAAGGTAGTTGATGGGTTACAAGAGGGATCAAATGAAGGTGAGAGAAATGGTGAAGCCAAGGCCCCTTTTGATAACAAGTGCCAAGATTGATCAACCAAAGGGTTGCCCTTGTGAATAGTGATAATGAATAAGACAACCATTTTTAATATGTTTTTAAAATCTAGGGTCTAGGGTGTAATCAAAGACAAACAACAAAAGGTTTATTAGCTTTGGTTAAAGTAGATGGGCAACCCCCCACAAATTGTTCACCTCCAAAATCACAATAAATGTGTGCCATGGAATGCAAAAATATGGTAGCCAACATCAAATTCAAAGGATGCATGACCCTATGGAATCCCAATATCACTTATAACATGTGAACTATTTACTTATATGGTCCATTTAACCTTTTACTTAATAGTTTTTGGGTCCTTGCCCTTTACCATCCATTTACATACCACGCACCTAATTGTTAAGGCCAAGGTGTCACAATTCATGTATACTTACCAATATACTCATCATTACACTCAAATTGTTGAAACTATTGTTAATGTCTACTATTTCCTTACCCAAATTACTATTATTTTTCTAGCATCGACTTAACACCAATATTGAAGTTGTAGATGTTGTCAATTCCATACTTTTATGATCCATGCTCTTGCATTGCACCCCTTTTCAACAAATTGACACTCCATCGGATATTCAATTACACATTCTAATTTCAAGTCATTCATGTCATCACTATTCATTTACACACACATATGTGGAGTAACCTTGAATCATATAATTATATCATAGTTTTTTCTTATAGAAATTGGTGTCACCTCAATTTTTACTTCCAAAAATAGCTAATCCCTCCCTAGCCACATTATTTTCCCATTCTTCTCTACATAAATACATGTGCTAGTAGTTATAAGCAACCATCCAACCATAATTGTTTGGTTGAACTACTTGAACTACCTTCTACCATGTATTCCATTTCCTAATTCAACTTGTTTATCAGATGCCTTAAACATGTTGTTATGTTATTGTTATTGTTATACTATGTATTTCAATTTGCACATGTTGGCCAACTAATTCTCTAAGGCTTAGCTTGTCTTGTTGGCTTGCTCTAAGCTTTTATGATTTAGCCTTTTATTGTATTTGTTTTGGTAAAAGATAATTACCCTTTAGATTGCATCCCAATAAAAATGGACCACTAAGATTGCCATCTTGGTGGCATGATTGATCAAGGCCTTCTCATCGAAGGTTGTGTTCAATGCCTCATTATTAGATTAACCCAATATGATAACATCGTCATTGTCAACGTATAGCAACTTTGACCTTGCTTAAATGAATTCAAATTTGGAAACAACTCAAGTTCAATGTGTTGTTGCCTCACATTAAATTGTTAAATGTGAATTCAACATGTAGGAGCAATTGAACAAGGTAGATGCATTGACTAACTAAAGCATGGGACAAGAAGAAAGGGATGTTTAGCTCTGATTCACCTTCAAATTGGGCATTCATGATGCATGGCATTTTGATTCCTTTCAAAAGCTTTTTGACAACTTTTCCAACAATGGTCACTTTGAAATTTAGTCCATGATATAGATAATTATTATCTTTCAAAAGGTCTAGACAAATAAGATGGTCACATCAACATCACATGCCAACATTCTTAGTAAACATCTCCAATCATTCATTAATGATATTTTGGATCTAATTTAAACTACTCAATCAATTACCTACCAATATTTATTTTGATGAGGCACTATTATATGACTCAAAATGCAAAGCCACAATGACACAAGTTTAGAAGGAGGTCTTTAGCAAATAAACCCACTTAGATCATAAGGACCAATTAAAAGTAATATTCATACAAATTTACCAATGCAATGTGTGTTTGGTCAAGGCAAAAAAAGAGAAAAAATATGAGTATTATTATAATTAAACTAAGAGAATCATGTTGGGGTAAAAACACAGTCAAAGGAGCCACCAAAATGAGTGGACACTCCATAAAACTACATTTTTGTATATTTGAAAGATCATAAGTGAAGCATAATAGTTTGGATTGTCATAAATTTTTTGGAATATTTTCCATTAATTGTAAATTTTATATGTTCCAAGCTTGACACAAATCCAAAAAAAAATTGCATGTTCAAAGCACTTACACTTTGAAAATGGACAATCCTTTTTTCTTTTTTTTTTCAAACGCCCTTTTTTCTACCAAATGTGCACCATTCCTTTTGAAAATTGGAGAGGATTTTAACATTGATGATTAAAAGGGGAAAAAGATTTGAACTAGTGGAATTATTTTTATAACCGATTGGAGCACATTTGGTTCAAAAAATGTTTTCGACCTTGAAAATTATGGATTTTGAAAATGTGCTTTTAATAAAAATTGTTCATGCTTATGTGATAGAAGGCATGAATGCATAATATACATGGTATAAAATAAATTTATAGTCAAAATGTATTTATATGTAAAATACAGTGTTAAAGGGGGTACTTGAAATACAAATTTTAAAGTTATAAACCAACACAATACGTGTCATGTGTAGTCCTTGGAAAAGGGACTTTTACCTTGGCAACCTTGGCTCTTTTGATTGTGTTTTCACCCATTGGTCAAATCATTGTATCTCCAATTGGATTTTGAAGACACTAATGTTTGTGTTGCCTTCTTTTCACATCACAAACCTCTTTTGTAAACATGTAAGTTGAATTGGTTTTTCAATCCATGGTTAATGAGGTTTAGTCACAATGATTTGGGGACATTTGCTCCAATATTTTTTTCACTTCCATAAAACACAACACAAAAATGCCATGACCCAAAGGCTTCTAATGAATGATAAAAAATTCACATCCCAAGACAAATTGTTGTTTTAGATGAATCAATTTTACCAACGGTTATACCAAGTGGACCGGCCAACAACAAGCAAAGTCTTGGTTATGCGCATTTAATGTTAGGCAAATGTGCGAAAGAAAATCAACAAGGCTATGAAGTTTGAACTCTGAACTTATCAAGGACATCACCTTCAATGAACTCAACAAGGTCATAACTTTGTTTCCCAAAAGCAAGACACCTAGGGATGATGGCAATTGAGTTATTATAGGAAATTGTAGCTTTAATTACATCAAACCTATTAAAGATGTTAGAAATTTTTTGCCCCAAGGCTCAATGTCAATTCCTTTTTGTGAAGGCTTCATAATCCTAATTCCAAAGTCTGACAACTAATCCAAAATTGGCAACTAAAGGCCCACAATATTTATTGGTAGCACATAATGTTTTTGGCTAAAATCCTTGCTTAATGGCTCCAAGGCATTCTACCATTGACTATTTGCCCAAATTAGATTTGTGGGAGGTCAAAACATCATTGATAAAATTTACCTCACAATGACATGATGGCATAGGCAAAAGAAAATGGACAAGACCTAGCCTTTTTCTTACTTGCATTCAAGAAAGTTGATTAGGATTTCCTCTTCTCAATTCTAAAGGCCTTTGGATTTAGTCCAACTTGGGTATAGTGGGTTTCAATGTTTTACAAAAGCCTCATCAATAAAAGCCAATGGAAAGTCAAACAAACCAAGTTTTCCTCCTATTATGAATCATGAAACAAGGTTGCCCCTTGTCTTAACATCTTTTTATCTTGGTGATTAACATTTTGGGCTATTTTTTAAATGACCCAAAATAACATCCAAGGATTGGAGTTCTTGGGAGGCACCATCATTTAAGACCAATCATTTGTGGATTATACAATTTTTTATTTGAAAGGTTGAAAGGAGAACCTTGACGCCACATTATAGACATTATTTTTCAAATTCCACAGTGCAAAAGTAAATTGGAACAAATTACAATGATTTGCCTAGGAATAAGGTTGGATTCAAATGGGTCCTACCAAGCCAATACACATGTTACTTTGACCTCCTAATTGACTTCAGATTAGCATGAAAAGTTTATGTGTGTTATAGTTTACCTGCCACAATAATAACCATAACACAATTTTGTCATGTGTGGATTGTGTTTTGAAGCAAAATGAATGTGTGCATCGCTAAACAATGAAAGGTGGAGATATATGTTTAATCCTTAAACCAATAAATGCAAAAATGGCTGGTAAAAAAAATTGAACAAATTTAAAATGTCATGTTGAAGTAAAAACCAATGGAGAAAGTAGGATTATAAGTCATTTCTAGAATGATAAGCTCTCTTTTGGAATGTCAATGTTTTATTAAAAAATCAAATAATGTCCTATTTATGTAATCCACATCTCCTTGATTTCCTTCCAAACCTTTGGAATGTAACATAATTATTATATAATATATGTGATTATCCTTATTGATGCAACCTTTTTGATGATTGTTTTTGAAAATTTAAGATTAATTCCAAAAAAATAGTGTTTCATAATATATTAAAACTTTACATAATCATGTAGAACATAATTTATTATATTTGTGGTTTAAATATGAAAGAACTTGAACAAATATTGTTATTTTTGTTAGATTATTTTTCAATAAAGTTACATAGTTGGACATGGTTATTGAATAATGTTTAAAGGCACTTAAACACATCTTTTAATCATCAAATTTAAGGTAGCATAGGGTAACTAGGGAGTTAAAATAGGTAGGTTAAACCACATAAGTAGGACGAGAAGAAATGTTTACAATGATGCAGTGACAAAAATTATCATTTGTTGAGAAAATTGTGCAATGGTTAAGGACTTGGACTCTCAATGTGAAGGTGAAAGGTTCAAATATTCACATTTGCAACCTACTTGAATGCAATTAACCTACATAGCTTTAGCTGAATTTCTAAACTAACCTAATTTAGACTAGGTTGCCTAGGCACGATATTTAACTTTTTAGCAAAATCTAGGTAGCCTATTTAGGCTAAATTAAGCTAGGTTGCCTTGTGTAGTTTAACCTAACCTTTGTTGTTTTGTGTAACCTATGTTACTTAACTTGGTCTATGTTGCTTTCATTATGTAGTCCAAGCTACCACATGGCTACTAATCATGGGTTGGAATACCTGACAATATTCACAAAATCATGTAGATTTCATGACTAGATATGCATATTGGATTTTTCTTTCATCAAATTACCATAGTTATTTTTGTGGTTTGCAACAATTCCCATTTATGCAACTATGGTAGGTTGAAAATCCTTTAAGTTGTACCACACATGAAGAAAAGGGCCTAGTTCATATTGTAGTACATCTTTACCCTATATTTTGATCCCCGTAAAAGATAATGAATCAAAAGTTATCAAAAAATTTAGAAGGACTATATTTTAGACTATTATAATTTTAGATTCCATCATAATCATCCATAAATGTGTTTTACATGTTAAAAAAAGACTAGGTAAAAAAGACAAAAAAAGGTGATGTTGTGACAAGATTTGGTACACCTTAAAAAAATTGCACCCAATAAATTGGATGATACCAATTTGACTATATAATCATGGAATTAGATTGGTCCTAAATGACTATAGAAATAGTCAAATGTTCCCTAATCATATTTTGTATTGTTTGATGTAGTGAATTTTAATGGGTAGACTTGGCATTTTTGACCTATAAGTGCAAACATGAACCTTGTTTATCAAACTTCTAAATAAAGGGCTTGCCCCTAATGACAAACCATGGAAACAAATAGTTTGGTAATGAACCCAACATGCTTAGTCCAAGGGAAAAAAATGATGCAACCAACTTCACAACATGGCATGGTTGTTTATAGCCAAGCATTTTGAGCCAATTGTTTCACCCTTTTCAAATTCCATCCTTACGACATGGACCAAAATGAAATCCCAATTCCATAAAAAAAAACCTAATTTTTTTCAAAAAATGTTATGGCAATCATTTCTTAAAACCTTGTTGATCACTATGAATGCAAATGACCCTTTTGGCATGGAAGATTGTAAGGACATACTTTTTTTTTGTTCACCAATTGCACATAAGTTTCCAACTTATGAAATGACCATACTTAGGAATGGAAAAATCTAAGGCAAGTTAAGATTTGGATCAAATGCAAAAAAGGTTGAAAACCTTAGAAAAAAGGTTCACATAATCCATACCTTAGGACATCAACACTTGTAATATTGTTGTTAACATAGGGGACTAGGTCACATTGTTAGACAACAATTTAAAAACTAACTCCAAGTGGGTTTGTAAGGTCATTGAAACATTCCTTGCATCAATCAAAACATGGAAGCTCTGTAGATTGAAACGCACCTCTACCCCCATCCCCACAACCTTGCCCTTAGTCATGCTACCAATGGTTATTTTACAACATATATGTTTTTTTTGCCCAAAAGAAAACTCAACCCTTGTTTCTTGCTCAAAAAGGGCCTTTCAATCATCTAAACACTAAATTTTGACTCCACATAGAAAGATTGATTTAATTGTGACTTGGGGAAATGGTCATGGCAAGGAGTCACCACAACACCTTTTTCCAATTACTCATCAAGGAGAAGATACCACCTTTGTTCTTAAGTTTATTCACAACCCATGGCTCTATTTTCCATACTCATTACAATGGGCATTGATGTGATCACTTGATGCAAGCTACTCGTTGGCTTTAGCACAATGCATGCCCCAAGAAGGTCACCATTATGATCTAACTCACCTTGAACCAAGGTCTACAAGTCAAACATGGTTAAACAAAATGGGCTTTGATTTTTTCTATGGCCTTTGCAACAATTGAACCTTGAAAAAATATTAACATTCCCTTTTTTACTACCCCATAATGTAGTTTGGAGTGACTTTTAAGAGGTTTGGTGATGTTGGATTCCCCAATGAATTTGTTTTTTTCCAAGATGCAACAACTTTCCAATGAACATTTTTTTTTTTCATAACAATCTTGTTCCAGCATGTACTAGAACCTTCAAAATGCAATTTGTTAAGATCAAATGTGGGTTCATTTATGAACAACTTCTTGACATATTGCAAACCTTCATCATTTACTTTCTTTGGATGAAGTGATGCATCGGAAAGTACAAGAATTACTATTTGCCCAAGCATGTGCTATAGAATGCTTAATTGACCACCATGCAAGTTAGCTTGACCACCTTGCGGGCCACGTGCAAGGATCATGAGAAAAAGACACCCCCAATTTAGGTCCTTTTTGTCATAGGCACAAAAACAATTGAAACACAAGGATTTCTAAAGGATGTGAACAAAACATGATGAAAGAAAGTATAGTTATAAATCTAAATCATGGAACACAAAAATTAGGACAAGAACATTAAGTGTGTAAAACATAAGTCAAATAAAACTTTATTATGAAAACATGAAAAGGAGAAAACACGGTTATGGTGCAAAATCATACCCAAAATTGGCATTGAACACATTGAAAATAAAATAAAAGGAATTACCTTTATAATTTATACATTGTTGTGGACATAGTTCAAAGAAAAATATTTCAAAATATTTCAAGGAAATTTCTTGGGAGCCTTCCTAATCACATTATGGATGGATAATTCATGAACTTCATTCATGTGGATGAGAAATGACATTAATGGATGAACTTAATCTATGATGATGATGGCGATGATGTTGATAGCGATGTTGGCAATAATGTTGGCAATGATGTTGAACATATGCAAGCATGATCTTGGACTCAATATTAGACATGGTGTTGGCCACGATGTTAAGGATGTCATCCATGACACTTTTAAATGATAAATTCAATAAGATCTAGTTCCATAATAACCTTTTTGGTTCTAGTGACAATTCTATTAGTTGGAATTATGTTTCACCCATATATTTCTTAAATTTCATTCAATAAAGGGGTCATGTTTCTCCCTTCCTTACTTGAAGGTTTTTCCACCATTTACGAATTAATGTCAAATATCATTTTCATGTATGTGCACATACTACATAATGAAAATTTTAAAATTCTTATTCAATTGTCTAACACATTAAATTTTATGATATTTGTTCATTCATATTGTCACATGAGATACAATCTATGTATTATTATCTTTCATTCTATTGTCATTTATTATACATAAGATATATATTTATTATATTCTTATATCATTATTAGATAATTAAAAAATTCACATATATATAGTGTACCTAATATAATAATATTTAATATCTAAATTCATTATTATTATTTCATACCAAATGTTATTGTATGCATGCAACTTCACATCAAATTATCATGTACATAACTATGTATCCAATTTTGTGTGTAAGTTGGTAAAATAATAAGTAATGTATAATCTCATTTTCATTCAAAATGAAATAAACTAATGTCATATTGCATCATTTTTTAGAAGAAAAAAAAATCAAATGGAAAAGAATCCATTTATAGTATAAATAAATAAATAAAGTTCTTTGAGATTAAAAGTAAAATATAACTAAAGATATAATAATAGTTCATTTGTCCATATTGTTCCATTTATGACCAAAACATTCAAATATTATATATGTTGAACACAAAATAATCTTGGGATCATCTAGATACCAAAAGATGTATCTCAATTGTTTTTATGATCAAACTCATTATTGAAAACTACTAATCTTTACAATCTTCATGCAAAAGATTCATGCATTTAAAACAATATATTTATTGCCAAAATAAAGTGGCATGATCAAACAAGGGCCAATGTCCATTCATAATGATCATATAGATGTTAAAAATAACTTTTAGATGCTCACATACATCAACATTAAATTGTCACATACAAGTATTTGATGTATACACAATTGTAACAAATAAATATATGTCCTAGAAAAAAGGACATCATGTTTCATATTTGATTGTGATCATCATGTTCCCTTATGGACAAGGTCCTAGTCTATCACATTTGTTGCAATGATTACGTACCTTGTTTTACACACCCTAAATATTGTGAGAAACAACTTTCCTTCATTTGAATGTACATGTTGCGTAAAAATTTGTCATTTTTTGTTGTCATCGTTGACAATGTTAATTTGATATTTTCAATTACATAAATATAAGTAAAAATAGAAACACCAAATAACTCATATGTTGAAGTTAATTTTCAATTTAGACACACATTCATGGAAAGAAAGATTAAACTCAATGCTTGAATTTATCATTGATGACATTATCAAAAAAAATTAAAATGAAATTGATAGAGTTAAATTTCAACTAAATTTGTTTCCTCCTCAAATTTTGATCATCAATTGTCATTGTGTCATTATTCATCCCAAAGCTTAATGGACATGAAAGTTGTTGAAGGAAGTTGCCAAAGATGTGATGAATTTCATTTATGTAACAATCATTTTTGCTGATGCACCTTTAGGCTTGCCAAATGGTGTTGACACGGAATAAGTCCCCAATATGAGCATCTAATCAAACTTTGCAAGATTTGAATGTGCTACTTGGTTCCTTGGAATGAGGTGTGAATAATGAAAGTTCTATGATGTTTAAAAATTATGCCATTCTATAGGAATCCATGTCCCATTAGATGCAAAAAAGCAAACAAAAGATGAATTTTGTGCAATTTGAACCTGATTCAAAGCTGGGATTCATCATGGGCTCACCACTAATCAAACCCTCATAAGAGGCATTGTTTTTTTCATAAATATTTTGTGGGTGATGCAACCTCAGATTTGTCAATGGTTTTGGTGGAAATTGAATTCCTTGACCATGCTGAAATATGGAGACCTAGGGTACAC
>Ga0116226_10006544_pt1 | contig 10467 bp, 9 predicted proteins | sample S1TSphfallax_FD_89692 | JGI IMG/M metagenome (GOLD analysis project Ga0116226, IMG submission 89692) | Host-associated microbial communities from peat moss isolated from Minnesota, USA - S1T2_Fa - Sphagnum fallax MG | ecosystem: Host-associated > Plants > Peat moss > Unclassified | place: USA...
ATCGGGGGAGTCGTTCCTCCCCATACCCATCCTTTCTCTAGTGAGACATTATTCGTAGTGCAAGGCTCCATTTACACAGGCTTCATTAGCTTCGACGGTGTGCTGTACGCAGAAACCTTGCAAAAGGGAGACATCTACATCTTCCCCAAGGGCACTCTCCATTTCCAAATCAACGTGGGTACTGGACCTGCAATCAGCTTCAACAGTCTGAATTCCCAATATCCTGGATTCTTGGTTGCAGCAAACCAGTTGCTGTTGAGCAACATCCCCCCTGCAGTGCTGGAGTCATCTCTGGGAATATCTAATGCCACAGATCTCAACTTACTTGAAGCCTCTGTCCCTCCATACTGGGGGTAATTAACTAGACTGCAAATTATTCCAAGCTCTGCATCAAAGAGTCTAGTTTAAGCGTACAAACTGAAATTAGGTATTGCTTCATGTGCTCACAGATTTTTACAGTCAACTTTTGCTTTGGCTTGGTGTTTTCGACATGATCCTGATCATGTAATTTAACCATCTAGATCATTTGAATAGATTCTCCTTCCATGTGTGATTAAAATAATGTAATTACATGGTTTGATGTGGTTCAAGGATCATAACTTAATAGAGTTCCATATGGTGACAGATTTACATTTAACTTTGGCGTGGTATTATATTAAACATCCTGATTAATATCTAGCTCAGTCATATATTAATATTAATAGGAATAGATTCTTGTGTGGTCCAGGATATTTTTGAAATCTATTATGTGGGACAATTCTTTTTTTTTGGGTGTGCTCAATTGTGTTTTCATGTATTCCTAAAATTGCTTGGACATTACTTTATATGTATAAAATGTGGATTCATAAATTAATAGTATTTTTAAATTAATAAACAGCGTTTATTCTTTGGCGAATTTGGGTTTTAAAAAAAAGGAAATGGGGGATATTCTGTCGCTTATTCTCTATATTTCTGAAAACATCCATTGGAAGCTGTAGAAAAAGTGACAATCATCATCTAGGAAGATTACTTATCAAATCTGGCTACACCCTTGATATGAAGCACGAGTCTTTAATCGCCCTTTCTGCGTACATACTGAAAACCAAATGTAGAAATCTGGCTATTTTTTTCTTTTTTCTCTCACTTTGAAAAAGCACTTCATTTTTGCATTTTTGTGTTTTCATTTCGTTTTTTGGCAAAATGATGCAATTAAAGGAAAAGGTTGGCTACATGAGATCTCTTATCCTTGCCTCAATGATCTTCATGTGGATGGTTTTGTTTTACATGGTAATTTTATCCTTGATGTGAAGCTTGCCAACATTGAGTTATCAAACATTCGTGAGCTTTTGAAGCACTAGCTCTGCTGAATTTGAATAATATATTCGGCAAGTTTTCAATTGTGCTAGACTCATAGGCTCCATACTAATTTTAATGTTGAACCTTGGGACCTTGGCATAGGTTTACACCATATATAAAACCATGTACACATGTGATGAATCTAGAAAACGACTTAGTTGAGGGGTTTATTCACAGTTGCTAGACCTAAGATAAAAAATACTTATTAAGCCCAAACATGGAAAAGTATTCGAACAAAAGTAATCACAACAATGAAAAAAAAACTGAAAATGTCAACTTTGTAAGCTATAAGGCATGTGATACATTTTAACATTGAATTTTAGAAATATCTGAATGTGTCAAATGTGACATTAACATGTTTTTAAAAAGTTTAATAAGATCTTGTATTGATGTTCTTTTAAAGATATTTTCAACATGCTTTACAAATCCACATGACTAAAAAGTACTGATTTTTCACATTCATGAATTGTAATTCAAAAATTCCAAGTATATTGTGATCTTAGGAATTTAGTTAAATAGGTCCATCTGTTAATAGATTACATGTAATATTAAGTGAATTGCAATTTACATGCATATATATCTAAATATATGTTTTGCATATTTTATTGGTTACATATAGTGCTATTAACTAGAGCTATCCACTTTTGAATACATTGACCCGTTGAGAATTATCCAAGTCAGGAGGAGCGTCGCGAGTTGAAGCAATTCAGCAGCGACACGAATGTTGGGCATTGTATAGCAAGAGGGACAGAGAGAGAATTGCAGAATGGAAGGATCTATCGCAAGCTATGATTCAACGAGAGAAGACAAACCACCAGAAATTAGTAGCACAAAGAGTGTCTGACAATTTTTGGTTCAAGCCTATCTGGGAAGGTGGAAGGGTGCATACCCAAGAACAGACATTAGGACAGAGTCAGAAAACAGAAGAGAAAAGAAAATATTGGTTGGAGTACTAAGAGGAAAGACTTGGTACCAGAAGAAGACAAGGATCCAAGCGGTTCAGAAGCTTCCAAACCAGGAAGTTCAGATTTAGAACAAGTATATAGTTTCAGTCACCCTCACAGACATGGAGATTGTTGAGAAAAGTTGAAGCATATCGAACAGATGATATATTCTGAGGGCTTTCGAGTGTTTTCAAAAGATGATCATGACGACCACAATAAACAAGTAGAATTAAGTTTGTGGAGAGTGTGGCAATACCAGGCTGCAAGGAAGAAAGGGAATCTTCCTGTGAAGACAACAGAAGAAGCAGTGAAGATTGAAGAGTGCATTTTGTTCTTTGGTTTAGATTTCTTCTGTGTTGAAATTTACAGAGTGCCTGCAAGGTCTCCGCATGAAGATTACCACATTGTTCTTTGGAATTGAGAGAACAATTACTATAAGGAAGTGCCTTTGTTGCTTGGGGAACCAAGGAAGAGAGAACGGGAAGTCCGTGGCCAAGCGACGATTCAAGGACATCATAAAATGCATCAAACCCAAAGAGCTTGACAACAGCAACTTCAACACTTGCTGGCTGCGGTTGAATGGTCAAAGAATGAAGCAGAAAACAATTGGGCGCATCTAGTGGGTCTGCAGCATTTCAGAGAAGTCGATCGTACTGCAATTCACCGACCACTGATCAATAAGATGACTGCAATTTCAGGTGTAAAACTCAAAGTACTTTCGCCCGAGAGACAGAAATGGCTCTCACTGGAAATACGATCACTAGGATTTTTGGTTTACCAATCCTAGGAGTGACAGCTGCTGCCAAAGAAGGATACAATGAAGAGATTGTAAAATACTTTGAAGGAGAGGAAGGTGACCACTATATTCAGATGTCTGGCTATTTGCTTGCCAAGGCCAAGACACCAAATGACACAGCAGAATATAATTTTACAGTCGAAACCTTTACAGTGACAAAACTGTTCATAAAAATATCCACCCCAAAAATTCTTTCAACCAGCATCATTTCTAGATTCAAATTTGAGAATTCAACATATATATAATTTCTGCCAACTGCAAATCTTTTTGACAATGAGAATGTGGTTACCTGAAATTTCTCAGAATTGAATGTGGAAAATCTCGAAAGCTATTCCCATACAACAAGCGGTTTGCCGTTCATCAACATGATGCACTCGAAATACCGCCCATATGACCGCATTGCAGTGTAGCTCTGTGCAACGAAGCTGCATCCAACTACAATGTCACAAGTCCACATAAGAGTGTAAGAAAATATAAAACTTAGATATTAATTTAATCAAAATCTCATACTTTGAATTAAGATTGAAACAACCCATAAATGCTAGCTTTTTCAAAAAAGAATTTAGCAACAGTTGCTCCCTTTACATTGCTTCAGTGCTGCCCTTATTACTGTTGCCCTTGCTAACATTATTATTACTATAATTGTTCCCACTACCATTGTTGTTGCCCCTACCATTGCCCATGTCTTGCAACTAGATCACATGAAATAGAGACCACTAGGTCATATCCTTGAATTTCTTTTTGGTCTAGCATGTCTTACATATCAATAGCTATGTTAATGTACTACCTGCAATGTCATATTCTTTTTCAAACACACATCCCCCACTTTCCTTTCTTGCAACAACTTCTTAATGAATCCATGCAACACGATCTTTTAGCTTCTCAGGATGTTCCCGAGATGATTTTCTATCCTTGTTCCACAATTCAATAGCATGCAGGTATAATTGATTTTTCCTTTCATACTCTTCAGTCCATTCTGTCATCAACACAAATTGTTGGATAACATAGTTGTTGATTTGTTTGTAGGTTATGTCTTCCTAACCATCTTGAAATGGTCGCCTTTTCCCCTTGCCAACAACTACTTCCGCTGGTTAAAACCAAGCATACACATCAACAACAAATTTAATAAAGTGCTTCAAAACTAAAATGATAGTTCCATTATAGCCACTCACACATAGAACACAAAATAGTTTTAATGATTCTTGAATGTGAATTCTAGCTAGCTATAATTTTAGTTGGCATGTGTATGACCTTCATAATATTCTTGAATTTGATTTTAGCCTTCAGTTTTTGGCTAGGTCCATACACTCAGTTTCAATTTGATTTCATACACTTTAGTTTTTGGAAGTTTATACAGAGTCCAAACAATAGCTAACAAAGCAATGAAATCAAACCAGTATGTTGAAAAGAAAGATCTAGGATATGAAACACAACATTCTAAAATCATCCAAAACATAAAATATGATGTAATAGATCTAGGTAAAAAGAGGAAGAAGACACGATAAATGTAATGTCAAAAAGTAATAGTCCAAACCTGTTTTCCATTCATCTTCTTCTTCTTTCCACACCTGAAGTGCATACTTGTCCATGTCTCCAATAATGTTGTGGCAAATTCCCATAGCCTCTTACACAAGATAACCTTCACCCATACTCCCCTTTGGTCGGGAGTTTTGTCTCACAAACCCCTTCTAAATGAGAGATGAGATGGATTTGGCTATCCAAAAAAGATGTTGGAAGTTGCATTTCCAAAAGACTCATCACTATGGCAAACTCTATCTTCATGAGATTCCAAATCCCTAACATCCACATTCTTGGAGCAAACCCAATGAAAAAATCTAGCCAATTTGAACACAGCTTGACAAACCCCTTTTGTTACAAATCCACGTATGGCAATGGGAAGCACAAAACAAATTAGATTATTGTAATCATGTGATTTGAGGCTTGAGAATCTGTCCTTCTGACTTAAGGTATTTTTAAAAGCTGCCCCAAACTTAGTAAGTGTTCTTAGGGATTGCATTGTATGGAAAAATACATTCAGATCTACCTTAGGAATGATTAAGGAATAACTCCATGTTCTGTTGATTGCCACAACATATGTTTGGTGTTTGATACCTCCAAATCATCCCTTCTAGAATATATATATTTAGCTCCTTGTAGATGGAGGAGAAGAAAATGGCACACATTTTTAATTATGTGTAGCAAATCAAGCAAATGCTGGATGGGTAATTTTTTATAGTATTCAAACTATGAATTCAAGGCTGATAACCTATTCATTACTAAAATATGCAAACTATCAATAGTCATGACCCACAAATTCATCTAATCATATGTTGTGCATTTCTGACAAGGTGGCCTTTTTTCCACTGTGTTATCAAAATACATCCTCAAAGAGATTCGAAATGGATGGTTAAGTGGCAACATTCAGCTATAATGACCATAGATCATTTTTTTCAATGTTGTTAACCATCGGGCATCAAGTTGCTCCATGCACCATGGGCAACATAATGCCCTTTGGTTTTCAAACCTAAAGAAACCATCAACCTTAATTAATTTAGAACATTCAAACCTTGTAACAATCTATTCTAATAAAATTTTGCTTATAGTTTATAGTAATGGGTTAGTAATGGGATGGTACAATGTATCCCTAACAAGATACAACATCTAATTTTACTTTTTTGACCAATAGTAATAACTAAATAATCCTTGCAACTTTGAAAAGGTGATGACAATAAAGCTCTCCTTTGAAAAATTCAACCCTAAGACACCAGCAATAGCAATAGCTAATGTTCACAGACTTAACATCTCTTGATTAGGTAATGACATTCTATTGACAACAAGACATTTTGAATCTTAGCATTTGCAACCACTTTGTATTGAAGGAATTATCTTAATATATGTTTTGTTACTTTTTGTATCTAAAAATATACAGTTTATAAACATGGGTTGGTACAAATGCATTTTGTATAGAAAACTCAGAAAGTACATGATGAAGAGATACCTGACATGACCCCAAAACTAGGGTAGTCATGCAGTGTCCATAATAAAATAACATTCACAATTAGGAATTGGTTAGTTGTAGGTTTCGAAACATCAGTCATTTGAATTCCTTACGTCCATAAAAGTTGCAACTCATCAATGAGTGGTTGTAAATATATATCCATGTTATGAACTTGCCTTCTCCCAAGGAGGATGAGTGTGAACCACATAAATGCATTGCTCATTGTCAAATGAGGTGGTATAATAGGCATGTAGTGCATCATCTGACACATACACCAAAAATTGCACAAAGTTTAGTGGTTTAAAGTTGGATTTTGCCAAAATGGAAAAGACTTCAAGGAATTGCAACATACAATTGCTTAGCTTGATAGAAGAAATAAAACTATGAGCCTAGATTAACATCAAATTCCAACCTTTGATGCTTGGATAATTTATGTTTACCTTCTAGGGTGTGTTAGCTCCTTGAAAATCTTGCCTATATCGAGGCTCCCCACACTTGGGACAATGCACCAATTTTTCTGCCTCACCCCTAAACAAAACACAATTGTTCTTGTAGGAGTGGATGAACTCACACGGCAACCCAACAATTGTCAAAATCTTTTTCGCATTTCTATGGGACCCTGGGAGGCTATTTCCAAAAGGTAACATCTTATCCTTTAGTAGCCTGCACACAAAGCCTAGTCATGCAACTAAGGAGTTAGAAGGCATCTTCAATAATAATGATGCAACTTTGGTCCACAAATTTCAACTTGTCATTCACTTGAGTAGAATATCGACGCTTGTGTCACTCCAACCAAATCTGGCTTGCAAATTGAGTAACAAAAGTAGTGTTGACAAGGTGCTGACATCATTACTGTTGTACAACTTTATCTATGCCAATCTTTGAATTAGATTGTCTTCAACATCTCCTTGTGGCAAATGAAGGAAATCTTCAATCACCTCTGCATACTCTTCTTCTTCCTTATGTGTATCATCATCTATGTCATCAGTGCTAGTGTCCATTATTAGTGAAACACCTTCACAAGGTGATAGTGGATTGTGATGGCTTGCAGGTGTATCTTGCAAAAACTCCTGCATTATAAACCTATCCAAGCTTAGAACATTACCATTTCTCACCCTTACACACAATCAAATTTCATTGCTTCATTTAAAACAAATGTTAGATTAAACTTACATCATCAACTACAATTGATGGTCCCCATTTGATCATGTGGTTGCGAATGATATTTTCATTGCGAAGATGAACCCTTTATAGCATGCACAAGGACACAAGGCTCTTCTTTGTTGCTTTCATTTAATTTTATGTTGTTGCCCTTCATGGCTTGAACTCTCCTTGGATTCCATAATTGCAAAGTTGAAGCCTTGCTCACAAAATTGTGTCATTAATTCCAACCACAACATAATAGAAATGACACAATGAGTGAGGTTATACCTTGTGAAGGTCACTCACAAAATACTAGGTAATCACCTTCATTAGGAATAGTACTAACTACACTACCATTATTCCCCATGGCTAAGCAAAATTGACCAAAATCGGGAATGATTGCCTTCACACAAAGAAAAAGGGGAATTAGAAATAAAATTCTCCACGATGATAAACAGAAAGAGACAAACCCAAATGTTTCTCTTGCAATTCTATGAAGAACTGCTCTAGTGGCAATCGTCTATATATGAAGACTGTCATAGAAGATCAATTTCTCAAAACAGTAGTTATGACAATAAAAGAAACCTATTATTAACTTAGGTGTTTATACTTCCTACTAAATTGCATACTAGTATCAATAGAGATTGGTGCAACATACCACACAAAAATTGGTGAAACAAGGGGTCAAATTTTCCTTCCATATATCCTCCTAAGCCATAATGTCATTTTCCCACGTCCAAGACTTGATGTGTTAGCAAATCTAAAGCAAAATGGCAAAAGAGAATTGCCCATAACTAGTATAATTAGTATAGGGTTTTCATTTGTGCTACTGCCTTGACTTGACTTTAGACATATCCTCATTCACTTGGGGATTAAGGTTGGAGCACTTGCTTCACAAAACAAGCAAATTAACCAAAAATAAAAAGGAAGATCAACATGCATTTGAACATCCATTGTTTGGCAGTTTATGCCAAAATCATACATCCATTAAATACATTAAAAGGAAGTTTCCTCCCTCCAGAAAAATCAAGCAAACTACTGCAATGCTAGAAGGTTGTAAGGAAGGGACTACCTTTACTAACAATTCAACAATATTAGTAAATTGAAAATGAAGTGTTTAAACTTCAATGCTTTACCTCTAGAAGTTTTCCATATGCCTTGAGCTCATTGTACCTTGAGAAACAAACACAATTCAAAACAACAAGGAGTTATACCAAGAGGTTCAGCAAATGGAAACCCAATATAGGAAACCCACACAACATCAATTTTCCACCATTGCTTGTGGATGGATTCCATGCTTAGAAACTATACATTTAGTTGTAGTTACATTTGTGCATGTCTAATCTTAAAATACAACATGCATTTGTACATGTAGTAGGTTAGGGTTTAGGTTGAGGGTGCAAATATGAAATTCTAAACATAAACCCTAACTTATAAAAGATAGACCTAGAAGACAAACATCAAGTAATGTAAAGCTAACTAAAGAAGATTGAGCAAAAAGACTTATTAGAGAAGCTCAGGGAGCGTGACAACATTGGAAGGTCGGAGATTGGTACATTAAAAATTGAATAGAGGTCAAATTTCTTGGAATTGAAATGGCCATTTGAAGTTATCGACATCCAACTGCTACCATCCTTCATATCCAAGCTCTGCCAAAGCCACACACAACCTTGCTCTATTCAATGAAAAAAAATGATTTTGTTTACTATTATAACCTTCATTCACACTACAATGGGAAATTCAGCAAATAAGTGTAAAGCAAAATTCCCACATTGAGTTCTAATTGCTTAGTATTAAACCCTAAATAGACACCTTGATCTCTCAACATTCTCTTATCTTCCTCTACATAATACTTGCCCCTACTACTTTGGTTCATATCCCTTTTCCATTTTTCCTATTATTGGCCCTTGTCATTCTTGTCTTTGTGTATTTTATTGCTGGTTCAAGCATCTGTGCCATTTCAGGGACTAATAAAGGAAAAGGACGTGCTACGGTTGTGAACTTCTAGAGACCCACACTTGCACCACACAAATTGTAGTCCAACACAACTCATGCATGATAAAAAACAACAGAATGGAGTACCTTCACTTGGTTGTGTCCACAAACCTGCTGTGGCTTGCCTCAGCCATGTATCATGACAATTGGGCTTGGTTCACGGGATATCCCTGTATTTTCTGTGATAGTGCATCCATTATTATTTGTGGATGGCATTACCCATAGTCAACAATGTAGGGTAGGAGCCATGGGTCCCAGCCACAAATTGCTATTGCATGTTGTGTTTGCCATGTTAAAGAAAGTGAAAAAAAGAAGTTGTTGAAGGATCACTTTATTCCCCTTTCCAAACAATGACGCTAAATACCACAAACTTCATTACTTCATGGAATGCCTTGTGGTTCCTATTAAGTAACACCTTTTCATTTCTACTAGAACTAAGGTAATGTTGAATAAGAAGCATGGGCATTGATTAGTTGGTTGGGACAATAGTTGATCAACCTAAGAACCATGATTGAGCATCCGATTGATGGTAGACTCCAATATCACTTGGAGAGCAGATAGTTGTAACAGTGCTTCACATTGGTCAATGTTGGCACCTAGCACAGCTGAAAGGGATGCAAGTGGTAACTGTACCAATGTGTTTGGGCATGAGTTGTTTTTCCATGCACACAACCCCTTGTGAGCAGTATCCAGTTGTTCAATAAACACTTGTGCTGCACTTTCCACTTTTTCACTTGCATCACTCCTCCACTTTTTCTCATAGGAGGTCAATCCCCTTTTTCTCGCAACACAGATTCGTGCTCTAATTCTTCAACTTCGTTTGCCTTCATCGCTTTTGACACAACAACACCAAATGAAGCATCGTCCTTTTTCAGTGGTCGAGAAAAACAAACCAATGACAATAACTCACTCTCTGTTGTTGAGCGAAGAGGCAAAGCAAGCACGTTGAAACTATTCTTGTTGTTGTTGTTGCATTGGAGCCTAACTTTGAGATAATTCAAAATGAAGCTTCATGATTTAGAAGTTTTTGAAAAATCTGAGACTAGGGATGTAATAGGTGCAATATAGACTTTTAGCACATCGCGAAGCTTGATAGGGTAAGGAAAAACATTGTTAAGAAAACATGTTAGGGCACGTTGCCAAGCTTGATAGGGTAAGGAAAAGCTGTTAGGAAAACATCTTAGGGCACGCCACCAAGCTTGATAGGGTAAGGAAAAGCAATGTTAGGAAAACATGTTAGGGTAAAAAGTGAAAAA
>Ga0116226_10006546_pt1 | contig 10464 bp, 3 predicted proteins | sample S1TSphfallax_FD_89692 | JGI IMG/M metagenome (GOLD analysis project Ga0116226, IMG submission 89692) | Host-associated microbial communities from peat moss isolated from Minnesota, USA - S1T2_Fa - Sphagnum fallax MG | ecosystem: Host-associated > Plants > Peat moss > Unclassified | place: USA...
ACGCGAGTTGGGACGGAACAAAGCCCCTGTTGGATCGTTTACTGCCGGATATATCTACACGTTCACGGATAGCCAGACCGGCCACAACCGGAGCCTTATGGGTTGGTCCGCCGTGCCAGAAGTGAGACTGTATAAAACGATCGGTCTACAGACTGAGTTCTCGGGCCTATATGTCCGGAGCGTGTATCCGGGCGAGAACCGCTTTCTTGCCGCCGCTGGGCCCCGTTATACATTCGCTCCTCGATCGCGTTTTACACCGTTCGTGTATGCCGAGGCGGGTGAGGTGCGATCCACGAGCCAGGCTACCCGTGACTCTGACTGGAATCCAGTGGTCAAAGGCGGTTTCGGCTTTGAACACAAGATCGCGGGCGGGATCGCTTTTCAGCTGATACCTGGCGAATATGTTGGCGAACAGTTAGACGATCATTCCTGGGAGCATAGTTTCTCTGCTCGGGCCGGAATCACATTCAACTTATATCGATAACTCAATTAATTAGCAGCAGCCTGCTCAGCAAATCCGGCGGATATTTCGCCGGATTGCTGCGAGCATTGCCGTCTATTGGCTCTCCGGAAACGCGCCCGTGGAATCCTCAATCTGATTGGAGATTTCATCTTCCGACACCGTCACTCCGGGTGAACTCGTTCACTCAGGGGAGTCGAAGTCGAGGCGCTCGAACCGATGCTCGACGTTTCGAGCAGAACCTCGAAGGTTCGCAGCTTCCCATGCGCGTCGCGAGCCCGATCCAGCATGGGTTTCATCTTCTCGGGACTTATGAGGAACTCGCCCGCTGCCTGGGTTCCGGCCATGTTGACTCCCTCAACCACCAGGACGTGACCCGTGTTTGCAAGATTCGGTACATAGGCGATTACGCCGTACGTGCGGTTTGCCGGATCCCCCGTGACACTGCGATAGCGGTCGGCTTCGCCGCGCAGCGGATGCATGTTGATGATCGCTCCAGAGCCGCCAAATTCGCTTCCCCGCGCGAACTGAAAGTTGAGCTGATGTTCGAAGAGGCTGACCCATGGATTGGCGTCGCTCGATCCGATAAGAATCGCGTTGCCGGATCGAAGATCGTCGATGCGCAGATCGCGCGCAAACCGCATCACAAGCCGTTCCGGAATCACTTCCTTGACCTGGGCCAGCTTCACCGCCAGGTCCAGATCCACCAGACTTGTATATCTTCTAGCCGCCAGCACGGATACCTTGTGGGTCAGTTCGGCCTCGTCGTCTGGCAAGGTGTCCTTCAATAAACCCTGCATCCCACGCGCAATCGCGTCGCTCGACCGATAGCCGCCGTTCACATACTCCGGCAGCGTGACGTTCTCCCGCATAAAGCTCTGCAGCATCACAAGACCGCCATCCGCGGGAACGACGAATGTGTCGCGCGATGGCTCGAAGATCTCGCTCCACAGCAGATGATCGAGCTCAGTCGTTCCACCTGCGAAAGCGACTCCCGCGAAACGCACCCGACCAACCACATAGCCTGACAACCCTACGCAGAGCAACAGAAGAGATCGAGCGGCAAAAGCCTTCGCGGAACGCCACAACGCGGGTTGCGGCCCGGACGTAACGTCGTCCTCGGCACCCGGCAACGGCTGTTGCGCGGTCTGCGGTGGCGGTGAGTCTAGTAGTGATCGCTCTTCGGTACCGCCATCGCTCTCTTCCGCGAGCTCTGTTTCCATCTCCGGGAAGTTCCCGCGGGGCGTAAAGACCGGAACGTAGCCGCCACGAGGAATGAGGATCAGAATTGGCTCGTCCCGCCCTTCGGTGCGGAAGTAGTCGGCGAGACGCTTGCGCAGCGTCCGCGCATAGTTCCTGACGATGTTGTCTTCGTTGGAGTTATATCCCTCAAGGCGTCCGAAGACCTTCACCCCGATTTTCTGCTCCGTGATCTCCGTCTCCCGGCCGCGGAACTGCCGGTCGCAGACGTAACGGAGAAAGTCGGCCAGCCGCGGAGACTTGCCCAGGCTGCGGCTTTCGGCAACCCGCTCCACCAGCGCCCAACGTGGATCCTCCAGCAGTCTTCTCCGGTCCGGATCCAGCCTTGCTGGCCCCGACACGGATACGCTCAGCGATCCCTTTCCGGGTGAGGCTGTTGGCATCGTCAACCTTTCAGAGAGATATCGCCAGGTGAGGAGTCGCTCAGCCCCCAATCTAGGCGCTCTCAGTGAACGCTCGGTGAACGGAAGCAGCGACGAGGGGTACGGTCGACACGGGGCAAGCAGGATTTTCATAAAGCCATAAGTGACTGCGAACAAAGACGAATGCGGCGATGCATACCGTGTACGGCGACGCATTACACCGTGTAAACCCCTGTTTCGATGCACGGATCAGGCCCGACCATCAGGAACAAATCCACCGACGCACATACTGCGGGAGCCACACGCACCCGAGCCAGCCATCTTGAATCGACCCCTTTGGAGGCACCATGTCTAAGCAGCAATCCGCTTCACCGATTCCAGGAAGATATCGAATCAGCCGGTTTACCTCTCGAACCGCGGTCTACCTTCTGCGCGCGGCTGCCTGTCTGATGTGCGCCCCGCTGCTGATGTGTGCTGCGACCGCTCTCCTCCCCTCCGTTGCCATCTACGCCCAGTCGGACAACTCGGCCATCACCGGTACCGTCTCCGATCCGACCGGCGCCGTCGTCCGCGGTGCCGCAGTCACCGTGACCAACGAGACGACCGGCCTCGAACACTCCACGATCACCAATGCCTCTGGCTTCTACACCGTTCCGGGCCTCGCTCCCGGCAAGTACACTGTCAAGGTCGTTGCGAACGGCTTCCTGACAGAGGTAGTCCGCAATAATAACGTCGATCCGTCTCTGCCTTCGACCATCAACGTTTCGCTCAAGGTCGGCTCCAACAGCGAAACCGTTCAGGTCACCGCGGAAGAGACTCCGATCGACGCCGATACCGCGACCCTCGGCCGCGTCGTCACCAGCAATCAGGTAGAGAACCTGCCGCTCGACGGCCGCAATCCCATCTATGTCGCGTTGACCAAGGCCGGTATCACCAGCGGTCCAACCAGCGGTGTCACGGCGAACTCCTCGGCCACGGGCAGCAACATCTCCACGTTCAACTTCTCGACCGGCCTCGGCGCGATCCAGATCAACGGCGGTCGCGAGCGCGACAACCTCATCACCTACGATGGCGCAGTGGCCGTTCGCGTCCGCGCTTCGGGCGACTCCGTCGGGGTCGTCGACAACGAGGCCGTGCAGGAGGTTCAGGTGCTCGCTACCGACTACCCGGCAGAGTACGGCCGTTCCATCGGCGGCCAGATTCGCATCGTCGAAAAAAGCGGCGGCAATCAGTTCCACGGAAGTCTGTACGAGTACTTCCAGAACCCCGACCTCAACGCCAACACGTGGGTCCGGAACCACAACACGGTAAATAACGACAATCCAGCGTATCCCGCGGCACTCAAGACGAACTTCGTCGCGCCCTTCACCTACAACCAGTTCGGAGGCAGCCTGAACGGCCCGCTCTATGTGCCTCACCTCCTTCCGAAAGGCAAGGTCTTCTTTCTGTACTCCGAGGCCTTCACCGTCTACCCGACAACTCCCACTGCGCCGGTGACGGTTCCGAACCCGGCCTTCAAGACCGGCGACTTCAGCTCGCTGCTTGCGGGAACTTCCCCCCACTACCTCAAGGATCCCCAGTCCCCGCTTGCCTGCAGCGCAACCACTGGAGGCCCCGGCTGCTTTCCCGGCAATATCATCCCGCAGAACCGCCTCAGCCCGAACGGAGTTGGCCTCCTTTCCATCTACCCCAACCCCACACCAAACTTTCAGCTGGGAACCGAGAACCTCCTGCAGATCGCAAAATACCCCGCGCACCAGGAGATCGATACCGGTAATCTTGATATCGTGCCGGAAGAAAAGGACTACATTCGCTTCCGTCTCACGCACTTCTTCTACCACGAAGACAATCCGTTCTCCGCTGCCTTCGATACCGTGCCGCGCCTCTACGACCGCCCGAATGAGACGGGTTCCATCAGTTGGGTGCGCACCTTCAATCCCAAGACCATCAACGAGGTGCTCGTGACGGCCAGCCACGATGCGGCGCGCTTGTCCATCGACACATCGGGCGAAGCGTACAACGGGAGCGGTCCGGCATACTCGCGTGCCAGCTACGGCATCAACTATCCTTTCCTCTTCCCGGGCACAAAGGACCTTCCGAACAAGATTCCGACCGTGCAGTTCCTTTCGAGCTCCAGCATTACAACCATGGATGGCAGCACCTATCCCTCGCACTCGCAGGGCGAGATCTTCGACTACTCGGACACCTTCACGCGCATCGTCGGCGATCACGTGCTCAAGGCCGGCGTTCTCTACGAACGCTCCGGTGAGAACGACCGCGATCAGATCGCCTTCTCCGCCTCCAACGCCGGCCAGACGAACAACCAGAATGGCCAGTTCGACTTCAGCTCGCAGAATCCGAACGGCACCGGTTACGACATCGCCGACGCCGCGCTCGGTCTCTACTACACCTATGCCGAGGTCGGCGCGCGCGACGAGACGCCGTATCGCGGCAACCTCTACGAGTTCTTCGCGCAGGACTCTTTCAAGGCCACTCCAAAACTGCACCTGGAGTACGGCGTCCGTTACACCAGCGTCCATCCCTATTACAGCGAGTACAACAACGCCGGCAGCTTCGATCCTGCCTTCTATGACCCCGCCTCCGCCGTGCACGTAAATCCGACCACTGGAAACCCCATCGCAGGCTCGGGCAACCCCTACGACGGCACCGTGCTCTGGGGCAACGGATTCACCTCGAACGCAGCGCAGCACGTTGCGGCCGCTCAGACATCCGCGTACAACGGGCTCTTCCATAACCTTCCGCGCGGCTACACCCATGTGCAGAAGTTCCTCTTCCAGCCGCGGCTCGGTGCCGCGTACGCCCTCAACTCAAAGACCGTCTTCCGCGCCGGCTTCGGACGCTACACCAACCGCCAGGGCGTCTCGGACTTTGTCTTCGCCGGAGGCATCCCGCCGCTGCAGCAGGTAGCTTCGCTCTCTCTCGGTTCGGTCGATAACCCGGGTGGCGGCGCCAACGGTTCTTATCCGCTGCTCTCAGGCGATATCGATCAGCAATCGCCGCAGCCCGAGGCGTACATCTGGAACGCATCTGTCGAACGTGAGATCGGCTTCCAGACGGTCGCCGATGTCTCCTACGTCGGACGCCACGCGCTGCACCAGCAGTACGCAGCCAACATCAACCAGTTGCAGCCGGGAACCCTCACAAACCCCGCGAACAAGGGCCTGAACGCCAACTATCTCCGTCCCTATCAGGGGTACGGTCCCATCAACCTCGTCGAGCAGGGCGACACCGCCATGTACGAAGGCCTGCAGGTCGACGTCAATCGTCGATTTACGCATGGGCTTGGGTTTGGTGTCGCTTACACCTTTGCTTCGTCCCGCGACTGCGACTCCTTCCAGAAGCAGGTCATTCCCAACACCTTCGATCCCAAGGCGATCTGCGGACCGTCGGACTACGACATTCGTCAGGTCATGGTGCTGAATGGGGTCTATAAGATTCCCTATAAGAGCACCAACCATCTCCTCAGCGAAGCGCTCGCCGACTGGCAACTGACCCAGGCCTACCAGTTCCAGACCGGCGCGCCATTCTCGATCGCAACGACGCAGGATATAGCCGGTGTCGGCCCAGGCAGCGGTGCACAGCTTCTCTACCTCACGCCGGGCTCTGTGCTCAAAGGAAACGGCAAGTTCTCAACCAGCAATACCGACGGGAACTCCTGGTTCAACATCATTACCAACGGCGTGCAGAACTTCCAGACTGCCCCTATCGTTGGCACCTTCACCACCCAGCATAACCGCAACATCCTGCGCAGCCCCGGCCAGGCGTACTTCAACGCGTCGCTGCTCAAGAACTTCCCGGTCTACGACAAGCAGTCGATCAACTTCCGCATCGATGCGTTCGACTTCCCGAACCATCCCAACTGGAACTCTCCCGACTCCACCTACGTCGACCAGGTGGCGTACGGTAATACCACCAGTCCCACCTTCGGCAAGGTCACGCAGAAGAACAACCAGCGTTCGCTGCAACTCAGCCTGCGCTACGCATTCTAGCCGTCGGTAAGCTAACCGAATCTGCCGTCGGGGCCGGTCACGCGCCGGCCCCGCGTCTTATCCTTAACTCCAGCTCCGGAGACCCATTCCTTGTCCAATCGTGTGCCTTTCCTCCGCCGGTGTCGCAGCGTCGCTCTTTCATCCCTTCTGGCATTCGCGCCTCTCACCGCCCACGGCGGCACCCGCACGGCGACTCAAAGCACGGACCTCACCCGGCTCGTCTACCCCTTCCTCGGCGTGGACTGGGGCGGCAACACCTTCGTCGGAGCCTCTGTCCCCTTTGGCATGGTCAAGCTGGGCCCCGACATGGAGACATTCGACGGCCGCGCCTCCGGCTTCGGCTACTGGTCGAACGGCCGCATCCTCGGCTTCAGCCATACGCACCTCTCCGGTGCCCAGGGAAAGTACGGCAACATCCTCGTCATGCCCGTCACGGGGCCGCTCGATCGTACAGACGCGAAATCTCCACGGACCGGCGAGGTCAATCACCCCGGCTACTACGCCGCGACGCTCTCCCGTTACAACGTTCGCGCTGAACTTACGTCGACCCGTCGTGTCGGCCTGCACCGCTACACCTTCGCAGCGGCCTCCGACGCTCACATCACCCTCGATATCGCGCACTGTCTCGACAAGGGATCAGGCTCCGAATCGCAGCGCTTTCTCGGGGGAGAGATCCATATCCTCTCGAACCACGAGGCCATCGGCGTAGGCCGCTATGCCGGAGGATGGAACAAGGGCGGCGAGTATAAGGTCTACTTCGCAATCGCGCTCGACACGCCCGCCGCGGCGACCCTCACCTGGGCCGGTGCCAGCCCAACCAGCGCCACAGACGCAACCGTCGCCTCCGACCAGCCGCTCGGCGCCAGCTTCGACCTCTCCGCGCGCAAGGGACAGGTCATCCAGGCAAAGGTAGCCCTGTCGTTTGTCAGCACCGATCAGGCGCGGAAGAACCTTGTCGACGAGACTCCGGGCTGGCACTTCGACGAGGTCCGCCGCGCCGCGCACGACCAGTGGAACGCCGAGCTCTCGAAGATCACCCTGCACGGGGCTACAGCGGCGAAGACCACGCAGATATACACCGCGATCTATCACACCATGCTGATGCCCTCCGATCGCACGGGAGAGAATCCGGATTGGAACTCCGCCGAGCCTTACTATGACGACTACTACGCGGTCTGGGATACCTTTCGCAGCTCCGGGCCGCTCCTGACCCTCATCGCGCCCGACCGCCAGCGCGATCTGGTGCGGTCGCTCATCGATATCTACACACACACCGGTTACATGCCCGACGCGCGCAGCGGGAACGATAACGGCCGCACCCAGGGCGGATCGAACGCCGACGTCGTCGTCGCAGATGCATGGGTCAAGGGGCTGAAGGGCATCGACTACGGCACGGCGTTCCAGGCCATGCTGAAAGATGCTTCCGTGCCTCCGGCGAACGCGCAGAAGGAAGGCCGCGGCGGCATCCTCGACTACAACTCCAGGGGCTACGTCACGCTCGCCGACGAGCGATCCGGCTCGCGCACGGTCGAGTACGCCTACGACGACTTCGCCATCGCGGAACTGGCCTGCGGCCTCAATCGCCCCGCCGAAGCGAAGCTCTTCGCCAGCCGCGCAAACAACTGGCAGAACCTGTGGGACAAGAACCTGAGCGCCGAAGGCTTCAAGGGCTTCCTCCGTCCGCGCAACCCCGACGGCACCTGGGCCGCGCCCGACCTCCAGGTACGCGGCACATGGCCGGACTTCTTCTACGAAGGCGACCTCTGGACGTACTCGCTCTATGCGCCGCACGACGTCCGCAAGCTGATTCAGCTTGCCGGAGGCGATCGAGCCTTCATCGCCCGTCTCGATAACATCTTCTATCGCCAGCACTTCGATGTGACCAACGAACCTGGCTTCTTGCTCCCCGTCCTTTACAACTACGCCGGACGCCCCGACCACACGGCGGATGTCGTCACGGCAGAGCTCGAAAAGTGGTTCAGCGATCAGCGCAGCGGCATCCCCGGCAATGACGATTCGGGAGCTATGTCGAGCTGGTTCCTCTTCAACTCGCTCGGCTTCTATCCCAATGCCGGCCAGGACATCTACCTGATCGGCACCCCGAGCTTTCCCGCAGCGGACATCCAGGTAGCTCCGGGAAAGACCCTCCACATCGTCGCGACGAACCTCGACGAGCAGCACGTCAATCACTATGTGCAATCCGCGACTCTGAACGGCCAGCCGCTCGATCAGTCCTGGTTCCGCCACGCGCAGATTGCCAATGGCGGAACGCTGACACTGACCATGGGTTCGGCCCCCACAGACTGGGGTCGCAAGACGCCGCCGCCGTCCATCTCGGACTCCGTCTCGCCGCTCTGCGCCGCGGCCGCTCCTGCAGAACCCTTCCGCTCCAATGCACCGGAAGACAAGGCCACCCTCGCCAGTCTGCCCCCCGGAACGGTAAAGATGAATCAGATTCAGGTCATCGGCACACATAACAGCTACCATGCGGGCATCGCGCCGAACGAGACGAAGCTCTGGCAGGCCAAGTACGCCAAGGCCTACGAAGGCCTCGACTACAGGCATCCGCCGCTGACCCAGCAGCTCGACGCGGGCGTCCGCCAGATCGAACTCGATGTCTTTGCCGACAGCAAGGGCGGCCGCTACGCCCATCCCGCCGGTCCGCAGATGGCCTCCGCGGCCGGTCTTCCCGCGGATCCGGAGTTCGACCCCGGCCACATCATGGACAAGCCCGGATTCAAGGTCATGCACGTCCAGGATGTCGACTACCGCAGCAACTGCCAGCCCTTCACCGCCTGCCTGCAGGAGGTGCGGGCGTGGTCGCGCGCCCATCCCCGCCATATCCCCATCTTCATCCTCGTCGAGACCAAGCAGGACTCGCCGAAGGGCCTGAAGCTGACCGAACCGGAACGGTTCACCTCCGCGACCTTCGACGCGCTCGACGCCGAGATCCGCTCCGTATTTCCCGCCAGCGAGATGGTCACGCCCGACGACGTGCGCGGCGGCTTCGACACGCTGGAGCAGGCCGTTCTTGCCGGCAACTGGCCCTCGCTTGACAGCGCGCGCGGCAAGGTCGTCTTCCTCATGGACCAGCAAAACGTCGGCCCGGTCTATCTGGAAGGTCATCCCTCGCTGCGCGGGCGCGTGCTCTTCACCAACGCGACGCCCGGCCAGCCGGACGCCGCCTTCATCGAGCGCAACGACGGTCCCGCAGGCGATATCGCCGCGCTCGTCCGCCTCGGCTATCTCATCCGCACACGGACGGACGCAGACACCAGGGAGGCGCGCACCAACGACACGGCACGCCGCGATGCGATGACCGCGAGCGGCGCGCAGATCCTTTCCTCGGACTATCCATCCTCGGAGCCGGCGCGTTGGGACGGTCACTTCTCCGTAGCCCTGCCCGGGGGAGCTCGTGTGGCGCGTTGCAACCCCGTCAATGCACCCGCCGCCTGCAATCAACAGGGCGTCGACGACGAGACCGCCGTCGGGAAGTGATCTCGCGCCAATCTTCTCATGGAGGTCGCAAGCGCGACACGTGTCGGCAGGACAAGCGCCCTAGATCTTGACGAAGATCTGTCGTCTGTACAACAACACATAAACGACGACCCAGCAGACAGCCAGATATGACAGGCTGTACAGCAGCGAGGCGAAGGCCACATTGGGAACAACCGACGCGATCTCCAGGTAAAACCACTGCGGCAGCTCTGCATCCGGTGTTACACGGATGAACCCCAGTGCGCTGCCCAGCACCTCCGACAGCACATAGGCCACGATCGCGTTCGTCCCCAGCACCAGCAATAAAGTGTCGGCGAGGGACGCCGTTCTGCCACGCACATAGCCCCTGCGCCCGCGCCGTACATCCGCCAGCCAGAGGAACAGCGCCAGCAGAAGCAGGCTGAATCCCCCAGCGAAGAGAACGTAGGAGCTGGTCCACAACTTCTTGTTGATGGGAAAGCTGAGGTTCCACAGACCGCCCAGCACGATCCCCGACACGCCGGCCGCCGCGATGGCGCGAGTCTTCGCCGCGAGCGTCCGGCCGGTACGAAGCCAGAGACCTGTGAGCAGGCCGATCAGTATCGTGCCAAGGGCGGGAATCGTGCTCAGCAGCCCCTCGGGATCGCGAACTCTCTCGTAAAGGTGTCCCGCGGAAAACAGATGGCGGTCCACCCAGGCGACAAGGTTCCTGTCCGGGTCGAGCAGCGGAATCTCCTTCCCCGGGATGCCATAGCCCGGAACCGGAACATAGCGCATCAGGACCCAGTAACCGGCAACGCATACCACCAGCGCCGCCGCCTTGCTGCGCCAGCCCGGGCTGAGGATGTAGAAGGTCGCAACGATCAGGTAGCAGAGCGCGATTCTTGGCAGGACC
>Ga0116226_10006547_pt1 | contig 10463 bp, 11 predicted proteins | sample S1TSphfallax_FD_89692 | JGI IMG/M metagenome (GOLD analysis project Ga0116226, IMG submission 89692) | Host-associated microbial communities from peat moss isolated from Minnesota, USA - S1T2_Fa - Sphagnum fallax MG | ecosystem: Host-associated > Plants > Peat moss > Unclassified | place: USA...
ATTGATAACCCGTGCCAGAATGGGAATCTCTCCGCCGCGCAATCGGTTCGGATAGCCACGACCGTCCCAATGCTCGTCAAACGACCCAAGCGCGTCGACGCTCGCCGCGCTCAAACCGATCTTCCGGCCGATCTTGGTGGCGCATTCGCAGCGCAACCGAACCAGCTCCCGCCGGAAGCTCCGCCGACGCAAAGCCAGGCGCAGCACCCGCAGCGACTTCGCGACGAACGGTTCTCCGACGCCTGCATTCTCCCAAAGCAGCCGCAATCCCGACAGCGACGGATAGCGCCAGTCTTCCAGCTTGACCTTGCGCTTAATGTCGCGATCGTCGCCGCCCACCATCTCGCACAGCAGGTTGGCATTGCAACTGCAGCCGATATCTTTCAACAGCAGCGCGTAATAAAGACTGGAAAGCTGTTCCTCGGGCAGCCCAAGCTCGCTTGCGATCCGCATGCCCAGCAAACAGGTGCGAACGGCGTGGCCGGGCCGCGCATCTTCGGTGAGATCGAGCCCGAACGAGAGCGCCGAGACGATCTCCGACAGCGAGATCGACTGGGCGTCCGCAGGAATCGAGCGAGGCAGCGCGACCGGGATCGACCGCGTCGAGGCGGATGTCTTGGGCGTCCGTAGAGTTTCGAGGGTTTTGGGCATAGTCTCGTTTGCCCCATGTATCGGCTCAAAACCCCGCCCCTTTAGCCCACCCCCAATCCTTTTTGATGGCCGTCCCGATATAGGCCGCCCAATCGAGACTGCCCGTATAGACTAAAAGAGATGACTTCTCCCGCCGCGCCCACCCGCCTCATCGCCATCGACATCGATGGCACCCTGCTTCCCTCCACAGGACTGAGAATCAGCGCGCGCAATCAAGACGCCCTGCGCCGCGCCCAGGCCGAGGGCGTCCATATCGTCGTCGCCACCGGACGCCGCCAAGCCTATGCGCTTCCCGTTCTGGAACTCGCCGGGCTCTCCCCTGAAACCGTCATGATCTCCTCCAACGGCACCGTCACCCGCACCTTCAGCGGGCGCCGCATCGACCGCTGGCTGCTGCCCGTCGCCACCGCACGCGCCCTCTGCGGCGAACTCCGCCAGTTCGGCGGCACCACCGTCTTCACCTTCGACTACGAAGGCCCCGGCGAACTCGTCGTCGACTCCCTCGCCGCCCTGGAGAAGAATGTCGACCAATGGGTCGCGCAAAATCGCCCCTATATCCGCGAAATGCGCCCGCTCGAGCTGGCCTTCGACTCCGGCCATCCACCCATCCAAGGCATGGTCTGCGGTACCGTCGAGCAGATGCGCAACGCCGAGAAGCGTCTGAATAATAGCGACTTCGCCGGATTGATCGAGACCCACCGCACCGAATATCCCGGCCGCGACTTGTCGATTTTGGACATCCTGCCGCCCGGCTGCTCCAAAGGCTCGGCCATCGGCCGCCTGGCGCAGACCCTCGGCATTCGGCGCGAAGAAATCATGGCCATCGGCGACAACTACAACGATGTCGAGATGCTCAACTTCGTCGGCCAGCCCGTCTTGATGGGCAACGCCCCGCCAGAGCTGCTCAAGCGCGCCAAGCAAAGCGGCTGGTCGGTCACCCGCACCAATGACGAAGACGGCGTCGCCCACTCGATCGTCGGCGCTCTCCAGCGCAACAAACGGTACGACGGCGAGCAAGTTCGCGAACTCGTGGGGCGCGGCGTGGTAGAGTTTCCCTGATGGTCGCCTTCGTTCCAATCCGGACGTTTCGCTCGGCGACGGTCTTCGCCGCCCTCGCCTCGACCCTCGCCGTCAGCCACGCCGCCGACCGCATGGTCGAGCATGTCACGCTCACCAATGGCTTCGACCTGATCTGCGACCATCACGAAAAGACCGGCGACCGCATGCGCCTTTACACCGAGCCGAACGCCTCCAGCTTCATCGAAGTCCCGGCGGCGCAGGTCGCCTCCTTCGAATCGATCGCGGTGCAAACGGCCGATCCCGTAGCGCCTGCTGAAAACAAAGCTGTCGCCGTCCATTCCGAGCAAAACAAGGCCCAGTTAACTAAATCCGAGTTGCACGAGCTTCTCTCGAGCGCAGGCGCGAGCCACAACCTCGACGTGAACCTGCTCGCCTCCGTCATCCGCGCCGAGAGCGGCGGTCGTACGCAGGCTGTCAGCAAGGCGGGAGCCAAAGGCCTGATGCAGCTGATGCCGAAAACCGCCGCCGAGCTGGGCGTCAACGACAGCTTCCGTCCCGACCAGAACATCGCCGGCGGCAGCGCTTACCTCGACTCGCTGCTCACCCGCTATCACGACAATCTCGCGCTGGCGCTGGCCGCTTACAACGCCGGCCCCGCGGCGGTGGATCGCTACCACGGAATCCCGCCCTATCGTGAAACGCGCCTCTACGTCGCCCGCATCATCCGCGACTTCAATGCCTCGGTGATCGCCGCCCGCCTGGCCCAGCAGAAGCAAGACACCGCGAGCGCCGAGCGTCCATCCAGTCCAGCGCAAGGAGTTGCCACCCGTTGAAAGCGAAACGCGTGATTTTTTGGCTCCTCGTCACCGCCGCGCTGGTCGCGCTCGTGCTCTTCATTCGCGCCCGAGTGCCGTTTAGCTGGGCGGTCTTTGGGCAACAGCTCAAGCTGGCGGATTGGCGCAGGTTCGCCGCCGGCGTCGCGTTGATCTATGGCGCGTATGTGCTCCGGGCGGTTCGCTGGTCGATCTTCCTGAAGCCCGTCAAGAAAGTCTCGCCCCTCAAGCTGCTCGGCTCGCAAGTCATTGGATTCACAGGGGTAGCGCTCTTCGGTCGTCTCGCCGACCTAGTTCGCCCCTACCTCGTCGCGCGGCGCGTCAACCTCACCGTCGGCTCGCAGATCGCCGTCTACACCGTCGAGCGGATGTTCGATCTCGGCGCGATGGCGCTGATCTTTTCGCTCGCCCTGCTCTTCGCTCCCGACCGCAACACCTTGCCGCACCACGAGTTGATGGTCAAGGTGGCCAAAGGCAGCTTCATCGTCACGGTTGCTTTGGCTGTCTTCGCCGTGGTCGTGAGACTCTCCGGCGGCGTGCTCGCCGCCTTCACCGAGAAGACGATTGGCGTTCTCTCCGCCGGCATCGGCAAGTCGATCGCCGACAAGATTCGCGCCTTTCGCGACGGGCTCGACACGCTGGCTTCGTTTCCGGACTTCCTGCTGGCGCTCGGCGTTTCGCTCGCCATGTGGGCGATGATCGTCTATGCGTATCTGCAGACCACCTGGGCGTTCGTCAACTCGCCCGAGCTTTCGCAGATGACACTCGCCCGCTGCATGGTGTTGATGGCCGCCAGCATGGGCGGCTCGATCTTCCAGCTGCCCGTGATCGGGTGGTTTACCACCATCCTCGCCACCTCGGCCACCATGCACGAATGGCTGGGCGTGGCCGCCGAACCCGCCCTGGGCGCGGGCGCGATGCTGCTGGTCGTCAGCTTTCTCTCGGTCGTTCCGGCGGGATTGATCTGGTCGCGCTTCGAGCACGTCTCCCTGCGGGCCGTGGCCGTCGAAAGCGAGCAGGTGCAGGAAGATGTCCTGCTTGGCCATCCCGTCGACGAGGCCGCGGCCCAAAGCTCCACGTCTGCCTAACGATGGCCAGCGGGAATGGCCGCGCTCCGCATCTACTCCTGTAAGCGCCATTGGCGGAGGAGGATATTGAAATGAGACAGAATCAAGCCGAAAAACGTCCGCGTTCCATCTGGAAAGGCGCGTTGGCCGGGCTGGTCGGCGGCATCGCCGGCTCCGGCGCGAAGATCGTCGCCGAGAAGTTTTATCCGCCAAGGAGAGCGGGCCAGACCCCGCCGCCGGTCGCTCTCGCTGAGCACTTCGCTGGCCATCCGCTCACGCCCGGCCAGCAAGAGGCGGCGCTTCAGGGCATCCACTGGACCTTTGGCGCCATCGCGGGAGCCTTGTATGGCGCGGCTGTGGAGCTTGAGCCGCAAGCCGGAGCGTGGCGCGGCGCCGCCTTCGGCTTGACGCTGAACAAGATCGCCCACGGATCGCTGTTGCCGAAAATGGGCCTGGCCGAAGCGCCCGTTCGGCAGAAAACCCAGGAGCGCCAGAGCGAGTGGATCACCCACGCCGTCTACGGAATCGCGACCGATTCGGTGCGCCGAATGGTGCGAAAAAGGCTCTAAAAACACTGCGAATATTGCGCGTTTCGCGGTACCAGAGCGCATTTTTTGAGCTTTTTCGCGATTTTTTGCGCATTTACAACGCGGACAGGTGAACTGCACCATCGGAGGTGCGAATGGTGAGGGTTGGGCCGCCGGCGTTCAGCCTTCCGCGGACGGAATGGTCGGATTCGCCTTTGCTGTGAAATCCGTCGAGGGCGAGGGGCAGGTTGCAGTCGATCTTGCCGTCGGAGGTCGAGATGTCGAGGTTGGCGGCGAGGTCTTTGGGGAGCTTGACGGTGACGGTTCCATCGGAGCTGCGCAGATTGGAATCGTTCTTGAGGATGGAGCCGCTGGCGAGTTCGAGATTCACCCTGCCGTCGCTGCTGGAGACGTTCAGGCCGTCTAGCTTGCCGGAGATGTTGAGGGTTCCGTCGGAGGTGTGCGCGTCGAGGGTGCCGGCGATGCCGCGGAGATCGACCGAGCCGTCGCTCGAGTCGACGCGCAGCGTGCCGGAGACTTCGGCGATAGTTTGATGGCCGTCGCTGGAACGAAGGCTGATCGCGCCGTTCAATCCGGTGGCGTTGAGGTTGCCGTCTTCGGTCTCGGCGTGGAGGGTGAGGTTGGCGGGCGTTTCGACGGTGACGTTGACGGGGCTGTCGCTCCAGCTAATGTGCATGGTGACGTGGCCGCCGAAGTGGGCCTTCTCTTTGAGCGAAAAATGAATCGTGTTGCCGCTCTGGTCTTCTTCGAGCACGAAGTCGGAGAGTTTGCGCTTCGGCGAGTCGACGGTGACGCGGACGGCGTGGCAGCTTCCGCAGGACTTGATGTTGAGATTGCTGTCGCCAGTCCTAAGCACCAGCGTCGGCTGGCCAGAGAGGGTGTAGGACTTGTCCCAGTGATTGTCGGTCTGGGCGAAGGCGGCGCTGGTGAAGATGGCGGCGGCGGCGATGGGCGCGAAGAGTTTCATGGCGGCTCCTTGTGTGGAGTGGTACGCTGAGGCGTCGATTCCGGTTCCATGCGCGGGAAGAGAGCGCCCCACTCAAGCCAACAGAAGGCTTGCATGGGCCACCTGCCCGCCTGGACTCTTCAGCATGAACAGTGGATCGGCTCCTTGCGAGTCCTTGTCAGTCAATAATGGAACCATGACCAGTCGAACCCCCGTGCATTCTTCCTCGAAGATGCGAATTGCCGTGATCGGCGTCGGCGGAATAGGCAGCGCGTTTGCTTTCCAGTTGGCCCGCGTCGGCGGCCACGACATCACCGCTGTCGCCCGCCCCGGCTCGCCGCGCTTTCTGCGGTTGGCGGCCGATCGGGGCGTCGTGGCGACCAACGAAGAGCGTGTCGATGTCCAAGTGACGGACGCTCTGGATGAAGAGATCGCCTATGATCTCGTTCTCGTCACGGTGCTTGCGCATCAGGCGGAGGCGGTGGCGCCCGCGCTACGGCGCAGCGCCGCGAAGCGGATCCTTTTTATGTTCAACAACTTCGAGCCGGAGAAGCTGCGCGACGCTGTGGGTGGGGAGCGGTGTTCGTTCGGCCTTCCCTTCATTCAAGCGACCCTCGACGCAAGCGGCAGGCTGAACGCCAAGATCGGGGCCGGCGGCCAGAAGTGCAAGATGGACAGCCAAGAGGGCGTCGCCATCTTCAACGCGGCAGGAATTCCCGCTGTCTTTGAACCCGAGATGCTCTTGTGGCTTCGCTGCCACGCTCCTTTGGGTGCCGCGCTGGAGAGCGTGTGCGTCGCAGGCATGCGGCGGGGCGGCGGCGCGTCTTGGGCCGAGTCCATGGCCATCGCGCAGGGGATGCAGGAGAGCTTCACCCTGATTCAGCGGCTGGGGTACCGCCTATACCCGTCGGTGAAAGCAAGGCTGCACGCCGCTCCGGCATCGCTGGTCGCGGTCCTGTTGTGGTCGCTGTCGCGCGTCCGGGCTGTCCGCGAGTTGCTCGCGATCGGCGCGAACGAGTGTCGAGCGATTGTGGATGTGCTCGTGGCCAATGCCACTCCGGTGCTGGAGCCTGTTGCCGTGCGCAAGATATTAGCGATGAAACCTGCCTTGGAGACGGCTGAAACAGGTGCTGCCCAACGGTCCGTGGGAAGCCGCTGATGGAGGAGATTGTCGCCAAGACCGACGCCGCGGCACCAAGGTCTATCGAGCCCTCTCCGCTGAAATGATGCAATCGATAGACCGGGCGCTGAAGATCAGTCCTGGGCTGAAGTGGCCGAAGAAGCGCTTTTCGCTCTGCCGTTCTTTCCAAGCCGCTTGCTTGCTCTCGCAGCGGTCGACGTTGACGGCTGAGATTGCGCCAAAGCCCGCATCACCAATTGCGGATCGTGGGCGATCACCAGGAGAAGCGCCCGCGCCGCGGCCTCCGGGTTTCGGCGCCCCGACTCCCAGTGGCGCACCGCGTCCACCGACAAACCGAAGGCATCCGCAAAGCGGCCCTGGCTGAAATGGAGCCGGTTCCTGATGTCGCGCACGTCGATCGATTCAGGGAGCGTCACCTTATAGCCCTTTCGCTCCCCTGCCATGTATGCGCGGGCCTCGGCCGTGCCTTTCGCCATCTCTTCAAACAGCTTGATCATGCTTTCCTCTTCGACGACAGTTTGCAGATCGCGATTATATGCCATTGGCATACTCGCGCCAAACGACAGCACCTCTAATTCGGACGGGACATATGCGGAAATGATATAAACATGTATATGTCTTCGTTGCAAGCACGAAATTCCGTCCCGGACATCTCCACTGCACCTCGCAAGGCGTCGACCAAGAGCAAGGAGCGACTCCTGATCGAGTTCCCTTCCGCGCTGCTGGCGCGCGCCGACAGGGCTGCCGAGAAGCTGGAGAAAAACCGCAGCGAACTGATCCGCTCGGCGGTAGAGGGGATGCTGGACGAGTTCGAAAAGCGGGAGCTGGACGAGCAGCTTGCGCTTGCCTACGCCGCCAACTGCCGCATGAATCTTGAATTGCTGGAAGAGTTCGAGAGCGCGGACGCCGAGGGATGGTAGAAGGCGGATGGTAAGAGGCGGATGGTGAGCGGCGTCAAGCCCACGCGTGGAATGGTCGTCCTGATCAACCTGGAGCCGGTGAAGGGCCATGAGCAGGGGCGTTCGCGGCCTTGCGTCGTGGTGCAGAACGATGTCGGCAATCGTTTTTCCACCACCACGATCATCGTGCCGCTGACCGACGCGGCCCACATCAAGGTTGCCTCTCCCATCTATGTCCTGATAAAGAAAGGCGATGGCGGCACGGCGAAGGACAGCTACGCGCTGTGCGACCAGATTCGGGTTGTCGATCAGCAGCGATTCGGCAAGGTCTATGGAGTTCTTTCTCCCGAAACAATGGAAGCCATCGACCGGGCGCTGAAGATCAGTCTTGGGCTGCGCTGACCGGAGTGTCGCCCGTCGGCATCTTTGAAACCGCAGATCTCTCCACTCCGCTGCGCTTCGGTCGAGATGACAAGTCAAAGTTAGTTCGGAAGAGAAGCGTGGTTGGCACCCCGTTTTTTCATTGGATCGGGGCGGAACCACCATTTGGGAGTGAGCTCCTGGCTGGCCAAGAGCCGCGAATCTTCGGCTGCTAAAATCGCTATACGAGATGAAGTGTCCTTATTGCGGCTTTGCGCAGGATCGAGTGGTGGACTCGCGGGAGAGCAAGGAGGCGGACTCGATTCGCCGGCGGCGCGAGTGCGAGAGCTGCCAGAGGCGGTTCACGACCTATGAGCGCATCGACGAGATTCCCCACATGGTGGTGAAGAAGGACGGGCGGCGGGAGCGGTTCGAGCGGCAAAAGGTGCTGTCGGGATTGCTGCAGGCTTGCCAGAAGCGTCCGGTGTCGGCGGGGAAGCTGGAGGCGATCGTCGACGAGACGGAGACGTATTTGATGGATTCGCCGGAGCGGGAGCGGACGACGCGGGAGATTGGCGAGCTGATCATGTCGCGGCTCAAGGGTTTGGACACGGTCGCGTATATTCGCTTCGCCAGTGTTTATCGGGACTTCAAGGATGTCAGGGAGTTCAAGGAAGAGCTGGAGCAGTTGTTGAGCCACAAGTTAGGGACGTAGGGAAATAAGGAATAGAAATTTCGAAAGAGAGTTTGGATGAGCGAGTCGAGGACGCATGCGGTTACGTTGATTCCGGGGGACGGGATCGGGCCGGAGGTTACGGACGCGGTGGTGCGCATTTTGGAGGCGGCGGGGGCGGCCACCGGGGTGAAGTTCGCCTGGGAGCGGTTCGCGGCGGGGGCGGACGCCTTCGCGCAGCAGGGCGAGTACATTCCGAAGGAGCTTTCAGAGTCGATCGCGCGGACCAAAGTCGGCTTGAAGGGGCCGGTGACGACGCCGATCGGGGGCGGGTTCGCCTCGATCAACGTCACGCTGCGGAAGCAGTTCGAGCTGTACGCGAACTTCCGGCCGATCAAGAACCTGCCCGGCCTGGAGACGAAGTATCCGGGGATCGATCTGATCATCGTTCGCGAGAACACGGAGGGGCTGTATGTGGGCCTGGAGCACGAGGTGGTTCCCGGAGTGGTCGAGTCGCTCAAGGTGATCACCGAAAAAGGCTCGACGCGGATCGCGAAGTGGGCCTTTGAATACGCGCGGAAGCACAAGCGGCGGAAGATCCACGCGATCCATAAGGCGAACATCATGAAGCTTTCGGATGGCTTGTTTTTGAAATGCGCGCGCGCGGTCAGCAAGCAATATCCCGAGATCACCTACGGCGAGCACATCGTCGACAACACCTGCATGCAGCTGGTGATGAACCCGTACCAGTACGACACGATGGTGATGGAGAACCTGTACGGCGACATAGTCAGCGATCTTTGTTCCGGCTTAGTCGGCGGGCTGGGGCTGGTTCCGGGCGCGAACATCGGCGACCAGGCGGCGATCTTCGAGGCGGTGCATGGGTCGGCTCCCGATATTGCGGGCAAGGACATCGCCAACCCCACGGCGCTGCTGCAATCGGCGGTGCTGATGCTGCGGCACATCGACGAAGCCGAGACGGCGGACCTGGTGCAGACGGCTTTGGAGAAGGTTTACATCGAGGCGAAGACGTTGACCCGGGATGTGCATGGGACGGCGGGGACGAAGGCGTTCGCGGACGCGGTTTTGGCGGCGCTGGGGTAGCGTTAGCCGAGCTACGGACAGTCGCACTTATCGACAGTAGAGTCCGTGCTTGACTCCGCCGTGCTTGACTCCGCCGTGCTTGACTCCGCCTTGTTCGATCCAATGGGGAATCCGCTCAAAACGGCAACTCCAGCGAGGACGAAATGCCTTTGGGTGGGATTTGCAATGGAGCCCGAATCGTCCAGATACAAGAGATGCATTGGTTGCCTTCTAAAAACCATAGGGCTGCGAGATGCGGCCCTATGGACGAGACGGTCGGCCGGGAGGGTAGATGCCCCTAAGCGCCGGAAGCGAGATCGGCGCTACCGGACCTAGATCCGTATTAGCGATCCGTATTAGCAGTTTCGGCGCAAGTCGTTCAGAAACGCTCGACCCATTGATGGAAGCGGCGGGGCTTGCCGATTGATAGCTTGAGGCCGGGATTCCGGCTTCGAGCAACTCTATGCCCTCGACGGCCGCCACAGGAAGAGCCGCAAGGCCTTCGCCGGGTTTTCGTTCCCTCTTCTCATGGCTGCTGCTGGGTTGCGTCGCGGCGCTGTTGCCGCAGGGTTGCCTGGCGAAGCCGCGGGTGGTGGCGATCAAGCCGACGGCGGCTCTGCCGGCGCTGACGGCGCGCCTGCCGACGTTGACGACCGCGCGGGCCGCGCACGACCTCCGCCCGGAAGAGGCGGCGAAGCGCTACCCCGTCCGTCTGCGGGCGGTGGTGACGTACTACGATCCATTGCTTTCCCCGCAGTTTTCGATGTTGTTCGTTTGCGACGCCTCTGGCTGCGTGTACGTGGGGTTGTCCCAGAAACCGGCGGCGGCTTTGCATGCCGGGGACCTGGTCGAAGTGACGGGCGAGAGCGGCCCGGGGAGTTTCGAGCCGATCGTCGACCGGGCCACGGCGCTGGTGATCGGCACGGCGCCGCTGCCGGTCAAGGCGAAGGTCGCCAGTTTGACCGAACTGTTGAGCGGCAAGGACGATGGACAGCTGGTCGAGGTTAAGGGCGTGGTTCGCTCGGCCGAAGTGTGGGCGGACCATGTGTCTTTGAATCTGGCGCTCAGCGACGGATTCGTGGTGGCCATGAGCGTCCTGGACGGGAGCAAAACGAGCTACGACGATCTGGTCGACGCCACCGTGACGCTGCGCGGCAATGCCTCCCCGAGTCTGAACCGGCAGAACCAAATGACGGGCTTTCACGTCTGGTTTCCCGGCCGGCAAGCGGTGGCGATCGAAGA
>Ga0116226_10006548_pt1 | contig 10462 bp, 6 predicted proteins | sample S1TSphfallax_FD_89692 | JGI IMG/M metagenome (GOLD analysis project Ga0116226, IMG submission 89692) | Host-associated microbial communities from peat moss isolated from Minnesota, USA - S1T2_Fa - Sphagnum fallax MG | ecosystem: Host-associated > Plants > Peat moss > Unclassified | place: USA...
TGGCGCGGCCCTCTGGGGGGCCTATCCGGCGCCGGCGGCGCAGGCGCAGACGAGCGGCGGCGCTCTGGCGGCCCAGCCCTGGAGCCCCGACCGCCTGGCCGCGATTAGGGCTCAGGGGCGGCCCGTGCTGGTCAATTTCACCGCCGCCTGGTGCGTCACCTGCCAGGTGAATGAGCGCGCCGCCTTCTCCACCCGTGAGGTCGCCCAGGCCTTCAGACGATCGGGCGCGGCCTATCTGGTGGCCGACTGGACCAACCACAACGCGGCCATTGCACAGGCGCTTGCAGCGCAGGGTCGGGTGGGTGTCCCGCTTTATCTCGTCTATGGCGCCGGGGGCGCGGAGCCTAAGACACTCCCTCAGCTGCTCACCCCCGGTATCGTGGCCGGCGCGCTGGACCAGGCGGCGGCGAACCGTTAAGCGCCCGCCATGACCGCCGAGCCTTCCCCTCGCCCCCAGGCGCGCGCAACCCGCGGCTTTCCAGATCGCCGGCCGGCCGTGCTGGCGGCTGAGCAACGCATTCTGACAGCCGTGTCAGGCGTCTATGAGTCCTACGGTTTCGAGCGGTTGGACACCGGCGCCTTCGAATATGCCGACGCCCTGGGCAAGTTCCTTCCCGATGCCGACCGCCCCAATGAAGGGGTGTTCGCGCTTCAGGATGACGACGAGCAGTGGATAGCCCTTCGCTATGATCTGACCGCCCCTCTCGCGCGCTTCGCGGCCGAGCATTGGGAGACCCTGCCCAAGCCTTTCCGACGCTACGCCTTCGGTCCGGTCTGGCGCGACGAGAAGCCGGGTCCGGGGCGCTATCGGGAGTTCCTCCAGTGCGACGCCGACACCGTGGGCTCGGACCGTCCGGAGGCCGACGCGGAAATCATCGCCATGGCGGTTTCGGGCTATGCCGCGGCGGGCCTGCCGAGTGGCAGTTTCGCCCTGCGCATCAACAACCGCAAGCTGCTGGGCGGGCTGCTCGTTGCGGCGGGCGTCGAGGACGCCGGGCAGACGCTGGCCGTTCTGCGCGCGGTGGACAAGCTCGACCGGCTTGGCCCCGACGGCGTCAAGGCGCTTTTGGGCGTGGGCCGAAAAGACGAGTCAGGCGCCTTCACCAAGGGCGCGGGCCTCGGCGCTGGAGCGATTGATGCGGTGTTGGCGTTCGTAGGCGCGGGCGGCGGTTCCCGGACCCAGACTCTGGACCGGATCGCCGGCGTGATCGGCGGCTCGGCGGAGGGCGACGCCGGGCTGGCTGAACTGGCGCGGATTGGCGAAGCTCTGGATCGCCTGGGCGTGGGCGAGGATCAGGCGGCCTTCGAGCCGTCGATCGTGCGCGGGCTGGAGTACTACACCGGCGCGGTCTTCGAAGCGGAGCTCATCGCGGCGGGCGTTGCGGGCGGGAAGCCGGATCGCTTTGGCTCCATAGGCGGGGGCGGACGATACGATGGTCTGGTCGCGCGCTTCACCGGCCAGCGCACCCCGGCGACGGGCTTCTCATTCGGCGTCTCCAGGCTGGTCGCGGCCCTGGCCGCCAGCGGCGCCACGGGCGCGGGCGCCCCACGGGGTCCCGTGGTCGTGCTGGCCCTCGAGGCCGACCGGATGGGCGACTATTTCACTCTGGCCGCGGAGCTGCGCGCTGCGGGCATCGCCGCTGAGGTCTATCTCGGCGCGTCTGGCATGCGAGCGCAGATGAAATACGCCGATCGGCGCCTGTCGCCCGCCGCCATTATCCTCGGTGGCGATGAAATCGCCGCCGGAACCGTCACGATCAAGGATCTCGATCTTGGCAGGGCCTTGGCGGGCCAGGTGGGTGATAATCGCGCCTGGAGGGAGGATCGCCCTGGACAGATCACCACCCCGCGCGCTGACTGGATCGCCTCGGTGCGCCGCATCGTCGAGGCGGCGGCGTGAGACTCGAGGCCCCCGTTCCGGCTGCCGTCCTCGCCGCCATTGAGGCGCCGTTTCGCGAGCAGCCCGCCGTCGCGCTTGATGCTCCGGTGCTTCAGCCTCTCGGACTTCTACTCGATCTCGCCGGCGAGACCCTGCGGGAGCGGTTGTTCATCGTGCAGGCCGATGGCGGCGCGGAGATGTGCCTGCGTACGGATTTCACCCTCGCCGCTCTGCACGCTCACTTGAACAGCGGCCGGCCCAGCGGCCGTTACGCCTATTTTGGTCACGCCTTTCGCGTGGCGCCCCGAGGGAGTGAGCGGGCGGAAGAGTTCCCCCAGATCGGCGTGGAATCCTTCGAGCCCGGGGACGAGACCTTGGCGGACGCGGAAATGGCCGCGCTCGCCTGGCGGGCCGCCGCCGCCGGCGGTCGCAAAGACCTCGTCCTTCTGTTGGGAGACGTGGGACTATTCGCCGCCTTCGTGGACGCGCTGGGCGTCGCTGGACCTCTGGCTGAACGCCTGAAACGCGCCTTCTCCAGCCCCCGCCGCCTTTGGGCTGAACTGGAGCAGGGCGCCCCGTTACCCGGGCCTCGGGTGGGGGAGCGTCTGGCCGGTCTGTTGGCCGGTCTTTCCGAGGGCGAAGCGGCGGAGGTGCTGGAAGAGGTCTGGGCCCTGGCTGGCATCGAGCCGGTGGGCGGTCGCGGCGCGGGCGAGATCGTGCATCGTCTGGCCGAGCGCGCGGCGCTGGCGGCGGCGCCTCGGCTCACCCCAGAGCAGGCTGATATGATCCGCCAGTTCCTGGCCATCTCGGATAAACCCGGCGCGGCCCTGGACGCCGTGGCGCGCCTTGCCGGTCCTCGGAGGCCAGCCCTTGATTTGGCGCGGGCGCAGTGGACGGCCCGGCTGACAGCCCTGGTCAATGCGGGCGTTCCTCAGGCGAGCATGCTCTTTTCCGCCGCCTTTGGACGCGCCTTCGGCTATTATGACGGGGTCATTTTCGAGGTGCGCAGCGCCGCGCTCGGCGAGGATCAGCCGGTCGCCGCGGGGGGGCGTTTTAATGGCTTGCCCGGCCGCCTGGGCCGCAGTCTGCCGACGGGCGCGGTCGGCTGCATGGTTCGACCGGGCCGCGCCTTTGCGGGGGCCGGGGAATGACCTCCCCTCTGATCATCGCCCTGCCATCGAAGGGTAGGCTGAAGGAACAGGTGGAGGCCTGGCTCGCCGATTGCGGGTTGATGTTGCGCGCCAATGGCGGGGTGCGCGGCTATTCCGCCAGTTTAGAGGGATTTGACGAGGTGCAGGTGCGCCTCGCCTCGGCGGGCGACATTGCCGAGGGCCTGATCGCCGGAGAGATCCACCTGGGCGTCACCGGCGAAGATCTCCTTCGGGAGGCCGGTGAGACGCTGGAGACGCACGTCATGCTACTCGCCGCGCTCGGATTTGGCCGCGCCGATCTGGTGGTCGCCGCGCCCAAGAGCTGGATCGACGTTCGCGCCATGGCGGATATCGACGATGTGGCGCATCTTTTTCTCGCTCGGACCGGCCGGCGCCTGCGGGTGGCGACAAAATACCTGGTCCAGACGCGGCGGTTTTTCGCGAGCCATGGGATCGCGGACTACCGGCTGGCGGAGTCTGGCGGGGCCACCGAAGGCGCCCCGGCCGCCGGCGCGGCGGAGCTGGTGGTGGACATCACGACCACGGGCGCAACTCTGGCGGCCAATGGCCTGAAGGTGGTGTCCGACGGCCTGATCCTGCGCAGTCAGGCTCATCTCGCCGCGGCCCTGAACGCCGACTGGGACGAAGCCCAGATGGCTGTCCTCCATCGTCTGCTGGCGATCATCGAAGCTCGCGCGCGGGCCAAGACCATCGCCAGTCTCGACTGGCCCGCGTCGCTGGACTCCCGGGCGCGGACGGCTGTATCCGCTTTCGTCGCGCCGGAAGAGGCGCCGCGCGCGCACGGGGTTTTGGTGGCGCAATCCGCGCTGTTCGCGGCCATGGAGGCCCTGGCCCGCGCAGGCATCGGGCCGGTCAGCGTCAGCCACCCGACGTTCGTGTTCGAGGCCGCCAGCGCGGCGGGTGATCGTTTGAGAGCGGCGGTTTTCTCTTAAATTGTTTGCGTATTTTCCCATTGACATCCCACCGGATATCAAGCCTCATTAGGCGGCAGGAAACAGCGCAAATTGCTTAAAAATTGTGCATTTCTGGTGTTTCTGGGAGGAAACGCCCGCAAGACCCCGGAGGGCCGCCGCAAAAAGCGGCGGCCCTTTCGGTTTAGGACACGCTCGCTTCTACCAGATTCTCACACGCTGATCGGGCGCGAGGTAGAGCGCGTCCCCGGGCTTCACATCAAACGCGGCGTACCAGGCGTCAATATTGCGCACAACGCCATCCACCCGTTCATGGGGCGGTGAGTGGGGATCGGTGACGAGTTGACGGCGCAGAGCGTCATCACGCGAGGTCCCGCGCCAGACCTGCGCCCATCCCAGGAACACCCTCTGGTCACCGGTGACGCCGTCCAGAACCGGCGCCGGGGCGCCTTTCAGATACAGGTGATAGGCGTCCAGCCCTAGGAGCAGGCCGCCCAGATCAGCGATATTCTCACCCATGGTGAGGCCGCCATTGACGTGCGCGCCCTTGATGGGCTCGTAAGACGAATATTGGGCGCCGAGACGCTCGGTCTGGGCGGTGAACTTGGCCGCGTCCTGCGGCGCCCACCAGTCTGCCAGCGTTCCCGTGCCGTCGAACTGCCGCCCCTGGTCGTCAAAGCCATGAGTCATTTCATGGCCGATCACGCCGCCGATAGCCCCAAAATTGACCGCCATGTCCGCCGAAGGATCGAAGAACGGCGGCTGCAGTATCGCGGCGGGAAATACGATCTCGTTCTGCAGGGGATTGTAATAGGCGTTCACGGTCTGAGGCGTCATGCCCCATTCAGCCCGGTCCACTGGCCCAGGAAGGCGTTTCACCTGCCGCGCCCAATCGAACGCCGCGCCGCGCCGCACATCGCCGTAGAGGTCTGTGGGCGAGAGGCTGAGCCCTGAATAGTCACGCCATTTTTCGGGATAGCCGACCTTGACGGTGAACTGACGCAGCTTCTCCTCGGCCTTGGCCTTGGTGGCGTCGCTCATCCAAGAAACGTGCTCGATCCGCGCCGCCAGGGCGACCCGCAAGTCCGCGATAAGGGCTTCCATTTTCGCCTTGGATTCCGGCGGGAAGTATTTCGAGACATAGACCTTGCCCACCGCCTCGCCGATCTGCTCATCCAGGAGGGCTGCGGCCCGCTTCCAGCGCGGCTTCTGTTCGGGCTGACCGGACAGAGTCTTGTTGCGGAACTCGAAGTTCGCATCGACGAACCGCTTCGATAGATAGGGCGAGGCGTTATCAACCAGCTCAAACGCGGCCCAGGCCTGCAGCGTGGAGATCGGCGTATCGGCATAGATCGCGGCGAGGGCCGGGAAGGCGGGTTTCTCGGCAATCACCACCCGGGCCGCCCCGCCCAGATCGGCGGCGTCCAGATAGGCCGCCCAGGGGAAGCCAGGCGCGAGTGTCGCCAGTTCCGCGGGCGTCATCGGGTTGTAGGTCGCCACGGGATCGCGCTGCTGAACCTTGCTCCAGCTCGCCTTGGCGATGGCCGTCTCCAGGTCGACGATCGCCTTGGCTTGGGCGTCCGCGTCCGGCCAGTTCACAGCCTTCAATGTTTGGGCGACGTAGGCCTGATATTTCGCTTTCTGCGGCGCAAAGCTAGCTTCGAGGTAATAGTCCCGGTCAGGAAGACCGAGGCCCGCCTGGCTGATGTAGATCGCGTATCGATTAGGGGATTTGGCGTCATTGCCGATCCCGACGCCAAACAGGCCGCCGTTGAAGGTCTTGTTGGCCTTGCCCATGAGCGCCGCGAGGGTGACGCGGTCTTTCGCGGCGCGGATGATCGCCAGATCATCCGCCAGCGGCGCCGCGTCGAGAGCCTCCACGCGCGCTTCGTCCATGGCCGCCTTGTAGAATGTCCCGATGAGCGCCTCATCTCCCGTGGCCGCCGGGTCGGCCGCCGCGGTCTCCAGCAGCGAGTGAAGGCGGCTTTCAGACAGGGCTCTCAGGGCGTCAAAGGTGCCGTAGCGGGACCGGTCCGGCGGAATGACCAGGGTCTTCATATAGCCGCCATTGGCATACTCGAAAAAATCCTGGCCCGGGGAGACCGCGGGGTCGCGACCCGCCAGATCGAACCCCCATGGGCCGGATCGGGCGGGCGTATCGACGGCGTCGGAATTGGCCGCCAGAGCGCCCCCGCCCAGCGCGATGGAGGCTGTGGCGGCGAGAAGGAGATGTTTCAGGGTCAAGGTAAGCTCCGCTAAGTGTCAGGCGATGATGCGCGATCCTTAAGAGGGGCCGCGACGATTCCCAAATTAATACAGGTTAATGTCGAGACTTGGCCCGCTTCGGTGGCCTTGGCGAGACGGCGCAGAGGCGATAGGACGGCGCCTCACAAGGGGGAGTGATCGAGGCATGGCCGCAGGGACGGCGGGAGTGAAGAGCGTACGAATTGTCGAAGCCGAGACGGCTGGGCGCGCGTTCACGGCGTTCATCGACCAGGCGACCGCGGCTCGGGCGCGAGGGGACGGCCAGGCGGAAGCGCTTTGGCGGGAGGCGGCGAGCGCGCTTCACACCCTCGACCCGGCGGCGCTCGACGATACCATACAGGCGCTGCTGAACAGTGGCCAAGCGGCGGAGGCTCTGGATCTGGCGACCCGGCTGGCGGCCCTGGAGCCCCAGTCCGCGCGGGCGCTCTACCGGGTTGGATACGTGCTGCAATGCCAGGATCGCCACCGCGAAGCGATCCCTCACTACGACGCCGCGCTCGCCGTGGATGCGGACTTTCCGGGACTGCGCAATCGCCTGGCCGCCTCGCTGATCCTCAGTGAGCAGGACAGGGAGCGGGCGTTCCATCTTCTGGAGGCCGCCGTGGCGGCGAATCCCAGAGATGCGGATGCGTGGATCAATCTCACCGACATGTATCGATCGAGACAGGATCTGGCCGCCTCCCTTGCCGCCGGCCAGCGAGCCATCGAACTCGCGCCTGACCACCCCATGGCGTTTAACAACTATACTCTGGCGCTGAAAGAAGCCCAGCGATGGGACGAGGCCGATATCACCGCCCGCAAGGCGCTGGCCCTGTCGCCCGCCGCACCCAGCTACCAGTTCAACCTTGGCATACTCAGTCTGCTCCACGGTCGTTATGAGGAAGGCTGGCGCCACCATGAGGTGCGATGGGAAGGCTCCGGCGAACTGAGGGGCCGGCGCCCGATTCTGCCGGGTCCCGCGTGGCGGGGCGAACCCCTGGAAGGCAAGACCCTGCTTCTGTGGGGCGAGCAGGGGATCGGCGATGTGATGCAGTTCTGCCGCTACGCCCCTCTGCTTGCGGACTATGTGAACGCCAGAGGCGGGCGCCTCGTCTGGAATTGTTTTCCGCAGATGGGCGGGCTGGTCTGGCGCAGCCTGTCGGAGGGGATCGCCGAATACTCCAATGGCGGGATCGGCTCCCTTCCGCCCTTCGACTATGAGATCGCACTGCTCAGCCTGCCGCTTCTGTTCGGGACCCGCGCTGAAACCATTCCGTGGACCGGGCCCTATCTCAAGGCGGACCCGGCGGCCGCGGAGGACTGGCGGGCCAGGCTCGCGGGGGATGATCGCCTCAAGGTCGGACTGGCCTGGACGGGGAGCGCCACGCACCAGAGAAATCCCTATCGCAGCGTCGGGCTGGCCCGCTACATCGAGTATCTGGGACCGATCGAGGGCGCCACGTTCTTCTCCCTGCAGCCCGACTCCAAGGACGAGGTGGCCGCGGCCCGGGCCAACGGCTTCGACATTGCCGACCACACGTCGGCTTTCAAGAGCGTGGACGACACAGCGGCCTTCGTCGATGCGCTGGACGTGGTGATCACCGTCTGCACCTCAATGGCGCACCTGAGCGGCGCCATGGGCAAACCCACCTTCGTGCTCCTTGACACCAATCCTCACTGGGTGTGGGGCGCCCATGAGCCCACCAGTCCCTGGTATCCCACGGCGCGCCTCTATCGGCAGCCATCCTTCAATCAATGGACGCCGGTTCTTGAGACGGTTTCCCAGGATCTCAGGGCCCTGGTCGCCAAGCGCGCGGACAAAGCGGACCCTCAGGCGTCAGCAAAGGCCAAACCGGCGAAACCCAAAGCCAAAAAGTCCGCCGCCAGAGCTTAAGGCGCCATGAGCATCGGCTCTGGCGGTCCGCTCGCCATCCCCTATGCTGTCCCAATGCCCAAAACTGACGACTACGATCTGGCCCTGCGGGATTTGCAGATCGCCCTGGTGAAATATCAGGCCTGGGCGGTGGAGACCGGCGCCAAGGCTCTGATTATCTTTGAGGGGCGCGACGGCGCCGGGAAGGACGGATCGATCGAGCGCATTACGGAACATCTCGCCCCTCGCAACACCCGGGTCGTATCCCTTCCCAAGCCGTCCGATCGGGAGCGGTCGCAATGGTATTTCCAACGCTATATTCACCACCTGCCGGCTGCCGGAGAATTGGTGATCTTCAACCGCTCCTGGTACAATCGGGCGGGCGTGGAGCCGGTCATGGGCTTTTGCACGCCATCAGAGCACGAGGATTTCCTGCGCGATGTCTCCGCCCTTGAGCGGATGCTCGAAGAGGCCGACATCCAGCTGGTGAAGCTGTGGCTGGATATCTCAAAGGCTCAGCAGGGCAAACGGCTCAAGGCGCGTAGGGACGATCCCCTGAAACAGCTCAAGACCAGCGCGCTGGATGCGGTGGCCCAGAAGAAGTGGAGCGCCTATTCCGCCGCCCGAGACCAGATGCTGGAGCGCACCCATACCGCCATCGCGCCCTGGATTTGCGTTCGCGCCGATCACAAGAAGCCGGCGCGGCTGAATATCATGCGCCACCTGCTGCACACGTTGGCTCCGGCCGAGATCGCGGCCAAAATCGATGCCGCCGACCCCGCCGTTCTGTTCGCTTTCGAAAGCGCGGCCCTCACCGATGGACGCCTGGCGTCCTGACTCACATCGCCTGGGCGATTTCATTGAGGCGGGCGTAGGCGCCCCCTTTGGCGATCAGCTCGGCGTGGCGGCCCTGTTCGACAATCCTGCCATCCTGAAAAACGAGGATGCGATCAGCGGCGCGGATGGTTGAGAGGCGATGGGCGATCACTATGGTCGTGCGGTCCACCATCAGCGCTTCCGTGGCCTTCTGCACCTCGCGCTCAGTCTCCACGTCCAGGGAAGACGTGGCTTCGTCCAGAACCAAGATCGGCGCGTCGGCCAGAAACGCGCGGGCGATCGCCACCCGCTGGCGTTCGCCGCCGGAAAGCTTGACGCCGCGCTCGCCCACCAGGGTGTCGAAGCCGTTGGGCAGGGCGCGAATGAAGGCCTCCGCCCGGGCGCGTCGGGCGGCTAAGTCTATCTCTTCGTCCGATGCCTCGGGCCGGCCGTAGGCGATATTCTCACCGATGGTGCGGTGAAACAGGGCTGGATCCTGCGGCACCACAGCGATCGCCCGACGAAGGCTGGCCTGGGCGACGCTAGCTATGTCCTGACCATCGATGGTGATTCGGCCGCCATCAAGATCGTGCAGCCGCTGGAGCAGTTTCACGAAGGTCGATTTGCCTGAGCCCGTGGGCCCGACCAGGGCCACGCGTTCGCCGGGGCGTATGTGGAGATCGAAATGTTCGAACACCGGCGCTCCCCCGCCGCGGTAGCGGAAGGTCACGTCCTCAAACCGGATGTCGCCCTTGCCGATGCTGAAGACGGGTGCGCCGGGTGCGTCCGCCACCCGGGGCGGCGTTCGTTCGTAGCGGGCGACATCTTCAAGATCCGCGAGACCGCGCTGCGCCATGCGGATGTTCTCGCCGATATTGCGTAAGTATCCACTCATCACCAGAAACGAGGTGATCACGAAGGCGACGTCGCCGGCGCTCGCCTCGCCGCGCGTCCAGCGCAGAACAAGCAGCCCTGTCAGCCCGGCCTGCAGGGCGGAGAGCATGACGTTGTGGATCATCCACACGTCCACATAGCGGTTCCAGGTGATCAGCGCGGCCCCGGCCCAATCGGCCGTGACTTTCGCGATGCGCGCCTCTTCACGCCGTTCGGCCCCGAAGCCCTTGACCGTGGGATTGGAGGTAATCGCGTCGGCCAGCGCGCCGCCGATCCGGGAATCCATGGCCACGGAGCGCATGTTCGCCGCCCGGACGTAGTATGTCGAAAACAGGATATTGGAGGTGATGTAGAGGGCCACCATGGCCAGGGAAAACCCGCCCACCCAAGGCCAGCGGAGAATCATCTGCAACGAAAGGCCAATCAGGATCAGAAGCGCGGGAACGATCCACAGCACCACGGCATCGGCGACGACGTCATAGCCCCACATGGCCCGGGAGAGCCGGCGCACCGTCGCGCCGGCGAAGGTCTCGCCATGCCAGTCGGCGGAGAAGGTCTGCACTCGGCGAAAGCCCTCGAGGGTGATATCGCGCATGGTGCGAACGGCGAGAGGATTCCAGAATCTGAAACTTGAATTGCGGATGACCGCATAGGCGAAATAGATCCCCGCAAA
>Ga0116226_10006549_pt1 | contig 10462 bp, 12 predicted proteins | sample S1TSphfallax_FD_89692 | JGI IMG/M metagenome (GOLD analysis project Ga0116226, IMG submission 89692) | Host-associated microbial communities from peat moss isolated from Minnesota, USA - S1T2_Fa - Sphagnum fallax MG | ecosystem: Host-associated > Plants > Peat moss > Unclassified | place: USA...
AATTAGCTTGCATTGCATCAAAACATTATATTAGGTACATATTGCGATCTGCAACCAACCAAGGAACTTGGTCTTTTGTCCGGTCTTTTATCCCGATCTAAGGCTTCGATGTTAAAACTAAAACATCCCCAAAACACTAAACCAGGGTGGTCTTTGGATCAACGAGATCCAAAGTTCATCGAACTTATGATGCCTATATTAGGTTTTTTCTATGACTATTATTTTCGTGTGAAAACTAGTGGCTGGGAAAATATTCCGACTCAGCAACAAGTCCTGTTTGTTGGTTCTCATAATGGAGGACTAGCTGCTCCAGATATGTCAATGATGATGTATGACTGGTTTTGTCGCTTTGGTGTAGATCAGCCCGTTTATGGATTAATGCATCCCAAAGTTTGGGATCTTTCTCCATCTATTGCCGAATTAGCTATGAAAGCTGGTGCTATTATAGCTCACCCCAAAATGGCTTATACTGCATTACGGACTGGAGCTAGTGTGTTAGTTTATCCAGGTGGTGCAGAAGATGTTTTTCGACCACATGCTCTGCGTGGCAAAATTCACTTTGCTGGACGGCAGGGATTTATCAAATTAGCCTTGCGAGAAAAAATACCAATTGTTCCTGCAATTTCTTGGGGAGCTCATGATACGCTCATCGTACTGGCTGATTGTTATAAACTTTTAAAACAATTTCATCAATGGGGAATGCCTTGGCCATTTGATGTTGACCCAGTAGTTTTTCCTATTTATCTGGGTTTACCTTGGGGTTTAGCTCTAGGACCATGGCCGAATATTCCCTTTCCAGTACAGATTCACACAAGAGTCTGTCCACCAATTGTATTTGAACATTATGGTAAAGACGCAGCAAGCGATCGCGCCTATGTTAATGCTTGCTATCATTTAGTTGAAAACAAAATGCAGCAAGAGTTAGATCTTTTAATTGCTCGTAGTCAGTTGTAAGAAGCATGAGACACAAGCCGTAGGGTCGCCTATGCCTTGCGCCCCTACCTGTCTAACTTCAAAACAGCTAAGAGACTACCGATTAATCCAACTACTGCCCCAAAACTGAGTAAAATTAGGGGTAATAAAAGAGTTTGAGTAGGCGTTAGTTGTAACCCATGATGGAGAAATCGGATAAAATCGGGTTGATGCGCTAACAAACGATTGAGGAATTGCTGAGTTAGGGAAATAAACCCCCAGGCGATCGCTCCACCAAACAGACCAAAAGAAATTCCCTGAAAGATAAATGGTAGATGAATCCAGGTAGAAGTAGCTCCCACTAGCTGCATAATTTCTATCTCCCGCCGTCGCGCCAGCATAATCAAGTGAATTGTAGTTGTAGTCACGGCGATCGCCGTGAAAGTCAAAATGATTGTGATTGTCAGAGTAATCCAGCTAAGACCCTGTTGTAACTGAGCAAGACGTTTTACAGCCTCATCTGCATATTGCACCAGATCGACTCCTGGTAATTTAGCTAGCTGTATCGCTAAATTAGATACAATTTGAGAATTAAGTGCTTTAACAGTGATCTCATCCACAAGAGGGTTATCTCCTAACTGTTGCGTTGCGCCTGCAATATCAGTAATGCCTAAATCCTGAACCAATTTAGTCCAAGCCTGTTCTTTAGTAATTACTTCCACAGTCGCAACTCCTAGCATTTGAGTGATTAGAGGTACAACATTGGCAGCAGAAATCCCTGATTGGAGAAATACCACAAGTGACAGCTGATTGCCAAACTGGTTCAACAAAGTTTCTACTTGCCAAGAAAATTGCCAACTTAAGCCAAATAGAAATAGTAAAACTGTGACAGTACTCACAGCAGCCCAGTTGACCCAGCCTCCCCGCAGCAAACCTAAACCAGTTTCTTTGAGGAGATAATCTAATTTTGTCAAAGACCTAAACACAAATTACCTCAATACTCAGTTGATAAAGTTGGCTTCTAAACAAGAATACTTCCCACAACTAATCATCCACCACTGTCAAATTAAAGATAGAATTAGGATATATAGCAAATTGTGGCTAAAAGAGGTACAAACTTTTATCAGAAACCCTTACGCTAAAAGAGTTTCACCCCTGTTCCCCGCTCCCTGTTCCCCGTTCCCTGCTGTATGAAGCTGAAATGTAACTAAAGTGGTGTCGGAGTATTTTCGGCGACCTTGTTCCCTTTTGAGTAAAATTGCCATATTTATTATCAAGTGATTAACTATCATGCCGTCTGATATTGCTGTAGAGAAAAAGAAATTAGAAAATCCCCCTTTGAAGCTGCATTTCTTAGGCGATCGCGTATTACGCCAGCCAGCCAAGCGCATTACTAAGATAGACGATGAATTGCGTCAACTAGTGCGCGAAATGTTACAAACTATGTACAGCGAGGATGGCATTGGTTTAGCTGCTCCCCAAGTGGGAATTCATAAACAACTCATTGTGATTGACTGTGATCCAGATAATGCTACCACACCTCCTCTAATATTGATTAATCCCGCGATCAAACAGGTTAGTCGGGAATTGTGTGTGGCGCAAGAAGGCTGTTTAAGCATTCCTAAAGTTTTCCTAGATGTCAAACGCCCCAGGATCATCGAGGTTAGCTATAAAGATGAATATGGACATCCTCACGTTTTAAAGGCTAATGAATTACTTAGCAGATGTATTCAGCATGAGATAGACCATCTTAGTGGCGTAGTTTTCGTAGACCGTGTAGAGAATACCTTGACTTTAGCCCAAGAGTTATCTAAAAATGGCTTCTCGTATCAAGCAGTGAAACCAGTAGTATAAGGTATTATACCAGTGTATTTAACTCCGAAAAGTGGTTTATTTCTAGGTGGGTCTTGCATAACGGCGATCGCGGCTGTAGGTTCAATCTTTGAACTCAGTTCTGGACACCCAAATTGGGGCGTAACTGCGACTGCAATTACCTTAATTTTGAGTATTCCCCTCACAGGATTATTTTTTGTTGCCGCAGTGAGGGACGCAAGGGCTAACATTAAATAAGCATCAGGTAAATAAAAAAGGTAGAGGGACGAATTACCAAAGGCAAAATTCTCCCCCTCACCTTTTATTTTTCCCTCTTATATGAGGCTATCAACTCCCGCAACCTTTGCCACTCTGGCAACCAAAGCCAAATATCTTCCTCGGTTTCCTCAATTCCTTTACGGAGAACCCCAGCGTTGATAACGACCAGGAAGAAATCCTACCCAGTCAAAATCGGTAATTCTGGTGATTTGTCTGGTAGCTAGCGCTAAAGGAAGGGCGATCGCTTGCAGCAAGGTAGTCTTTCCAGTACCATTATCACCAAGTACCAGAAACCGATTACTAATAGACTTTAGTGTTTGATCTTCAAAGGATATTTCCAGGTGATCAAACCACTTGAAATTTTTAATCAGAATAGATTTCACTTTCATGCAAAAACTCCGTTTATCGGGAAAAGCAAGTATCTAGAGATAGAATCTGTGGGAAATTCAGCCCCATAACCCAGGAAAAATTATAACTTTAGCTGTTTGGTAAAGACGGGCGATCGCTTTTAGAATAGGAGCATGTTATTAACTTCTACTCAATTACTCCGTCTCTCTCAAGGACAACTCAATCTGCTAGCAACTTGTCCTCGTAAATTCCAACATACCTATTTAGAACAACTTGCTGCTCCAGCAGACCCAAAACAGAACACTCGTCAAATTTTGGGCAGTCGCTTTCACTTGCTAATGCAGCAGCAAGCAATGGGATTACCAATTCAGAGCTTTTTAGCAGAAGATGAACAGCTAAACTCCTGGATGATGGCTTTTGCTCATGCTGCTCCAGATATTCTCGCACCCGCAAGTGAGGAGGAAATTTTTCGAGAAAGTGAACATTCCCGGACTTTGCAAATTTTGACAAAATCCGGGCAGGACTTTTTATTTACAGTTATCTACGACCTGATGATTGCTGATCAGCAGTTTGTGCAAATCCTGGATTGGAAAACTTATCCTCAACCACCCAATCCCAAAACTTAGCCAATAATTGGCAAACAAAACTCTACATGTACGTTCTAGCTGAAACCAGTGAATATCCACCAGAAAACATCTCAATGACTTACTGGTTTGTCCAATCTGCTGATCAACCAATCAGCATCAAGTTTGCTTATGATCGTATTCAGCATAACAAGATTGCAGCCGAGCTAAATACATTATTAAGTAATTTAACTACTTGGTTACAAGCATATCATGCTGATCAGCCTTTTCCCCAAATATCAGACTATGGAAAAACTTGTCCTAATTGTCAATTTGTCACTATATGCGATGCCGAAGGCGGGCGAAGCCATCGCCAGCGGATTAAGGAATCAATACCAGATTTAGCAGAGATTCCAGAAGTGTCCCTTGAATTATAATTCATCATCCCACAATTATATGATTAAAACATTTAATCACACTGATGATATTTATGTCCGTGAAATAGGAATTGATGATATAGCTCCTGTTTATCATTTAGGTGAAGAACTGTTTACTAGCGATTCATATCCCTATCTCTACCGAACGTGGGACGAATGGGAAATCATTGGACTTTATAATACTGACCCAGAATACTGTTTAATCGCGGAATCTGATGGAGAATTAGCCGGATTTATTTTGGGAACCATCATTATTAAAACGTCTTGGACATATGGTTATATCTTGTGGTTGGGGGTCAGCACCAGATTCCAACGTCGAGGTGTAGCAGATATATTAGTAGATAAAGCTGTCGCTCGCATGATTGAAGACGGAGCGAGGTTCATGTTGGTAGATACTGACCCGACTAATATCCCAGCATTAAACTTTTTTCACCGGAAGGGTTTTGGGAATATTCGCCAACATATTTTTCTATCGATGAATTTAAGCAAACACCCTTACTATGGCAGATTAATTGATTATGAACATCAAAAAGCGGAAAGAGCAGGTTATCGGCGTTCTCGTCCCACGATGCGTTCTCGTAAATCAGAAGGGGTTTCTCAAGGCGTAGCCCTCAATCCCTTGGGAAATGACGATCCAGCAGATTTAATTATGAATGATCAATAAAATCACTAAATACTATGCAGTGGATTCTATTAGCAACTGAACAGCCTCCAGATTGGTTTATCCAAGAGGTGAAAAAATATACCCATGAGGATAGAGGACTGTTTGCGGCTCAATTACTTTGGCACAGGGGTTTACAAGATGTAGAAAAACTAGCAACTTTTGTCAATCATCAAAACTATCAACCCACAAGTCCATTTGCATTCGGAATTGAGATGGACTTGGCGGTAAACCGACTACAGCGAGCCTGGGAGCAGGAGGAAAAAGTAGCTATATGGGGGGATTTTGATGCTGATGGAATTACAGCTACATCTGTTCTTTGGGATGGATTGGGACAATTTTTTAGTCAGACGACTCAATTAACTTATTACATTCCTAATCGCTTGACGGACTCTCATGGACTAAATTACAGGGGAATTGATGATTTAGCCCAGCAAGGTTGTCAATTAATTGTGACTTGCGATACTGGTTGTACTAATACTGAGGAAATTCTTTATGCCCAAAAGCTAAATATAGATGTGATAGTTACCGATCACCATACACTACCACCAGAACGTCCAGAGGTAACTGCTATCATCAATCCCCGCTATTTACCAGATACACATCCTCTGTTTAATCTATCTGGAGTCGCTGTAGCTTATAAGTTAATTGAAGCTCTCTATGAAACTTGTCCTGATATCCCAGAACAACCATTAACTGACCTATTGGATTTGGTCGCAGTAGGTTTAATTGCTGACTTGGTGAAATTAGAAGATGAGTGTCGTTATTTGGCTCAGTTGGGTATTCAGCAACTGCAAAACGATTTTAAGCAACCACAGGGAGCTAGACGACGACCTGGAATAGGCAGATTATTAGAATTGTGCCAAAGAAGTGGCGATCGCCCCACAGATATTTCTTTTGGTTTAGGTCCGCGCATTAATGCTGTGAGTCGCATTCATGGAGATGCTAGTTTTTGTGTAGAACTATTAACTAGTCGGAATCTCCAACGTTGTCAGGAATTAGCCGAAGAAACGGAATTAGCCAACTCTCGACGCAAATCTTTGCAAAAAGAAGTGCAAGTACAAGTTCAGCAAAAGCTTTCCCAAATAGATTTGTCAACTACTAGTGCGATCGTGTTAGCAGATCCCCAATGGTCTGTCGGTGTATTGGGTTTAGTTGCTGGACAAATTGCCCAAGAAACGGCGCGTCCTACAATTTTATTGAGTACGGAAGAGGTAAAAAATGCTTTGGCGACAAATGTTGTACCCTTGAATCCAAGTATTTTCATAGAAAACTCAGTAGAAAGCTCAATAGAAAAATCATCACCACCTCTAGCCCGTGGTTCAGCCCGTTCTGTTAATTCTATAGATTTATATGAATTAGTTAAAGAGCAAGCCCATTTATTACACAAATTCGGTGGACATCCCTTTGCCGCAGGGTTGAGTTTACAAGTGGAGAATATACCTTTATTTACAGCAGCAATTAACCAAAAGCTGCGTCAAAATTTAGGAGGGGTAAATATTGTACCGACAGTTTCCGCTGATTTGTTAGTCAAAGTCAGAGACTTGGGTAAAGAGTTATTTCTGGAACTCAAGTTATTAGAGCCATGTGGAATGGGAAATCCTATCCCAAAATTACTCATTCAGAACTGTTGGTTTGAAAATGCTTGGCATCGCAATCAAGAGGATTTACAAGGAAAGAAGGTACAATATATCAAAACTGAGTTTGATCTGCGTGATGATTCCACTCAAAGTCCCTTTCCGGCTATTTGGTGGGGACATTATAAGGATGAATTACCTATTGGTAGATTTGACTGTATCGCTGAAATTGACTTTAACAGTTTTAAAAAACGTTATGAAATTAGGTTAATTGCTGTACGTCCTTGTCTGACATCCGAGTTAACCCCAGATTCTGGATCTATTCGATATGCAGATCTGATTATCGACTGGCGCAACAAGGATATTAATCATCTCCAGAAGGAGAATGGAAGTTCTGCGAAGTCACTTCTAGTCATGCCAAATTCTCCCGCTAGCTGGAATGATTTGCGAGCTTGGGTCCGGCGATCGCTCCATCAAAAACAAAAACTAGTCATGGCTTGGTCTCGACCAGAAAACACATCTCCCCAAAAAACTTGGCTAAAATTGGTGGGAATCGCCAAGTATTTGAGTCGGACAAATCAACAAGTTACGCGCAACCAACTTTTAGAGAAATTAGATATTAGTAATAGTACTTTACATTTAGGTTTTCAAGCTTTAAAACAGATCGGATTTAATATTCAACGTGTCGAGCTTAATTTACAAATTACCTGGTGTTCGGTTAAAAATAAACCATTTATAGGTGATGAAGCAATGACTAAATTTTTAGCTGCTGTTCGTGAAGAGAAATTTCAGCAACAATATTTTGCTGAAGTAGCCTTTTGCACAATTATTAGCATGATGAGCCATGGATCTGTTTATGAGAAACTATGACTCAAATCATAAATGATAATAATGCGTTGACATTTTGCATGATCCAAAACACCATATAGTTTAATCCTTCTCCAAAAGCAGGAACAAGAAACAATAGCATAAAAGCAAATTTAGCATACTCAGTACCTGCCAAACATCTTAAATTGGGGAAAAATTCACTATAAATATGAAAACCATCCAATGGAGGAATAGGTACCAGATTAAACAAACATAATCTTAAGTTAATATTTGCTGCTATGTACAAGAAATCCAGACTAATCACCCTATTTGAATCGTAGATATCAATTAACCTCATCATAATCAGGAATATCAGACCTAAGATCAAGTTGGTCATTGGTCCGGCTGCAGAGACTAAGATATTACTCCATTTGGGATGGCGAAATTTTGAGACATTCACAGGCATTGCTCCCCATGATATCCCTGCTAGACAGAGGAAAATAATTGAAGTCCAACCCATATGAACTAAGGGATTTAAGGTGAGATGTCCAGCTTTACGCGGTGTATCATCTCCCTGACTCATAGCTATAAAACCATGACCTAGCTCATGCAAGCATATGGATATGGTCACAATAGCAACAACTCTCAGAAAGAAAATTGGCTCATAAATTAATGATTCAATAAACATAGTAGTAGATTCTCTAGCCTAATATCTCACTTCATTGTACTTAAAGATGTCGTAATTCATCCACTATATAGACTAGGAAAAATTACTTGGCTAGAATTATCTGTCTTCTTAACTGAATTTATTCGGATTTCCCGGACTAAATGTGTAGAGTTTGTTATAATGCCAAAGATAAGTAAAAACCTGAGCAACAAATAGTAGTGTTGCCCAGATTACCTTCATTCTGTCTGTGTCTAGGATTATTACATGATGGAAAGTCACTATTCCGTAATTTTAGAGAGTTTTTTCTGTGAAAAATTGACTTCTCTATAATCTTGACTTTAGCATAACAAATAAAATATAATCCTAGATCGTCTGTCTAATTCCTGCTCGGATCAGGTGGACATAACTGCAAAAGCTGGTATAGGCGATGATTGGCAACATATCTCTCGCTATCACTCGCTTCTCTTCAAGAGAAAAATTCAGCTACCTGTACGGCAAACTCAAACACAAATCCCATGACTTACGCAATTATTGAAACTGGCGGCAAACAAATAAAGGTCGAAGCAGGCCGATTCTACGACATTGAACTGTTAAATGCCCAACCTGAAGAGAAAATTACAATAGGATCAGTCTTATTCTTACAGCATAATGGCGAAGTAAGTATCGGACAACCTCTGGTTGTAGGCGCATCTGTAGAAGGGACTATACTAAGACACCTGAGAGGTCGCAAAGTCCTGGTATACAAAATGAAGCCCAAGAAGAAAACCCGCAAAAAGCGGGGTCATCGCCAGGAAATCACCAGATTAATGATTAATTCTATTAGTCTAGATGGTAAAGTTTTAGCAACCGAAGAACAAGCAGTTATCCAAACTCCTGTTGCCGAAAGTAATATTGTAGAAGAAACCACAGGTGAATTTGTAGAAACTTCTCCCAGTGCTATTGAGATAGGTGCTGTAGAAGGTTCGGGTACTGATGCAATTCCTGCTGAGGCAACTCCTGCTGAATAACAAAAAATTAATCTCCAAAATTGACCTACATAAGAGGAAAGTATGGCTCATAAGAAAGGAACAGGTAGTACACGTAACGGTCGCGACTCTAATGCTCAACGTCTTGGCGTAAAGCGATTTGGCGGTCAAGCTGTCAGAGCTGGAAATATTCTCGTGCGTCAACGGGGGACAAAATTCCATCCAGGTAATAATGTTGGTATAGGCAGCGACGACACTCTATTTGCTTTAGTTGATGGTGTTGTTTCTTTTGAAAGAAAGGGAAAAACCCGTCAGAAAATTAGTGTCTATCCTGTTGTTGTAGAACAAGCCGCAGCAAGCTAGTTAATCGCCACTAACAAGCGCGTTACCTAAAAATTAAAGTTCGCAGTTGCGCATTTGTCTAAATGCTTGACCTCTGCGAACTTTAATCATAAAAACTCCGATGATAGTCCTATTTTTTGTCTGAGTTAAATGGAAAATATCATTCTATCCCGGAGAATTTAGCCAAACATTTTCATAAATGTTCATAAAGATTTGTAAACTAAAAGTAGTTGAGTAGCTGTATGTCACACTTAATTCAGGACTGAGAATGAGCAAAATTTTTATACTTGAGCGTCTGTGCCTCACCGGACACATTGTATTTATAGTATTTGGACTTGCAGGAATGTTACTAATCCTGCCGAATGCTGACATAATTTCTAGCCTGTCTGAAATTGGCCAAAGCATTATGAAATTTGGGTTAGTTAATGGTGGTGCAGCTTATATGATTTTTGGCGCTATAGGCGTTTTTCTATATGCTTCCAGACTACTAGGACTAGGTCGTGCATCGATCTTTTTACTATCATCTTTATCAATTTCTTTATCTGCTGAATTGTTGGGCACAAGCACTGGCTTTCCTTTTGGTCACTACAGCTACCTGACTGGTTTAGGTTATAAAATTGCTGATCTAGTACCTTTTACAATACCTTTATCGTGGTTTTATCTAGGGTTTGTTGCTTACTTAATTGCACGTACAGCTTTAGAGGTAGATAAAAAACCCGCTTTATTCCGTCATGTAGGCGCAATTGCTTTAGGTGCTTTATTGCTGACTTCCTGGGACTTTGTTCTCGATCCAGCCATGAGCCAAACAACATTTCCTTTTTGGTATTGGCATCAACCAGGAGCTTTTTTTGGGATGCCTTATCAAAACTTTGCTGGTTGGATGGGTACAGGCTCATTGTTTATGACGGTAGCAGCATGGCTCTGGGGAAATAAACCTATTCACTTGCAACGTCCTGCAGTTAACCCTGCTTTAATAGTATATTTAAGTAACTTTGGTTTTGCCACAGTTATGAGTTTGTCCGCTGGATTCCCTATTCCTGTGTTACTAGGTTTAATTATGGGCGTATTTCCAGCTATATATCTTTGGTTCAG
>Ga0116226_10006550_pt1 | contig 10462 bp, 9 predicted proteins | sample S1TSphfallax_FD_89692 | JGI IMG/M metagenome (GOLD analysis project Ga0116226, IMG submission 89692) | Host-associated microbial communities from peat moss isolated from Minnesota, USA - S1T2_Fa - Sphagnum fallax MG | ecosystem: Host-associated > Plants > Peat moss > Unclassified | place: USA...
CGAGTTGATGTTTCATCAGTCGGGCGGCTGCTGCGACGGCAGTTCGCCCATGTGTTATCCGCGCGGCGAGTTTCTGGTTGGCGACAGCGATATACTACTGGCCACGCTCGACGGCACGCCGTTTTATATGAGCCGCAGCCAGTTCGAGTACTGGAAGCATACGCAGTTGATTCTCGATGTGGTTCCTGGGCGCGGCGGCATGTTTTCGCTCGAAGGATCGGAAGGCGTGCGGTTCCTCATTCGTTCGCGTGTATTTCGCGACGAGGAGATCGATGCGCTCCGTGCCGAGGGCCGCATCTGAAGTTAGCTGACTTACTGCGGCGTCCAGTGAGGATGACTGGTAAACAGTCCCCCGACATAGCCGAGCTGATAGACGAGAAAGGTTCCGAAGCAGACGCTGACTAATCCGGAGGCGACAACGAGATAGCGGCTGACTAATGGCAGGCGATCGCCGGCATAGGTCATCGGGACAGCCATTGCGGCAGTCATGCACATCATGCCGAGCATCGTGCCGGCCCCGAAGATGATCAGGTAAAGCACTGCCCAGAACGGGTTGTGAATCGTCGACAGGACGAGCAGCGCGATGGCCGCCGACCCGGCTAAGCCATGCACCAGCCCGACAACGAGCGGGCGCAGCAAATGATAGAAGCCATGCTGGCTGACGGTGCTCTGCATGCGGCCGGCCGGCGCGTGGTGACCGGGATCCCGCGGTCCTGCCGGCGTCAATCGCGCAACAATCCTGGCCATCACGCCCGTCAGGTTTAGAATGCCGAGCAGGATCAACATCAGCGCGACGCAGAACTCCATCGACAGGCCAATCCGGGGAGGAATAACGATGCCGCCCAGGATGATCAGGCAGCCCACGATGAAGATCGTGACGGTGTGACCGAGTCCCCAGAGGCTGCCGATCAGGGCAGCGCCGCGCAGGCCGCGCTGGCGCGTGACGATCGTCGAGATCGCGACCACATGGTCGGCGTCGGTTGAGTGGCGCATGCCGAGAACCAGGCCCAGGCCCGCGACGAGAAAGAATGTTCCTAACTTCTCCGGGGAGAGGATGTGCGGCAGGCCCTCGCTCGCGATCGCGGCGAGCATCGCTGTGTGTACGGGTAGGGCCAGAATGCCCGGCACACATGCGCAGGCCAGGGAGGAGTGCGGATTGATATTCATGCTCGGTACGATGGCTCGCGGCACAGGCTCTCCCTTGAGAGTAGCGGAGATTCCGCTCGCCTGGAAGCGGCTGCGGACGTTTCGTGTTCTGTCACGAAATGACCGCTCACCCCGCTTACCATAATAGTAGCTATGCATGGTGCTCTCGATCAGCCGGAGACGCCCGTCCCGCATTCAAGTCCGAATGCGGCTCCGGACCTGCAGGCGACCGTGCAGCGGCTCGGGCATATATGCGGTTTCGCAGATATAGGCCTTGCGCCGCTGCCGGATGCCGACGCGGAGCAGGCACAGCGAGCCTACCTTGAAGCTTGGATCGCGCAGGGCTGCGCGGGTGAGATGGAGTACTTGAAGCGCCGGGATGCGCAGGGCGTGCTGGTGCGGTCTTCGCTCGCAAGCGCTGCTCCGTGGGCGCGGTCGGTGGTGGTATGCGCAGCGCCGTACCATGCCGACGCGCCGCTCTCGACGGACCCCGCACCGCCCGGCGCAGGTTGGATCGCGCGGTATGCGTGGTCCGGCACGCCGTGCCCGGACGGCGAGTTACGGCCGGCAGACTATCACAAAGTGCTGCTCGCCCGGCTCAAACAGCTGGAGCAGGCGTTGCGTGCTGAGCTCGGCGACTTTCAGTCCTGGACCTATGTCGATACAGGGCCGCTGATTGAGCGCGCCTGGGCTGCGATTGCGGGCGTTGGCTGGACCGGCAAGAACACCTGCACGCTGAGCCAGAAGCTCGGTTCGTTCTTCTTCCTCGGCGTGATTCTCACCTCGCTCGATATCCCTCCGGAAGCGCGACCGGCGATCGCCCCCGATCGGTGCGGCAGCTGCACACGCTGTATTGACGCTTGCCCGACGCAGGCGCTCGTCGAGCCGTATCGCATGGACGCGAGCCGCTGCATCGCATACCTGACGATCGAGAAGCGCGGCGCGATCCCGGAGCCGCTGCGCGAGGGCATCGGGCGGCAGGTCTTCGGCTGCGATATCTGCCAGGATGTCTGCCCCTGGAACCGCAAGGCTACGCCTGCGGCCGACCCCGTGATGCAGCCCCGTCCGGAGTTGGTCAATCCGTCGCTCGCGTGGCTGGCCGGGCTGAGCGCTGAGGAGTTCGGGCGAGTCTTTTATGGGTCGCCGGTCAAGCGCGCCAGGTATGCCGGCCTGCGCCGCAACGTGGCGATCGCCATGGGCAACAGTGGCGAGCGGTCCTTTGTCCCTCAGCTGGAGGAGTGGTCGGCCGGTGATGATGATGTACTCGCCGAGACAGCGCGCTGGGCGCTCGCCAAGCTGAAGACAACCGTCGAGCTCCCCCAGCAGTAAGACCATGCTGACTTCAGACACCCTTGGGCTGATTTGCAGCGCATCAATTTTGCTAGCATGAAAGCATGCTGCGTTTCCGCTCGCCCATTTACCGGCCCGGCCCGGCCGATGCTGTCGAGGCGGAGAACAGGCGCGGCCTTCCGCCGGTCCCAAAGCCGCCCCGCAGCGCGAAAAGCTGGCTCGGCGAGGCGGTCTCGCTCGGGCGCTACCTCGCGCAATCCGAGGTCCACACCTACGCCTTCAGCGTCGCCGCCAACGCCATCCTCTCGCTCTTTCCCTTCATCGTGATGATGTTTACCGTCGCCCGCCGCGTCTTCCATTCGAACTCCATGGTGAGCGCCCTCAGCGAGATGCTGCGCTACTTTCTTCCCGCCAACCAGGACTTCGTCGTCCGCAACATGAGCCTGCTCGTACATCCGCGCGGAGGCGTCCAGGTGGCTTCCGTCGTTACGCTGCTCATCTCGTCTTCCGGCGTCTTCCTGCCACTCGAGGTCGCGCTCAACCAGGTCTGGGGCGTCACCCACAACCGTTCGTACCTGATGAACCAGCTCGTCTCGCTCGGCCTGGCGATGGTGGCCGGCACCCTCGCGATGCTCTCGGTTGCCTTCACGGCCGCGCAGACCCGCGTGCTGACGCTGCTCTTCTTCGGGCACACCGGCAACATCGTCTTCTCGTTTCTCGCGCACAGCTTTCTGCAGATATCCGCCGTGTTCCTCTCGATCACGATCTTCTTCATCATCTACTGGATCCTGCCCAACCGCCGGCTGCCGGTCAACGCGGTGCTCCCGACCGCGATTGTGATCGGCCTGCTGTGGGAGCTGGCCAAGATCATCTACGTCCATGCGCTGGTGTGGATGGACCTCGGCGCAGTCTATGGGCCGTTCGCGGTCTCGGTCGGGCTGATGATGTGGGCGTTTCTCACCGGGCTGCTGCTCTTGGCGGGCGCCCATTACTCGGCCAACCGGCATACGCTGCGGCTCGCGCGGGAGGCCGAACTGGCAGAGGTCAAGGCGGCAACCTAGGGCGCAGGATCCATGTTTCCCTTCGGGAGCGGCTGTATGAGCTACTCCTGCGAGTGACGCTTAGGTAACCACGGTCGGCCGCCAAAGCCATGTATCCTACTTGAGGTTCAGGCTCGAGGTTCAGGGAGTTTGGCGCCTCTCAGGCTCATCAGAGCAGTCCGCAGCCGGCGCAGGGGCGTGCGTTGCCCGGGATTGAGCCGCTGGCCGCGTACCAGTCCGCGCGGCATCCTTAAACGGTACGGTGAGCCGCCGGCAGGATGCTCGCGAGAGGGTCTGAACACAACTACCTACATGAGACTTGCCGCTGTGAAATCCGAGCAGAGATCCAAGGACAGGCTCCCCCCGAAGCCGGAGCATGGGACCAGCGTCATCACGGCGTTTCAGCAGATTCGGGAGCTGATCGTACACGGGCGGCTCTCGCCCGGGAGCTGGGTGGTCGAGGGCGACCTGGCGGAGCGGCTCAACATCAGCCGGACGCCGGTACGGGCCGCCCTTCACTGGCTGCAGCGCGACGGCTACGTCCACGAGCATCGCACCGCCAACAAGAGCCGCATCGTCGTCTCTCCGCTCACCAAAGAAGATGCGGGCGAGCTGTATAGCATCATCGGCCATGTCGAGGGCCTGGCCGGCCGCAACATCGCCGCCCTGCCCAAGGGCCAGCGCATGGCGATCGCGCAGAAGCTGAAGGCGCTCAATCAGCAGCTGAGCGAGGTGGCCAAGACTTCTACCGGGACCGGGTCGATCTTCGACCTCGATCGCCAGTTTCATGCCGAGATCGTCACCGCCGGGGCCGGACCGCGGCTGAGTGTGCTGCACCGGGCGATCGAGCCGCAGGCCGAGCGCTACTGGCGGCTCTACGCGAGCTCGATCCTGCAGGACCTGCACCTGCCGGTCGAAGAGCACGAGGTGATCATCCGCGCGTTGGTCGCCGGGGACGCGGACCAGTTGGAGCGCGCGCTCCAGACCAACTGGGCCCACGGCTGCGAGCGGCTGGGCAAGGTGATCGACGTCTTCGGCGAGCGCGGCAGCTGGTAGCCTGCAGCGCGCCTTCGCGCGACTACCGCGGACCGGCACAGCCATCGTGGGCAGAGGAACGCCCTATCCGGCAGAAGACAACGCCCTTCAGTATGAATTCCGTGTAGATGGGATAACACTGGAGGGTGGCTGTCCACCAATCTCTGTTTGAGGTTCAGCTCTCTACGCCGTGAACTGGCTCACCCGGAAGGCCAGCGCAGATCGAGCAAATCCAGCTCCCGCTCGAGCTTCCTCAGCGTCTCCCCGCCGATCTTTCCTTCGTTCTGCAGCCGCATCAACTCAGCCCGCTCGACGCTGCGCAGCTTGCTGCTCAGCTGTCCATACAGGCGCATCTGCTCGCGGGCATTGCTGCCGCGCGATTCCTGTTTTAGCCCCTCCAGGCGCTGGCGATAGTAGCGCTCGATCAGGTCGGTGGTCACCTGAGCCTGTTCCGGGGTGTCCTGCCGCAGCTGTTCGAGCATCTTGAGCGCCGCCTTGATGAGGGTGCGGCGCGCCCGGCGCTCCTCGTCGAGAATGCCGGGCGAAGCGCAAACGCCCAGCCTGTTGATGATCCAGGGAAGGCTGAGCCCCTGCCCGGTGAGGCTCACGAGAATGGCCGCGAACGCAAGAAAGATGATCGCGTCACGATGAGGAAACTCCGGCCCCGCGCTGGTTCTGTCGGGCAGAGAGAGCGCGGCTGAGAGCGTCAGCACGCCGCGCATGCCCGCCCAGCCGACCACAAACGCCCGCCGGTTATTGACCACCATGGCGTGGCGCTGCCGCAGCAGCCGCCTGCGAATCCAGCTGGCCAGGTGCGCGACCGGATAGATCCAGGCCATGCGCAGCCCCAGCAGCAGCAGGCTGATAAACGCGCTGCCGGCGAGCAGCCGGGGCCAGTCGAAGGGCCGCATCAGGTCCAGCACATGCGGCAGCTGCAGGCCGATCAGCATGAAAACAAAGCCGTTGAGGACGAACTCGATCGTGTTCCACACCGCCTGCGAGTCCAGCCGCGCCTCCGAGGTGAAGGCCTCCGAGCTCCGGCGGCCGATGTAGAGACCGCAGCAAACGGTCGCGAGGACGCCCGAGGCGTGGATGCTCTCGCCAAGCAGGTAGGCGACGTAGGGGGTGGCGAGCGAGACCAGCGTCTGCTCGGCCGAGCCGCGAACCGGCCGCTGCAACAGGTAGACCAGCTTGCCGACCGCGAGCCCGGCGAGCACGCCGCCCGCGACCAGCAGCAGCAGTTCCCCAGCTCCGCTGAGGAACGAGGGCGCCGCGCCGGAGACGACGATGCTCAGCGCGAACTGAAGGGCGACGAGCGCCGCAGCGTCGTTGACCATGCTCTCGCCTTCGATAATCTCGAGCAGCTCGCGCGGAAGGCCGACCCGGCGGCCGATGGCGGAGGCGGCGATGGTGTCGGTTGCGCTGACGACCGCCCCGAGGACGGCGCCGGTAGCCAGGTCGAAGCCGGGCAGCAGCAGGTGAACTCCGACCGCGACGCCTGCGACCGTGAACGCCACCAGCCCGAAGGCCAGCAGCAGGATCGTCACGATATTGTCGCGGAAGTCGCGCCAGGAGGTCTGCAGGGCGCTTGCGTAGAGCAGCGGCGGCAGCACGACGAGAAAGATGAAGTTGGGGTTGAGCGAGATATCCGGGAAGACCGGCACCAGGCTGAGCAGCAGGCCGCCGATCACGAGCAGTATCGGGTAGGGCACCTTGAGCCGCTGCGCGAGCGCGGTCAGCATCGCCATGAACGCGACCAGGATGAGCAGAATCAGCTCAGTCGCGTGGATGCCGCGGGCTACAGTGACTGGCGCCGTCATGCGTATAGAGTAATCGCGGTCAGGCGGCAGGGGCGCTCAGGTCGCCCGGGCTTAGCCGGCAGGGGAACTGTTACTGTATTCGGCCAAGCTGTTTAAGGCTGCCGGCTTAGGAGTTGCCGGTCAGCGGCCGTCCTGATCAGCAACCGCAGTTTCGGCTATGACCGGTTTGCTGTCTGGCGTGCCGCCAGCTTGCGTATGCTGTCTTCTTCAGGAACCTTGAACTCAAATCGTCTTATCAGCTTCCAGAAGTCAGGCCAGTAACGTTCTTCGAGAACAAGCTTATGAAGAACGATTTCGGGATTTGCGATGATGTTCTCGATCCGGTACCCAAACAGCTTCCTGAACATGACTGGATCGAGCAGCCCTGACTGCATCAGAAGCTCGCAGTGCTCAAAGAGTCCCATGTAGTTCTCGACAGCGTCCCACTCTTCGTAGTTCTGGGGTCCTCGCGGTTCGAGGGTCACGGGGTCCAGCACTTCTGGAGCCTTAGCACCCGGCCTGCGAGACCAATCGCCACCCGGCCGCAATCGCAGTGCCGTTTGGTTATGCTCCGCCAGCATCCGTTCGACCTCCAGTTCGAACCGCCCGCGCTCCACCTTGAGCGTCCGCATCAACTGGAGACCTGCGAATAGCAGCGCCAGGACAGCGGTCGGAGCACTGATCGCCGTCGCCAGAAACGACCAATGTTCGAGATCCTTGGGCCACTGAATCATCTGAGTGTGTGCGTTTAAAGCAATCATCTGAGTGTGTGCGTTTAAAGCACAATCTTATCCTCCGGCTTGCCTACGGCGCCATCTCGTCTGGGAGGGTGAAACGCAGAGCGCGCCGCCATGACGTAGCAAAGTCCGCCTCATTTTGCCCTGCGTAACAAGACTTCTGCTTTATCCGGCTTGACGCTGCCTGCGCAGGCCCTAAAGTAGATGCATGCCAGACGGGTCCAGCGTCGTCCTTGCCGACGATCCAAAGAGTTCGCAGCCGGGCAGCATCGACGGCCAATCGGTCTACGCGAAGATCAGCTGGCGGCTGATCCCGTACATGTTCCTGCTCTACATCCTGGCCTACCTGGACCGCGTCAACGTCGGGTTCGCCGCCGTCCAGATGAAGCAGGAGCTGCACTTCAGCGACACGGTCTATGGCACCGGCGCCGGCATCTTCTTCATCGGCTCGGCGATTTTTGATATCCCCAGCAACCTGATCCTGTCCAAGGTCGGCCCTCGCCTGTGGATCGCCCGCATCATGATCACCTGGGGCATCATCTCGACCTGCATGATGCTGGTGCACTCGCCCTGGTCCTTCTATGGGCTGCGGTTTCTGCTGGGCGTGAGTGAGGCGGGCTTCTTTCCCGGGATGATCCTCTACCTGACCTACTGGTTCCCATCGCGCGAACGAGCGCGGTCCGTCGCACGCTTTATGACGGCGACCGCGATCGCCGGGGTGGTGGGAGCGCCGCTCTCGAGTGCCTTGCTCAAGCTCGACGGCGCGGGCGGCCTGCACGGCTGGCAGTGGCTCTTTCTGTCTGAGGGGATGCCCACGATCGTGGCCGGCATCTCGGTGCTCTTTCTGCTCAAGGATCATCCGGACCAGGCGAGTTGGCTGAAACCCAAAGAGCGCGAGTGGCTGGAGGGGGAGCTGCAGCGCGATCGCGAGAGCGCAGGCGCAACGGAGCGCCACAACTTCCTCGATGCTCTGCGGCTGCCCGCGCTCTATGTACTCGCGGGGATCTTCTTTGTCAGCCAGATCTCGATCTACACGGTCAACCTGTGGATGCCGCTGATCCTGGCCAGCTTTAAGAGCGGTGGCGCGGTCAAAACGGCGCTCAGCCCCGGCGAGGCGAGCGTGATCGCCCGCTACGCGACCCTGCCCTACCTGGCTACGGCGATCGCCATGGCGATCATCGGCTGGAGCTCGGACCGCCTGAACGACCGGCGCTGGCATGTGGCCGCCTGCCTGCTGCTCTCGGCTGCAGGCTTTGCCTGGGTCGCACATGCGCAGAGCATCACCGTTGTGCTGGTCGCGTTTTCACTCGCCTCGATCGGCGTCTTCTCGCTGCAAGGGCCGTTCTGGACCTGGCTGACGACGATGGTCGAAGGCACGGCTGCCGCCGGGGGGATCGCGATTATCACGACCGTTGGCGGCTTCGGAGGGTTCCTCGGGCCGTACCTGACCGGGCGTTTGCGCGATGCGACGCACAGTTTCGATGGCGGGTTATATGGCATGGCGGTGCTTGCGGTGCTCGCTGCCGGGCTCAGCCTGACCTTGCGTAATGCACGCTCGTCACCTCGGAAGTCTTGACGGCTGCTTTACAATCATGGACATGACGAACTGGCAGCTCTTCCTGGCCGCTGGCCTTCCCACGATCACTGTGCTGCTGTCGATATGGCGAGCGGATAAGCGCGCGGACCAGATGGAGGCCCGGCAGGATCGTACTGATGGCCGTCTGGATCGCATTGAAGGCCGGATCGACCGCATCGCCGACGACATGAAGCAGTTCTACATGATCCTCGGCAAGCACGACGCCCGGCTCGATCACCTCGAGAAGAAGTAAGCGCCCCTGACGTTACACCTTGGGCAGCTGCGCCGTCGTCCAGCCCCCACCCAGCGCCTTGTAGAGCAGCACACTCGCCTCCAGCCTGCGCCGCATGATGTCGATATCGTTGCGCTCATTGTTCAGCGCGGCCGTCTGCCAGGTGATCACCTGCAGATACGTGTCGACCCCGCCCTCGTAACGCGTATTGAAGAGGTCGAGCGACTGCTCGGCAGAGGCGGTGGTCTCACGCTGCTGCTGAGCTTCGGTCGCGAGCAGGCGCAATGCTGCGAGGCTGTCTTCGACCTGCTGGAAGGCGGTCAGGGTCGTCTGCCGGTAGTTGGCGACCGTCGCATCGTAGTTCGCGCTCGCCGTCTGCGAGACGGCGCGACGCCGCCCGGCGTCGAAGAGCGTCTCGTTGAAGCTCGGCCCGACCGCCCAGAAACGGCTGGGCCAGTTCAACCAGTTCAGCGCGGAGGTGCCGAGAAAACCCGCCTGCGCGCTCAGAGCGAGCGTGGGGTAGAAGGCGGCCTGCGCGATGCCGATCTGCTCGTTCGCCGAAGCCATGCGCCGCTCGTCCGCAGCGATATCCGGCCGGCGCTCCAGCAACTCCGATGGCAGCATGCCGGGCACCTGGGGCATGGCAGGCGGATTCTGATTGAGCGGCAGGGCGGCGAGCGTGAACGCGGCGGGCGGCTTGCCGGTCAGGACCGCGATCGCGTGCTCGTATTGCGCGCGAGCGACGCCAAGATCGGTCCGAAGCGTCTTCGCTGCGTCGAGCTGGGTGCGGGCCTGCGCTACGTCGGACTGCGGGGCCGCTCCACCCTGGAACCGGTCGTTGGTCAGGTCATAGGCGCGCTGGTAGGCGACGATCGTGTCGTCGACCAGCTTGATCTGCGCGTCGGCGCTGCGTACCTCGAAGTAATCGAGCGCTAACTCGGCATGCAGGCTGAGCCGGGCATTTTCTAAGTCGGCGGCACTGGCCTGCGCACTCTCGCGGGCCGCAGTGATACTTCGGCGAATCCGGCCCCATAAGTCGACCTCGTAATTCAGGTCAAAGGGCAGGTTAAAATCGCCTTCGCCGTTATTCTCGAGCGAATCATTAAAGTAAGGCTGGTGCGCGGAAAGACGTTCTCCACCAATCGACGGACCCACCCCGATCGTCGGAGCGAGGTTAGCCTTGTTATAACTGATCTGCGCGCGCGCCGAACGGAAGTTAGCCTCCGCCGCCTTGAGCGTCTGGTTCGCGCTATCTACCTGTCCTTCAAGCGCGTTGAGCTGCGGATCGCTGAAGTCCTGCCACCAATTACCCTTGATCGCGCCATCGCTCGGCGTGCCTGTCTTCCAGCCGTCGCCCGCGGCCGGCGTTGCTTCCTTGAACTCCGGAGCAACCGGCGTAGCAGGCTTGACGTACTTAGGCCCAACCATGCAGCCGGAGATACTTATAAAAAGTGTGCTCGCCAGAAGCGAAGTTGTAACCCTGCGATTCACTGCCCTTCTCCGTGTGCCTGCCCCTCAGCCTGTGCGGCTACGAGCACTTTGTCGCCGCTTTCGAGAGAATCGGACGGATCGAGAATGACCTGGTCGGCCGCAGAAATTCCGGAGAG
>Ga0116226_10006551_pt1 | contig 10461 bp, 9 predicted proteins | sample S1TSphfallax_FD_89692 | JGI IMG/M metagenome (GOLD analysis project Ga0116226, IMG submission 89692) | Host-associated microbial communities from peat moss isolated from Minnesota, USA - S1T2_Fa - Sphagnum fallax MG | ecosystem: Host-associated > Plants > Peat moss > Unclassified | place: USA...
CCCTCCGGGAGGGTCGAACACCGGGCTGAGATTAAAGCAGGTCCTGGAAAGGCTGCCGCTTCTCTCAGCCAAGGCTCTCCTTAGCTTTAGCCCTGTGTTCGACGCGCCGCAGGCCGTCGATACTCAAACCACCGGGACGCCCTGCGTCCCGACGCCCACCGCACCGCCGTCGCGCGCAGGGCGCGTCAAGGGCATAGAGCGAAGCGTCCCTTGATGCGCCCGAGCACGGCGGCACACCGTCCGCCGCCGCCCCTCAAGCCAAAGGCATCATACCCCAACGTAAGCCGCTCTCAGTGCGGCTTATAGATCCGGTCGAACACCCCGCCGTCGGCGAACTGGGTCGCTTCGACCTTGGGCCAGCCGCCGAAGTCCTTGATGTTGACCAGCGGCAGTTTCGGAAAGGCCACCGGCCCCTTCACCGACGGATCGCGGGAGCGGTAGTAGTTCTGGGCGATGATCTCCTGGCCGCGCCGGCTGTAGAGGCCGCGCAGATAGGCCTGCGACACCGCGCCCGTGCCGCGCTTGGCCACCACCCCGTCCACCCAGGCCACCGGCGGCTCCGCCAGGATCGAGAAGGAGGGATAGACCACGTCGAACTTGCCCGGCCCCATCTCGTTGATCGCCAGATAGGCTTCGTTCTCCCAGGCCAGCAGCACGTCGCCGAGGCCGCGTTCCGCAAAGGTGATGGTCGAGCCGCGCGAGCCGGTGTCGAGCACCGGCACCTGGGCGTAGAGCTTGGTCAGGAAGGCCTGAGCCGCCGCCTCGCCCCCGTGGCGCGACGCGTAGGCGTAGGCCGCCATGTAGTTCCAGCGGGCGCCCGAGGAGGTCTTGGGGTTCGGGGTGATGATCTGCAGCCCAGGCTGGAGCAGGTCCGGCCAGTCCTTGATCCGCTTCGGATTGCCCTTGCGCACCAGGAAGACGATGGTCGAGGTGTAGGGGGTGGAGTTGTCGGGCAGGCGCGACTGCCAGTTCGCAGCAATCAACCCGGTCTTCTGGCCGATGGCGTCGATGTCGCTGGAGATGCCGAGGGTGACCACGTCGGCCTGCAGCCCGTTGATCACCGACAGCGCCTGCTTGCCCGAGCCGCCGTGGCTTTGGTTGATGGTCACCTCCTGGCCGGTCTTGCGCTTCCAGTCGCCGGCGAAGACGGCGTTGTAGGCCTTGTAGAGCTCTCGCGTCGGATCGTAGCTGACGTTCAGGATGGTCACCGGCGACGGGGCGGCGCGGACCGCCGTGGCCACAGCCGCCGTCGCAGCGGCGACGCCGCCGGCCATGACGCTGCGCCGGTCGAAGAGTTTAGTCATCTCAGCCTCCTTGGGGCCCCAGGGCGCGGACGATTACCCCCGAGGGGCCCGACCGCAACCGACTTTCCCTAAGCCGCGCCCCCAGATCGTCTGACAGCGGGGTGCGCGCATGGGCGCTGCAAACCTTGCCTTGAGCATCGCAGGGCGCGGCCCTACCCTCCGCCCGTGTTCGCGGGAGAGGCTTCGATGAAGGCTGGCATGATCCACGCCGACGGCCGCCGAGGGTGAGCCGGCCCGATCCTCGAGCCCTGCGTGAGGCGGCCCATGGCTGATCCCGGCGCGTCCGGTTGGGCGGATCATGCGGCGCGGCTACGCGACGCCGTCTGGAAGGACCCCGATCCCGCAGCGCGCACCACCCTGGGCGCAGCGCTGCAGGCGGTCGGCGCGGGCGAGTTCGACAAGGCGGAAACCCTGACGACACGTGCGGCAACGACGGCGTCGGCCCCCGCCTGGCGGATCGCCGCCATGGCCCGGGAAGGGCGGGGCGACCTGCATGGGGCGCTGGAGGCGCTGCAGGCGGCGCAAGGCCTCGATCCCGCTTCGGCCGACATACTAGCCGATCTCGGGCGGCTGGCGCAGCGGTTGGATATGCATGCAGCGGCGGCGCAGCTGTTCACCGCCGCGTTGGAGATCGAGCCCGGATCGGCGCACCTGACCGAACAGTTGGCCGCCGCGCTCCGCGACCAGCACGATTACCACGGGGCGGCGACGGTGCTGAAGGCGGCGTTGCAGGCGGCGCCCGGCGAGGCGCGCCTGTGGAACGCCCTCGGCGCGGTGCTCTTGCAGGAGGGCGAGACGGACACCGCCCTCGCCTTCCTCGACGAAGCGGTGCGCCTGTCGCCGACCTCGCCCGAGGCGCTCTATAACCGGGCGGTGGCGCGGCTGGAGCTCAGCGATCTTGCCGGCGCCGTGGCCGACTGCGACGCCGCCCTGCCCCTGGCCGAGCCCTCGGAAAAGGCGCAGGTGCGCTTCGTCCGGGCGCAGGCGAAGCTGGCGTCGGGCGATCTCGACGGCGGCTGGACCGACTATGCCGCCCGCCTCGACCCGCTCTTTCCCAAGGCGCCGACGTTCGATCTGCCGGGTCGCCGCTGGTCCATGGGCGATGCGGTGCAAGGGCGGGGCTTTTTGTTAGTCGGCGAACAGGGCCTCGGCGACGAGATGATGTTCGCGGGCATGGCGGAGGATCTGCTGGCTGCGCTCGGTTCCGCCGGGCGATTGACCCTCGCCGTCGCCCCGCGCCTGGTCGGCTTGTTCCGCCGCAGCTTCCCCGCCGCCCGCGTTCTCGCCTACGCGCGCATGGCGGATGAGGGGCGGTCGCGAATCACCGTCCCCGAGGCCGGAAACGACATCGACCTTTGGGCGCCCATGGGGGACCTGCTGCTGCGATTCCGCCGCGCCTTGGCGGATTTCACCGCCCGTCCGGCGCGTCTGGCTCCCGATCCTGAGGCGGTGGCGGACTGGCGCGCGCGCCTGGACGCCCTCGGCGACGGGCCGAAGGTCGGGCTCACGTGGAAGAGCGGCCTCACCAGCGGCCACCGGTTGAAACAGTATCCGCGCTTCGAGGACTGGGCGCCGGTGCTGGAGACGCCGGGCGTGCGCTTCGTCAATCTGCAATACGGCGACTGCGCCGCCGAGTTGGAGGCGGCGGCGGCGGCGGGCGCGCCGATCTGGAGCGCGCCGGGGCTGGATTTGACCCACGACCTTGACGGCGCCGCAGCGCTCAGCGCCGCTACCGACCTTGTGATCGGCGTCGGCAACGCCTCCTCCAACCTCGCCGCCGCCACGGGGCGAGCGACCTGGATGCTGGCCTCGCGCCACGCCTGGCCGCGCCTCGGGACAGACCACTATCCTTGGTATGCGGACACCCGCGGCTTCGTCACCGAGCGGTTCGGCGCCTGGGCGGCGACCATGGCCGAGGTCGCCGCCGCCCTCGCCAAGTGGCGAGACACGCACCCCTGAAGCCTTGCGCCCGTGCCTGCGCCTCTCTAGGCGGAAGCTTAGATTCAGGAGGACGGACTTTGGCCATCGAAGCGGTGATTTGGGATTTCGGCGGGGTGTTCACCGCCTCGCCCTTCGAGGCCTTCAACCGTTATGAGGCGGAGCGCGGCCTGCCCAAGGATCTGATCCGCACCGTCAACGCCAAGGACCCGCACGACAACGCCTGGGCTCTGTTCGAGCGCTCGCAGATCGACGCCGCCGCCTTCGACGTGAAGTTCGCCGAGGAATCCAAGGCCCTCGGCCACGAGGTGCGCGGCAAGGACGTGTTGCCGCTGCTGTCCGGCGACATCCGGCCGGGCATGCTGCGGGCGCTGAAGACCTGCAAGGCCGCCGGCCTGAAGGTCGGCTGCATCACCAACAACGTCATGACCGGCTCGGGCGCCGGCATGGCTTCCACCCCCGAGAAGGCGGCGCAGGCAGCCGAGATCATGGGCGAGTTCGACCAAGTGATCGAAAGCTCCAAGGTCGGGGTGCGAAAACCCGATCCGCGCATTTACCAAATGATGTGCGAGCGTCTCGGGGTCGATCCCAAGGTCTGCATCTACCTCGACGACCTCGGCGTGAACTGCAAGCCGGCGAGCCAGCTCGGCATGCAGGCGATCAAGGTGACGGGAGAGACGCAGGCCCTGGCCGATCTCGCCAAGCTCACCGGCCTGACGTTCAGCTGAAGGATACGACCATGCCCCGCCCGGAAAAGATCGGCGCCGACGCCGCCCTGAAGAGCCTGTCCGGCTGGACCGCCAAGGATGGGCGCGACGCCATCGTTAAGACGTTCCAGTTCGAGGATTTCAACGCCGCCTTCGGCTTCATGACCCGCGTGGCGCTGAAGGCCGACAAGCTCGACCACCATCCCGAATGGTTCAACGTCTATAACAAGGTGGAGGTGCTGCTCTCCACCCATGACGCAGACGGCGTCACCGCGCTCGACGTCGAGTTGGCCAAGTTCATGGACGAGGTCGCCAAGTCGGCGCAAAGCTGATCCCTCACCTTCGGGAGACGCGCATGAGCGAGACGAAGACGGCGCTGATCACCGGCGCGTCGGGCGGCATCGGCGAGGCGCTGGCCTATCGCTTCGCCAAGAACGGCTACGACCTGATCCTGGTGGCGCGGTCGGAGGACAAGCTGAAGGCCGTGGCCCACGCCGCCGACCTGTTCGAGGTGACCTCCACCGTCATCCCCCTCGATCTGCAGGCCAGGGACGCCGGCGCAACGCTGGAGGCGGCGGTGGCGGGCAAGGGTCTCACGGTCGATGTCCTGGTCAACAACGCCGGCTTCGGCGCCACCGGCGCGATCACCGAGGGCGCGCTGGACGAGCAGCTCGGCATCATCGACCTGAACTGCCGCCTTCTGACCGAACTCTCCATCCGCTTCGGCAAGGGGATCAAGGCGCGGGGCGAGGGCGGCGTGCTGAACGTCGCCTCGACCGCCGCCTTCCAGCCGGGCCCTTACATGGCGGTCTATTACGCCTCGAAGGCCTTCGTGCTCTCGCTGTCGGAGGCGATGAACCAGGAGTTCAAGGGCTCGGGCGCGCACGTCACCGCCCTTTGCCCCGGCCCGGTGCGCACGGGTTTCCAGGAACGGGCCGAGTTCGACGCCAGCATGGGCCTGACCAGGCTGCCGATGGAGAGCGCCGAGTCGGTGGCGCGCCTCGGCTACGAAGGGTTCGCCAAGAGAAAAGCTGTGGTGATCCCCGGCGCCGTGAACGCGGTGATGGCCAGGAGCGCGCCCTTCGCCCCGCGCGGCGTGCTGCTCTCCATGGTCGAGACCCTGCAGAAGAAAAAGGCTCGCCCGCACGCTTGAGAGCGGCTCGTGTTGGGCGTGACCCTGGGTGATCCGGGGGCTTTGAGGGCGGGGATGTGCCGCTGTGCTCGGCCGGATCAAGGGCCGCTTCGCTCTTCGCCCTTGACCCGCCCTGCGCGCGGCGGCGGTTCTGATGGCGTCGGGACGCAGGGCGTCCCGTGGTTTGGAGTGTCGACGGCCTGCGGCGCGTCGAACACAGGGCTATAAATGAGTCAGAGAAGCCGTCGCCTTTCCAGGACCTGCTTGAGTTTAGCCCGGTGTTCGACCCTCCCGGAGGGTCGAACCTTTTGCGGGACGCCCGGCGTCCCGACGGCATCCGCATCGCCGTCGCGCGCAGGACGGGTCAAGGGTTCAAGCGTAGCGCCCCTTGACGCGGCCGAGCACGGCGGCACGCACTCCTCAGCGCCAACCCTATAGGCCGGCTCAGCGGCCGGAGATGAAGCTGACCAGCGCCTCGGTGGGCATGGCCGTGGTGATCATCACCCGGTGGTCTTTTTCGCTCTCCACCCCGACGAGGTCGCCGCGGCTTTTCTCGCTGACATAGCTGAGAGAGGTCTGCAGCAGACCCTTGCGCCAGGCCAGGCCCGCCTGCTGCTGGCCGGTGAAGCCGCCCCGGTCGGTGGTGAGCCCGGCGTTGCGCCATCCGCCATCGTCGTCGTGCAACATATTCAATCCCACGCCGGAGCCGGAGGCGGCGGCGAAAGCGTAGAGCCGGGGACGGGTGTTCAGGGTTTCCCCGGGCCTCACGCCCAACGCCTGCGGATCGAGGCCGCCCTTGCCGGCCTGATCGGCGCGCGCCCGGACCAAGGCGGCCTGCCCGTCACGGGGCGAGGTCAAGGTTTGGGCTGAGGGTTGGACGAGCACCAGGCCGGTCGAACGCGCCGGCCGCCCCTGGGCCTGCGCCTGGGCTGCGCGCGCCGCGGCCTCGGCGTCGATCTGGCGTTGCACGGCGCGGGCGTCCGCAAGGCCCATGGCTTCGATCTGCGCCTCACGCGCCTGTTCGGGCGTCAGGCCGGTCACATCCCAGGTGATCACGCCGCGCCCCGGCAGGAAGGCGCTGGCGAGGGTGCGGCCGGGCGAAGGGGGCTTAAGGGGTTGGGTCGGAGGGGCGAAGACGGCGCCCATCAACTGCAGGCGCGTCGCGGCGTCCTCCTGGGCGGAGGCGCTCGCCGCCGACGCGAGCGCCCCGGCGAGGGAGAGGCCGACGATACATCGCAAAGAGCGCCCCTGCATGGCCCTTCGTCCCTGATCAGCTCAAATCGAGAAAGTTCATCACGCTGAAAAGTTCCCAGTAGCCATAGTTTTGCGACAGACTCTCCGTCCCGGCAAGGTCCATGCCATTGGCCCGCATCACCGACGCCAAAGGCTTCTCCTCCGCGGAGGATGCGAGTAAGCAGCGCTGATGGGCTTGAGGGCGGGGCACAGGCGAGGGGGATGGCGGGCGTTCTTGACGCTCGCTATGCTGGCGCTGGTCATGAAGGTGGCGGCGCCGCCGGGCTTCATGTTCGCCGCCGAAGATCGCGGCGGCCATGCCGCGCCGGCCTTCGCCCTGGTGATCTGCACCGGACACGGCCCCCTCGACCTCGGCTCCGGCAAAGATAAGGGCGGACAGAGCAAGCCGCGCGCCGACGCCCCGTGCGCCTTCGCGGGCCACGCCGCGCCGCCGACACCGGCATTGGGCGCAGCGATCCCCCTGGCGGGCCTCGCCGACTACAAAGCGCCCACCGTCCTCCTCGCCGATCTGATCCCCGGACGCGGCCTCGCCGCCCCCCCGCCGCCCTCCCAAGGCCCGCCCCGCTTCCTCTGATCCCATCGCCGCCCGCCGGAGCCCTCCGCGCGGGCTTCGCCGCGTCCGCGCGGTCCTGATGATCTGGGGACAATCCCGTGAACAAGCTTTGCCTTGCGAGCGCCAGCGCGCTCGTCCTTTCGGCCGCCGTCGCCTCGACCGCCGCCGCCGCATCCGCCGCCGACCAGCCCACCGCCAGCGACGAGGTGGTGGTGACGGCGCAGCGCCCGACCAACGCCATCGATCAGTCGCAGAACACCGTCGAAAGCGTCGACGCCAGCCAGATCCAGGCCAGCGTGAACGCCACCACGGTGGAAGACACGCTGAAATACCTGCCCGACGTATTCATCCGCCAGCGCCACATCGGCGACACCCAGGACCCGATCACCACCCGCACCTCCGGCGTCGGCTCCAGCGCCCGCAGCCTGGTCTATGCCGACGGCGTCCTGCTCTCGGCCCTGATCGGCAACAACAACACCAACGCCTCGCCGCGCTGGGGCATGATCTCGCCGGAGGAAGTGCAGCGGATCGACGTGCTCTACGGCCCCTTCTCCGCCGCCTTCCCCGGCAACTCCATCGGCGAGGTGGTGGAGATCGCCACCAAGATGCCGGACCATCTGCAAGGGACGATCACCACGGAAGGCGCCTGGCAGGACTTCAGCCAGTACGACACCCACAACACCTACCCCACCGGACGCATCAGCGGCGTCGTGGGCGACCGCATCGGCAAGTGGTCATTCTGGCTCAGCGCCGACCACACCGACACCGAAGCCCAGCCCCTGCTCTATGTGACCGCCTCACCCACCACCGCGTCCAGCGCCGCAAAGCCGGTCACCGGCGGACTGCCCTATGTCGCGCGGACGGGCGCACCGGTTGAGCTCCTCGGCGCCGGCGCGCAGGAGCACCAGACAATCGACAACGCCACCTTGAAGGTCGCCTACGACCTGACGCCCGACGTCACCGCCGCCTATGAACTCGGCTTTTTCCAGAACAGCGACGATGCCGGGGTGCAGAGCTATCTAAAGAACGCTGCGGGTCAGCCGGTCTACGCCGGCTTGGTCAGCATCGGCGGCAAGACCTACACCATCGCCAACAGCGCCTTTTCCAACGACCTCTACAATCTGACCGAAGACCACGTCATGCAGAGCCTCTCCATCGGCTCGCATTCGGGCGGGGTGTTCGACTGGTCGGCCATCGCCAGCCTCTACGACTACGCCAAGGATCGCCAGCGCAACCCCTCCACCGCCTTGCCAGGCGGCTACGCCGGGGGCGCCGGGCTCATCACCTCGCTGAACGGCTCGGGGTGGGAGACGCTGGATCTGAAGGGGATCTGGCGACCGCAGGGTGCGGACGGGCAGAACCTGGTGAGTTTCGGCGCCCATTATGACCGCTTCAAGCTCGACAGCCCGAAATACAACACCACCGACTGGCTGGAAGACGCACCGACCACCACCGCCTCCCTCGCCGCCGGCAAAACCGAGACCGAGGCTCTGTGGGCGCAGGACCAGATCCGCCTGACCTCGCAGCTCAAGCTCACCGTCGGGGCGCGCTATGAGTGGTGGAGCGCCTTCGATGGCCTGAACTATTCCTTGAGCCCGGCCCTCGACACCCACCAGCCGTCCTTGTCGGCGGACCATGTCTCGCCAAAGGCGGTGCTGGCCTACACGCCCTGGCAGGACTGGCGCTTCACCGCCTCGGTGGGCAAGGCCTATCGCTTCCCGACGGTGGAGGAGCTCTATCAGTCGGTGACCACCGGCGCGACGCTGTCTGTCCCCAACCCCAACCTCAAGCCGGAAGACGACACCTCCGCCGAGCTGGCCGGCGAGAAGAGCTGGACCGGCGGGCGCGTGCGCCTGTCCTTGTTCGGCGAGTGGATCGACAACGCTCTGATCTCCCAGACCGGCGTCGTCACGCCCACGCTCCCGACCGTTCTGGCCAGCTTCACCCAGAATGTGGATGGCACGCGCGCCCTCGGCGTCGAACTGGTCGCCGACCAGCATGACGTGCTGATCAAGGGGTTGGAGCTTTCCGGCTGGATCACCTACGTCGATGGCAAGATCCTGGCCGACGCGGGCTACGCCAAGGCCGTGGGCAAGCAGTTGCCGCAGTTGCCGCGCCTGCGCGCCGCCGCCGTCGCCACCTGGCGCCCCTCGCCGCCCTGGGCCTTCACCCTGGCGGGGCGCTACAGCGACCGCAGCTTCGGCACGATCGACAACACCGATCCGGTGGCCAGCACCTTCACCGGCTTCGGCGCCTACTTCGTAGCCGACATCCACGTGCGCTATCAGTTCGACCGGCATTGGGCGGGAGAGGCGGGCGTCGACAATATCGGCGACCGGACCTACTTCCTCTACCACCCGTTCCCGCAGCGGACGGTGCTGGCCAAACTCGCCTACAGCTTCTGAGAAGGGCCTCGATCATGGGCAAGATCACACACACGCCGGCCCTCGCTGTGGGCCTCGTCGCCGCCGCAGCGGGTCTGCTGACCGGAAGCCTGCTCGCCGCGGGAAACGCCTCGGCGCATGTCACGCTGGCGGACGGGCGCGCGGCCCCGGGCGCCTACTTCACCTCCTTCTTCCGGGTCGGACACGGGTGTCACGGCTCGGCCACCGTGGCGCTTCGGGTGGAGATGCCGGAGGGGATCGTCACCGCCCGGCCGCAGCCGAAACCCGGCTGGACCATCGCCATCGAGCGCGCGCCGCTCTCTCCTCCCGCCAAAGGCGAAGGCGGCAAGCCGGTCACCGAGCGGGTCGCCGCCATCACTTGGCGCGGTGGGCCTCTGCCCGACGAGGACTGGGACCAGTTCGGCGTCATGGCCAAACTGCCGGACCATGCGGGCAAGCTCTATTTCCCCGCCATTCAGACCTGCGAACAGGGGGAGGAGCGCTGGGTCGAAACCGCCGCCGAGCCCGGCGCGCACCTCAGCCACCCCGCCCCCGCGCTGGAGCTCGCCGAGGGGGCGGGCGCGGACGACATGGCGGGGATAGACATGTCCGGCATGGACATGGGCGGCTCGGCCAAGGGCGAGGGCGGAGGGCCGCCCGCCCACACACACGCGCCCGGCCGCCACAGCGCCGCTCAGGCTGGCGTTCGGAGGAGCATCGCGGTGCTCAACGCCTGGATTCCCGTCCCGCCCGGCGGCGCGCCCACGGCGGCGGGGTATCTGACGATCCGCAACGACGGCCCCGCGCCGGACACCCTCCTCGGCGGCGCGACGGCGGCGGCGCGCGGTCTATCGGTGCACAGCATGAGCATGGCGGGCGGAGTGATGCGAATGCGACCGGTCAGCGGCGGTTTGACCCTGCCGCCGGGGCGCACGACGGTGCTGTCGCCGTCGGGCGGCTATCACCTGATGTTGACGGGGCTCGCCCACCCGCTGAAAGCCGGCGACAAGGTGAAGGCGACGCTCCGCTTCGCCCATGCGAGGGATTTGGGGGTGACGTTTGAGGTGAGGCCTGCGGGGTGAGCGCTGGGCTTTGAGGGGCGTGGGCGTGCCGCCGTGCTCGGCCGCGTCAAGGGCCGCTACGCTCTTCGCCCTTGACCCGCCCTGCGCGCGACGGCGGTGCGGATGGC
>Ga0116226_10006552_pt1 | contig 10460 bp, 10 predicted proteins | sample S1TSphfallax_FD_89692 | JGI IMG/M metagenome (GOLD analysis project Ga0116226, IMG submission 89692) | Host-associated microbial communities from peat moss isolated from Minnesota, USA - S1T2_Fa - Sphagnum fallax MG | ecosystem: Host-associated > Plants > Peat moss > Unclassified | place: USA...
GACGTCGGTGCCTCGCGATCGAGATGTTGGTAGTGCAGCACCGCCGCGTTTTCGTTGTAGGCCACGATATTGTTGTAAGGCATCTCCTCTTCGCGCTGCGCGCAGGCTGTGAGGTAGCACATATGCGCCTCATACTCCGAAGCGCCGCGGCGAAATGCGCCGAGGGCCGCTAGGTGGCCGCGCACGCCGAGAGCGGTCGCCCGACGCATGCACTCCAATTCGTACGGGGTTTTGATGGCACGGTCATAGTGCAAGCGCTCGAGCAAGGCCGCATCGTTGTGCGATTCCGGCGCCGGGTCGAAGGCACCCGACGGACCTATGAATGCCACGCGACCCAACTTTGCCCAATGCGACGGTGCCTGGGCCATATCGGCCATGGGGGTCAGCTCGACGCTCTCCGCCCAGGCAGCAACGGGCAGTGCGGCCGGCTTATGCCAATAGTCATTCGGTTGATGGAACAACACCCGGGGACGTGTTCCCGGTACGTATATGAGTATGCAGCGCGGATTGTCCGTGATCGGGACCCACGCTTTGAAAAGCGGATTCACTTTGAAAGGGTAGTCTTGATCATCCATGAACAGCGTCAGCGGGTTGCCCGCGTGGACGATCAACGCGTCGAAGCCGGTGTCGGACAGTATCCGATTCGTCCGACTCATCAAGGTATTCAAATGCGCAGAATAAAGTTCATCCAAAGGTGCTGCCGTCACTCTCGCTCCTCGAACTGGCTCGGACACAGACGGCCATTATGACCATTCTGGACGTTACAGGCGCTCCATCAAAGCCGAAAGGGATATGAAAGTCAGGGAAAACACTCTAAAATCGGCCCGGACATCTGGGTGGAAGCCCATGATTACAGCTTGCCCAACACGTTTTATCATTAAATATTTCTGGGGTATCGATAGATGAAGACCAAACTTGCATTAAGCGCTTTTGCCGCTGCACTGGTGTTGAGCGCCTGCGGCAGCAAAACCGAGGCTCCCGCTCCGACCACCGACGCGACGCCGCCTGCCGCCGCTCCGATGGATTCTGCCGCATCCGCCGCTGCCGATTCGGCCGCAGCCGCCAGCGCCGCTGCCGACGCAGCGTCCTCTGCGGCGTCTGCAGCTCCGAAGCCGTAATCGCTTCGAGCTGACACCGAATGCCCGGGCGGACAGCCATCATGGCTGATCCTCCCGGGCTGCGTTTTTTTTGAGGCTCAAGGAAGGCGCCTTCATTGCTCGTAAGTATTCGTGACTGTCGGCACTCGAAAAATGATCGCCAGTGGATCCACAGTGTCTACGGCGAGTATTTGGACGCCTTGTCCGATCTTAATACGGGTCTGTTTTCCGTGCTGGGCACGGATAATCCGCGCGAAGACGAAATATTCGCCAATTGGTTCGCGAACGACCAATCGCATCCGCTGTTGATTCTTAAAGGCGCCGAGCCCGTGGGTTTTGCCTTGGTGACCCGTCCGCGCATTTCGGCCGCGGGTGAAAAGTCGGCAACCTTCAATATGTCGGAGTTTTTCGTACGCAAACCGCATCGGCGCTTAGGGATAGGCCGCGACGCGGCGAGGTTGATTTTCGATCGATTCGCGGGCGAATGGGAGATCGTTGAGTACCAGCGCAATGCCGGCGCCGTCCTCTTTTGGCGGCGCGTCCTCTCGGTTTATGGTCAAGGACGCTTCACCGAGCGTTCCCGCCATGGCGAGATACGGCAGCGGTTCACCAGTGGACCCCCAAGCCGATAGCGCTTTCAAGTTCGTGCGCATGCTGGCTGCCGAACTCTCGGCCGGTCAGGTGGATATACCTTCTTTTCCGGATATTGCGATTCGCGTGCGCCGCGTCTTGTCGGATGGAAAAGTCTCCATCGAACAGGTCACGCGTGTGGTGGGATCCGAGCCGGCGCTCGCCGCGCGCCTGATCCGCATCGCGAACTCCGCATCGTTCAATCGGAGCGGGCGAACCGTCGTCGAGTTGCGTACGGCCATCAATCGCATCGGCTACAACTTGGTGCGCAGTGCCGCCATTGCGTTCGCCATGGCCCAGATCCGAAGTGCCAACCAGCTCGAGGAACTCGAGCCGCGTTTGGAGGACCTTTGGCAGCGCAGCACCTTGGTCGCGGCATTGTCGTATGTGCTCGCCCGCACCTTGACCCGGATGAACCCAGACGCAGCGCTGCTCACCGGCATGATGCATGGTATCGGGGAGCTTTATGTGTTGACGCGTGCCGCCGAGCATCCCGAGTTATTCGCCGAATCCGTTACCCTCGACGGCATCATCAGCGACTGGCATCCCGCCATCGGCAAGGCCATTCTCGAGAATTGGGGGTTTTCCGAGGATATGGCGCATGCCATCGGCGAACAGCAGAATCACAGCAGGATGCAGTCCGGCGCACCGGACCTGCGCGACCTGATCGCGGTTGCTCTCTTGCTGGCGGCCCATTTTCCGGACCCTGCCGGCTTCGGACCGGACTTGGGTACGTCGCCCGCGGTGCGGCGTCTCGGCCTCGATGCGGCGAGGACCGCCAGCGTCATGCAGGACTGCGCACAGGAAGTCGCTGCCCTCAATGAGGCGCTTGCCGGTTGACCCCGGCGGGTCGACCGGTCACTCGCCCGCAGCGCTCCGCTCGGCGGCGATCGCTTCGGCCACGAACGCCACGTTGTGCGGCATGATGCCCGCGAGGTTCATGCGGCTGTCGCTCGTCATGTAGATGTGGTGCTTGTCGCGCAGACGGTCGACCGTCGCGCTCGATACACCCAGCAGAGAAAACATGCCGCGTTGTGAGCGTATGAAATCGAACGCGTCGTTGCCGGTCGCCTGGCGCAGATGCTGCGCCAGCAGCACGCGCATGTCCTTGATGCGCTCGCGCATCGCGGCCAGTTCCAGCACCCATGATTCGCGTAACGCGGGGTCGGCAAGAATGTGCGCCGCAATGGCGGCTCCGTGGTCCGGCGGCATCGAGTAAATGCTGCGGGCGATCTGCAGTGCGTGACTGTGCGCCGCGTCCGACCGCGAGGCAGTTGCGGCTACGACGGTCAGAGCCCCCACTCGTTCTCGGTACAATCCCAGATTCTTCGAATAGGACGTCGCAATCAAAACTTCCGGCAGCTTTTCGGCGACGAGGCGAACCCCCGCCACGTCAGTGGTGAGATCGTCGCCGAATCCCTGGTAAGCCAGGTCCAAAAACGGGACGAGGCGCCGGCGCAGCAGCAACTCTATCAGGGAATGCCACTGCTCCCCGTCCAAATCGGCGCCCGTCGGGTTGTGGCAGCAGGCATGCAGGAGCACCACATCGCCCGCCGTGGCTCCCTCCAAGCGCTCCATCATGGCACCGAAGCGCAGTTCATGGGTTGCCGGGTCGTAGTAGGGATAGCGCTCCAGCCGCAGGCCGGAACTGCCGAGCAGCGGTACGTGATTGCCCCACGTGGGATCACTCACGTACACCGTCGCGTGGGGAGCGGCGGCGCGGATGAGTTCCGCACCCACCCGTAACGCGCCACAGCCTCCGGGAGCCTGAACGGTGCGGGTCCGCCGCTCGCGACGCGCAACGTGGGCGTCACCCAGAACCAGGGATTCGACGGCCGAGTTGAATTCCTCGCGGCCGGCCGCGCTCACGTAGGATTTGGTCAGTTGCGCGGCGAGCACCGCCTGTTCCGCGCGGCGCACGCACTCCAAGATCGGGGTATTGCCGGACAAGTCGCGGAAAACACCGACACCCAGATCGACCTTAGTGCTGGACGGATCCGCCCGAAACTTGACCATCAAGCCCAGAATTGCGTCGGGATTCAAAGAGTTGAGTTCTTGGAACACGTGCCTTCGCCCTCGGTGTCAGCGCGCAGGATAGTGTAACCCGGCGCCGCGATGCGTAATGACACTCCCCCATGACATATTCGGGTGTTAGCGTGTACGCTTTACGAACTTTTCAAGCGGGAGAAATACATCATGGCACTTTGGAAGGAAACCCCCACGCCCGTCGCAGCGGGACCTATCGCCGCTCCACCACCGCCGACCCCGGAGCGCAGCCCGGTTGAACGGGTCGAGCCTCGCACCGCGGCCGATCCGTCATTGGCGGTGGCTCAGCGCCGCCCTGCGGCCGCTCCGCAGCGCGCCGAGGGCGGCGAATCCATCATCGCCGCCAACCTGTCGATCGAAGGCAAGATCGAGGGCACCGGTAACGTCAGGATTGCCGGACGATTCAAGGGCGACGTGCGCATCGACGGCAACTTCAACATCGAACCCGGAGCACATCTGACCGGGCAGGTGCTGGCCGGCATCGTGATCGTCGGTGGCGAACTTCAGGGCAACATCGAATCGGCAAAACGGGTCGATGTGCTCGAAGGCGGAATCATCGTCGGTGATGTGAAGGCCGGCTCCATCACCGTCGCCGCCGGCTCGCGTATGCGCGGGCACGTCGAATTCGGCTGGGATGAAGACAAGGCATTGAAGATCGCCGTCGCGCCAGGCCTGGCGGTGGGCAAGATCTAGTGGTGAGCGTCGCCCGTCCAGGCACTCTGGGCGCTACGCGCGTCTGTCCGCATTGCAGGGCGACGGTGCTGCAAAGCGCGAGCATCTGTCCCGGATGCCAGCATCACTTGCGCTTCAATGCCGGCAGCGCCGAACCGGAGATCAAGGGAGTTTCAGCGGTACGCATCGAAGGATCGATCCATCACGTCGTGCCCACGGAGCAATGTGAGTATTGCGTGGTGATCGCGATCACCAACGAGCGCGGCGAGAAGGTGGCCCGGCAGGTCGTCGGCGTCGGCGCGCTCCAAGCTGGCGAGCGGCACAAATACACCTTCTCGGTGGATTTGATGCCCGCGCGCGGGCCCGGTGGAGCCGGCAGGCGTAATTGATTCGCCCGCGTGCCGATCAGCCGCGGGGGGCTCCCTCGATGTCGATGAAACGCAGAAACTCCGCCCGCGTCCGTGGGTCATCGCGGAACGTGCCGAGCATTTTACTCGTTACCATCGACACGCCGCGCTTGTGCACGCCGCGCGTCGTCATGCATTGGTGAACCCCGTCGACCACCACCCCAACCCCACGGGGCTTCAGGATGTCGTTGATGCAGCCGGCAATCTGGGCCGTGAGTTTTTCCTGGACCTGGAAACGCCGTGCGAAGCCATCGACCACGCGGGCGAGCTTGCTGATGCCGACGACGCGATCGGTGGGCAGATAGCCCACGTGCGCGCGCCCGATGATGGGCGCCATGTGATGTTCGCAAAACGATTCGAACGAGATGTCGCGCAGAATCACCATCTCGTCGTAGCCTTCCACTTCCTCGAAGGTGCGGAGCAGGTAATCGCCGGGATCCGAGCCGTAGCCTGAGAACCAATCGCCATACGCCTTCACCACGCGCTTCGGCGTGTCGCGCAATCCTTCTCGGTCCGGATCATCGCCGGCCCATCGCAGCAGCGTCCTCACCGCGGCCTCGGCGGCCTCGCGCGTGACGCCGTCGCGCGCCGTGTCGCGCGTGTCGGTTTTCGGCGCGGGTTTCCCCTTGAGCTTTGCGGGCATGGCTTGAGTTTCCCCTGGTTGTCATCGAGGTTGATCGGGCGCGCAGAATACCACTCGCAGCCTGCTACAACCCGTTGGAAGGCTGACCCGCCCGCCGGTTGACGTGCGCGCACAGACCCTCCATCCTCGGCTCCTTTTTCGACCCTCCCGGAGACCCGATTTGAATATCCGCTTACCTTGGGCGTCGATCGGCGCCGTTTGCATCGCGCTCGGGATGCCCCTCGCCGTCTGGGCGGCCTCCCAAGGCGACCCGGCCACCCGGGCCTTGGCGCATGATATTTTCAAGGAGTTGATCGAAATCAACACCACCGATTCGATCGGCAGCACGAGCGTCGCGGCGAAGGCGATGGCCAAACGATTGCTCGATGCCGGCTTCGCGGCGTCCGACGTGACCGTTCTGGGTCCCAATGATCGCAAGGGGAATTTGGTCGCGCGCTACCGCGGTAAACCGGGGTCGAAGCTGCGACCACTGCTCATCATCGGCCATCTCGACGTGGTCGAGGCACGGCGTGAGGATTGGTCCACCGATCCGTTTCAATTCGTCGAACAGGATGGCTACTACTACGGCCGCGGGACGCAGGACATGAAAGTCAGCGACGCCATCGTCGTCACGGATTTCATCCGCATGAAGAGAGAACGCTTCGTTCCGGACCGGGACATCATCCTGGCACTCACGGCCGACGAAGAGGGCGGCAAGTCGAACGGGGTGGACTGGCTGCTCAAGAATCATCGGGAACTCGTCGATGCCGAGTTCGTCCTCAATCCCGACTCCGGCGGCGTGGTGACGGATCATGGCAAGCCGTTGGCGATGGAGTTCGAGGCGACGGAAAAACTTTATGCCGACTATCAACTGCTCGCGACCAATCCGGGCGGTCATAGTTCACTGCCCAAACCGGACAATGCGATTTACCATGTCGTCGACGCATTGGCGAAATTGCAGGCAACGGCGTTCCCATTCGAACTGAACACCGTGACGCGGGAGTATTTCACGCAGATGGCGGCCATCGAATCGGGTCAGACCGCAGCGGACCTGCGCGCCATTCTCGCGACCCCGCCGGATCCGGCCGCGATCACGCGGCTATCGACGGATCCGCGCTACAACTCGACGATGCGCACCACGTGCGTCGCAACCATGATGAGCGCCGGTCACGCACCGAATGCGTTGCCGCAGAGAGCGGCAGCGAACGTGAACTGCCGCATATTCCCGGGTCACTCGCAGGAGGAGATCCGCATCGCGTTGGAACGATTGTTCGATGATCCGCAAATGACGGTGAAATACGTGAGCGATGCCGGCGAGGTGTCCGATCATGGGTCGGACCGCAAGTCCATGACGCCGCCGCCGCTGCGGCCGGATTTGATGCGGTCGTTGCGCAGTGCGACCGACCAATCATGGCCGGGCATCCCTTTGATTCCGGTGCTGATGACGGGCGCTTCCGACAGCGTCTATACGATGATGGCCGGGATCCCGAGCTATGGCATATCAGGCGTTGCCATCGATCGCGACGACGTCAGAATGCACGGCAAGGACGAGCGCGTCCCCGTCGAGTCTTATTACACGGGCGTCCAGTTCTATTATGACTTCTTGAAGGCCCTGACGACCCGGAAGCATTGACCGCCGTCACTTGTCGTCACGGCCGGTCGCTGGCAGACGCGTCTGGCCGAACGCATCGACGATAGTGCGGTCGAGCGCCGAGTTGATCGCGGTCGAAACCGGGTGTGATCGACCTTCGAGGTCGCCGAACGGATATGTGAACGACAATAACAGCGCAGAATTACCGAACTGGCCCGGCGAATAGGCAGCCGCGGTCGACACGATTCCGCCACTGCCGAAAGGCATCGCGTGGCTCAGCGCGACGATGTCGCGATGGCTGTCGTCGGTGTAGGTTTCGGCGGCGCTCGCCAACGAGATTTTTCCCAGTGAGCCCAGATCGACGCGCGCGCTTGCCAGGGTGCGCGTTCGGAAGGATTCGACGAGCGAGGTATCGCCCACATCCTGAAATCCCGGCGATTGAATATGCGACCGCAGCGCGATGCTCAAGGTGTCGTGGTTGAAGTCATATCCCATGCGGGCCAGCCAGCCCGCCCCGTCCGGGTCGTGGCTGCTCGCGACCTTGGCCGACACCAAACCCAAAGAACCCAATCCCTCGAGAATCCCGACGCCGACGACGCTTTGTTGGCCGGCCACTTGGGCGACCTCTCCGTCCACCGTGGTGGCCGTGTTGACGCCGTACCGATAGGTGCCGGAGGTGAGCCACGGACCGTAGTCCGCGCTGCGTAACTCGAAGTTTTCGCGCACCCACCCCGATTCCACCGAAAAATCTCCCTGACCCGCCGTTTCCAGTACCGGTTTTTGGAACTGCACCACGCTGCGGAGTCGGTCGACGTAACGGCTCGGTGCCGCCGGATTCAACGCCATAGTGTCCTCGGGCATGACGACAGCGGGCGGCACGACGACCGGCGGCACGGACGGTTGCATGCTTCCCAGCTGGATGCCGCCGATCCGGGCCGGTTGGTCCCAGAAGCCGACGCTGCTTACCCCATCGCCCACTCGCATGGGCAATCCGATCAGTGGTGCGGTCCAATTCCAAGCAGAATCCAGGCGAGTCAGCGGCCGCAGCCGCGGGTCATCGGATGCCGCGAAGCCGGAGTCGAGTTTCCCGAATCCATCCGCGATCGACAACTGGAAAACCGAGAACTCGTCGGACCATCGGCCCTTGTCGAAAGACAACGAGTAGTCCGCGGGCAGCCTCGTGTAGGTCTCGGGCACCGGGATGTCCACGTCAGCCACGACCGTGCCTGTGAGCAGCGCGCCACCCAGCACGCACGCGAGGCGGGTGGCCGGTGCCATAATGGTCGCCATTGAAGACTCCTGCGGCCGCGATATGACAATTCTACAAGTGATCCCCGAGCGCGAACGTGAACTGGTGCGCCGGATCGTGACGTGGCGGGCATGATCGCCGGATGCCGAGCATCGGCGATGCGGGTCGCGGCCACCATTCTTGCCTGCCTCGTGGCGCAATTCTCACTCGGCGAGGCGGCCCCGCCCCAGGTGCTGGACGAGGTGGTCGTGACCGGCGAACACACCGGACCCGGTATGTGGCACGTGCATCGGGGCACTGCGCATCTATGGATCTTGGGCAGCATGTCACCGCTGCCCAAGGGGATCACCTGGCGCTCCAAACAGCTGGAGCAGTTGCTGGATTCCACGAATCGGGTGGTCGTCCAAAAACCATTGGAGCTCGGCATCGTGCGGATCCTGTGGCTCCTCCTCACGGAGCGTAGCCTCCTGATGGTCGGCGGCGGTAAGCGCCTCAGGGACGTCATGCCGCCGGCGTTGTATGCCCGTTTCTCCGTGCAGCGCGCCAAATACGCCGACGACGCCGACAAGTGGGAGAGATACCGACCGCTCATCGCGGCCGCATTTTTACAGCAGGCCGCGTTTCATGAGGTCGGTCTGTCGACGCGGCTGGATCTCGGCGCCGCGGTGCGCACGCTCGCCAAGAAGCACGACGTTCCCGTCGAGGAGGTCAAGATCGCGGGCGTGCACGATATGCTCGATGCGCTGAAGACGTTGCCGCCGGCGACGGAGAACGCCTGCGTCGCCGCATCGTTGGTGACTGTCGAGACGGATCTACCGCGACTGGTCGCCCGAGCGCAGGCGTGGGCGACGGGAAACATCGAGCGCATCGACGCATTGCATGAGCCCAGCGAGGTGGATGCCTGTCGGGCGGCCTTGGATGCGGGCGCCGGCGCCGGCGAACTGATCGCGCAAGTGCGCCGTACGTGGCTCGACGACATGGAGCGACGACTGCGCGACGGCGGCGTGACGGTCGCGGTGGTCAACATCGATATTCTGCTCGAGCATGGCGGACTGCTCGACGAGTTGCGGGCGAAGGGTTATGACATCGATGCGCCGTGAAGGGTGGGAACGAGGTTCAGGAACGATCCGGGCGCCGCTGGCCGTGGTGTTCGTTGCGATCCTGACGCTATGTCTTCCCGCGGGCCGCGCCCGTGCGGCTTCCGCCCCGGCACAACAACCCACCGAGTGGAGCCGGACCACCATCCACGGCCACAGCATCGTCTATGCGGTGCGCGGCAAGGGGCCGACCTTGGTCTTGCTGCACGGCGGTGGCGATTCCGGCGAGCACTCGTTCGAGCGGCAACTCGACGTGTTCTCGGAGCACCATCACCTCGTGGCACCGGATCAAGTGGGCCAGGGGCATACGCCCGATGTTCCCGGACCCTTGAGCTACACCGGGATGATGGAAGATACCGCCACTCTGCTCAAGAAGCTCGGACTCAAGCATGTCGATATCGTCGGCTTCAGCGATGGGGGAATTCTGGCGCTCATGCTCGCGGTCCGCCATCCGGAATTGGTACGGCGGTTGGTCATCAGCGGCGTCAACATCGCTCCCGATGGACTCAAACCCGAGGACTTGGAGGGCCTGCGGGCCATGCAGATTCCGAAGCCCAAGACCATCGACGAAAAATTGGCGCACCTGTGGCTGACGTCACCCACCGAAAGTGAGCTGAGCTTGAGTTTGCTGGCCAAGATCGACAAACCGGTGCTCGTCATCTCCGGCGATCGCGACGCGATCACGCTCGAGCACACACTGAAGATATTCCATGCCTTGCCCGACGCCGAATTGTGCGTGCTGCCGGGGACGGACCATGCCACGTTCACCCGACGCTCGGAGTGGTTGAATCCCATCATCGGCGCTTTTCTGGACGGAGTCCGCGATCCGCAAGCGCCGGCGCCGGCGCGACGCCGTTGAGCGCTGCGACAGGCTCCTAAGCCTTCCACAGGAGCGGGAACAGCGCGTGCTCCATGGGCGCACCGGCCGGCAATTGCTCGGTCAGGCCGGGGAACTCGGGCGATGTCTTCCACGGGCGCGGCGCATGCGTCACGTCATCACCCAAAAATCGGACCGAGAACACGCGCCGCCGCGTATCGGCTCCGCGCGA